>Ga0209490_10004876_pt1 | contig 12296 bp, 8 predicted proteins | sample MAT06_FD_187209 | JGI IMG/M metagenome (GOLD analysis project Ga0209490, IMG submission 187209) | Freshwater microbial communities from Lake Fryxell liftoff mats and glacier meltwater in Antarctica - MAT-06 (SPAdes) (version 2) | ecosystem: Environmental > Aquatic > Freshwater > Ice > Liftoff...
ACGGGGCCGATGATGTTCCGGCTCGGTTTTGGCATCGAGTACGTTGGCGCAGAAGCCGTGCAAGTGGCCGCGGGAACGTTTGAGGCTTGGCACTTTCGCTACGTCGACACCGCGGGCCAACTGCCGCAGGAACATCCGCCCTACGACGTCTGGTGCACGGCAGACGGCGACTACGTGTTCCTTAAAGGCGCGGTCGGCGGCTACATGCAGACCCACTACGAGTTGACGGAGTTGTGGCGTGGCTGAATTGGATGAGCATGGGGATGAAGATGGGGATGAAGGTGACGCCGTGCCCGTGACGCCGTCGACGGTGAAGGTGCACGCGCAGTTTGTGCAGGTCGGTGAACGCCGCGTCTTCGTGCGCCACGCGGGCCGCGGGCCGGCCTTGGTGGTGCTGCACCAGTCGCCGCAAAGCAGCGCCAGCATGCAGCCCTGGTTTGAGCGCTTTGCGGCCACACACGCGGTGTTCGCGCCTGACACACCGGGCTTTGGCCGCAGCGACCCGCTGCCCCGGGCGCAACCCACCGTCCCCGACTTTGCGCAGGCCCTGGGCGAACTGCTGCAGGCCCTGGGCTTGCAGCGCGTGCTGCTGTACGGCGTGCACTCCGGCGCGGCCATCGCTGCGCGCTTGGCACTGGACCAGCCACAGCGCGTGGCGGGGCTGGTGTGTGACGGCCTGTCCGGTTTCACCGTCGACGAACGCCAGCCCTTGCTGGACGGCTACCTGCCGCCGTTCGAGCCCAGCTTTGATGGCGGTCACCTGCTGTGGCTGTGGGCGCGGGTGCGCGAGCAGTACCTGTTCTTCCCTTGGCACCATGGCACCGCAGCGGCGCGCATCCTGTACCCCGCCATGCCAGCGGCCGCGCTGCATGCCGATGTGATGGACCTGCTGGACGCGGGCGACGGCTACCGCGCCGGCTACCGTGCGCCTTTGCTGTACGAGCACAGCCACGCCAGCGCGGCGAAGTTGCAGGTACCGACGCGCTTGTTGTACCGGGCCGCCGACGTGCTGCGCCCCCACATGGACCGCCTGCCGCCCTTGCCGGCGCAGGTGCAGGCGCATGAGGTGGCTGATACCGCCGCCATGGTGCAGGCCATGCAGCAGTTCTACGCCGAGCAGGCCACAGCGGCCAGCGTGGTGAAGGCTCAAGAGCAGCTCGCGCTGGGGTTGGCAACAGGCCATCGCCGGGTGCCGATGCCGCAGGGCGATCTGGCGTTTCTGTTGCGCGACAAGCCCAGGCAGCCTGAGAACAACAACAACGCCAGCACCAACGTCTCCGCCAGCGACGGCCCCAACGACACCGCCAATGACAGCACCAATGACGACATCAGCGCGGCCACCGCGCTGGCGGCAGGGCCTGTGGTCGAGCTCTTCATTCCCGACATCGGCACGCCGGCAGCCTGGCCGGCACGCGCCCGCAGTGATGCCCATGCCTGGGTGCTGGAATGGCCCGGCCACGGCGCCAGCGAGCGCCGCGCGTTGCAGCACTTGAGCATGGACGTGCTGGCCGCTGGGCTGGTTTCAGCGTTGCCGTTGGGCCCCGTGTATCTGCATGCCAGCGCAGGCGGCTGTGCACTGGCCGCCGTGCTGGCCCATCTGTTGGGGCCGCGCTGCGCTGGCTTGCATCTGCACGAGCCCATGCCCTTGACAACGGACGAAGCCGCGCTCTTCCTGGCGTCATTGCCTGAACCCGAACCCGTGGCCACTGGCGCGCACCTGCTGGCCGCGTGGAACTGGGCGCGGCACAAGCACCTGTTCTGCCCGTGGTTGCCACCCGACGCGCAGGCCGCGTTGCGCGTCGCCGCGCCACCGCCGCGCAGCGTGCACGCCGACGTGGTGGAGATGCTGCGCGCCGGACCGTGTTTGAAGCCGCTGTGGCAAGCCGCCTTGGCTGTGAACTTGCCCGCGCTGCTGAAAGAGCTGGGTTGCCCCGTGACCCTGAGCGCGGGTCACTCACTCCACTCGCAACGGCTTTCGCAACGACTACTGGCGCGTTTCGCGCCGAAGAAAAGCGATTAAGGCGGCGCGTGTGTCGGGACTGCTGATCCCTGCAAATGCCATTCTGCTGCCCGGCACGACCGCCGCCGGGTTCTCCAGCCAGCGGTCCATATTGGCATCCGTCCAGACAATGCTGGAAGCTTTGGATGCGTCGGAATAGGCATACGCCGGCCTGTTCGAGCCTATCCGCGTGCCAAACACACCAGCAAGGTTGGGCCCCACCGTATCGGGCTGGCCAGGCTTCAGGTTGTGGCAAGACCGACATTGCAAAAACGCGCGTGCGCCGAGGTCCGGGCCAATCGCTGCGGTCTTCGGCTCGACTTGCGCGCTGGAAGTCTGCGACAGCGCGGAGCCTGCGCCACAGAGTGCGGCGACACCAGCCACAGCAATGACCATGCGGCGCATCATGGTCGTGTCCCAAGCGCTGGGTTGGCTGCCGGTACAGCCTGGTCGGTCGCCGCTGGCGGGGCCTGGTTTCTGGGTACACCGTCGGCAGCGGCCACAACACTCAGCCCCGCTTGCTGACGCAGGCTTTGGGCTGCGCGGGCCTCGAGGCTGTCGAGATACGCGGCCCGAGCCGCCTTGTTCGGCCAAGCGGCAACGGCGATGCGGTCAAACACGCTGTCGCCTTCCATCGGGGTGAAACGATTGGGTTCATCCGAAGTCATCACCACGCCGCCGGATTTGCCGACGCTGACGCTGAGCGCACGGGCAGCCTGCGTCGACAAGGCCTGCTTCTCCGGGCTCCCGTCGCTGGCCGTCATCACGATGAGATAGGCCGCATCGCGACCTTCGAATGGCATCGCGCCAAGCCCCTCAAATGCCACCACGCTGAAAACACCGGCGTTATCACGCTTGCGGATCGCCGCACGATAAGTTTCACTCCACCAGAATGTGCTGACCTGTTCGCGGTTGGGGAATCGGGCAAGTACGAGGGAGCGGTCACGCCAGGGCCCCTCCAGCCAGGTCACGCCGCGCCCCACTGCGCCAATGGCAAGGTAGTAGCCATCGTGGCTGGCATAAATGGGCGGCAAAGCTGCAGCGTAGCCGCCAATCTTGATCCGGTCGGTGGTCTTGCCGACCACGAGCAAATAGCCTGGCAACGACCGGGTTGCTGGGGCATTGGCTGGGGCGTTTGCCGTGACATTCACCGCAACATTTGCGAACGGTGGCGACGTTTGTGCCAACGCAGCCGAGCTGAACAAGGCCGCGCCAACGAGACCCGTCACAACAACCCACGCACGCAGACGCGTCACCGCGCTGCCTCGATGATTTCAATCGGCATGCCATCAGGCGTGGCCAGCACCAACGTGCGCAGCATGCCCAACCCCGGTACCAAGCGCCGTGCAATAGGGCTGAGAACTGCTGTGTTGTGCGCCCGCGCCCGCTCGAACACGGCAGTCAGATCGCGACTCTCGAAGCTCCAACCCGCGATGCCCCGTGCGCCCTGGCCGATGCCATTCGGCGCGGGTCGTCCCGCATTGAGATGCTGCATGACGACCAGATAGCCGGTTGAGGAACCTGGCGCGAACCATTGCTGAAAAGTAAACCGCGTTCCGGCGGGCAGTGCCAGTCCGCCAGTCGGGCCCGATGAGGCGAGAACGATGTCCCGCCGCTTCTCAAATCCCAACACCTTGTCGAGAAACACGTCCATTGTCTTGGTGTCAGAAACGATGATCCCGACATACGCCGGGCCACCCACATCAAGGGCTGCGTCGATAGGACCCACCGGCCGCAGCGCAGCCCTGTCGATACCCAAACTCATCACGCCATCAGGGGCCTGGAAATGCGTTTCCTTCACGGCGTAGGTCGTACCGTCGCCCATGGGAAGTGTGATCGAGGTGACACCCGCTGTCGCTGGCCAGCCATAGGCCGTCATCATGCTGGAGCGGTCTTCGACCTTGCGGACCGGAAAACCCATGGAAAGCGGCCCCGTCACTTGAGCATCGTGGGCGGGCCGGGCCTGCGGGCGATCGGCCGGGACTTCGACCACTCTGATTTGCGCGGCACCTTGAAGACCGGGGCGGGAATAAACCGTCACGTTCAAGCTTTGACTGGGTGGCAGGCCCAGACTGGCGGCAAAGGCTGCCGCCTCTGCGCCCGCCAGGCTGACATTGCGGCTGCCCATGTCGAGCGCACCCGCATAAAAACGCCGTGTCGCAACCGGGTCACCGGTCAATATGGTCACCATTGCCAAGGGGCTGACGCTGGCTTGATCGGGCGAACTCAGCGGCAACAAGATGTCACGTGGCGCCGCGGTGGTTTGGGCGACCGCCTGGTGGGGCGCCAGGCCGGGCACCATCAAGGCTGCACTGAGCAACAGCCCCAGCATCGTGCGGCGCTGGTTCATGCGCTTGTTGGTGTTCACGCGGGGAAAACCAAGGGGTCGGTCAAGGCCGCCTTGAGCGCCGGATCGGCCATGCAGCGCGCCACAAAATGAGCTGGCAAGTCAGCGATCCGCTCCACACGCATGCCGTCCGATCGCCACAATTGGTGGCCACTGAACTCTGCCGGCATGTTCAGCCAAGTCTGAAATTCTGTCTGGCTCGTCCAGGTTGTATGGCTCGGGATATGACTCCTGCTGGCGTCGAACAGGTCAGCGGCCTTGCACTGCCAGACATCCAATGTCATTTCAATGCGCTTGTTGGTTGCACCCCGCGGTTGCCAGCGGGTAAAGGCGCTGCGCGACACAAAGGCCTGGCCGCCGAAGAATTTGTAGTCCAGTTGGGGCGGACGGCCATAGACCGTGCTTTCCATGGTGAAGTTGGCCGACACCTTTGGACCCTTCAACGTCATGGTGTCGCCAGAGATTCCCGCCCGAAACACCGGCACGTCGACCATTTCATTGGTGTAAGGGTTGCGGAATTTTTCGATGTATTCGCCCGTCTCCGGGTCGGTATAAAAGAGCCACCCGCGTGAAACCGACTGCACCGATCCATCAGGCAAGATCCGCGCCCTGCGCACGCCCAAGGCTTCGTAGCCGTAGATCCTGCGCCCGTATTCCGTCAGCGGCAGGTCCTTGCCATTTTTGATGCCAAAGACTTGGCCGAATTGAAAGCCATAGGTCACTTTCTCGCGCACATCGCCCTGCAAGCGCGAAAGAACACTCAAGTTGAATTCAGGATCTTTGATATCAATGCCGGCCGGCACGTTGCCGCGCGACCCAGACGCGTGAACTTCAGTGCCCGCGAGGCTTGCCACGGACATTAGAGACACCGCCGTCAGGATATCGCGCCGGCCAATTCCTGCGGGCGAACGCGGGGTGGGAAGGGTCTTGTCCATGTTGCTGATGTCCTCGATGTCGGGTCCCGGCCATTGGCGGGGACAAGGGTTACAGGATTTGCAGAACTTCCAAAGCGGCACGCTCGCCCGCTTCCATCGCACCTTCCATACCGCGCGCAACGGCCGAAGTGTGTTCACCGGCGAAATAGACGCGGCCCGTGGGTTTGGCCATGAGGCGCGCGAACCGCGCGACCTGGCCAGGTTGCCAGCAGGCATAGGCACCACCGGCAAACGGATCAGCCTGCCAAGAGTGCGACTTGACCGCGCGCAACGCCCCTCGGGTTGACGGTCGGATACGAGCCAGGTCTTCAAGCACAGCCGCAACCGCGCCTTCGGGCCCCAAGCGGTCACGCCGTTCTGCAGCAAAGCCATTGGCAAAGGACAGCAGCGTCGTGATCTCTGGTTGTGATTCACTTTGCCCTGGAACTGGCACTGGCGCGCCATACCGCAACGCCGCAAAACGGCCCGCAAGCGTGTCGGTCCACATGGAGGGTGGCATCCCGTCCACATCCCAAAAACGTTTGGTCGGCACGAAGTGGATCTGATGGACATTGTTGTAGCCCAAACGATCAATTGCTTCTTGCTGCAACACGGGTGGCGCAGGGTCGATGCGCACCAAGCGTTGCGCGCTGAAGGGCAGCGTGGTGATGACGGCCTTTGCCTGGTAGTTGCCCCCGTCGCGGGTGGTCACGCTGACACCGCCATCGTCTGAACGAATGGACGCCACAATTTTTCTCAACAGGATCGGACTCTTCACCGCCTTGGCCATACCTTCAGGAATGCGTTGATTGCCACCGGCTCCGGCCAGCGCCCCACCGCCAGCGCCGGCCAGGACTTCAGCATTCTTGAAGATGTGAAACCACATCATGGCGGACAGGTCACCCGCCGAATTACCGTACGACGGATTGGTGGCGTAGGCCAATCGCAATTGCGCAGGCGTCCAACCTTTTGCGCTCAAAAACTCTGCCACCGACACGTCGGCCGCTGCGAAGGCGGGGTCCCGCCATGACGCAGCATCGGGCAGGGGGTTGTAGGCGCGAATGGCGGTGAACGACATCAACCACGGCATGATCGTGCGCTGGGCACCGACATAGGGGTTGAGCGCATGGGTCGCCCATTGATCAGGGCGGATCAACTGCCCGCCAATGGCAATGATGGTGCTGTCACGGGCAAGCTCGGTGCGCCTGCGTTCGGGGCCCAGTGGGATCTTGAGCTTGTCGATGACGTACAGCAGGCGCGCATAGCCCTTGCCAATGCCCGACCCACCTGCCTCCGGCTTGCCAGGGACATCGTCCATCGTCAGCACCCGCCCACCGACGCGGTCTCGCCCTTCCAGGAGCGTGACCTTGTAACCCTGCTCTTCCAACAGCAGGGTGGCGTTCAGCCCTGACAAACCCGCGCCGATCACGATCACGTCGGCTTGTTCATTGGCGTGCGCACGGGGCACTGCCAAACCAGAAGCCCCGACAAAGGCCCCGATTCCGGCCAAGGCTTGACGGCGTGTCGGGCTGTGCTGGGTCATTTTCAGAACTCCGGCTTCGCCGTGGTCGGCGCTTCCATATAACAATTGGCCAGTATCGCAACCGTATTGAGGCCAATTCGGCGCGCACTGGGTTCGGTCCAGGCGTAAGTCAAATTCCTGGGCATCCCGTCGCCGCTGTCTTCGATGAGATAAAGCGTCAGACTGTCGCGCGTGAAGGTGCCAGTCTTGTTGTTCATCGGCCAGTCTACGTTTCGCAGCCGCAGGCCCAGTTTGCGTGGCACCGCTTCTTTCGTGGTGAACCAGGCTTCGGTGCCCTGATCGTCGACTTGCAAGTCAGCGTAGCGATTGAACACTTCACCGCGGATACCGCCGGAGCCGGGCATATCGACATGGCATTCAAATTGCCGCGCACGGTTGAGGCGGGCGAACGGGCCACCCGCGCTGGCCCGCCACCACAGGCTGCCACCGGTCATCAGCAGCTCTTGCGGACCTGCGGCGCAGGGCCCCACGGCCGTGGCGCGAAACTGACCGGCTTCGCGGCGGCTGATCAGGTTGCAAGAAGGAACTGCGGTCAGGCCGACTGTTTGCCCGGTCGCCAGTTGCGCATCAGACATGCCCGCGACAACAGTAAAGGCGACGAGTTGAACCGCCGCAGGCCCTGCCTCCAGTGTCGCAGCATAGGCCCAAGTCGGGCCATTGGCCTGGCGGAACACAAACAGGGGTGGCGCGCCACCCGGGCGGGCGACACGGGTCACGGTGAGCTTCATTGCCGCAGCGCGCTCGCCAGCCGGGACCTTGAGCCGTTCATCGAAGAAGCGCTGCTCACCATTCGAGTACAAACCCGGCAGCACGCTGGCCATGACCATGACATCGCGTTCTGACGGGGGTTCGTCCTTGAGTTGGGCAAGGGCGGCTGTGCTGGCGAGGGCAACAAGCCCTGCCAACGCGGCTGCCGCGCAATGCGCCCCGGCTCTAATCATCAGAAAGACATCGAGACAGTAACGCCGGCTCTGCGTTCCTGCGGCATGGTGACCAGAAAGTCCCGGATATTGCCGGTCTCGGTCAATGCGCCTGCGCCTGTACCGAACACGCGCGTGCGGGGTCGACCCACGGTCTGTTGCGTATCGATTGACCGCAAGACATCGGCTGGGGAGTCGTTGTTCAGGGCGTTCTTCACCCAGAACGCGATATTGAAATTGCCTACGTCAGCCGCTGCGCGCAGATTGAGCAGGCTCAAAGGCTTCGACCAGCCCAGGTTGTCAACCTGGATAAAGCGCTTGGCCTCCCAGGAATAGTCGGCGCGGAAATTGACTTTCACACCAGTGGGCAGCGTGTGAAAAACAGTTCCGCCCAATTGCAATTGATGTTTTGGTGAGCGGGGCAATTCATTGCCAGCCGCATTGCCGCGCAGTGCGATCAGCGCGTTGGCCGCTGCCAAACGTGCAGCAACCGCCGCGTCGCGCTGGGCCTGGGTTGCAGATGTCGCAGGCGGCGGTGCCGTCGCATTCAGCGCTGCGATGTCAGCGGCCGTGATGTACAAGTCGGCCTGATCATCGTTGACGAAGCTGACGATCTTCGTTTGTTGCAAGGCATAACCCAAGCGCAGTTCCAGCCAATTGGCTGGCCGGGCAACGGCGTTCAGCTCCAACCCCTTGATCTTGGATTGCCCGGCGTTGACGTTGAACGACACGGTGCCCAATACGCCGTCGCGGCGCCCAACCGACTGCACGGGAAGCGTCTGAGTCAATTGCTGGTCGGTCCAGTCAATTTGGAATACTGCGGCATTGAGAAGCAACCGATTTTTCAGCCAAGAGGTTTTTGTGCCCAGTTCATAGGACCAAATCTGTTCTTCCTTGAATGTTGTCAGGCCCAACGATTGGAACTCTGCAATTTGGGCATCGGTGTAGATTGCATTGAACGCACCGGTGTTCACCCCGCCCGGCTTGTTGCCTTTAGCCGCAACACCGTACACCAAAATGTCGTCACGCAGTTGGTAGTCGACTGTGTAGCGCGGTAGCACTGATTTGAAAGCCGACGAAACGTCCAGCGAGCGGTTGAAGGTTTGTCCCCCTGTGGTGACGACACTGACGCCACTGGTCGAAATCGTATCTGTCTGCTGGCGGGCTTCGAGTGAAACCCGCAAATAATCTGTAATTTCCCACTCCAGTTGCCCGAAAACGGCCTTGTTCTCGGCCCGGCCCGGTGCGATCAGGTTCTGGGGTAGCAGACTGGGGTCATCGCCGACGACGAAAGCGCGCGGAACCGTACTTCCTGCCGGCCTAATTCTCAAGTCGCCACCGAAGTTCGTAGGATCGTCGTTCTCCTCGTAAGTGTAGTAGCCGATTTGGCCGCGCACCGGGAATGCTTTTGGCGAGGACAGGCGGATGTTGGTCGACTTGTCGGTCGAGCCACTTTGACCATAGGTTTCAAAGCCAGGCGTTCTCAGATCACTGTAATCCTGGTCAGTGTAGTTGCGGTTGACGAAACTATTATCGCCGTACACCGCAGTCAGGTTCCATTGGGCGAATGTGTACGACCCTTTGAAAGTATTGCGTTCAATTTTTCGATCAATCGCATATTTAAAGCCAGCCGCTTCGTATTCTCGGCTGTTGATTGCAAACTTCGTAGGGATAGGCACCGACCCGCACCAATAGCCGCGTGCACGGGTTGTCGCCAACGGCCTGCCATTGAACAAAGCCCCGCTCAATTGGGGCGTAAAGCAATTGATCCCGTTGGTCTGCAAAGTACCGGCAGCCAAGGGGAATGTCTGGCCAATCGTGCGCCCGATCAAAGCAAATGCTGGCGAACCGTCCTGGTCGGTAATGCGGGCGCCCCTGTAGGAAAGCTCTAGCCCCTCCAGCGGGGTGAAGAACAGCCCGAGGCTGGCTGATTCGCTCGATTCCTCGCCCAGCTTGCGATCGGGGTCGATCTCATTGCGGTACTGGCCTGCAAAGTCATAGCTGCGAGCATTCACCTCAAATTTCAGCTTGTCGCCAAACAACGGACCACTGACGAAGGCTGAGGCTTCCTTGTGGCCCCCGCCACCCGCCGTGACTGTGACCTTGCCACTCAACTCTTTCCCGGGTGCGCGCGTGATGTAGTTGACCGCGCCGGCAAATGAGGACCGACCAAACATGGCACTCTGCGGCCCCTTGATGACTTCCACGCGCTCCAGGTTGTCCAGGCCGTAGCCGGAGATTGAGCCGGCGACGAACACACCATCGATAAAGAACGCCGCATTGGCGCCGCCCTGGATGGTCGCCATGCCGCGAATGACCGGACGGTCGAAAGTTCGTCCGAAGCCGGATCGGAACGAGAAGCCCGGTGTCTGGGTGGCAATGTCTGCGATGCTGGTCAAGCCACTGGCTTCGATGGCACGTGCCGAGAAGGCGGTCACCGACAAGGGAATGCTCTGCGTGGTTTCCTCGCGCTTGCGCGCGGTCACCGTGATGACCTCGATGGACGCTGAGGGTTCGGTCGTCGCCGAAGCCTGGGCTCCCGTTTGCCCGGCGGCGGCAGCCAACGCGGTGAGCACGAAGACTTGGGTGGCACGTTGGGCTAACTTCAGCGGCTGCGGCATCGGGGTTCTCCTTCGTGGTGGAAGTTGTCCGGACAACTATCAGTGATTTGTCAGCGCTTGTCCAGACCGCTTACCCGGGGTGCGTCGCCGGCTTCTGCAACGAGGCAACTTCCGGCACGTACGCCCTGGGCAAGCTGGCCTGGAGGGTCATCGGCTGATGCGCTGCGTTTGGTCAAGAGAACGGGTTCACCAACGAGCGCGGGGGCAGGGCATGGGCGCCCAGATTTCCCCGAGCGAGCGCAGCCGGTCCTGGAGACCAGAGAGTCCTGACGGGCGGTTTGGTGGCGCGGTCGGGCGCGTGCCAACCGGGCGCGTTCCACTGGGGCGCGTGCCACCGGGGCTCAGTGCGTTGACATCGCGTGGTCTGGACAACTTGCGTCGGGCTGCTACTATTTGTCCGGACAACTTATCCATCCGGAGATGCCCCATGCGCTGTTCCAAGTTCGCCGCAATGACCGTCGTGGCCTGCGCCGCTTCCCAGGCCCTGGCCCAGACGCCACCGCCGGCCGGTGCGTCACCCGAGGTGGTGACGGTCACCGCGCGCCGGGTCGCCGAGCGGCTGATTGACGTGCCACTCTCGATCCGCGTCATGTCCGCCATCGAGCTGCAAGAGCGCGGCATCACGTCTCTCAGCGACCTGGCTTTGTTCACGCCGGGCCTGAGTTATTCACCCGACTTCGGCCGCACCGCTGAGCGCCCCGTGGTGCGCGGCATCTCGGCACTGCGCCAGGAGGCGCCGCAACCTGTGTCGGTGTTCGTTGACGGCGTCTACATGCGTGACGGTGTGCTAGGCCTGATCCTGGACGACGCGCAGCGTATCGAGGTCATCAAGGGGCCGCAGTCGGCGCTGTACGGGCGTTCTACGTATGCCGGTGCCATCAACTACATCACGCCGCGGCCAGGGCCCGACCTGGCAGGCCGGGTGACGCTGACGGCCGCGCAGCACGGCGAGGTCACCGCGTTTGGGGTGATCAACATTCCGATCCAGAAAGACATGCTCTCGGCGCGCATCAAGGCAAAGCACTACAGCTACGACGGCCAATACACCAACAGCCAGACCGGCAACAAACTGGGCAACGAGCGCACCAACGCCGGCGGCGTGGCGCTGTACTTCACCCCCACGCCCAAATTCGATGCCGTCTTCTCGCTCGACACGTCCAAGGAACGCGACGGCATCTTCCCGGCCACCGCGCGACCCGTTCCCACCCAGGCGGGCGGCATGGTGACCAGCCAGAACGGGTCCACCAACGCGGCCAACGGCGGTACCTGCGACGGGCGCACGATCAATATCGTGGGCAACAACGCCGCTGGCCTTCCCGACCCCGCCGTGCCCGCTACGGCGGCCGCACGGCTGAACGGCTGGCCCTGCGGCGCAGCCACCTTCACGGGCACCACGCTGCTGCGCAACGAGCGCGACCTGGCCAACTACACCGACCCCGTCAGCGGCCAGGCCTACGGCAACATCGCCGGGCTGGACCGAGAGATCAACCGCGGCTCGCTGACGCTGAACTACAACTTCGGCGACGGCTACACGCTGACCTCGCAAACTGCCAGCACGCGCCAGCAGTCCAACGTGGGCGCCGACCAGTCCTACAGTGCGGTGCAGTTCGCGCCGGGTAACGCGTCATGGCTGTCCTACAACCGCGACAAACTCACCTATTCGTCGCAGGAATTCCGCCTGAACTCGCCCACCGAAGACCGCTTCAGTTGGCTGGTGGGCGCTTTCTTCTACCAGGAAGAGGCCTCGGGCGTCACCGCCAACGGCGTGATCGCCCGCAACACCGCCGGTGCCACGGTGCCCGCGCCGCGCGGCCTGACGCCGGTGTCGGCCAGCGAACTCCGCAACTTCGCGCCTTTCGGCCGCGTGCAGTACGAGATCACCCCCAAGCTTCGTGTCTCGGCAGAAGGCCGCTACAACTCGGAGCAGGTCAAGGTAGGGGGCACGCCGCTGG
>Ga0209490_10004882_pt1 | contig 12287 bp, 10 predicted proteins | sample MAT06_FD_187209 | JGI IMG/M metagenome (GOLD analysis project Ga0209490, IMG submission 187209) | Freshwater microbial communities from Lake Fryxell liftoff mats and glacier meltwater in Antarctica - MAT-06 (SPAdes) (version 2) | ecosystem: Environmental > Aquatic > Freshwater > Ice > Liftoff...
TGCGGTGGCTTCGGAGTTTGATTCGTTTGTATCGCCCGATCAACCGCTACTCGTGCCGACGAACTCTCCTATGCTGGAAGCGTCTTTCACACCAATCATGGCAGCGACAATTCCCCCAACCGAAATCGCACCGACGGCGATTCCGACCTTGAGTCCGGTGCTGGATACAACGCCCCCGCTAACGGGAATCGCGCCGTTGGCGGAAGTCAGCCCAACGACGTTTACGGTGATCTGGGGAGGGCAAGATGATACAACGATTGTGAGTTATATCATTTGGGTGCGTGAAAATAACGGTGAGTGGACGGTATGGCTGGATACCTCTATTACCTCGACGTTACAAAACAGGGCGACTTTTATCGGAACATCCGGCAGCATCTACGAGTTTGCGGCGTGGGCAGTCGATTTGAATGGCAACTGGTCCTCTAATATTCAATTGCAACCGCAAGCGATAACGCGGGTGCAATAAGTTTTTAATCTAGCAGAATGTTCTAGGACGTAACTCAACACGCCCTGTTCGCTCTTATGTTGTTAACCTGTATTTTAATCACTCCAGCCAGCGGCGGGGAGTTTGATCGTTACGGAAGTCCCGACGCGAGGGATAGAGTTGATCTGGAAAGTTCCCTTGTGGGCTTCGATGATCTGCCGCGCAAGGGGCAAACCCATTCCCATGCCTTGCTGTTCCGTCACGTCACGGTCTATCTGTTGGAAATAACGCATCGCCCAATGAACACCATCATTCGCCATGCCTACCCCGTAATCTTGAATCATCATCCAGACATCATCGCCTTCCGTCCATTCAGAAACGATGACATCGCATTCTTCCGGCGAATAATCCAGCGCGTTAGCGATCAATTCTGCCAGCGCATGAATCAGCGCTTGTTTATGACAGCGGACAAGCACATGGCGATTGCGTTCATCAAGTACAACATTGCTGCTGCCGCGATGATAAGAAAAGCGACGTGCAGTATTGATCGAGGCGACCAAAATCTCCCACATCGGGAAGTCCATGCCGGATTTATCAAGCACTGCTTCGCTCATGATACCCGTTTCAATCTGCGTTTTAAGCACCATCTGTTCGACCAAATGGCTTAGACGATCACTTCCAGAACGCATAATTGAAAATAATTCGTCCATCTCCGCTTTATCAAGATGGTCGAACTGGCGCGAGATCAAATCTTGCACCATCATGATCGAAACAAGCGGAGTCCGTAGTTCATGGGCGACCATGTTGGTAAGCTGTTTTTTGGCTTGCTCAACTTCTTGATGAGTCACTTCACTCACAACTTTTACCCGGCTTAAACGGGTGTTGACGGCAGAGACTAATTCCGCATTGGTAAATGGCTTAGTGAGATAATCATCCGCGCCGAGTTCCATGCCTTGCCGCATCGAAGGCCGTTCCACCCGTGCAGTAAGAAAGATAAAAGGAATTAAAGTCGTCTGTGGTTCTTGGCGAATCTTAGAAAGCACCTGATAGCCATCAAGCCCCGGCATGGCGATATCGCAAATAATCAGGTCGGGATGATCTTCGCTCGCTTTTTCTACACCCATCACCCCATCGCGGGCTTGAATAACATCGTAACCTTCATAAGCCAGCATTTCAGAAATCGCTTCACGAATTGATTTTTCATCTTCAATCACGAGGATTTTCATAAGTTGGTGTCTCCTACCAATTTTGTATTTGTTTGTTTTAATTCAGGACTTTCGCTTACCTCACCCCCCGGCCCCCTCTCCAATACTTGGAGAGGGGGAGAAAAACGCATCTTGAAGTCCCCTCCCCATTGCATGGAGAGGGGATTTAGGGGTGGGGTAAATGCGTGAGCGAAAGTCCTATAATTAACTTATCATAAATCAATCAAATAAATAATTAAACTTTTTTCGGTTTGCTCAATTATCTATAAATAATGCGCTAAAGATACCTAAAGAATTTTTGGCTATTAAACCGCTTAAGATGAGCATAAAATGTATCGCTGCAACAAAAATACAACTGGATTGATACCCAATTGCAGGATTTTGGGCTGCATTTCGCTGGATATTCCTGAGTTGGTACGCTAGACTTTCATCAAAGCCAGCGCAAGGATCCTCATCCATGACTTTACCTTAGGACTTTCGCTCACGCATTTACCCCACCCCTAAATCCCCTCCCCATTGCATGGAGAGGGGACTTCAAGATGCGTTTTTCTCCCCCTCTCCAATACTTGGAGAGGGGGTCGGGGGGTGAGGTAAGCGAAAGTCCTGTACCTGATATTCTTCTGGTCGAAAGCCAGCGCAAGGATCCTCATCCATGACTTTACCTGATATTCTTCTGGTCGAAGATAACCCTGATATTGCAGAACTTGAAATTCGTATTTTGGAAAAACGCGGCTTCTCGATTCGTCATGCCACAACGACGCGAGGGGGTATTCTGCTGTATAACGAACATAAGCCCGATCTCATCATCCTTGATTTAAATTTGCCCGATATTGGTGGCTGGCAGCTTTTAGAATATGCCCGGCAAAGAGGGCGTGTTCCACCCGTGATCGTCACCTCCGCCAATGATGACATGCTCAACCGGATTAACGGCAAGCTCTACAACGTCAATCATTATCTTGTGAAGCCCGTCAGCAAGCATATTTTGGTCGAAGCGGTCTATGATGTGCTGAAATTGCAAAATGCCCGACTTTAAGCTATAACGGGCTTCATAACTTTAACAATTTAATGGGGTAGGCAATGCGAGCCTTAATTCCGTCTTTTATCAGTGATCGCTATCAATCGCAGCAGTCGCAAGGGCGTTTTCATACGGCGGCTCTTTTCGTTGATATTTCGGGTTTCACCGCCCTGACCGAATCGCTGATGAAGCACGGTAAAGAAGGCGCAGAGCATTTGACCAACGCCCTCAATACCATTTTCATCCCTCTCACAGCCGCTGTATTTGCACATAGCGGCTTTATCACCACTTTTGCGGGTGATGCCTTTACTGCCTTATTCCCCGCAGATAATCCAGAGACGCTGCACCATACCGCGCAAACAGCCTTTCTTATCCGCGATTTCTTCAGCGCTCATCCCAAGATTGAAACGCCTTATGGCAGTTTTAGCATGGGGGTAAAAGTGGGGATGAGCAGTGGCGAGGTCGATTGGGGAATCGTCGGGCAGGGCGAAAAGCACACATTTTTCTTTCGGGGGGAAGCTGTGGACTCTTGTGCGTGGGCCGAACATCACGCGCAGCAAGGCGACATCATCGCTGCACCTTCCTTTATCCCACAGCTTGCGAATATCGCCACCTTCATCCCGATTGAAGATCACGCCCGACTCACTTCTTTGCTGCAAACTATTGCCCCCAAAACACAAGTTCAACCGACCTTCACCCGCAGCGAATTAGATCCTTTCGTGCTGGATGCCCTCATCGACTTACAAACGCAAGCAGAATTCCGCGATGTGGCGAGTGTCTTCATAGCCTTCGATGCGCCAGACGAAACAGATCGCTTGAATGCTTTCGTCAGCCAGGTTTTAGTAATCACCGCCACTTACGGCGGTTATTTCAATAAGCTGGACTTCAGCGATAAGGGCGCGGTGATGTTGATCCTGTTCGGCGCGCCTGTCGCCTATGAGAACAATATCGTCCGGACGGCGGATTTTCTGCTGGCGTTAAAAAAGACCGTTAATGATGTTTCTTGGCGGGCGGGGCTGACTGTCGGGACGGTTTATGCCGGGATTATGGGCGGTGTGGAACGCTGCGAATATACCGCTATTGGGCGCGTGGTTAATCTTGCTGCTCGTTTGATGATGGCGGCACCCGCAGGCGAAATATGGCTTGGGTCAGCAGCCAGCGAGGGACTGGCAAATCAGGGTTATGCGCTTTCATCTGCTGGATCATTTACATTTAAAGGCATCAGTCAGTCGATGGATGTGCAGCGGTTGGAAGGCGGCATTACAGGGAAACCGCTTGAATTTGAAGGCCGTTCTTTTGTGGGACGGAATGCGGAACTCACGCAGCTTGCATCCTTGATTCAGCCCATCTTCAGCGGACGTTTTGCCGGAATGATTTACATTCACGGTGAAGCGGGTATCGGGAAAAGCCGTCTCGTCTATGAACTCTTGATCGGCGCTCCCAACCTCAAAGTATTCACTTTTCCGGTAGATGAAGTGCTACGGCAATCGCTGAATCCATTTCGACGCTTTTTGCGCGAGTATTTTGAGCAGACGCAAGACAAAAATCTCGCACGGTTTAATCAAAAACTTGATGACCTTATTCAGATCGCAAACGATTCGAATCGTGCCGAAATCGCCAACGAACTGCGCCGCACACGCTCGATCTTAGCCGCGCAGGTTGATCTTTATACCGAAGACTCACTTTATGCCCAACTAGACCCCAAATTGCGCTTTGAAAATACCCTGATCGCTTTTAAGCAGTTGATTTTGGCGGAAAGTCTGCGCCAGCCCCTCGTTTTGCACATTGAAGACGCGCACTGGCTGGATGATGACTCACAACTGATGATTGATGCTTTAACCCGCGATGTTGCTGCTTATGCCTTCGCGCTGATCCTCACCAGTCGTTATCAAGATGATGGTACGCCCTTTATGCTAGATGTCGATCCTGATGTGGTGCAGTCACAAATTGACCTCGCTCATCTCGCACAAACAGATGTGGCGGCTGTCGCCAAGCAAATCTTAAAGGCCGAGGTCAGCAGCGGATTAGCCACATTCCTTTATAACAAAACACACGGAAACCCCTTTTTTATCGAGCAGCTTGCTTTGTATTTACAAGAACGCGAACTGCTGCAAAATCCAGACGCCAGCATCTTAGACATCGCCCAAACCGAGATCGCCGCCGTACCCGACAGCATCAACGCCGTATTGATCGCCCGTTTAGATCGCCTCTCTGCCCAAGTTAAACAAATCGTGCAAACGGCGGCGGTGCTTGGGCATGAGTTTGAAGTGTTGGTGCTTGCCGCCATGCTGCATGAGGATACACGGCTACTGGAAAAAGTGCGTCAGGCGGAAAACCAAGCCATCTGGACAGCACTCACCGAAATACGTTATCTCTTTCGCCATGCCCTCATGCGTGATGCTGCCTATGACATGCAAATGCGGGCGCGGCTGCGCGAACTGCATCTTTTGGCGGCAGGCGCAATAGAACGGCTCTACGCGGAAAACCTCGCCGAACATTATGCTGATCTCACCTATCATTACGGATGCGCTAAAGACGATGCCCGTGAGCGTCCCTATGCGCGATTAGCAGGCGAATACGCGGCTGTTCAATTTGCCAACAGTGAGGCGATCCGTTACTTGAATCGTGCGCTGGAACTTACGCCTGAAAGTGATTCGGCTGAACGCTTTGATCTGCATAAGGCGCTGGAGGCTGTTTGCAACCTACAAGGTGATCGGCAGACACAGCAATCCCACTTAGAAGCATTAGAAGCGCTTTTGGCTACTTTAGATCAGAATGAGCGCCGCGCCGAAATCGGGATGCGCCGCGCAAATTTCGCCTTTGTCACAGGGGATAATGCCGGGACAATCGAAGCCGCGCAGCAGATCATGGCGCTGCCTCAATCGGATGCTATAGCGGAATATACTGCACTGGCGAACCGTTGGTGGGGATCGGCATTGCTCCGTGCTGGCGAGTATGCCGCCGCGCAAGAACCGCTGGAACGTGCCTTAGCATTAGCGCAAAAGCATCATTTGCCAATCATCGAAATCGACGTTTTACGCAACATGGGCATTAAAGAAGGCGATCAAAACAATCACGTTGCCGCGCTGGAATATTACAATCTCTCACTCGCACGCGCTCAACAAATCCGTTATCGTGATGGCGAAGCGGCCGCACTCAGCCAGATTGGTATGGTGAAGAACCGTCAAGGCGAATATCTGGCCTCTAAAAATGCTGCCGAGCAAGCACTTGTCATCTGCCGTGATATTGGTGATCGCTTGTTGGAAACCAATCTCCTCGGCAATCTGAGTGCGCTCTTTTACGCACAAGGCCAATTAGAAGAGGCGAAAAATTATATCGAGCAGCAGTTGCGCCTTTGCAACCAGATAGGTAATTTATATGGGGCTTGTATCGCGCAAACTAATATAGCTATGCTGGTTTCAGATCTCATGCAAACTGATGAGGCACTGCGCCGCTATGAAGAAGCACTGCGCCTCACCCGCTTGATCGAATTCAAAGAGAATGAAAGAAGAATTCTCAATGGCATGGGGATGCTTTATCAAAATCTTGGTGAATATAGTCAGGCCAAAACTTATTTAGAAGAAAGCTTACAACTGCGGCAAGCCGCCAATGATCGAGGAGGGATTGCGGAAAGTTTAGCCAACCTGGCTTATCTGGAAGTTAAATTAGGCCGCTACGACTCGGCAGAAAATTTAGCCCAACAGGCGCTAGCGCTCTTTAATGAAATTAACTACCCTTACGGCAAGTCAAATATTCTCTCATTCTTAGGTATGATCGCCAATCTCACGGGCGATTACGCGCTTGCTCAAGCCTACTGCCAGCAGGGGTTAACGATTGCCAACGAAATTCAAAGGCCTTCTGAGCAAGCGCTTGCCTTATCAGAACTTGCTTTTGCTCTCAATAGACTAGCGCAGCCTGAAGAAGCCCTTGCATACTATCGCCAATCCTTTGAAATTTATCACCAATTAAACCAGCGCTATTATGAAATTGAAGTGTTGGCAGGTATAGCCACCTGTTTACTTACCCTGAATCAACTTGATGAAGCCCTAATGGAGGTTGAGTTGATCCTTGGTGATCTGCATACCACTCCCACTAATATCATGTATGAGCCTATCCGTGTTTATCTCACTGTATATTATGTTTTGAAAGCCGTGTGGGACTCTCGCGCAGAGGAAATCTTGAAGCAAGGGTACGAGCTTCTGCATCAAAACGCCGCCAACACCCCGGATGAAGACTCGCGCCGCAGCTATCTGGAAGCCGTGCCGCATCACCGTGAACTCATTGCTCTCTGGACGACCCTGCAAACCTGAGTTTCGCGTTATAATGTGGACTTATGTGTGGGATAGTGTAAGCAAAGGGAGCAGGTAATGGCTGAATCCGAAGCGAAAAAGTATTTTGCCCTGATCGTGGAAGATACAGAAGACCTTGCAAACATGATGGTGATGATTCTGGAAAGCATGGGGCTGGAAACGCATCATTGCAATAACGGGATGAAAGCCCTTACCTACTTAGAGACCCACACGCCAGATGTGATGATGCTCGACATCGGAATGCCGGGGATGACGGGTTGGGAAGTGCTGGAACACCTCAAGGTCAAATATGGCACCGTCCCATTTCCCATCATCATCTTGACCGCGTTTAGCGATCCGGCCAATAAGCTGGTCGGCAAGCTGCAAGAGGCGGTTTTTCGCTACCTGACCAAACCGTTCGAAGCGTCAACGGTCACGAATACAGTCCGCGAAGCATTAGGCATTCACTAATTTCATCAGAAAGACACGGATTATTATGACGGATACAAAAAGGTTGGTCGATGTGTTGGTGGTGGAAGATAACACCGAAATTGCGGACATCACCCTGCGGACATTGAACCGTATGGGAATCGACGCACGTTGGGCGGCGGATGGTCGGCAGGCGATGGCGATGTTGGATGAAGAACTGCCGGATTTAATTTTGCTGGATTTGAATCTTGGCGAAATTGACGGCTGGCATGTGTTGGAATATGCCAAAAAGCTGCACGGCGAGACGAATCTCAAAGTCGTCGTCATGACGGCAGCCGACGACAGCGCTAACCGGGTGATCGGCAAATTGCAACCCGTTAGCCGCTATCTGGTCAAACCCGTTGAGCGTGCAGTACTGGTTAAAACAGTGAATGAAATTTTGGGATTGGCCTAGAACACAATCACGCCGCGAGCGACTTCGCCTGTCAACATCGAGTCAAAAGCCGTGTTGATTTCATCCAGCCGATATTGGCGCGACACCAATTCGTCTAGCTTAAGTTTCCCTGCGGCATACAGGTCAATCATCAGCGGAAAGTCCCGCGCTGGATTGACGGTGCCGTAATAACTGCCTTTGATGGTCTTTTCTGTCCGTGTGATGACTGCCCCTGGAAGATTCGTCGCTGACCCCATCGGGCTTAGCCCTGCCAACGTCACCGTGCCGCCGGGACGTGCTGCCTCAAATGCCAATTCTTGCAGCGCAGGGATTCCCACCGCCTCAAACGTATGATCCGCGCCGCGTCCGCCCGTTAAATCCCGCACCGCTTCTAAAATGTGATCGTCCGAAATGAGGGTGTGTGTCGCGCCGAAATCAAGCGCAAGCTGCATTTTGGCTTGATTCAAGTCAACAGCGATAATCGTCCCCGCCCCACATAGCAGCGCCCCTTGCACGATATTCAAGCCAACACCGCCGCAGCCAAACACGACCACACTTTCACCCGGACGTATTCCTGCCGTGTACATCGCCGCGCCCACGCCTGTCGCCACCGCGCAGCCGACCAATGAAGCAGCGACTAAAGACACATCCTGCCGAATCGGTATACAGCTTTGCACCGGAACAACCACATATTCTGCGAAAGTCGCCAATCCACAGTAGGCATAGACTGGCTCGCCGCCCAAATGCAGCCGACTCGTGCCATCGAGCATCGTGCCTGACCAGATCGGCTCGGTAAAGGTTTCACACAGATTCGGCCTGCCGTGCTGGCAGTAAAAACAAGTGCCGCAATCAGGCGCCCAATTTAAGACAACATGATCGCCCACTTTCACGCGGGTCACGTCCGCACCGACAGCTTCTACGACTCCTGCGCCTTCGTGTCCACACACAACGGGCATCGGATGTTTAGTCGTCCCGGTCAGCAGGTGATAATCACTATGACACACGCCACAAGCGGCAATTTTGACCAACACTTCCCCCCGGCGCGGTTCGTCGAGCGTGAGTGTTTCAATCGTAAATGGGGTATTCGGTTGGGCGAGGACAGCGGCACGGATATTCATAGTTTTTACGAAGTAGCTTTCAATAATGCGCGATTGAAAACAGAAATATAACGCAAAATCGACTTTCTGGCTTTCGCGTAATTGATTCTATGGCGGTAAAATTCACAAAAATCCTTTTTGAATCGCAGAGAGATTAAGTTCACGGAGAGGCAAAAATGGCTGATAAACATGCACGAAAATACGCTTATTATCGGCACAACATCATCCAACAGATCAAAAAGCAGCAGCAGGACGATGAATCCAGCAAAGCACGCAGCGTATTGATGGGCGTTTTGAATGGACTGAATGCGATGGGGGCGCTTTCTCGCTATGACCCGCCGGGGATGATCACGTATGGCCCCGCCGGATTTCATGGCCTGAATTGGGCAGGGGCGGTGATGTGGTGCAAGCCTTCAGACTATCATGGTTATAAAATCCTGACCCTGCTGGGCGTATGGGCGCAAATGGACGACGGCATCATTCAGATTGCGATTGGGACACGACGACTGCTGTTTCAAGCGGCGTTTTATGATGCTGGAGGCTATCATACAGCGATTCAACGTGGCTTTCAGAGTCATTATGGTGATAAAGGTACGCCTCCGACAGAGGCTGATTGTTTGTGGAAAGCGATTTATACAGCAGAAAAACGGCTGGCATTGCGTGCGGAGATCGAGAAAGTATTAGGGGAGTGGGGCGAGAAAATTTGATCTTTATCGTTTTTTCTTTGTTATTAGGGATGTTTCGGGTTATATTTTAGTTAATTCATTAGAAGATACTTTGCCGCCATGCGGAGAATTCACATTGGGACATATTTTTTTAAGTTACAGCCGTGAAGATACCGCCACGATGCAGCGTGTCCGCGACGATTTACGGGCGGAAGGGCTGCAAGTCTGGACGGACGAAAACTTAATGCCTGGTTCGCGGAATTGGCAGCGCGATATTGAAAATGCCCTAGATAGTGCGGCCTCTCTGGTCGTTATCCTTACGCCTCATGCCAAAAAATCCGAATGGGTGAGCAAAGAACTGAATTATGCCGAATCGCAGGATGTCCGCATTTTCCCGATTCTGGCGCGTGGGACAGAAAAAAACGCTGTGCCTTTTGGCTTTATCACGGCGCAGCGCGTAGACATCCGCGAGGAAAGCAATTACGCCTCCGAAATTCAGAAGCTCGTTTTTACGATGCGCGTCCATTTTGGGCTGCAAACACTCATCGCAGAAACACCGCCCACACCTCCAAAAAGCGTCGAAATAAAACCTGCCACCCAACCTCGCCCGATCAATGTTGCGGAAAAACGCGATTCGACCCCGATTCGGTTTCCGCCGGATGTGGCAAAAGCGATTGTCGTTCTACAAAATCGCGAGAGCAAATGGTGGCGGCGTGTTGATGCGATTACGCAATTGGGTGCGCTGCGAGATCGAACAGTGCTGCGCGTCTTAGAAGCCTATTTGGATGATAAAGATGTCGATGTGCGCCGGGCTGCCGAGCGCGGCATCCACCAGATTACAGGTGGCGTGACTGTAGAAGCGGGTGTGGTACCTTCGGGATTGCTTGCAGGAAATTCAATCGCCACCCATATCTCGGAAGACATATCGGCACCTATTTCGTCTATATCGCCTATTTCACCGGAAGAAACCGCGAAAATTTCAGCCGTTGTTCAGGCGCATACAGTGCATAGCAGCCTCGGCACTTTAAAACTGGTCGTCACGGGGCCAACAGAAGTCCTGCGAACCCAATTCATCCGGTCTATTAGCGAAATTGAACCCGTGACAATCGCCCGCCAGATTCAGAGATCGGACGAAGCAGGGAATGAAGAATCCGCCAAAGTCTCGATGACGTTTGGGCGGATGAGCATCGGTGACGATTTAGGCATTTATCTTTTCGGGATGCCGAGCCAGAAGCAGTTCGATTTTATGTGGAAGGTCTTAGGGGAGGGGATGCTCGGTTTCATCTTCATTATTGACAGCACTGAGCCGCATACCTTTGGCGCAGCGCGTGAAATTTTTGAGACCTTCCGCGAACATGCCAATGTGCCGTATGTCATCGCTGCCGATAATCACGATCACCCCGACTCTGTGCCGCCACAAATCATTCGTATCGTGCTGCGCTTGGATGCCGACGACCAAATCTTGCTGTGTAAATCAACTGATCCAGCAAGTGTGCGGAATACCCTGCTGCAATTGACGTATCAAATTCTTGACGATATGGAGCTATAACTCGCCTAATCCAGCCTTGACGTTAGCTGCCTTCATCCGGCGGAAGTGTCACTTCGGCTGTCGGTTCGGGGGTCACTTCATCAGTGGATTCAGGGGTCGCTTCCTCGGTTAAGTCGCTTAAAGGGGCGAGTTCATCCGGTGGCATCCCTGTTACAACTGCTGCTGGAATCGTTGCTGTCGCTACGGGGGTGTCATCGCCATCGCCGCAGGCCGTTAAAATTACGGCGACTAGCAAAAAGAGTATCAGCATGAGTGTTTTTTTGTGCATAAAGTATTTCCTCGCTTCAATAACCTCCCTCCATTATACTCTACCGCGCCGCGCTGGATTAACGCTTGCTATAGAAAGTCCCTCATGGTGACTGGATGCGCCTATAATTATTGCATCAAAACTTTACATTGATCGTTGAAAGCTGATAACCTCCTATGAGCGCTGCACCCCCACTCCCTAGCTATCTCCAAAATCGTCCTAAATTAGCGGCATGGTATCGCGCCAGCCGTCCGCGTGTTTTTACCGCCTCTTACGTACCGATGGGGGTAGCCGCTGCCGCCGCGCTGCAAAATCGGGTGTTTGAACTTATCCCATTTTTGTTGGCAACGCTCGGTGTGATGCTGCTGCAAACCGCCGCCAACCTCATCAACGAATATGTGGATTTCCAGCGTGGCGCGGAAGACCTCAAACAGGCGGGTCAAAGTATGGTGATTAAGAATAACCTGCTCACGCCACGCGAAGTACTGATTGGCGCGATTGCCAGCGTTATCGGCGGATGTTTAATTGGCCTCTATCTGCTCACCCAAAGTGGGCCTTTACTCTGGGGAATCGGTATTGGCGGGGTGTTGGTCGCTATCACCTACACCGCGGGGCCGTTTCCGTTGGCGTATAACGGCTTGGGGGAACTCGCCGCTGGGATTTTTATGGGGCCGATGATTGTCTTAGGGGCATATTATGTCATGGCTAAAACGGTCTATGCGGATTTAGTCTGGATTTCGATTCCTGTTGCGCTTATGGTGGCGGCCATTCTCCATGCCAATAATATCCGCGATGTGGATGCAGATCGTTCCGTCAATAAGCGCACGTTGGTCGTTTTGATGGGGATGCGTTTCGCCCGTGCTGAATACGCTTTTTTGGTGATCGGCACGTATGTGTCGCTGACGATTTTGGTGTTAGTCGGCTTAATTCCGCC
>Ga0209490_10004885_pt1 | contig 12284 bp, 25 predicted proteins | sample MAT06_FD_187209 | JGI IMG/M metagenome (GOLD analysis project Ga0209490, IMG submission 187209) | Freshwater microbial communities from Lake Fryxell liftoff mats and glacier meltwater in Antarctica - MAT-06 (SPAdes) (version 2) | ecosystem: Environmental > Aquatic > Freshwater > Ice > Liftoff...
ACCAGGAAAAATTAACCGTTTGACCCGTCGTCAATGACGCTCACCACCTGATCTGCGAACGAACAACCCAAGCCGTTCAGCGCGTCCGAGTGTTGCACGCTACCGGCATCTGCACTGTTGTTATGGGCGGGGTTCACGTACCCGCTCAATCGCTTGCCGCCTCGGGCAGTGTAGTAGCCGTTCAGACTCTGCTCTTCCACCGAGTAATACCCGGCGAGGCTCACGCGGACGTATTCGCCCAGACCTTCCACCCGAGCCATGGCACCATCGAACAAGGGACCGATGACCGGGATCTTTCCGGCGACGCTGGCCACAAGGCCGGGCTTGGCCAATTCGACCGCAGCGGCAACGGTGCCGCCCATCAAAATTGCCTTTTTGGTCTGCGCATCCAAGGGCATCAGTTTAGCCAAAAGGAAGCCGCCCAGGTAGGCGTTGCCAGCGGACCAGAGGCGGGCGAAAATCGGATTCATCACCAGCTTGGGGGCGATATTGGCAAGAACCGGAGTGGTCACGCGGTTGAGGGTAGTACCCGCGAAAACTGCACCGCCCGCGCCGATCAAAGCAAACGCCCAGCCCTTGATCCCGGATTTTTTAATGGCTGCAAGGTTGCCCTTGAAGTCAGTGAATCCATCAAGCAGACCGATGCTTGCACCTGGATTGACGCGAACGCGACGAATGGCGCGACCACTGCGCTTTTTGGCGCCGCGGACTTTTCCACGGCGAACCTTGCGGACCACCACGGTAGTGCCGCGGGACGCGACGACATTCTTAACCTTGCGAGCGCGACGCTTGGCGCGGCGTTTCGTGGTCGCCTTGACCGAACGCTTGCCGCGCTTGGCACGCTTGGCGGGCTTGGCGCGGCGAGTAACGGCAGCGCGACGCTTGACCGCCTTGGCGCGACGCTTGGGAGCCGCAGCGCGACGCTTGGAGCGATTCGCGGCGAGCATTTTACGGGTTGCGGCGATCTGGGCGCGGCTGCGCTTTTTCTTGGTCGGCATCGGTTTTGCTCCGGAAGCGGGTTTTTTGCGCGACGCTTTCCGGGCTTTTTTCGTCTCGCGGGGCGGATTGCCCAGCAAGATCAAGTTTCCCGGATTCGTTAAAAAGGCACGCATGACCACGACAGCCTAGGCAACGCCGCTTGCATTCGCAACCAGCGCATCTATGCGCCAGCTTATTTTCGAATTAGGCGCGAATCCATTCGTCTAGCGAAAACTTGTTTTTTGCGCGGCGAATCATCGCAAAACAGCGCCCATTCTTGGCCCAATAAGGCCGGTCTTCCTCGCGCCCGCGCTCGCCTTCGCCGCTGTCGCCGAACGTGTGGCGCCAGTCGGAACCGCCCTTGGCGCTGCCCAGAATTTCCGGCGGGTAGTACGTCACCGCCCGCACAAGGCCCAGCGGCGTCCATTCGTCCAGATCGGGCAATTCAATTTCCCACTGAGGAATATGGGCCGCTCGCACGTGGTGAAATTTCGCGTGCATGTCAGCGACATCGCCGGAGGCCGGTGGCCCTTTTTTCAACGTGTCAGGTAAAGGCACCACCAGCAACGCGCCGGTTTTGGGCGGGCCGATCCATGCAAGGGCCGCGTCCGTGCTCGGGATATAATTGCGAGCAACGCCGCTGCGGTCGATCCATTCGACTTTGACAGTGTGACCCAGATTGACTAAATAATGAATCACGCCCGCCGCGCCTTCAGATACTGCGGCAGGAGCCGACCAAGCAAAAAGCCACCGAGAAACCACAGGAGCGGGGCCGGGATAGACATGCCTCGCGTGACGCCTCTGGCATCGTTCATGGGATACACGCCGACCGCATCCACGAATGAGCGGAAAGGCTCCGTGGTCGCCGGGTCGAATCCTGCGGGCTTGTCTTTAATGATAGGATCTAGCGTAATTTCTTTCCCACCCGGCAGAATCGCGACCATATAGACATGGCTGGCGATAGGATCCGAGGGACGGCGCAGCGTTAAAAATGCGGTGGGCACGCCAATGGCGCCGAGCAACGCGGCTTCTAAAATCACATGATCGTCACAATCGCCATGCGCGAGCGTTAAAAGCGTTTCCGGATACGTCAATAATTCGAAGCCATGCGGGTCATTGACGTAGCGCAAATGTTTTTGCACGTACGTATGCACGGCGATTACTTCCGCCCGCTTGTCATTTTCCGGAATGTCGCGAATAATTCTTAAAGCCTGGGCGCGGATCTTTTCGGACCCGGCGCCGAAAGGGCCCAGGGCCATTTTGGCCATGGCGTTTATCGTCGCGTCAATTCCGCGCTGTCCTGGCGGAATAGAAACGCGCTCGACTTGGGTATCTTTTAGGGTGGGCATTGCGCCACACTAGCGGCGAAAGCTCTTGAGTAAACCGTGGACCGCTGACGCTTCATCGGTCGGGAGCAAAAAAGCAAGCTCAGTGATAACGGCGGGCACAATGTCCGGATCGGTCCGCGCCTCTTTCGCCAGCTTCGCGATCTTTGCAACGCGGATAAAACCAAAAGAGCCTTGGCCGCTCACAAAATCGCGCAGGGCGCTGCATAATTCTTGCCGGTCAGATGGGGAAAGCGGCATGATTATCCTGGAAACGCCAGCGCATCTACTGCCGCTGCGCCAATGTGGGGCCGCCCCTCGGCATAATCATGCCGATGCGCCAGAATGCGCCGAACAAGCGAGTAGCGGGCCGCGTAGCTCCGATCCGTCAAACCGGCGTCAAATGCCGCTTGGCAGCGTTTTCTTGGGGCCGCTGACAGGACCGCCTTGACAATCGGCCACGTTTTTGTGTCGCGAGTCAGCACGCCGCGTGCAAGTTTGTACCCATAGAGGACGGCCATGGATGCACGCTAGCGGAAGGAAGCGACGGCGCAAGGCTTTGCCACGCCGCGCAAAACGCCACGAAAAACGCCAGGACACGCCAACTGCGCGACGCACCCGCGACAGGTTCCCGGCGTTTCGCCAGTAGGCGGGCGATGCATATTGCAGGACGCGGAGGGGGCGATACGCTGACCGATCACCACGTCATGCTTCCATTCCGCTCCCGCTATCCCACCGCAGACTATGCCACTATGTGGAAGGACATCAAAAACGATGTCCGCTTCAAAGTGAAGGGTGGGGCCCGAGGCGCGGCGAAGTGGAACAAGAATACGAAAAAGCTGGTCAAAGAAACCTACTTCCAATTAGTTGGCCACACCGGAAACCGGAAAACAGGTGTGGAAGCGCAAGCCGGTATTTTGAAAGAAACCCGACAGCCGGTAAAGTTGAAAAGCTGGCAGCAAACGGAAAAGCTAAAGCGCGAATTGGGCCAATCGGAATTGCCGACAAAATACGCTTATGTTCCCACGACGCTATCACCGAAAACAGGCAAGCCGTACCGTGTAAATGTCATTCATCGCGCCGACAAGCCGGACATGATCTGGATCCAAGGCGTTTCCCATCAATCCGTGGAATTCAATCAAGACCGGCTTTTTATCGACCCGGAAAGAGAAATAGAGCGGGCAATTCATGCGCTCGAGGATAGCGGAGCCTTCAAGGGAAATTATTCCATAGATATTGACGTGGGACGGCACAAAATTGGATACGCGGAATATGACAAGAATACGGTCGGGTCTGAAATTATCCGCCTTCAAAATAAATACGGTAGCAATTCGCTCAAGGTGCAACGCGACCCTGGGCGCCATTATGAAAATTGGTTGCGCGGCGTCACCGTGCGCCGAGCGACGAAGCAAAAGAGCCTAGAAGAATTGAGCCAGAGCCTAGAATTGCACCGCGCTGCCCGTGCCCGAGGCGCCAAGTCCCACTTTAAGAGACAAAAGGCGAAAGCCTTAGCGCAAAAACGTGCTGACCTAAAGTTAAAAAAGGCCGCGAAAAAAGCCGCCCAGGACGCCAAAAAGAAACGATAGACGCGCAAACGCGGGAAAGCCACACACCACATGGCTAAGAAAATAACACTCAAGACCGCCACGCTTGACTGCGAAACGGACCCTTTTTTACGGGGGCGCCTTCCAGAGCCTTTTATCTGGGGGTTTTATGACGGCGACACCTACCGGCATTTTCCGACCATTGGGGAATTGCTGGCATGGCTGGAAACCGCTGACGATGATTATTGCATCTATGCTCATAACGGGGGCAAGTTTGATTACCATTTCATGCTGGAACACTTAGAGCCGTTTTCGGACGTGCTCTTGATTAATGGGCGCCTTGCCAAGTTTTGTATTGGTCGCCATGAATTCCGCGACAGTTATTGCATTTTGCCGATTGCGTTGCGGGAATATCGGAAAGACGACATCGATTACCGGAAGTTGGAAAGGAAAGTACGCGATCAACATATGCCCGAGATTCGGGCCTATCTGAAAACGGATTGCGTCGCGTTGTACGAAATAATATCGGAATTCAAAAGGGTCTATGGTGACGGTCTGACCCTGGCCACATCTGCGCTGTCCTACTGGTCCGAAATGACCACGCTCGCGCCTCCGGTGACGGGGCCCGCGTTCTATTCGTCGATGAAAAAGTATTACTACGGCGGGCGGGTGCAGTGTTTCCACCGGGGGCCGGTCGATGTGCCATGCCGCATGCTGGACATCAATTCCGCCTACCCGTTCGCAATGCTTTTGGACCATCCTTTTTCCACCAAGCCACGGATTCATGTGCCGGAAAAAGATGCGCCTGTGATCCCCCAATCGTTCTACACGATTGAAGGCGTGTCGGCGGGGGCGTTTCCCTGGCGCGAGACGGAAAAAAGCGCGTTGGCGTTTCCGGAGGATCGGACGCCACGGACGTACCACGTCACCGGGTGGGAATTGCAAGCCGCGCTCGACACCCAGACCTTCCAATATGATACCCTTGTGCAGCGGGTAGATTTTGGCGTTGACGTTGATTTTTGCGATTACATAAACCACTTTTATACAATGAAAAAGGAATCCAAAAAGGGGACGCCGGAATATATATTTGCTAAATTATTTATGAATTCGCTTTACGGGAAGTTTGGGGCTAATCCGGAAAAATATCTAAGCTACGGCATTGTTCCGGCAGGCTACGAGGAACCAGCGGCAGAAATGCGAAAGCTGAAACTTGGCAAAAATTTTGGGCCGTGGTCTGCATCGGGCAACCTCGGGCCGTGGTCGCTTATGGTCGGGAAAGATCCGGAAACGGGAGAACATAACCCAACACGGTCAAAATATTACAACGTTGCCACCGCCGCCAGCATTACCGGCTGCGTGCGGGCCTACCTGTGGCGGCAGATTCATGCGGCACGGGAAAATGGCGACGCGGTTTTATATTGTGACACGGATTCAATTGTCACCACCGGGGACGGGTCCGCTTTTAAGATCGGGAAGGAATTGGGCGAATGGGGAATTGACGGAATTTTTGACCGTGGCGGAATCGCTGGGAAAAAAATGTATGCTTTCCACAATGCCGAATACAAAAAGGGCGACGACAAGGCCACGGAGTGGAAGTGTGCAAGTAAGGGCGTGCGCTTGGAGGCGGAAGCTATTTTGGCGGTCGCTAACGGGGCCGAGGTTTCTTTCCTCAACCCCGTCGCGAGCTATTCCATGCTGGCTAAAAATGGCCCGAAATTTATTGATCGAACGATTCGCCGCACAGGCTAATTGAGGCGGGAAAGGGATTTTTTCTTGAGTTCGTTGCGGAATTTTTCCAGGTGCAGAGGGACTTCCTTTTCGACTGTTTTATGCATTTTGTCGAACGCTTCCGCAGCGTCATGCGCGGGAATGTCCACCATAAACTGATGGGGGATCCGTTGTTCCCGACCGGCTCCGTCAACTATCGGAATTTCCAGGGACACCGCCACGACGAAACGCGCCACGCCTTCCGGTAGTTCATCGAACATGGTAGGCGGGGTGCGTTCGAACAATTGGCGCCCGTCCAGGTGGACTAATGGTTTGATGTGGAAAAAGGGGCAAGGCTTGGTTTGCATGGGACTTCCTGAGTCTGGGGTGATGCGTCGGGCAATGGAATGGCGCCGGGAAAACCCGGCGCCGTTTTACACCGCAGGCCATGAAATTAGGCCGCAGTAACCAAAATGTCCACCCGAAGGCAGACGATAGGACACTAGCGGGACGATGCGACGGCGCAAGGGGTTTGATTGTGACAGGAGCTAAAAGAAAGAGGCTTGCGCTTTTAAGAGTGGCAGATACAAACAGGGCTCAACCGTCGCTTAGCGACATTACGGGTCAAACCCCGAAAGAAGCACCACATGGGCACCAAGCCTAGCCAAGCAAACAAGACCGCCGCCGCCGAATCCACGGAAAACGTGTTTGACGGTGATACCGTGCCGCAGGGCGCCGGAACGAAATTTGCCCGCGTTGGGTTTGTTTCGTTGAATACGCTGAAACTTGCCGACAACGGCAGCGTGTTCGTCCGCTGCCTTGAACCGATGGCAATTAAGCTGACCACGCAAAAGGAAAAGCAAAAGGACGCTCAAGGTGTCGAGCGCGAAATTGATGTCGAGAAGGAATTGACCATCATCCGCGTTGAAGACTTGCAGGACAAGACCCCGAAACAGATGGTTTTGGGCGTTGTCTTGGGCAAGGAACTCGCTGCCTACAAGGGCGGAAACAAAGCCTACGTTGGCTTGTGTTTCGAAATTACGAAACACGCAGCAGCGGAAGGCAAGCGGGCCAAGCGATACGAAATTTTCGAAATTGCCGATCCCGACCACAAGGCCGTTTGAATCTAAAGCCGTCAGACGGTAAAAACGCAACGCCTCGGCAGAAATGCCGGGGCGTTGCTTTTTGGTCGAGTGGGATAGCTTGGGGGCATGGATTATGCCGCCGCCGTTACTGCCCTGACCCGCCTCCGGGCCCAGCGGTCCGAATTTCAAACCCTGGGCATCGGGACGCTTGAAGATGGCTACCTTGCCACGCTGATCTGGGGGCCCGTGCTGACCGTTGGGGCGCCTCTGACCGGGGCCGGGGGCTTCGCCATCGATCCGCCTCCGGCAGACATGCCAGACCGGGTGGGCAATCGGCCCGACGCTGGCGTTGCGGCATCGGCTTGGTTGCATGATCGGGGGCTTCGCGCGATGCGTCCGGCGTTAATCGAATCGCTGTATAGGACACGGAGCATCGACACGCGAGCCGTACCCATGTGGTTGCGGAAGCCGTTTGACGTGAACGCCGCGCCGGTGACGGACGTTTACAAAGCCGCGTACTCGGCAATCTGGAATTTATGGAGTGAAGCCGCAGACCGGAACATTCTGCCCGCTGACATGTGGCGAACGATGCTTCGAATCAAGGCGGGTGGGTTTATTCTCTTTCCTCGCGCCGTCGCCACGGCAATCCCTGGCATGACCGATGCGCAGGGGCGGGCGTTTGCAGAATTTTCGCGACAGGTGGCGCCGATTGCGTCGCTTGCGGCGAAAGATCAATTGGCCCAGGTGGCGGCAGATGGAAAAATATTGGCGGGAAAAGCTGATTTTTGGGCGGCGGTTGAGCGCGTGACGAAAGCCGTCGCCACCCTCGGAACGTCAGAAATAGGCCGGGGCTCGCCGGTCGGTTTGATTGTCGCCGGGGTGATAGGCGCCGCTGCCCTTTTTCTCCTGGGGCGTGGGAAGAAATAATTTTGAATCGTAGGATTGGTTGCGATATTCCCAGCGGAGAATGGACAGGGCCCTAAAAGAGCGATTGGACAGGACGGCTAATTGCATGGGTTAGGGCTTCCAGAAGGTGTCAGTGTCGTCTTGATCGTCGGACGTGATAAAGGCCGCAATGGCGCCGATGACGGCGCCCAGGTTGACGGTTAGGAAGGAAATAAGGAAGAATTGAAAAAGGCTCATGTGGTGTGGGCTTTCTTGTGGGTGTCGATGTGGCGCAAATAGCATTGCAGCGCGTTATCCACGGCGGACCGCCTAACGGGCATGACCATGGCAAAGCGATCCAGGGCACGCTGTGCCTTCACAAACTTTAGGTATGCAACCCCCTCGGGCGTCTTTGCAATGGTGGACAGGCACTGACCTTGATACGGCCCAAAAGTAAGCCGGTAACGGCTGGCGACGGCAAGGTTGGGGAGCGGGTCTGTCATTTGTTGCGCCTTCCGAGGGTGCAAAAGAAATGGGAAACAAGGGCGCCGATGCTGAAAAGTAAAACAATATGGAAAAACAGGGAAAAGTCATAGCTTCGCAGATTCACAATGAGAGCGGCGAAATTTACAGTCAAAAGGAAAAGAAGGGTCATGGGGGCCTAACGTTGGGCAAGCAGGTTGACGAAAGATAGAAGCTCGGGAATGGAATTAAACCAAGAACTAACCATATTGCGCATAAGTCCAATTTGTTCACCTGGGGCCCGTAGGCCGATGATGACGGGAGACTGGGCGCCGAACGCTGCGCCAATTTCTGCCCAGGCGTCGGGGCCAGATGGTCCGTAATAAATGACCAGATCAGCGGTCATTGCCGCCTTGGTGTCGTAAACGAAACACGAAAAGGCATCGTCCGTTTCTACCCATTTTTCGAATACGGGGGATCCGGTTTTGTGTTGTTCGTTATTCTTTAGCCAGGAGAGAATGGTGTGACCTTGGGCGCCAAGGGTCGCCTCTAGTTGGGAGACGCCGTGCATGTTTTTGTAGCTGGAGGCGATGTAGATTAGCATGGGTTAGGCTTTTTCTGCTTGGATGATAAGGTCTTTTATTTCCGCATAGCATTCAGTAACGCGGAAAAACTGGTCTTTCCCCTCGCCCATGCTTACCATCGTGCCCGGTCTGTCGTGCATAACGGACACAGACGAAATGTTAGCCGTGTTCACAAGTATTGACTTGTTATTGTGGAAAAGGGTAAGCTCGATAAATGACACGGGTTAGGCTTTCTCGGCTTTTGTGATGAGAGCGTCAACCTCTTCCAAGGATTCTTTAACTTTAATATAGCTATAAATGTTAGTAAATGAAATTGCAACGTGGCCGTCTTCCATCGCATATGTTCCAATATGCGACACATTTATATTCACTACTTGTGAAGGAAACAAACGGTTTACGCGGATAAATGGCATGGGTTAGGCTTTCTTTTCGACTATGACGGTGAAGGTCAAAGAAAAATCATCGGAACGAATTGCCCGCTCCATTACGTCTTTAGCGAGTACTTGCGTTTGCGCTTGAACCTGAGAATGAGCGTCTTTTAATTTTTGTATTAAAATATTATTGGCTTTTTGGGTGTCGGTCAGTTGGCGGCGTAATTGTTCGAACATATTCGACTTAATTTTTTCGCGTTCGCTTAGTTCGATAACGGCGGAATCTAATTGGTGGACGCGACGGCATGCAATATTGGTCGCCTCTGTCGAACTATCCAACGCTTTGCGGGCGTCGGCCAGTTGGCGGGATAATTCGGAACCGTCCAACGCTTTGCTGCGCAATTGCTCTAGCATTCTACCATGTCGGCGGTCTGGCATATGCAGGCTTACGCGCAAATAGTTTATGGTATGGTTAAATGCTTCATTGGTGAATTCGTCTTGTTCGTTGTCATTGCTCATTGGTTAGGCGCTTTCGTCGTGGTCGGGAAGTGGGGGATGGGGAACCAGGGAAGCCGCTGCGCGTTCCATGATGATTGTAAAACGAGTCAGGCGACCGGCAAATTGATCGTGGTCATGAAAGGCGGCATTTTGCGCCAGGGATAGCATCGTTTCGGTAAAGGTTTTTACCGCCTTGGCAAGCTCGGCCAAGGTTTCGGGCGTGTGGAGGTTTTCTACTTTTTGATAAAGGGCGGATTGCAGTTCCATTTTAAGCGTCTTTCTTGGGCGGGGCGGGGTTGGGAGGAAGGGCCAAGTGTTCCTTTAGAAAGTCTATTTTTTTATAGTAATTATGGGAAGCGAACATGAGAGAAGTTGAAAGCTCGCCTAGAAAACAGGCAAAAAATACATTTTGCTTTTCGTAGTTGTTATCTGACAGCGAGCGAATTAATAAAGCAAGCTCACGGATACTTTCCGCCAACTGCGCCATGGTTTCTGGCGTTGGAGTCGATTGGATTTTTTCGTACAAGTCTAAAGGGAATTCCATTTTAGTTTTCTTTCGGGGGCTTGGCGGTGGTGATTTTTGTCTGGATGGTTTGCGGGGTTAGCTGGGTGGTTTTGCGCAATTCGGCTTCCATTGTGGTCCACTTTTCAGCTTCCGAGAAAGACGAAAAGTTGCCTTTTAGGTAAACCTCATCCGGTTTTATTGGGATATTGTTGGCCTTTATGTGATAGCGGACTAGGTGCCGATTGGGGGTTTGTTTTTGCACCACATACCATGTGGAGGCGGGGCGGTTCATGGGATTTTATCTAGGGCCACATTGACCTTTGCCTTGGCATGCAGTTTGTAGATGAGAACTTCCGTATTGCCGGAAAGGGCAAGGGCTTTTTCCGCAAGTTTTTCAACCTCGGGGCCGAAAATGTGATGTTGGCCTTCCTCATTGGTGGGTATGAAAATGGCAACGTAGTTTTTTTCGTTGGGGAATCCCATTATAAGGTTTCTTTCAAGTGGTCGGTGAATTGCAGGACGTTTTGGGCAATGTTCACGGCGCGGGCTCGCGTGTGACGTTTAGCGCCTAGCAATATAAATTGGTCGCTTCCGGCTTCCGTGTAGATTGTTTTGTCTAAGACCTTGACTTTGTTGGAGTCATATAAGGTATATTTTACCTCTAATTTGCCGGTAAAGCGAATGGAAACCGGAGACTGGCTGGCAATTTGAACGCGGGCAACAATCGCGTAGGCGCCTTGCGTGCGGTCGCCAAATATGTTTGCAGTTTGCAGCGCCAGGGCCAGGGATTCTTTAACCGAATTGTCGATGCCTTCCGCATTGTTGATGCCGGAATCAATTTCTGTGGTTATGGCGAATCCGCTTTCGACCAAGGGAACGTCTAAACGTTCGGTTTTCGTTAGGATGTCGGGGGCGATTCGCGAGCCGCAGCCGGTGAAGAGGAAGGCGGCGAGGATCATGCACGTGAGGCGAGGAAGAAAGCGATTACGCAATTTCCCCTTGGGGTTTATATTTGCATTTATTCCGTAAACGTCGCTGCATAGATTAATATCATCCGCCACTAGCATGCGCTCAAGGTCTAGCTTGACACCGTTTAGATGGCATGCAGTGAGACTAATTTCTAAGTCCACTAGCGAGACGCCTTTAATACGGTATGGAATAGCGGAAAATGCTTTTTCTGCAATTTTAATGATGAGTTTTTTATCTTCCAAAGTGGGGAAACGTTTCATGGGGTGCCTTTCGGGGCTGGGTGGGGGTTTATTCGGTCGGGGGCCGGGTGGTCAGTTTTGCCGCTGCGCGTCTTTTCTTGAGATTAAGGGCCCGTTGCTTTAATCGCTCGGGATCAGAGCGTAAAATGGAATAGTATTCTTGAGACAATTTCTTTTTTGCTTCGCGGTTTTTTGCGTACCACTCGGCAGAATAACGGCGCCCGGCTTCGCGGTTTGCTTCGCGATATTTTGCAGCGGAAGCTGATTTTTTGGGGGTGGGCATGATTATTTGACCTTTTTACCGGCGTTTTGCTGGCGTTTAAGGGTGGCGCGGATACCCTCGGCCCGGCGAATTTTAAGCCATTCGGCGTGGCCTATGCGCTCACGTCGGCGCGTGCGGGATTCGACCGCCAAGCGGTTCAGACGTTCGCGTCTGGTTTCGCCGTGCTCATCGATGACGGCATCACCGGCAGCGAGGAGGCGCAATTCATCAGCGGTGAAGGTGGGCATGGGGGCTTTCGGGCTGGGTGGGTGGGCGGTTATTCGCTAAAGACTGCGGAGCGAAGCAATTTTCCAACGGCAAGGTTACTGCGAAACCCTTTAAGGGCAGCAATATCAGGGGCAGGACCCAAGGCGACAACTGCGCGTGCGTGAATTTCGTTGCGAGCTTCAACAGAAATAGTGTAGGGAATGAAAACTAATTCGGGGCTCATGTCCGCAACATTGCGGATGATAAAAGCGCCATTTTCTTTCGTGATCCGCTCAGCGATCCTTAACCACTTATTGCCGTAGATGAAAGCGGCGTGGGTTTTGCGGGATTCGGTCATGGGTGCCTTTCGGGCGGGGTGGTCGGGCGGGTCAGCGTTCGCGGGAAACTAAATAGACGCCATCCGCGTCAACCTCAGTGGTGTAGCCACTATCAAGGCAGGCTTGGCGGACTTCCGCCAATTGCTTGTCATCCTGGACTAAGGTCCCATCGACCAGGACGAAAGGTAAATTGCTTTGATCGGTGTCGGCATTCCATTCGCCAATATGAAAGCCCGAAAGGTCTTCACCGGAATTTTCGGCAGCGGATAGAATTTTTGCGGTTTTCGCATGAATGGACATGGGGTGCCTTTCGGTCGGGGTGGTT
>Ga0209490_10004886_pt1 | contig 12283 bp, 12 predicted proteins | sample MAT06_FD_187209 | JGI IMG/M metagenome (GOLD analysis project Ga0209490, IMG submission 187209) | Freshwater microbial communities from Lake Fryxell liftoff mats and glacier meltwater in Antarctica - MAT-06 (SPAdes) (version 2) | ecosystem: Environmental > Aquatic > Freshwater > Ice > Liftoff...
GATTTCGTCGCGCCATAAATGCTGCTGCGGCTTCCTTGGCCATCTACTACAAATAATGTGACTTTAGCTGATCACATGAACCGGTTTTTCGGGAAACAATCCTTAAGATTTAACGTTACTCTACCATAACTTTACTATTTTCCTACTTCCGTCTTCCTATCATTTCCCTATCTTTATCGGTGGAAATATTGTTTACGACAGCGGCACAGGTGGAAATCATGCAACAGTATAACCTACGCACTGCAATCAACATCAAGAAAAATTATGAATTTTACGACAAATTACGTATACTGGGCAGGTCAATCTACCGCAATTCGACCTACTACAGCCAACACAATTCAAGGAATTTAGCCATGCGCAGTTTGGAATCATATACAATTATCGGACTGATTTCGTCCTTGTATGCGATCTGCCTCAATACCCCCATGGGCAAAAAATTCACCGATCAATACACGTGGGCCACCGTTAGCATTGGTACCGGCATGGTTCTAGCCATTTTGCGGCTTGTCATTCCCAAAGAATACTGGTATAAATTGGCAACCGCCTTTATCGTGGCAGGTGGGCCGTTGATCTTTCGCAGTCTCTATAATAAAAACGTACGCGAACTCCAGCACAACGAAGCATCCATTTAACACAATTTTATCATACGCGCCCTCGATAGGAATACCCTTCGAAAGGTACCATAAACTCAATATGAATATTGCTCAGCAGATGTGCGTGAGACGCTGGTTGGCTAGTACATTGCGGCTGGTCGCAGCGCTCGCTTGTTGTACTTTTGCTTTGCCTGCTTCGGCCACGCCACTGGCACCGCTAGCCTGTAGCGATGGTGTGCAAAGTAGCGGGGCAGCGTATCGCATCTGTATGCCAGAGCAATGGAATAATCGGCTGATTGTGTATGCGCATGGCTATGTAGCGCCCAATCGCCCAGTTGGCATACCCGAAGATCAAATGCGCCTGCCCGGCAGCGCCTTTACAGTAGATCAGTTGGTAACTGGCCAGGGCTATGCCTTTGCGACAAGCAGTTATAGCACCAATGGACTGGCCATTCAGCCAGGAATCGCCGATCTGTTAGATGTGGTGACAATCTTCGCAGCGCAAAAAGGCACGCCGGAAAAGGTGATGCTGGTTGGCGTTTCCGAGGGTGGGGCCATGACGGTTTTGGCCGTTGAGCAGCACCCAGAGATCTTTGATGGGGGCCTTGCGCTGTGTGGCCCCTATGGCAGTTTCCGCAATCAGATCAATTATTTTGGGGACTTTCGTGTCCTGTTTGACTATTTCTTGCCAGAGGCCATGCCAGCCAGCGCGGTCGATGTGCCAGCCGAGTTGCTCGATACGTGGGAAACGGCCTATTACACCAACACGGTGCAGCCCGTGCTTACCGATGTCGCCAATGCAGCCAAGGTGGATCAATTGTTAGCAACTTCTGGCGCGCCCTTTGATCAAGCGGATGGCACAACCAAAGTAGAAAGTATTAAGGATCTGCTGTGGTATAACGTTTTTGCCACCAATGATGCCAGAGCCAAACTGGGCGGGCAACCGTTTGACAACCTTTGGCAGGTCTATACGGGGTCCAGCGACAATGTAGCGCTCAATCAACAGGCGGCCCGCTTTAGCGCAGACCAACTTGCCCTGGATGCCCTAGCCAGTGGCTACGAAACAACCGGTCACTTAAGTCGCCCGCTGATTACACTCCACACCACGGGCGATCCAATTGTGCCCTACTGGCAAGCCACACAATATCGCGGCAAAACGATTGTTGCCGACAACATTGCGCTCCACGAAAACATTGCCGTAGACGCGTATGGGCATTGCCGCTTCTCCACCTTTGATGTGCTCAACGCCTTTGCCCGGCTCGTCGCCCTGGTCGATACGCCGCCCGCCTATCAGCCGGTACAGCGGATCTATTTGCCTGTGATCACGATGAGTCCGGCAGACCTGTAGGACAAAAATCCCACAGGTCAATTCAGCATAAAATTCCGCGTTAGCGGGGCGACGGTGTCCACAGGCGTACGGCATCGAGCCCTTCCGCCTGCTGACCGTCTACATTCTCAATTGTTTTGATGTCGGGGTCGCCTTGCCCGGTGGCTAGCTCCAATTCTGTGGGCAAGGCTGTTGCGCCAAAGGCCACATCATCCACATACCAATTGCTAGTGACCAATGAGTCGGTCTCGGCACGAATTTGAATTTCGACGGTCTGGCCGATATAGGCGCGCAAGTCGACGTTATGCGACTTCCAGCCCCCCGTTTCCGTAGTTCGGCAGAGATTGATGGTATCCACAACCACACCATCGACCACGACCCCCGCAAAATCATATCCACAATCATCATTCGAAACAATCCAATACCAAAATTGTAGCATAGGGGCATCGCGCGAAATGGTTACCAGCTGCCGCACAAAGGAAACTTCTTGGTTCAAGCCACCTAGCCACGCAATCCAGGAACCACTGTGGGGAGCTACGGCACTATCACTGGCGGCGAGAATCAACTGCGCACCTTGCAAGGAAAACTCTGTCCAGCTATTGACCCCAGCTTCAAAATTCCCATTAGCTAATTGAGTAAAGGTATTGCTGGCAACAAAGGGCATGAAAACTTCCGCCGGTGGCCGTGTGGGCGTCAGGGTGGGTGTAGATGTAGCGGTTGGTATGGCGGTAGCAGGCAAGGTGCCCGTAGGTGTGGGCGTCGCAGTGGCCGTTGCGGTTGAGGTTGCAGTCGGGAGCGGGGTGGCCGTTGCCAATTGGGGAATTTGCGCGGTAACCCAATCGGCATAGCGCGAAACGCGCGTATAAACACCATAAAAGTTGGGCTGGGCACAGCCATCACCCCAGCTAACGATCCCCACTTGACGCCAGATCGCCGCATCACTATCAAAGGTCATCAAGGGGCCGCCACTATCACCCTGGCAAGAATCTTTGCCGCCTGCTTTGAAACCGGCGCAGACCATATTATCGGTTACTTCATCATTAAAAATGCCATAGGAAAGGCGACAGTCATCGCGAGCGACCAAGGGCACTTCCACTTGGCGCAAAACATTGCTCAATTCGCCATCGTCCTTGGTGCCCCAGCCGGTCACCATCATGGGGCGGGCCGCGGTCTCAAACTGTAGCATAGCCGCATCGATGAATGATATGGGCGCGCTAGCCGCCGGCGTTGCCAGTTCCAGGAGGGCGATATCATTGTCAAAATTGTTGCCCGTATAGAGTGGATGGCGGATAATCCGCACGACATCGAGCCGTTGCCCATCGGTATCGCTCAGGGTGTGACGGCCAATTACAACATCGACAGCGTCTGGTTGCAGCAACGCGTCCGTACTGGTATATGTGCAGTGGGCGGCAGTCAACACCCAAGTCTCGTCGATGAGTGAGCCGCCACAAAAGAGATCGGCAACGGCATTATCGGCGTGTACCAACGCGACCATCCAGGGCCAAGCGCCTGATTGAGCCTCTTCGCCGCCAATGATTGCAGGTGTGTCCGGGCTTTGCGGTTGTGCATCGATCTGCTGGATCAGCGGCGCGGCCAACACATTCGATTGCCAGCGTTCAGGTTGCATCATCGATGCCCCAGCTACGGCAACAGCCAACAGGAACCCAAACCAAAATAAACGTTTCTTCATAAAGAGGACTTTCCTTTACAATTCTTACGATGAGACACCAAAAGAGGCCAATATTTCTTCATCCTGTTGAGCGAATGGTAGAATAGCATAGGTTGCTAGCAGCAGCAACTTACTTACTGTCTCCCTAAGCCTAGGTAAGCAAAGCCGAAATCCAATGAAACAGCCAGCAGCAGAAACAATTCACTACGCCTATTACACATCGCCGATTGGCTTGATCGAGCTTGGGGCTACCGAGGAGGCACTGGCACTGCTCTACTTTGTAGAGGAACCACGGCACGACAGTGAAAGTACGGCTATTTTGGAGACGACGCAGCAACAGTTAACCGAATACTTCGCACGAACCCGCCAGGATTTTGACCTGCCCTTGCTCTTTCTGGGCACCGAATTTCAACAACGGGTATGGCGGCAGCTGCTGACAGTGCCCTACAGCAAGACGGAATCCTACCAAGCGATTGCCAACGCGCTGGGCAATCCCAAGGCAGTGCGCGCGGTGGGGGCAGCCAATGGGCAAAATCCCATTTCGATTATCGCACCGTGTCATCGGATTATCGGCAGCAATGGGCGCTTGATTGGCTATGGTGGCGGCTTGTGGCGCAAAGAGTGGTTGCTAAAACATGAAGGATATTTATTGGTCTGAGGCGCACAGCCTATGGCCAAGCGTAGAGATACGCTCACCCTACAATATAGCATAGCATGAGCAGATGGAGCTGATATGGACGAAGAGCAATATGAACTACAAAATGTGCTGGGCGAGAAATTAGAAAGTTGTTGCACCGATCCACTCACCGGTTTCTACCGCGACGGCTTCTGCCGCACCGGAGCGGATGATCTAGGGGTCCATGTGATCTGTGCGCAGATGACCGAAGAATTTCTGGCCTTTTCCAAGGCGCGTGGCAACGACCTGAGCACGCCGCGCCCGGAATTTATCTTTCCGGGGCTTACGCCCGGCGATTGCTGGTGTCTTTGTGCCGACCGTTGGCAAGAAGCACTGGAGGCCGGCGTTGCGCCGCCGGTCAAGCTAGAGGCGACGCATATCTCGGCCCTAGAATTTGTGTCGATGGCCGACTTGCAACGTCACGCGATTGATGGCGAAGAAGATCTGGAAGTGTGGCGGTTTTAGGCTGAGTTTTTAGACTGTGTAGAGACTACATATAGTCTGCTGTAGCTAGGATAAGCGCAATTGCATCTCGGCTTCGCCATCCATCATCTGGCCGGTTTCGGTAAAGCCGAAGCTCGTATAGAGATGCAGTGCCACGCGATTTTCGGGATGAACCGTCAGCCGCACTTCTTGATAGCGCGGGTCTTGGCGGCGTAGGCTTGCCAGAAAATATTGGAGAAAGGTGCGCCCATAGCCGCGTCCTTGATGGGTCTTGTCAATAAAGAAGCTCGTCAGAAAACAATGGCTGGCATCACCGGCGCGATAGACGAGGCAATAGAACCCGACGATAGATGTCGCCACATAGATGGCCATCGGTTCATGAATGTAGTTGTGGGGCTGAATGTAGGCGCGCGCCAACGAGCGTTCTACCGATGCCGTGAAGGTACGCTGCTCGGCATAGACATCGAGCGCCAGGGCATCTAACCAGTTGTATGCAGTGACATGGCGAACAGTAAGCCGTGGCATGGTTGATCCAATAGACGGTTAGGGTCTTTGCCCACCCCAACCGTCTGTTTATCGCGCAAACGCAGAAAAGTCAGTTAGACATTAAAGCGGAAGTGCATGATGTCGCCATCTTGCACCACATATTCTTTGCCTTCTACGCGCATCACACCGGCGGCTTTGGCAGCCGTCTCGCTGCCCAGCCGTACATAGTCGGCATAGGGAATCACTTCGGCGCGAATAAAGCCCCGCTCAAAATCGGTGTGGATCACACCGGCGGCTTGCGGTGCCTTCCAGCCGCGATCAATTGTCCAGGCGCGCACCTCTTTGACCCCCGCCGTAAAGTAATTGATCAAGTCCAGAGCATCAAAGCCTTTGCGCACAACCTGATCGAGGCCAGTTTCTTGTACACCGGCATCGGCCAGAAATTCATGGCGCTCTTCATCAGTCAGGCCGGCCATCTCTTCTTCGAGCTTGGCACAGAGCTTCACGACTTCGGCGTTCTGTTCGGCGGCCAATTCGCGCACCACGCGTACATAGTCGTTGTCTTCTACCAGATATTCTTCATCAACATTGGCCGCATAGATCACGGTTTTGCCGGTGAGAAAACGCATCTCATTATTGAGCATTTCGTAGGCTTCGCTGGTGCGGTCGGCGTAGGACGAAACCGGATTGCCCACTTCCAACAATGCCTTGAGTTCATAGGCAACATCCAACACTGGCTGGAGCTTTTTCTCGCCGCGCACCTGGCGCGTGAGGCGGTCGATCTTGCTTTCCAACTGTTGCAAATCGGCCAACATCAACTCGACATTGATCACTTCGATATCATCGCGCGGATCCACTTTCGACGCGACGTGGATCACATTCTCATCGTCAAAACAGCGCACAACATGGACCAGCGCGGCTGTTTCGCGAATATTGGCGAGAAACTGATTGCCCAGTCCTTCGCCTTTGCTTGCGCCTTTGACCAAGCCCGCAATGTCAAAAAATTCGACGGTGGCATAGAGTACACGTTCCGGCTTGACCAACTCGGCCAGTTTCTCGATCCGCGGATCGATCAAGGGCACAATTGCCTTATTCGGTTCAATCGTACAGAAGGGATAATTTGCAGCTTCTGCGTTTTGGGTTTTTGTGAGGGCATTAAAGGTGGTACTCTTACCCACATTGGGCAGGCCCACAATGCCAATTCCTAGTGCCATAATGGTTTGTTTATTTTTCTGATTTGATTTATGTCAATAAAATTAGGACGTATACGCTTATTAGACTTATCGGGTTTAGACTTGTAAGGTCTGCGAGACCCGATAAGTCTCGCTTATTCACTCAGGACTTACGCAGCCGGGAGCACCGCCAGCCTGGCGGCAGCCAGCAGGATGCTGGCGTTCCCAGGCGTAATTGTGTAAGTCCTGTCACTAAAAAAACCACTTAACAATCGACAGCGCCCCTTGCTTCCAGGGCACACGGTGCGAAACCCCCGATTGCCCCTGAAATTCATGCATGTGCGCCAGATACCATTGATAGTTGCGGATCAAAGCGTCCTTGTTAGAATACTTGGGCTGGTAATGCAGCACGCGCTCGGCTTTGTCAATCGAGACAAACGAGTCCTCGGTAATCGTGCCATAGGCCCATTTGTATACAGGCGAGAGTTTGAGCTGTTCCAGCGCTTGCAAGGCCAGAATCATCGGCGTGATCGGAATCGAAATAATGCGTTTGCCAAAGCCGGCATCATCTAGCACCGCTTGAAAATCTTCGCGCAGCGTCGTAAACTCTTTAGCGCCAATATTAAATACATCGTTGACAACCGCGGGCTCGCCGGTTGCCACCAAGTAAATCGCGTCGCAGAGATCTTCGACATCCAGCAGTTGATAGCGATTTGTGCCTTTGCCAGGAACCGGAAAGTTCTTGCCGTCCTTGGCCCAGTCATAGAGCAAGGCAAAGATGCCCAACCGTTCGGGACCCACAAATGACTTGGGGCGAATGATCGGCACGCACATGCCCTTGTCGCGATATTCCTGACAGATCGCTTCGGCGGCCACTTTGGCCTCGCCATAGGGGCCCACGCCATCCAATTTGTCATGCTCGACCAGCGGATGATGATCTGGAATGCCATAGACCGCCGTCGACGAAATATGAATGACGCGCGCTACCTTGTGTTCGTAGGCCACCTGGAGTACATTGCGAATGCCGTCAATGTCCGTCGAATAGATATCTTGCGGACTATAGAGGGGCAACGCCGCCGCGGTGTGTACCACAATATCGACACCCGTCATGGCCCGCGCCAAATCCGCTGGTTTGCGAATATCTCCGATCACTTCAGTGATCTGTCCGCGTTCGGGATAGGTAAAGCCGGCCAGATCCAGCGAAACGACGCGATGCCCGCGCATCAGTAGATAGCGCGTCAAATTGATGCCCAAAAAGCCGGCACCGCCGGTTACCAAATAGGTTTTAACAGGACCAGCAACATCGTGACCAATCGTTGGCTGCGTTATGCTGTCGCTTGCCAGCGTTTCTGGGTTAGTTTCCTGCACCATTGATTACTCCTACACTATCATTGATTGCACGCCCTTGGGAGATCCGTCTGGATCTTCACACGGCCGGTTGCTGTGTGTGCCACTGAGCAAGCAAAGTCTGAGTCGATTCAAAAGCCAGTTCGGCGGGCAGATGTGTGGTGGTAAACCAACCCGCCTCGCACGCATCGTCGTCACACACCAGCGCGGTCTGGTCCCCCTGTGCGGGAATCGCATGATAGGCCAAAACAATGCCCTGACTGCGCCCATTTGCCACGACCATAGGAAAAATGTCGAGCACTGCTTGGATCTTCACCTGCAGCCCAACTTCTTCCAATAGCTCACGCTGGAGCGCAGCCTCGGGCATTTCACCGGCATCCATATAGCCACCGGGCAACGCCCACATGCCTTTGGCTGGCTCAACTGCACGGCGAATGAGCAACACTTGCGGGCCGTGTGTCACCAACCCAATGACGGCGACTTTGGGATCCTGAAAATGGACAAAACGACAATTCGGACAAACAGGCCGTTGTTGCCGATAGACCTCGCGTATTTCTAGCGTGCTGCCACAATAGGGGCAATAGACAAAATCGGGTCGGCTCATGGCTATTTCCTGTGGGCTATTTCCTATGGGCTATTTCCTACCCAGCAAAAACACCGGCAAGCAAAATGGCACACCACACATGATACTTGATACGACAGGTAATTATACTCTGCTTTGTGCGAAGCAGAAAACATCCGGGTTGAATAGATTGACAAACGCTAAGATTTGTTGCTTCAGAGAGCAGGGTCTATAATCTAAACATTATAATCTACGAATAGAAGTAAGGTGCTAGACAAAATAACTGCTTGTCAGAGCTGGCGTCCCGTAGCCGTGCGCAAGCCACAGTCACTTAACTCAACCACTCAACGTTCCAATTCATTCTTTAATCGTTCTTCTATAATCATTGTAACGCTTACTAAAGTGAAATGCTTACGAAACGCTCACTTTTCAAGGAGGCAGTAGCTTGAATCTGCATGAATATCAATCAAAGCGCATCTTTGCCAAGTACGGAATTCCGATTCCGAATGGCGAAGTTGCGGCGACACCGACCGAAGCCCGCGCCATTGCCGAGCGCCTCGGTGGTCCGGTCGTCATCAAAAGTCAAGTGCTGGTTGGTGGGCGCGGCAAAGCCGGCGGCATCAAAGTAGCCAAAAGCGCCGATGAAGCCGAAGCCCTCGCCACCCAGATTCTGGGGATGGACATCAAGGGGTTGACGGTGAAAAAAGTGTTGGTTGATGAAGCGGCCAATATCGCCACCGAAATCTACCTGGGCGCCGTGCTGGATCGTGCCCAACGCCGCGTGGTCCTGATGGCCAGCAGCGAAGGTGGCGTCGAAATTGAAGAAGTCGCCAAGCATACGCCAGAAAAAATTATCAAGGTGGCGGTACATCCGTTCTTGGGGCTGCGCGACTACCAAGCGCTTGAATTAGCCGACGGCATTGGCTTGCCCAAGGAACACCTGAGCGCCTTCGTTAAAATTGCCCGCAGCCTCTATCAAGCGTATCTGGAAAACGACGCCAGCCTGGCCGAGATCAATCCGTTGGTGATTACGGGCGACAATCGCTTGGTGGCGCTTGACGGCAAAATGGTGATTGATGATAGCGCGCTGTTCCGCCACAAAGATTTGGAAGCCATGCGCGACCCAGATGCAGAAGATGCGTCCGAACGCGAAGCACGCCAGAGTGGCCTCAATTACATCAACTTGGATGGCGAGATCGGCTGTATGGTCAATGGCGCTGGTCTGGCTATGGCGACTATGGATATTGTCAACTTCTATGGCGGCAGCCCAGCCAACTTCCTCGATGTAGGCGGTGGGGCCTCGGCAGAAAAGGTCGAAGCGGCGCTGCGCGTCATTCTGCATGATGAGCGTGTCAAGGCTGTCTTGATCAATATCTTTGGTGGCATCACCCGCTGCGATGAAGTGGCGCGCGGGGTGTTGAGCGCGATCAATTCGCTGGATGTCAAGGTGCCCTTTGTTGTGCGCTTGGTCGGCACAAATGAAGAAGAAGGTCGGCGCATTCTCGCCGAAGCGAACATGATTACCGCAACCAGCCTGGCTGACGCCGCACAAAAGGCAGTGGCCGCGGCCAAAGGAGAGATCGCATGAGCATCCTGGTTGATAAGAATACACGCGTTGTCGTACAGGGCATTACGGGCAAGCAGGGCATCTTTCATACCGAACAGATGCTCGACTATGGCACCCAAGTGGTCGCCGGTGTACGCCCTGGCAAAGGTGGCGAATGGGCCACGCGCAATGTGCCGATTTTTGACACGGTGAAAGATGCCGTAGTTGCCACCGGTGCCAATACGAGTTTCATTATTGTGCCCGAATCCAGCGCAGCCGATGCGATTATCGAAGCGGCCGATGCGGGTATCGACCTGATTATCTGTATCACTGAAAACATTCCGGCACTCGATATGGTCAAAGTACGCGCCTATCTGGATACGCTCAATGTCCGCTTGATCGGGCCGAACTGCCCCGGCTTAATTACGCCAGGCGAGGCCAAAGTCGGCATTATGGCCGGCCATATCCACACCCCCGGCAACGTGGGCATTGTCAGCCGCTCGGGCACGCTGACCTACGAAGTGGTCTATGCGCTCACCGCCCGCGGCATTGGCCAAAGCACAGCGATTGGCATCGGTGGCGATCCGATCATTGGCACGACTTTTACCGATGTCTTGCAAATGTTCGAGGACGATCCGGGCACGGAACAGGTGATCTTGATCGGCGAAATTGGTGGCACCGATGAGCAAACGGCCGCAACCTTTATCGCTGAGCACATGACAAAACCAGTCACAGCCTTTATTGCCGGCCAAACGGCCCCCCCTGGTCGCCGCATGGGTCATGCTGGTGCGATCATCTCTGGTGGTGAAGGCACAGCCGCCGAAAAGATGGCTCTGCTCAAGGCTGCGGGCGCACAGGTGGCGCGTCACCCCGATGAGATCGCGGAAATGGTAGCCAACAATATCAGCAAATAAGGCCTCCAAGCAGTCTATCGCGGTAGTCCACTTGGCTCGCTTTACTTTAACAAAAAAACGCCAACCTTGCAAGGTTGGCGTTTTTGATAAATTCCACGTAGCTAGTGCCCGACAAGAGGTTAGGCACCGACGGCGAGCATCATTTCTGCCGAGGCTGGCAACCAACCATTGTTGATAGCTGCCAGCACAACTTCGGTGCGACTTGTCACCTGCATCTTGGCAAAGATGTTACTCAGATGAGTTTGCACTGTGCGCTCGGAAATGACCAACTGGCGGGCAATTTCCTTGTTACTACAACCCTGCATGAGGGTACGCACAACATCCAACTCGCGGCGCGTCAGATTGTGGGGCATACGATGTTTGCGCACACGCCGAGCCGCCCGGCTGTTGCGATTTTTCGCTTCTTCGCTACTCATGCCAACACTGTTATGGGTGCTCATGTAGGCAGTACGTACAACTTTCACCAAATCCGACACAGCCGTCGCTTTGATGACATAGCTAAAGGCACCGGCGCGCCGCATGGCCAGCGCCGCATGTTCCTCTTCTTGGGCAGAAAGACCCACAATTTGAATGCGCGGCAAAAGTTGTTTGAGACGCTTGGTTGTTTCGACGCCAGACATGCCTTTCATCTGTAGATCCATCAAGACAACATCGGGGCGCAAGCCCTTTTGTAGTTGTTGCAGGAATAGTTCACCACTGCCGGCTTCGCCAATTACATGGATGTCTTCTTCTTGTTCAAGCAGGGCGCGTAGCCCTTGGCGCATTAGCTCGTGGTCGTCGACCAACATAATTTGGATAACTGGCATAAGTCAAAACTCCTCGTAAACAGACAATAAGGTAACCGTTTCTCCTGCTATACTTTGTCAGACTTTTAGGCAAATTGCAATAGTACCGATGGCCTATTTCTTGCCACCTTCGTCCGAAACAGGGTGTCATAAAAGGATAAATGATTTACGGGTTTGTTAGCAAGTTTAACGGGTCGTCAGTAAACCTTGTTCCATCAGACATGCATTTTCCTGACAAAATATACATAATTCAGAGGAAGAAAGGCCGATCTCGGCAAAAATAAGTGTAGTAAACGATGAGCAATTGGCCAAAATCAGCAAATCACACAGATAATAAATACGTCATTTAGCGTATTTCAATCAGTCAAATAGATACTCTTATCTTGACAAAAGACTGAACTGCGCCATACCCTTCGATAGTTGGCAGTATGTCGGCTTATTCACCAAATGATAGCAGTAGATCGAGCGCTGTAATAAAGACGTAGTAGATCCTGGCAATAGCCTGCAATGCGATGAACACCTTATTCTGTTTACAGTAACCAATTTGGATAGTATTTTATGGTAAGTCACCTTACGCAAGAGACATTACTCGATAATCTAGTGGTAGTTCTGCAACGACCGCAGGATGCCCGCAATATTGGCGCGGTGATGCGTGCCATGAAAAATATGGGGATCAGCGATCTACGGTTGGTACAAGCAGAACCGCTCGAGCCAGCCGCGATCTTGCGCGTGGCGCATCACTGCGAGGATCTATTGGCGCGG
>Ga0209490_10004892_pt1 | contig 12273 bp, 10 predicted proteins | sample MAT06_FD_187209 | JGI IMG/M metagenome (GOLD analysis project Ga0209490, IMG submission 187209) | Freshwater microbial communities from Lake Fryxell liftoff mats and glacier meltwater in Antarctica - MAT-06 (SPAdes) (version 2) | ecosystem: Environmental > Aquatic > Freshwater > Ice > Liftoff...
TCACTAAGTCATAGCTATGGATATTGTCGCGCACCTGCTTGCCTTTGTAGCCGTAAATCTGGTAAGGCTGTCCTAGCATGGTGCATTTCATCAAGTAGGAGAGAAAGCCATGCAATTTAGTCCCAGAGTGGCTGGGGCCCGTCAAGCATCCTCCTCTAAAGCTGGCTGTTTTCATATCAAAATAGCGCCCGTATTCCTGAACTAATACGTCAGCAGCAACTTTTGAGGCTCCAAACAGGGAATGCTTAGTATTGTCGATACTCATCGTTTCATCGATGCCCTCACAGTAAGCATGAGTTGCATCAATTTCCCACCGCGTCTCAAGTTCTACGAGTGGCAGGAAGTTTGGGTTATCTCCGTAAACCTTGTTTGTTGAGCAGAAGATAAATACAGCATCAGGGCAATTTTGACGAGTGTTTTCAAGTAGAACTAGCGTGCCGTTTGCGTTAACAGAAAAGTCCGTATAGGGATCGTTTGCAGCCCAATCGTGGGAGGGTTGGGCGGCTGTATGAATAACTAAACTGATATCCGTGCTATAGGTTTTGAATACGTTAGAAACGGCATCATGGTCACGAATGTCAATATTGTGGTGAATGTATTGATCCCCATAATTTTGGAGAAGGCGATCGCGATTCCATTCAGTTGAAGCATCTTCACCAAAAAAAACTTTTCGCATATTGTTGTCAATGCCAATGACCTTGAAGCCTCGCTCACAAAAGAAACGTACTGCCTCAGAGCCAATTAACCCAGCGGAACCAGTTACTAAGATCATGCTCATAACTTAATCCTTAATCAAAGTATAGTACTAATCTCTGCTTTGCCCTAAGTTAATTTGGCATATCTAGAGGTTGTCAAAGTCCATTAAACAAGTAAATGTAGAATATTTATGTGCTTCTACAGATATCTTTACTGTTTCTTTAAAAAACTGACCGTATTTGTATGGATTTGGGTATTTTAGCCAGCGTGCCCTTGGAGGATCAGAAATATTCTTGGAGAATGCTAAGGCTACTGCACCGTTTACACCTAAAGCTAGTTTGCAACAAGGAATTAGAAGTATGGCTGAATCCTATGTCTGAGATTCCACCCCGGATTGCCCTGTTCCTGCGCACCTTGGGCGGCGGTGGAGCAGAGCGTGTGCTGCTAAACCTTGCTCAGGGTTTTGTTCAGGCACGGTTAGAAGTAGATCTGGTGGTTAGCGCTGGAGAGGGATTAGATTTGTGGGAAATCCCAATCGGCGTGAGAGTTATTAATCTTGAGGCACCTCGAGTTTCTGCTAGTCTACCCGCGTTGGTTCGCTATCTACGCCAAGAGCGCCCCATAGCTATTATCCCCAGCTTGCATTACGCCAACGAGGTGGCTTTACTAGCAAAGTACCTATCTGGTGTCCCTGTTAGAGTCCTGATTCCCGAGCATAATGAACTCTCAATGGAGGTTCATTATCACGAAACGGGAAGCCGAAAAAGGCTTATCCCTGTTGCTGCCCGATTACTATACCCTTTCGCTGATGCTATCGTGACCGTTTCTAAAGGGGTGGCGCAGGATCTGGCTCACATCACTGGACTGCCACTGAAACGCATTCAAGTGATTTACAATCCAGTAATTACACCCCAGATCCAAGAACTGGCAAAAGAATCCATTGATCATCCCTGGTTCAATGCAGATGAACCTCCGGTGATTCTGGGTGTTGGCAGGCTGGAAGACCAGAAAGACTTCCCAACTTTGATCCGAGCATTTGCGCAAGTACGGCAGGTTTCTCCAGCTCGTTTAATGATTTTGGGTTGGGGGCCGGATCGTCCCCAACTAGAAGACTTGATTCGCGAATTGGGTCTGGAAGAAGACGTTGCCTTACCTGGTTTCGTGAATAATCCCTATGCGTATATGGCAAGGGCGTCGGTATTTGTCCTATCGTCTGCCTGGGAGGGCATGTCTAATGTTTTAGTAGAAGCAATGGCTGTGGGCACACCAGTGGTTTCCACAGATTGCAAAAGTGGCCCCGCCGAGGTCTTGAACCATGGTGAATATGGTAGTTTGGTTCCTGTAGGTGATAACGAAGCCCTAGCAGAAGCAATTTTGCAAGTGCTAGCAGGGAATATGAAGCAGATTGACTCAAGCTGGCTTGACCAATTTACCCTTAAAGCATCTACTCGGTGTTATTTGGATGCGCTAGGCATTGATATTCCGGTTAAGGCATAAGGTCAGGGAATGAGCCACCATAAATACCAGCGGATTTTTTGAGTTTGAAGGCTCGAAGCAGGCAGAATTGCCGATCGTAGGTAAAATCAAAGTCAAATGAATTTGACTTTCATCATGTGTAATTTGACGAAATACTACCCTTTTTGAGGTGAGATGGCATCCGTGAGAACAGTGGAACATATTACAAGTGAGCGACTTTCATGGTCGGCTGAATCATCTGAAATGCCTAACAAGCGGCATCGAGTTTTGTATGTTCAGCATGGTGGAGGCGGAACGGCTACAGCTCTTTATGACCTTCTACAATGTCTTGATAAAAATCTCTATGAACCTATTGTTTTATACTATGAATCCGATCCTTACCTTGAAAAAATTAAAGGGTTAGGTGTAAAAGTTTTAATACTCAGTACTAAGTCCCCCGCACTCGATGAAATTGTCTTTCAGCCAGAGACAACTGCCTATTTACACCGATATGGAAAGGGAACAGCTTTTCTATACCGCTCAATTTGCGCTTGTATCATGGTGAATCGAGTTGTTAGTTTAATTAAACGCGAAGGAATATCTTTAGTCCATCACAATGACAATCTGCGGCAAGATCGTTTCACAGTTCTGGCTGCATGGTTGGCAGGAGTTCCTCAAGTCTGTCACATGCATGCGTTTAGCCAGCTATTCTGGTTTGAAAAGCTTTTGATCCGGACGGTTGATTCTTTTATCTATGTTTCTAAAGCAGTTGAAAAGTATTATTTAGACTTTCAACTTCCAGTTGACAAAGGGCTGGTGATTTATAACGGTTTTAACGTGGCCTCATCTGAGCAAGTTGCGCCTCAAGAAGTTTCCCAGATTAGGTCTGAATTCAATGTGGGTGATCAGGAAATCTTGATTAGCAATGTTGGTCGGCTAGATGTTTGGAAGGGGCAAGACTACTTTATCGAGGCGATCGCGCAAGTCATTCAACCTCACCCTCATGTCAAAGCTCTGATCGTTGGAGCACCCGGAACTCGTCCTCACCTGCAAGCCTACTACCAAAAACTTCAGAAGTTAGTTGCCGACTTAAACCTGGCTAACCACGTTATTTTTACAGGATTTCGGTCCGACATTCCACAAATTATGGCAGCATCAGATATTCTGGTGCACAGTGCCTCTGAACCAGAACCATTTGGACGGGTAATTGTGGAAGGAATGTTGTCTAAGCGTCTAGTGATTGGGGTTGATGCTGGTGGACTTCCTGAAATGATTGATGACCAGCTTACAGGGTTACTGGTTCCCACCAAGAATGCTGCAAAGATGGCGGCAGCAATTCTTTGGGTGATAAACCATCCTGAACAGGCAGCACATATGGGCGAAACTGCTCAGCAGAAAGCGAAGGAGCGGTTCTCGATCGAGCAACATGTTTCCTCGGTACAACAGATTTATCAAAAAATTCTGAACGTATAATCTCCAGCAGGCATAAAGCGATCTACACTGCTGCGAGCAGACCAAAATCTTTTGGACGTTTTACTAACCCCTAACAACTCGGCGATAGAGATCCTCATACTGGCGAGCAATGGAGTCCCAGGAGTAATAGCAGCAGCTGATGTTGTGGTTCACAGTTCTTCCCTCCCCGAACCGTTTGGACGGGTAATTGTGGAAGGGATGCTGGCTGAGCGTCCGGTAATTGCAACGGCTGCTGGGGGAGTTCTGGATATCATTCAAGACCGCAAAACTGGTCTTTTGGTGCTGCCCCAGAATGCAACACAGATGGCAGAAGCAATCCTCTGGTTGCTTCAAAATCCCCAGGATGCAACAAGGTTAAGCAAAGCGGCAAAACAGTTAGCAAAAACACAATTTTTAGTTAAGCATCAAGTTGAGACTGTACAGCAAATTTACCAAGAGATTTTGGAGTAGAACACAGGATGAGGAACTTTGGGTTAATGAATATGACTACAGCACAAAAACGGTATCGAATTTTGTATGTGCTTCAGCCGGGCGGCGGCGGTGCTGCAACTAGCCTCTATGACTTAATTTTAGGATTAGACAAGAGTCGCTATGAACCCTATGTCTTGTTCTATGAACCCGATTATTACTGCGAAAAATTTGAGGAGATCGGAGCTAAGATTCTCGTTCTGTCTGAGAAGTATCCTTTATTTGAACGAACCCTTCATTACTACGAAGGACATTCGGAAGATATTCGCAAAAAATATGGAAAGGTAGTTTGGAAAGCCTATTGGCTCTCCCATGTCATCTACCTCACATCCAAGGTAATGTTTTTTCTAAAAAAATATCGCATCGATTTAATTCATAATAACGACAATTTAATGATGGATCGGTTTACGATTCTGGTTGCGAAATTGGCCAGAACGAAGCAGGTTTGTCACATGCGCTCCTGTGGCGACTTGTCATCTAAGCCTCGGCAAAAGTTGGCGGCTTCCGTGGATATGTTTATCTATGTGTCGCAACATGTTGAAAAGTACTACCTGCACGAAGGCATTCCTCCTAAAAAAGGGCAAGTTGCCTATGAAGGGTTTGATGAAACTCCCTTTCAGAAAGTTACCCAACAGCAGATTGCTGCCATTCGGCAGGAGTTTGGCGTGGGAGATGATGAAATTTTGATCAGCAACCTGGGGCGAATTGTTAAGTGCAAAGGGCAAGATTACTTTTTGGAAGCGATCTCACAAGTTGTTCAACATAACCCCAATATCAAAGCCTTAATTGTTGGAGCTCCAGAAACTCGCCCCCATTTGCAAGCCTATTACCAGAAGCTTCAGCAGATGGTTAAAGACTTTAATCTTGCCAATCACGTTATCTTTACAGGATTTCGATCAGATATTCCACAAATTATGGCAGCATCAGATATTCTGGTGCATAGTGCCTCTGAACCAGAACCGTTTGGACGGGTAATTGTGGAAGGAATGTTGTCTAAGCGTCTAGTGATTGGGGTTGATGCTGGTGGAGTTCCTGAAATAATTGATGACCAGCTTACAGGGTTACTGGTTCCCACTAAGAATACTGCAAAGATGGCGGCAGCAATTCTTTGGGTGATAAACTATCCTGAACAGGCAGCACATATGGGCGAAACTGCTCAGCAGAAAGCGAAGGAGCGGTTCTCGATCGAGCAACATGTTTCCTCGGTACAACAGATTTATCAAAAAATTCTGAACGTATAATCTCCAGCAGGCATAAAGCGATCTACACTGCTGCGAGCAGACCAAAATCTTTTGGACGTTTTACTAACCCCTAACAACTCGGCGATAGAGATCCTCATACTGGCGAGCAATGGAGTCCCAGGAGTAATAGCAGCAGCTGATGTTGTGGTTCACAGTTCTTCCCTCCCCGAACCGTTTGGACGGGTAATTGTGGAAGGGATGCTGGCTGAGCGTCCGGTAATTGCAACGGCTGCTGGGGGAGTTCTGGATATCATTCAAGACCGCAAAACTGGTCTTTTGGTGCTGCCCCAGAATGCAACACAGATGGCAGAAGCAATCCTCTGGTTGCTTCAAAATCCCCAGGATGCAACAAGGTTAAGCAAAGCGGCAAAACAGTTAGCAAAAACACAATTTTTAGTTAAGCATCAAGTTGAGACTGTACAGCAAATTTACCAAGAGATTTTGGAGTAGAACACAGGATGAGGAACTTTGGGTTAATGAATATGACTACAGCACAAAAACGGTATCGAATTTTGTATGTGCTTCAGCCGGGCGGCGGCGGTGCTGCAACTAGCCTCTATGACTTAATTTTAGGATTAGACAAGAGTCGCTATGAACCCTATGTCTTGTTCTATGAACCCGATTATTACTGCGAAAAATTTGAGGAGATCGGAGCTAAGATTCTCGTTCTGTCTGAGAAGTATCCTTTATTTGAACGAACCCTTCATTACTACGAAGGACATTCGGAAGATATTCGCAAAAAATATGGAAAGGTAGTTTGGAAAGCCTATTGGCTCTCCCATGTCATCTACCTCACATCCAAGGTAATGTTTTTTCTAAAAAAATATCGCATCGATTTAATTCATAATAACGACAATTTAATGATGGATCGGTTTACGATTCTGGTTGCGAAATTGGCCAGAACGAAGCAGGTTTGTCACATGCGCTCCTGTGGCGACTTGTCATCTAAGCCTCGGCAAAAGTTGGCGGCTTCCGTGGATATGTTTATCTATGTGTCGCAACATGTTGAAAAGTATTATTTAGACTTTCAACTTCCAGTTGACAAAGGGCTGGTGATTTATAACGGTTTTAACGTGGCCTCATCTGAGCAAGTTGCGCCTCAAGAAGTTTCCCAGATTAGGTCTGAATTCAATGTGGGTGATCAGGAAATCTTGATTAGCAATGTTGGTCGGCTAGATGTTTGGAAGGGGCAAGACTACTTTATCGAGGCGATCGCGCAAGTCATTCAACCTCACCCTCATGTCAAAGCTCTGATCGTTGGAGCACCCGGAACTCGTCCTCACCTGTAAGCCTACTACCAAAAACTTCAGAAGTTAGTTGCCGACTTAAACCTGGCTAACCACGTTATTTTTACAGGATTTCGGTCAGATATTCCACAAATTATGGCAGCATCAGATATTCTGGTGCACAGTGCCTCTGAACCAGAACCATTTGGACGGGTAATTGTGGAAGGAATGTTGTCTAAGCGTCTAGTGATTGGGGTTGATGCTGGTGGAGTTCCTGAAATAATTGATGACCAGCTTACAGGGTTACTGGTTCCCACTAAGAATGCTGCAAAGATGGCGGCAGCAATTCTTTGGGTGATAAACCATCCCGAACAGGCAGCACGTATGGGCGAAACTGCTCAGCAGAAAGCGAAGGAGCGGTTCTCAATCGAGCAACATGTTTTCTCGATACAACAGATTTATCAAAAAATTCTGAACGTGTAATCTCCAGCCATCCTAAAGCGACCTACGCTGCTGCGAGCAGGCCAAAATCTTTTGGACGTTTTACTAACCCCTAACAACTCGGTGATAAAGATCTGCATACTGGCGAGCAATGGAGTCCCAGGAGTAATGGTCAGTCACAAAGGGTCTCGCCTTTTGAGCAAAATCAGAGCGCTCCTCCTCCGACCAATTTGTAATTTCAGTTAACTTATCAGTCCAAGACTGAATTGGATCGATAGGCAAAATCCATCCTGTCACGTTATCAATGACGGCTTCAGGCATTGAGCTTTTAGGTTGAGCTAGCACCGGAATACCCATTGCAGAGGCTTCCAAAATAGTGAGTGGCAGTCCTTCCAATTCAGAGGGGAAAACCAGAGCTAAGGCACTGCCCATCAAGTCTCGCACTTGCGATCGTGGTTGGCCACCCAACAGTTTGACATTGGGATATTTGCTGGCAGCCTCTTGATACATGCCTTCTTCTTGAGGGGTATAAGTCGCACCCACCATGACAAAATCTAACTCGGGCAGCAGGGATGCAATTTTCATAAAGACATCAGGACGTTTACGGGGCGTTAAAACCCCAACAAACAGCACATAGGGTTGATGGATCCCCAACTTTTCCAGATCGACCGGTTGAGCCGCACCGGGAGAGAAAAATTTGAGGTCAACCCCACTTGGAATCACCGCATCCACTGTTCGCCCAAACTGTTCCTGAATATCTTTAGCAACAGCATGGCTCACAGCCCCTAACACATCGGCTCGACGCACAGAAGTTACATACTGCCGATAAAATTCGTCATCATCATGGGGCTGAATCGGAGCGGTAAAAATGTGGGTACATTGGCCAAAACTGCGGGCCTTGGCTAGGGAAGCGGCGATTAGGTTACGGGGTGTTGCCGATGCGTGATGGATGATATCAAAGCGTTGCCAAATCAGATCAGAAACTCGGATTTTGTGAATATGAGATTGGCTCCAGAGGTGTTCCCCCAAAGCCCGATCTTCATCAGAGGTGGGACTGCTAAAGGAGTAAAAATCAATTTCAGGGTTGCGGAGGGTCAGTTCTCTGAGAGAAGTGGCAACTGGAAACTTACAGCGATCCAGGTTGATTGGAAAAAGTACTCGCATAATTACCTAAGTCTAGATGAGAAAATTAGAGGATGCTTTAAGGATCCTATTGGCTATAGCAAAACTTGAAAGATCCCTCTAAATCCCCCTTAAAAAGGGGGACTTTGAGCCGACTTCCCCCCTTTTTAAGTTTCTGTGCTCATATATGTTCTTTTTTCTCGCACCATCATTCGTACAACATCATCGATTGCATAGTTGGCTTGCCAACCCAGCTTTTGAAGGGCTTTAGTGGGATTACCAGGGGTTCCACTCACATCAGTTGCTCGGAATAAACTCTGATCAATGACAACATGGTCATGCCAATCTAATCCCACTTCTGTAAAAGCCGGTGCGACGAAATCTTCCAATTGGCTAATCCTCCCAGTTGCAATCACATAGTCATCGGGAGTATCCTGCTGCAACATCAAGTACATTGCTTCAACATAGTCTGGTGCCCAACCCCAATCCCGTTGAATGGCCATGTTGCCTAGATGGAGCTTTTCCTGGCTCCCGTTTGCGATGCGGCAAGCAGCAGAGACAATTTTTTGCGTCACAAACCGCTCAGGTCGCAAAGGGGATTCGTGGTTAAACAAAATTCCTGAACAAGCAAACAAATTATAGGCTTCACGATAGTTAGCAACCTGCCAAAATGCGGCGGCCTTAGCGACCGCATACGGGCTCCTCGGTCGAAATGGCGTGCTTTCATCAGCCACACTTTCCTGAATATCACCAAAACACTCACTGGAAGCAGCGTTGTAAAATCTAATAGGTTTACCCAAAAAACGAATAGCCTCTAAAAGGTTTAATGTCCCAAGGGTAATACTCTCGAAGGTTTCCATTGGTTGATCAAACGAAAGACCAACGGAGGTTTGTCCCGCCAGATTGTAGACTTCATCAGGCTGAACTCTGGTAAGAACCTGCAAAACACTACGGAAATCATTCAGGGCGGCAGAGACTAGTTTAATTTGATCGCGAATACCCAAACGAACCAGGTTCCTGAATGAGGCTACTTGGGCATCACGAGAGGTGCCCCAGACTGTATAGCCCTTGTTCAGCAATAACTGTGCCAGGTAGGCACCATCTTGACCCGATACGCCACAAATAAGAGCTGTTTTCATAACGTTTAGACTTAGTTGTGTAACTATGCTGAACAAATGGCAAAACTATCTACAGCAGTGATAAGTAGACTTCTTGTGTCTGTTTGACACATTTTTCCCATGGAAAAAGTTTGATTCTCTCATGACCTAGAGATTTAAGATATTCAGAGCATTCGGTGGAATAGAGCACCTTTTCCATTGCTGCAACTATACTTTCAATATTGTTTGGATCGAACAGTTCAGCCGCATTTCCAACCACTTCAGGAATCGAACTAGTATTGCTACAGATTACTGGACAGGAGAGAGACATCGCTTCTAGGGGTGGAATACCAAAGCCTTCATACATCGACGGGTAGACAAACGCTGAGGCTCCTTGATAAAACTGTTTGAGTAAAGCATCACTCCCTGCGAAATGGAGTAAACTACCTTCAGTAATCCCTAACTGATGAGCATGGCTCAATTCCTTAGAAGAGAGGGGAGGCCCACCAAAACACACCAACTTAAAATCTTTATTCAGTTGCTCGGAATTTGCGTATGCTTGTAGTAAACCTGAAAAATTTTTATAGCCATAGCGATCGCCAACATAAAGAATATAGGGAGCATCCAGAGGTTGTTTATGGAGTTGCTGCTCAGGTAAATCATTGCCTGGTGAATGACCAAGGTAAATGACAGAAACTCTATCTGGATCAATTGATATTAAATTTAGTAAGTCATCTCTTGTACTCTCTGATATACAAATAATATGGTCAGCCCGACAAACAGCCATTTCTTTCAATTTATTAACATAATCATCTGGATAAAGCTTCTCAAAAATCATATCATAGACCGTCAGGACTTTCTTTGCATTAGGGGGCGCAAGACTTTGAGGTGCATAGAAGGTTTCATGCAGAATACTAATGGAATAACTTTGTAGCCAGAATTTTGAGAATAAAATATTTGCCTGCTCGATTACCTTTCCGGTTCTTTGAATTTTAGGAATCTTTATCCCTACTCCAAGGTTTGAAGGTGCAGTGCGAAGATATTCGTTAATGTATGCTCCGGCTAAAATCTTGACATCGAAATTCTCATCACTGGCCATGCCTTTAGCGAGTTCACAAAAGTAGCGAGATATACCACCGTATCTTTGTTTACTAAAGATTTGGTAATCATATACGACGTTGATTGGATTTGTTGCGACCATACCACTAATTCTCCGAAGATAGAGCGAATCAATTACTTTTCCGACACAACCTCTTGATAACTCCCACTTTCTACGACACGACCCTGCTCCATTTTGTAGATGCGATCGCAATGTTGAATCGTAGACAGACGATGGGCAATAATAATAATTGTCTTAGTGCCCCCTAATGCTTTGATGGCATCACTGACTAAGCTTTCTGTCTCATTATCGAGTGCAGCGGTGGCTTCATCCAGCACCAACACCTCTCGCTCGTGGTAGAGCGCCCTGGCAATGCCCACCCGCTGGCGCTGCCCACCCGACAATCGAACGCCTCGTTCACCCAGGACGGTGTGGATGCCCTCAGGTAGTTGTTCTACCACTTTAGAGAGTTGAACGCTCCGGATGGCCTGCTGTAATTTATTTGCATCAATCAAATGGTCGGGAACTCCAAAGGCGATATTCCGTTCCAGGGTATCGTCTGTCAAAAAGATTGACTGGGGAACATAACCAATTAAATTTTGCCATGCGCGCAAATCTTGATAAATTGAGACTCCATCCACCTGAATATCGCCAGTTTGAGGCGTTAAAAGCCCCAGAATTACATCCACCAGAGTTGTTTTTCCGGCTCCCGATCGACCAATTAAACCAATGGATTGTCCTCGTTTGATGGTCAATGAAATTTCGTTCAGAGCATTTTCTTCAACATCGGGATAACGGTAAGTGACCTCTTTCAGCAGGATTTCATCCAAACATGGTAGCACTGGTCGTTCGCCCCTAAGTTTCGCCGCGTTGACAGAACTTGCTTGGTCAGAACTCAAAGACTGACTGATAAAAATCTCATTCTCTAATGCCTCTTGTTCTTTTAAGTCTAGATATAACTTGTCTAGAACATAGCTGTTATACCGAACTCCATTCACGGTTCCTAGAAGATTGCCGACAGCAGGCATCAACCGAAATGACGCTAAGGCAAAGACACCTAAAACCGAGGTAACTCTCTGAGGGTCTTCCTGGTTGAGCATCAGAAAAGACAGAGTGAAGACGATTAAGAAGGTCATAAACAGACCTTCAACCATGTAGCGGGGAAAAGTTGAGAAAGTAGTAGCTTTGCTGGTTGCTGTCGCCATCTTCTCAGTCTGGACTTGTAGCTGCTGCTCAAAATAGGGTTCACAACCAATTATGCGAGTTTCTTTAAAGCCACCCAGACTATGGTTGATAATACGAATCATCTCCGTACTGGAATCTGATGCATCTTTCCCCCATCGCCATAATCTCCCCTTCAGCAGTTGAATGGAGAAATAGCCAAATACCAGAAATAACGCAATCAGAAGCACTGCCATTGAGCTGGTACTGATCAGCAGTATTACCAGGGCGCTGGTGACAAAAATGTTGGAGATAGAAGTCAAGAGTGGCATCAACACACCGTTACAAAATACTTCTGTATCTTTAATAACGATCTGAATTAGGGTTGCCGTATTTCTTTTAAGGTGAAAGGTATAGGGGGCCGTCAGGTAATTGTGCAGTAGCCTGAAAGACAAACTGCCTTGAAATTTGAAGCCATAGGTGAAAATATAGCGAGTAACGTTAAAGGCGGTAAAGATTTTCAAGTAAAAAACGCCAATGATACACAAGCCAAATACTAGTAAAAACTGGACTGTGGAGGTAAAACCCAACTGTTGGTAGACCCAATTGAATACAGGTGTTTTACTGATAAAGGTTGGATCGGTGGCGATCGCAATAAAGGGGCCTATCAGAGCAACAGAGGCTGTCTCCATGAAGGAAAGTAGAAACAACAGCAGCACAAGTAGTATCAGTCCCTTGCGATGCCCTCGAATGATGTAAAACAACCTTGACAAAAATTGGAACATTCAATCACC
>Ga0209490_10004896_pt1 | contig 12269 bp, 10 predicted proteins | sample MAT06_FD_187209 | JGI IMG/M metagenome (GOLD analysis project Ga0209490, IMG submission 187209) | Freshwater microbial communities from Lake Fryxell liftoff mats and glacier meltwater in Antarctica - MAT-06 (SPAdes) (version 2) | ecosystem: Environmental > Aquatic > Freshwater > Ice > Liftoff...
GAAAAAAAACCGAGCGCGAGGGATCTAGTCCGCACGCGAGGAAATCCACCGTCAACTCGCGTGAGTAGGCCCGCAAGGCCTCGGCATTTTGAACCGTTGTCAACGCGTGCAGGTCGGCCACGAAATAAAACGCCTCACCGCGCTCTTGGAGCTCAATGGCAGGCTTCATCATCCCAAAGTAGTTGCCCAAGTGGGGAGTGCCCGATGGCTGGATGCCGGAAAGAATTCTCATCGCTTTCCAGCCTGTCCGACGCTTCTGCGAAAACAAAGAAATTTTGCAAGGTTGTGGGCATCCGAATCCGGCTTGCGCCCTGACGACGTATCTTAAATGCTGCCCTTTAACAAATATGTCCGTCCACGCCCGCCTGCTAGCCCGAGAGCTTCATCCTGTTTTTGAAAAAGTGCAGGCCGGGGAGCGGATTACCGACGCGGACGCCGTCACGCTCTACGGCACGCGCGACATCAACGGTCTCGGCAGCATTGCGAACATCGTCCGCGAGCGACTCAACGGCAACGTGGCCACCTACATTCACAACCGCTACATCAATTACTCCAATGTCTGCATTCTCTCGTGTGAGTTCTGTGCCTTCGGTGCAAAAAAACGCGAGCCGCATGCGTTTGAGTTCGCGATTCCCGAGATCGTGCAGACGGTTCGCGAGGGGCTCGACACCGGGATTACGGAGATTCACATGGTCGGCGGCCTGCACCCGACGTTGCCGGGCACGTGGTATTTGGAGTTGCTCGATGCCATTCGCGCTTTGAGTTCCGACCTTGTGATCAAGGCCTTCACCGCCGTTGAGATTCGACATCTCGCCGGGCGCGTGTTCAAAAAATCGATCCGCGAAACATTGGAGCTTCTTCGCGAGCACGGGCTCGGTGCCATCACTGGTGGAGGTGCGGAGATTTTCGATCCCGAGATTCGCGACCAAATTTGTAAAGGCAAAGAGACCGCCGAAGAGTGGGCGGAGGTTCACCGCACGTGGCATCAAATGGGCGGACGCAGCACGTGCACGATGCTCTACGGGCATATCGAGACGATCGCGCACCGTGTCGATCATCTTCGCCGTCTCCGCGAGTTGCAGGACGAGACAGGCGGCTTTACGGGCTTTGTTCCCTTTGCGTTTGAACCCGAAGGCGCGAGGCCCGGGCTTAAAGGGCTCCCCCACGCGACCGCGTTTGAAGAGCTCCGCAACCTCGCCGTGAGTCGCATTTATCTCGATAATATCCATCACATCACTGGCTACTGGATCAGCCTCGGACTCCCCATTGCGCAGCTCTCGCTCAATTACGGCGTCGATGATCTCCACGGCACGATTCACCAGGAAAAAATCTTCCACATGGCCGGAGCAAAGACGCCGCAGGAGCAATCTGTCGCCATGATGGAAAAAGCCATCCGCGAGGCCGGTCGCGATCCGATGGCGCGCGACAGTTACTACTGCCGCATCGAGCGTCTCGCGGCGCCGCTGGCCGCATAATGACACCGCTGTTTCCGCCCGGTCTCCGTGTGGGCTGCGTGCCCTACCTCAACGCACGGCCGCTTGTGTGGGGCGTTGAGAAAGAAGTCCGGTTCGAGGTGCCGTCGCTTCTTTCCGATGCGTTCGCACAAGGCCAACTCGATGTCGCATTGCTGCCTGTCTTCGAAGTCCTCCGCATGGGCGAATTGAGCGCCGTCGATGGTCTTTCGATTTCGGCAAAAGGCCCGGTGCGCAGTGTTTTTGTTGCCCACCGCCAGCCGCTCAAAGATGTTTCGAAAATTGTGCTCGATCCCTCGTCGCGCACATCCGTGAACCTTCTTCGCGTCCTGCTCGCCGACTATTTTCATCTCTCGCCCCGGCTCGTAACAACGTCCGCAGATCCGCTCGCTGCGCGTCTCCTCATCGGCGATCCAGCTCTGGCTTACCGCAAAGATCTCGACCCGACCTGGCAGGTTACCGATCTCGGGGAAGCGTGGTTTTCTTGGACTGGAAAACCCTTCGTCTTCGCGATCTGGGTGTTCCACACCCGCTGCCAGAATCCCGATCTCGTGGCGCGCTTGCTCCGCCAAGTCGCCGCCGCGGGCATGCTCGCACGCGGCGAAATCGCCGCCGGCACCGAAGAACCCCCCGTCGCTCTCGACTACCTCACCCGCTCGATTCGATTCGAACTCGGAGCCGCAGAAAAAGCCGGATTCCGCCATTTTCGAGATGCCGTGCTCGCTCGAGACCTTTTGCCGTCGCCCTCGCTTCTGCCGGAGTTTTTGTAGGTAAGTCATGGAGTCAGGCGATCCTTATGATTAGGGCTTTGCAGTCCCGAGGCAGCGGCAGGACAAAAGGGGCAGAGACCTTTTTTCGTTGTGGGATTCAAAGAAAATTGTGGAGGATTCCCTAAACTTTTTAAGCTAAAAAAAACCGCCCCAGAGATTGCGTCTCGCGGGGCGGTTGATTCGATGATGTCGCCGGATCTACATTGCCTTGGTATACATCATGCAGGACTTGCCGTTTTAGCGGCGCGTTCCTCCACCTCGAAAGCGCTCAACTTCTCCGCGAGGAGATGAATTTGATCGGATTGCCCGCGCAAACGGATCAGCTTAACTAACACTAACTATGTCCGAAACAATGCCCGGCGATTCTCTCTGGCGAAACCACCGGTTTGTGCGTCTCTTCGTGGCCCACGTTGTCAGTCTCGTCGGCAGCGGACTCAGCTCGGTAGCGCTTGGCTTGCTGGCGCACCAGCTCGTCGGGGCCTCGGCGTCGGCGGTGCTGGGCATTACGCTGGCCATCCGGATCGTCGTGATTGTGCTGTTCGCTCCGTGGGCTGGTTGGGTCAGCGACCGGATCGGGGCGCGCTCAGCTATGATCGCGAGCGACCTTTCGCGGGCACTCATTGTCGTCGGATTCTTTTTCGTCGAGGATGTCTGGCAAATTTATGCGTTGGCCGTTTTGCTCAATTTGGGAGCGGCAATCTTCACGCCTGTTTACAAAGCCGTCATTCCCGGCATAACGACCTCCGCGCAGTATCCAAGGGCCTTGGCGCTCGGATCCGTTGCCTATGATACCGCGAATATTCTCGGCCCATCGCTGGCCGCGCTAACGATTGCCGTCTTCGGTTTTCGCGGAAATTTCGTCGCGGATGCTCTCACTTTTCTTGTCAGTTCTGCATTGATCTTCGGCCTGCCGCGGCTTGCAACGACGACAACAGGCTCGAAACCGAAAATTTCCGTCAGACACGGCGTTCTGGCGATGTTTCAACGTTGGCAGTTGCGCGAGACGCTTTATCTAGCTCTCCAAACCAGCGTTGCTGGCGGCTTCATTCTTGTTGCTACTATTGACTTCATCAAAGGGCAGCTTGCGCTTTCCGATACGTCTTATGCATGGGCAATGGCGTCCTACGGCATTGGCTCAGTGCTCGGCGCGGCAATTTACGCAAAGGCCTCGTCGGGGATCCGACGTGCGCTCGTTCATGCCTCCGCGCCTGCGATGCTTCTGGCGCTGGTGGGAGCCGGTTACTTCGGGCGTTTCGAGCCGCTGCTCATCGCGTGGGCACTGGCGGGTGCCGGGCAATGCATTCTCGGGATTCGCGGAAACGAACTCCTGGCCGCCAATAGCGCGCCCGATGAACGCCCGCACATTTACGCTGCACACTTCTCGCTCAGCCACGCGGGCTGGGGCCTCACGTATCCAATGGCCGGATTTGCCGTGACCGCATTCGGGTTCGCGACCAGCGCTTGGCTTTTCGCGGGACTGTTGGGCGCGGTTTCTCTGCCGCTTTGGTTCATGCGGTTGCGGGTGGCCGCGATACATACTCAAGTTCCGAACCGAACTCACGGCCATAGCCACAGCGCGTTCGATCCGCCCGGCGACTATCACACGCATGAACACCGCCATGGCGACCTCATGCATTCCCACCCTCACCAGCATGGAGTCCCGCATGAGCACTGAATTCACAAGGCTCAAGAACGGGCTCACGACGGCCGCGCGGTCAGCTCTTTTTGGGAGAGGCGCCGGCGATGCTGAGGGAGACTTCGATGTTCTCGGCGACTTTGTCGGCGCTTTGTCCGGCTTGGATTTGGAAGTCGCTGCGATTGATGGTGAAGTTTGAGCGGATGACGAGGAGGTCGCCGTCCACGTCGCCGCCGCGTGCTTTGAGTTTGCCGGGGAGGTAGGTGATCGTGACTGGGACGGTGACGTCTTTGGAGATGCCTTTGAGGGTGAAAGTGCCGCTAACATCGGCGGTGCCGGAATTGCCGTCGCGTTTCACATTGGAGACACTCTTTAGGTCGAACACGATTTCCGCGTTGGCTTTCGTATCGAGCCACTTTTCGCCGTGCATGTGCTCCTTCATCACTGGATTGGGAACATGCAGCGTCTCTGCAGCGACGACGATGCGACCGGTGATGGTTTCGAGCTTATCAGGATCGCCGGTGACGGTTCCGCTGATTCCACTGGCAGTGCCATTGATGGATTCCAGCGGGGCATCGAGTTTGAAGACGACGTTGTTGACGCCCTTGGGATCTTTAAAGTCGAAGGTGAGCGGTTCGGCTTGAGCGAGGGTGGATGTTGCGATGGCGAGGAGGACAAGTGTTTTTTTCATAGGTTATTTTTTTTGAGGTTGGGTAGGAAAGATAGCGCGGCGAGGGCGATAGCACCGCCAATGCCAAGGGCGAGGAATTCGACGCCCGGAACGAAGCGATTTTCGAAAACGGGAAATTCGATGCCGGTGATTTCGTCCACGTGTTGAGTCGCAATGGACGTTTTTGTCCACCCGAGATTCGCGCCGAGAGTGAACCATGCGACGAGCACGCCCGCCAGGCAGACTACGGAACAAATGCGCATTCCCTTCGTCAACATTCCCGGCAATCTACGAATACAACCGGCGCTGTCAAATAGCGAATTGCGGGATTTTTTCGACTACACTTTTCCGCAGATCGCGACGCGGAGGCCGAGCTCGTTCATAGCGGCGGCTTTCGCGTAGAGAGCGCGGCGTGCGGCAGCTTTTCCTGGCGCGTAGGCGACTTGGATGTGGTTGCTCTTGTGGCGGGCCATCATTTGATCGCGGTCGATGCCTTGGAGAACGGCATGCATGATCGGCCACTGCGAGGTGGTCAGTTTCCAGCGGTCTTCGGTTTCTTCCTGCGGGAGTTCGACAACTTCGGCTAGGCCGGTGTCGAACTTGAGTTCGCCGTCTTCGACGTAAACGCGGCTCCAAACGATCCAACCCGGTTTGCTGATGCCTTTGAGGGTTCCTCCGCCGAGTCGGAAATACATGGAAGGCTGGCGTTCGCTGGAGGCCCCGGCCCAACCGCCGACAAAATGCTCCGGCGGTGCGGCACCGCTGATGAGGAAGACCCAGACGTAGGCATCGAGTTTGCCGTCATTGTATTGGCGAGCCCAGCGAAGGTCATGGAGCGTGTTTTCGGGAGCGTATCCGAGCTCGCGCCAGATGCGATAGGTGATCAGCCCATCGAGACCGGCGCATTCATCGACCTCGTTAAAATGCGGAAGCGCCTCGCCGGCGTAGAGTTCGCGGCCGTCCTCGGACCAAACGGGCGGGCGATCGACGTTGTTGAGAGTGCCTTCGACGAGATCGGAGGCAGGGGCGAGGTCTTTGAGGCCCTGTTGGTATTGGATGCCGATGGTCGCGCAGCCGAATTCATCGGCGATGCGGACGCAGGCAATATACATTTTGCACTGTTGGAGGACCTGGTGCTCGGTGAGCTCGGTTTCCTCATTGCCGCCGAGGTGGAACTGGAGGCCTTTTTCTTTATACCAGTTAAAGACCTGCCATGCTTCGTCGTCGCGGACAGTGAGCATTTTGGCGTAGAGCGAGGACTGACTGAGGCGCTCTTTGTAAACGCCTGTCTGGTGCAGGAGCTCGTCGGGAATGATGGCGTTATACATGCCCATGCAACCTTCGTCAAAAATGCCCATGATGGCTTTTTCGCTGCGGAGTTTTTTTGCAAACTTGCGTCCGAGTGCCAATGCACTCTCAGGCACGTCGGCTTTTTTGAACGGCACGACGTGCGCGGTCTCGTGTTTGATTTTACCTTTTTTCAACCAGCGGCGGAGGCCGTTGAGGAAAAACGCGTCGGTGAAGTCGTCGCTCCAGAGCGTGCTGTATCTGACACCGGCTTTGGTGAGCGAGCCGTTGAGGTTAAGCATGCCGACGAGGCCCGGCCATGTGCCGCTCCAGTTGGCGAGCGTGAGGATCGGCCCCTCGTGCGTGACGAGTCCGTGAAGAATGTGGTGGCTGTATTGCCAGACGGCCTCGGCGACGATGAGCGGCGCGTCCGACGGGATGTCTCGGAAGACTTTCATGCCATACTTCTGACTGTCGATAAAGCCGTGTCCCTTGGCAGGGTCGAAGCCGTGGGCGCGTTTCACAGTCCAACCTTCTTTTTCGAGGGCGTCGGAAATTTGCTTCTCCATTGCGAGTTGAGCGGCCTCGCAGTTTTGGTTAGCAGAGACGCGGAGGTCGCCGTTGGCGATGAGATAAACGGTATTCATATGTGAGAGATAGGGACGGGATGATACCTGCCTGCGACGCGAAATGAAGCGCAAAATGCCCAGCGGTCATCGCGCCATCGATCTTGTCAATCCGATCGATCCCGTCTAACTCCAAAGACACGTTGGCCCAATGACTCGTTTTTCTGTTCCTCCATCTCTTCGCACCTGGGCGGAAATCGACGTCTCGGCGATGCGGGACAATGTCAGTGCCGTCCGGCGTTTGATCGGAGACAGGCCGCAAATTCTTGCCGTCGTGAAAGCCAATGCCTACGGACACGGTGCGGTCGAAGTGGTGCGTGCGCTGGCGGGCCAAGTGGATATTTTTGGTGTGGCAAATGTGTGTGAGGCCCGCGAAATCTTCGACGCCGGCACAGAGCGCGATGTGATGATCCTTGGCCCTTGTTTGCCGGGAGAGCGAGGGATCGCCGTTGCCGACGGTGCCATCGTCACAGTGTCAAGCGCGCCGGAGGCGGCGGCTTATGCGCAACACGGACCTGTGCGCATCAACTTCAAAATCGACACGGGAATGGGCCGGGTCGGCGTGTGGTGGGAGCGTGCCGAGGACGAACTGCGTGCGATCTGTGGCCAGCCGGGGATCGAGATTCACAGCGTTTCGACGCACTTGCCGGTCGCCGACGAAGACGAGGTTTTCACGCGCCGGCAACTTGAGCGTTTTGAGGACCTCGCGTCTCGTATTCGCCAATGCGTTCCCAGCGCGTTGATCCATGCCCTAAACAGCGCGGGAATCCTTCGTTTTCCGGAATTTGCCGCCGACCTTGTTCGAGCAGGACTTGTGCTTTATGGGGAATCGCCGGTGCCGGAGTTTCAGCCTCTCTTACTAAGGCCGCTTGCGTGGAAGACGCGGGTGGCGCTCGTTCACGATTTGCCGCAGGGCGCGGGCGTGAGCTACGGGCGGACCTTTGTGGCGGAGCGCCCGATGCGCGTGGCGTTGCTTCCCATCGGCTACGCGGACGGGTTTCCGAGGGCGCTTTCCGGGCGCGGCGCGCAGGTGTTGATCAATGGCGCGCGATGCGCAGTTCTCGGGCGCGTGACAATGGATCAAGTTGTCGTGGATGTTTCCGAGTCAGGCGCCGTCGAGGAGGGCGACGAGGTTGTGATTATTGGCCGTCAGGGAGAGGCCGAGATCACCGCCCGTGAACTTGCGGTTCAGGCCGGAACAATTCCTTGGGATATTTTTACTGGAATCAAAAGCCGCGTCGTGCGGATTCATAGTGACAAGTGAAACTCTCGCGCCGAGGGAGATCGAAGGCAGACCCTGATAAAAAACTGGTGCTCGGGGGGGGACTTGAACCCCCATGCCTTACGGCATACGCCCCTCAAACGTACGTGTCTGCCATTTCACCACCCGAGCATTTTCTTTTGGAGAACGGTCACAATTAGAGCACTCTGAAAATTACGCAAGAGGGAAATTTTTGTCCGTGGGGAACGGAAAAAGGGGACAGAGACGGAGCAAAGCGGGACTGGCCGCCATCGCAGGTTGGCCTGGAGGAGGCCGGCGCGGAGGCCGACGGAGGGCCAACCTGCGATGGCGGCTCGTCCGGCCAGAGGGGCTTCTGAGAGTGCCCATCGATTGATCTCGTTGATTGGGTCGAGTGGTCGATTCTACGCTCTTGAAATTCAACAGATCATCCGCAGACTTCTCTCGGAGTTCGGCCTTGAGACCCTCGATAAATTCAACGCGGGACTTCTGGATGCAGCGACGACCGCCATCCAGGTGGGAGTAGGCAGATCCCAGCTTTATCGCATGAGGACTCACTGACTGGCTGATCGCAAGACCTACAGCCTGAAGGCCAGTGGAGGCGACCGACACGGTCTCCGGCCAACCAAAGTCCACGCCTTCCTCAAAAGCCAGTTCCAGCGAGCTTTGTGCGCCCTTGGCGTCACTCACCTAGTCGCGCCCAGCCCCCAAGCCAAGGGCAATATTGAGCGGCGATTTGGCACCTTCCAGAATCGCCTCGTCACCCTCTTGGCTCATGCCAACGTCAAGACATGGAACCACGCAAACGATATTCTCCAACTCGAAATCCACCGTCAAAATAACAAGACGAACCGTTCAACCGGAAAAATTCCCGCTCAAGTCTCCGCCGACGCCGTGCTTACAGGCAACACATCAATGCGACCTTGCCCGCCTTCCCCTCTCTTGGATTTCCACCTTTCCCTGCGCACCCCGCAGCGCATCAACAACGACCATACCATCGACTTCGAGGGCCATCATTTCGAAATTTCAGCCACCAAACGGAAGTCCGTCTCCATCGTGCACCATCCAAACACCAAATTCCGGGTTCTCGATTACCCTCCTAAAGACGCTTGGCCTTCTGTTCTTGGGGCTTTCAGCCTCTAAACATCTGTCCCCTTTTGCTCCGTCGCCGACAGAACTCATCTTCGTGGTTGACGCTTGAAAGGGTCTTGCGCTAAACGAAATCCCTTCCGGAAACTTCTTCAACCCTCACTCACCACAAAAAATGAACATTCCTCTTAAAAATAAACTTTTCGCAGAATTTTTTGGCACCTTCTGGCTGGTCTTCGGCGGCTGTGGCAGCGCCGTCCTTGCCGCCAAGTTCTTCACGCTTGAAGGCACGACCCCTATCAACATCGGAATCAGCTTGGTGGGTGTCTCTCTAGCCTTCGGACTTACCGTGCTAACCATGGCCTATGCGATTGGGCATATTTCGGGCTGTCACCTGAATCCCGCTGTGTCGGTTGGGCTTTTTGTTAGCGGGCGTTTCAAGGGCAGCGAGCTTTTGCCCTACATTGTCGTGCAGGTGCTTGGCGGAGCGGCTGGTGCGTGGGTTTTGTTTTTGATCGCGAGCGGACAGACTGGCTTCAGCACAGCAGGGGGTTTTGCAGCGAACGGCTTTGGCGAGCACTCACCGGGCGGTTATTCGATGGTTGCGGCCCTGACTGCGGAAGTCGTGCTCACGTTTTTCTTCTTGCTGATCATTCTCGGCGCCACCGACAAACGGGCACCTCAAGGTTTTGCCCCGCTTGCCATCGGTTTTGGCCTGACCTTGATTCATCTCATTGGAATCCCGGTCACCAACCTTTCCGTCAATCCCGCTCGCAGCACGGGTCCCGCCCTTTTTGTCGGCGGTTGGGCGATCCAACAACTCTGGCTCTTTTGGCTAGCTCCCATTGTTGGCGCGGCGCTCGCTGGCTTGGTTTATCCGGCAATAGCAGGTAAACCCTCCGACAAAGCGGAGTAACTGAGTTGAGGGTTGATATCTCTACACGGCCCTCGCGATGAGCGCTGTGAGGTAGGGAAGGAGTTGTTTTTTTCGCGAGACGACGCCGTTGAGTTGCCACGCCCAAGGGCCTTCGTCGGGGAAGTCGATGAGCCGGGTGAAGCTTTCCGAGCCGCGCACGAGGAGGATCGAGTTTTGCGTATTCACGTCGGTGACGAGGAGCGTTGAAAAAAAGTAACCGTGCGAGGCGCGGTAGGTTTCAAGTTCTCCGACGAGTTGCGCTTGTTTTTCATGCAAATGTGAAAAGCTGAGCTCTTCAATCTGGGAAACGCTGAAGCGGACTCCTCGCTCGGTGTATTCTTTGCAATCGGCAGTGATCGCCTGGGCGCTCGACATGGTGAGCAAGGGAGAACCGACGGAAAAAATCTCGGCGGCCAGGTCAGCGGCGTTGGCTCCGGCGATGGCCGACAACTCTTTCATCACGGCGCGATCAACATCCGTCGTCGTCGGCGACGTGAGGTTGAGCGTATCGGAAATCAGCCCGCACATAAGGAGCCCGGCCACGTTTTTCGGAATCGGAAGCGCCGCCTGTTGGAAGCAAGTGGCGACGATCGTGCACGTCGAACCGACGGGACGGTTGAGAAAAAGAATCGGCTGCTGCGTGGGGGCGACGCCGATGCGGTGGTGGTCGAGGATTTCGACGACAGGGATTTCATCCGCGCCGGGAACTGCTTGAGTGAGCTCATTGTGATCGACCAAAATAAGCTGGCGGGGGACGGCTTTAAGGAAGTCGCTTTTTGACAGAATGCCCGTCAAGCAGCCGTCAGGGGTGAGCACGGGGAACGCAAACTGCGAAGACAGCGCCACGTCACGCCGCGCTTCGCTCAACGGCGTCTCTGCTGCAACGCTGGCAAAATCGGGCGAGAGCATTTGGCCGGCGGTCACTGCCGCGCGAGCGAGTAACACCGTGGTCGCGGTGTCGTATGGCGAACTGATCACCACGACGCCGCGCTCGCGGGCACGCTCAAGCATGGAGGGTTCTATTGGAAGATTGTTCGTAATGATGAGCGCTCCCACGCCGGCTTCGACGGAGAGGCTCTGAATATTCCAGCGGTCGCCGACGATTAGGACCGTCGCGGCAAGATCAAGTTCCGAGAGGCGTTTCTCGAAGGAACTCGTGTGCATGGCCGCCACGACGAGTTGATACGCGCAGACCGGCTGCTCGGCGGAACCCGCGAGGAGCGTGCCGTGCACGGATGCGCAGATGTCACTGAGCGAGGCGTTGACGACGCGGGTCGAGGCGATCTTGTCGAGCGGCGGAAACAGATATTGCCCAAGCTTAAATCCGGAGATGAGGCCCACGCATTTTCGACTGTCATCCACAACGGGGAGTCCCCGGAATTTCGTTTCGCCGATCTGCGTCATTGCCTCGTAAACAGGCGAGTTCAGGTGGGCATAAACGACGTCGCGCTCCATCACGTCTTCCACGCGTGGTTGCACATCCGAGAAAAAGACAGGCGCGGCGAACTCGAACTTGCCGAGCGCAAAGTCGATGCGCTCATTCGTGTTCCCACAGCGTGCTGCAACGACGTCCGCTGTCCCGGTCAGCCGTTTGAACTCGGCGTATCCCAGCGCCGAACAAATCGCGTCCATGTCGGGATTCCGGTGGCCGATGACAATTGTTTTCATTGAACGGCTAAAATACGCAACGCCCGGAAGATGCGAAGAAAAATTCGGAAAATCCTCGCTCGCCGGTTTGCACGCGCTTTCCCCCGCATCCAGCCTTTGAAGAAGCTTTTGACAGAATTAACAGAATTAACAAAATGGGTTACAAAGAATATGGTCTGGCTTGAAGAGTTCCGCATGCCTTGTCAAACGTCCCTTATGATGAATTCTCTTAATTCTATCAAAAAGCCGTGTTTGGAATTAAAAATATCGCGTCCTTTCAAAATCATTATGGAACCCACTGCGATAAACAAAGTGATTGAGGAGGCCGCCTCGCGGTGATCGCCGTTGTCGGAGCTGGCTTGGCTGGACTGCGATGCGCTCAGGAACTCCACCGGCGCGGACGTGAGTTTTTGGTTTTTGAAGCCGAAACCGAACCCGGCGGACGCGTGCGGAGCCGGTCACTCGACGGGTTCGTGTTGGATTGCGGATTCCAAGTGATCCTGAGTTCGTATGCAGCGGTGAAGGATGCCGTCGATATTTTCTCGCTGCGCCCGCGCCGCTTTGCCTCGGGAGCCCTGCTGGCGCGCGGGTCGAACTTGACCCGGCTGGAGAGTCCGATTGCCGACCTGCACGCTTTCATTTCGGGCGCGACGACGAATGTTTTTTCCTTCGCCGACAAGCTCCGACTGGTCGGTGTGCTGGCCGGGGTTTTGCGGACACCCGACAGCGAACTCCTCGCGCGCTGCGGTTCAGCGGACGACACGAGCGTGGCGGATTGGCTGGCGGCGAACGGGTTTGGCGATGGTTTTACCGAGCGTTTCGTGCGACCGTTTTTCGGTGGAGTCCTGCTGGACAACGAACTCGAGACGAGCGCTGCGCTCTTCCTCTACTACTTGAAAAAATTCGCACTCGGACA
>Ga0209490_10004900_pt1 | contig 12263 bp, 10 predicted proteins | sample MAT06_FD_187209 | JGI IMG/M metagenome (GOLD analysis project Ga0209490, IMG submission 187209) | Freshwater microbial communities from Lake Fryxell liftoff mats and glacier meltwater in Antarctica - MAT-06 (SPAdes) (version 2) | ecosystem: Environmental > Aquatic > Freshwater > Ice > Liftoff...
TGGGCAGGAGCTTGATCTTAAGGCTGCCGGTGGTGCGCGCCAGAAGCTCGACATCGCCGTCACCCGTTGGAAAGCGCGGGCTCACCACGTTGCCCCCAACCGTGGCCGCGCATTCGACGAGCTCGACATAATAGCGAGTAGCGGCGGTGATCTTATTCTTGGGAACTTGGAGCTGGAAGGTCGTGGTGGTGTCAGCCTCATCCGAGCTTTTGCTGACTGCTTTCTTTTGGAAAAAGCTATCGGTGGTGGTGCCGTTCGCGATCACCAGCCGCGCTGATACTTCGCGGGCGACAAACCCAGGATTGGTGGTCACTAAGACACGAAACAGACTGTCGCGTCCCACCACCACATCCGTATTCCGGCTCGCCACGGCGACCGCAACGCCTGCGTCCATCACGGACACTTTCACCGTTTGGTAAACCGCGATCTGACTCACGCTGATGTCGTGAGCCAACCCCATGCAACCATCCGCACCGGAGCCCCCGCCACCTGTGCATTGACCCGCCACACACGATCTCCCAAGCGCGCACGCCATATTGCAACCGCCGCAGTGCGCATCGGTGAGCTTGGTGTCGATACAATTATCAGCGCAGAAGCTGCCTCCAGCTGGGCAGCTGCACACCCCCGTTTGGCAAGTCTGGCCGCCGTTGCACACCGTTCCACAACCTCCGCAGTGTTCGTTCGTAGCCTGGGTATCCACGCAGGCGCCATTGCAGAATGTTTTCTCAGGATCGCATTCGCACTTGCTAAGAACGCAACTTTTGCCCGCCGAGCAAGCCGCATCACACTGGCCGCAATGCGCTGCACTTTGGCCCACGTCCACACACGCGCCTCCGCAAAAAAGTTGACCGCTTGGGCACTTGCAGGCTCCGCCGTCGCAGACTCGTCCGGCGCTGCAGGCGTTGCCACAAGCACCACAATTGGCACTATCGCTCGCCAGCGTCAGGCACATGCCCCCGCAGTCACTCTGACCACTCGGGCAGGCCTCAGCACATTGCCCGTTTCGGCAGCTCAAGGATCCGCCGCACACCTTCCCGCAGCTGCCGCAATTGGCTGCATCATTTTTCGGGTCCGTGCAGCGCCCGGCGCAAGAGAGCTCACCCGTTGCACAGCCCGGGGTGGTAACGGCAGCGATGCCAACGGTATTCGTTGTGTTGCTCGCCGCCGCCATCCGTGCGCCGCTATGCACCTCAATTTTTCCTGTACACCCCAAGCTCCCCAACCCAAAGAGGATGACCAGGAAAGACCAACCCACCAATGCCCTTAGGCTGCAACTCCCGCTCATGGTCACTAGCTATCGCACCCCGCCACAAGCGCAGCAACCGCCTACATTCTCACGCGATGTTTGCAGCGTCAGCTGTCACAAGCTACACACCCATCCGCGACACTCACGCCCAGAGTTTGCTGCCACACAGCAGCAAAAGCCCTCGCTTCGCCGGACGCACCATGTTTCCTCGACCGCAACCTGCCTGGTTCTCAAAATGGATCATCCTCGCGTTGTTGGTAGGTTGCAACCGTGCCCCGAAGCAGCCGGTGGCCCAGAGCCAAGCTGAGCTCAGCCTGAACCACGGACGTGAAACCTATCAACGTATGTGCTCTGTGTGTCACGGAGCTGTCGGCGAAGGGTACAAAGCGGATCAAGCGCCTCGCTTGCGCGGCGCCAACTTTCTCGCCACGGCGAGCGATAGCTTCCTCACTACAGTGATCACACACGGCCGCGACGACACCACGATGTCCGCGTGGGGCAGAGAGCGCGGCGGCCCGCTCAGTCCGAGTGACGTGAGCGCTGTGATTCAATACTTGCGCAGTTTCAGCAAAGAAAAACCCAGGGTCGACCCCCGGCCCAGCCTGGGCGACAAACTTCGCGGCGCCGAAATCTACACGCGTGAATGCACGAGCTGCCACGGCCCCACAGGCAACGGCGGGCCCGCACCGCACATCGGCGACAGCTCCTTTCTCGCGACTGCCAACGACGGATTTCTGCGGATCGCCATCACTGAAGGTCGCGCGCAAACTCCGATGCCGGCGTTCAAACGCAAGCTCGATCCGAAGAGTATCGAAGATGTGATCGCACTGCTTCGCAGTCGACAAGTTGCTGTCGTTAGCCCAAGTGTGCCAGCCAAGCCACCGCCGCTTCCGCTAGGGCCCGTACTCATCCATCCCAACGGCCCGGAGCCCAATGGCTTCAAGCGCTTCCCAGAAACCACGGGCGTGGATATTGTGAAGCGGGAGCTCGATCGCGGCGCGCAAATGGGCTTCCTTGATGCACGGGCACCCTCGGATTACATGCGCGAACACATCGCAGGGGCTGTGAGTGTTCCGTTCTACGACCCCGCTCCGTACATCGACAAACTGCCCAAAACAGCCTGGCTCGTCTGTTATTGCGCTTGCCCGCACGCCGAGTCCGGCAAACTAGCACAGCAGCTCCTCGACAAAGGCTTCACCAAAGTCACTGTCTTGGATGAAGGCCTGGGAGTCTGGAAATCTAAGAAATTCCCCACATCAACCGGCGCAAATCTCTAACTCAAAACCCAACACTCATACTCACACTCAACACTTAAATCCCAAACCAAGACCATGCCCCTCCTTGATAAACCCATAGCTGAGCTCGAAACCTACACCGGCAGGAATCCCTGCCCCAGCGATCACGCTGAATACTGGGAGCGCGCACTCGCCGAAATGCGCGAGCAGTCACGCACCATCGAGCTTCAGCCAGCCAGCTTTCAGATCCCAAGTGCTGACTGTTTCAACCTCTATTTCAAAGGGGTCCGGGGCGCGAAAGTGCATGCCAAGTACCTGAGGCCGAAACACGCTGACCCCAAGCACCCCGCAATCCTGGAATTTCACGGCTATTCTGGCTCAAGTGGGGATTGGAGCTCCAAGCTGCGTTGGCTGGCGCATGGCTACAGCGTGATCTCCATGGATTGCCGTGGCCAAGGCGGACTGAGCGAAGACACCGGTGGAACGCTCGGCCCCACACTCAACGGCCACATCATCCGCGGCCTCGCCGATCGCGTCGACAATCTCTTGTTTCGACACATCTTCTTGGACACAGCCCAGCTCGCCGAGATCGTGTTCGAGCTGCCAGAGGTGGATCCGGCGAGAGTGGGTGTCTTAGGCGCCTCGCAAGGTGGCGGGCTTGCCCTGGCTTGTGCCGCACTCGCTCCCCAAGTGCAGCGCGTTGTCCCGATCTTTCCCTTCCTTTCAGATTATCAGCGAGTCTGGGAAATGGACCTCGCCGATCGTGCCTACGGCGAACTCCGCACCTTCTTCCGCAATCACGATCCCACCCACGCCCAACACGACGAGTGGTTTCGTAGATTGGGCTACATCGATGTGCAGCACCTCGCCCCGCGCATCGAAGCCGAACTTCTGATGGGCATCTCGCTTATGGACAACGTCTGCCCGCCATCCACCCAATTCGCCGCCTACAACAAGGTGCGCTCCAAGAAGAGCCACATTCTCTACCCAGATTTTGGCCACGAAGATCTGCCCGGCTTCGCCGACGCCGTCACCCAATTCATGTTGAAGCTCTAGCGCGCCCTCGCTGCGATTGCTCGAACAGCCTACTCCAACCGTCACGCCTTCCGAGTTTTTCGAAAACCTTGCGGAGCAACTCCTGAAAACTGTTTGAACAGACGACTGAAGTAAAATTCGTCGCAGAAGCCCAGTTGGTCGGCAATTTGTTTGATGGTGAGTGAGGTGCTCTCGAGCATGTCCGATGCCGTTTCGATCTTTAAGCGATTGAAGAATTGGATCGGTGAAGTGCCCGTTCGCAGCTTAAAATTGCGAATAAGATAGGATTTGTTGATCCCGACACGCGTGGCAACTTGCTGAAGATCGAGCGACGCCGCCAAGTTGGATTGCATCCATTGCACCAGCTCATCCACATAGCTGGCTGTACTCAAGGTGGTGCGCTTCTTGGCGTTAGAGGCCAGCTCATACACCAGGGCTGAGAAAAGATGCGCACCCGAGGTGCGTAGCAGAGGATTCTCAGACTGGAGCTGCAGCAGCATCTCCCTGAATCTACCCTCAAATGGCGGCCCCAGTCGCACGGTGCCGCGCGGCTCAAAGGCTCGCCTGAGCGCCGGCAGGATCCGTTCACCTAGGGCGCCGATTCGGAAGCGAAAATAGTACCAACCGATCGGAGCACCACTTTCGCTACCTTCGGTGATTCCATGCGGCGTGTGCGGCTCGGTGAACGTTAAGCTGTGATCCGGCAAACTCACGCGTCGCTTACCACTCACCATCGTGCACTTGCCGCGCGGCAGGTAGTGAAACTCGTACTCCTCTTCATGCACATGGGTTTCGAAGCCGAACGCGTGCGAGAAAAAACCCACATACGAAAGTTCAAACGGAAGCGCTGCGCTCCCCAAATGCGGCTCACCCGAAGCTCTCGGCATACGGCTCACTGTTTTGAGGTTACGTGGCATCGTGAGCTTCCTTCCGATACTTGTCACCGGATGATCGCGCGGCGGCAGCAGAGAGTTTACGACTTTACACATGGCCGTCAATTCACTGCATGGCGTTGGTCGATAAAGTACTGCAATATCTGCATCCTCGGGCACACGGCGTCTCATTCTAGATATGCCGCGAGTAGCCCCTGCTTAAAGCCTCATGGACTCTCAACTCCCGCAAAAACCGCAAGGCTGGTGGATAACGCACCCCACCTTACTCACCGTTTCCGTGCACGGAGCGTTTGACTCAAACGGGGACGGCTTGGGTGATTTCGAAGGAGTGCGGCAAAAGCTGGATTTCTTTCTCGAAGCGGGAATCAGCGCTTACCGTTTTCAACATGTTGGCTACTACGGGAACGATCCGGAATGGTCGGGCTTAGTCCAGCAGGACTGGGCGAGCGTTGATCCCCATTACGGCAGCATGCAAGATTTTGATCGCCTGATGGCCGCTTGCAGAGAGCGCGACGTCAAGGTCATCATGATGGCGGTCCCAGAATACGTGGGCTGGAAACATCCTCTTTATCTCCGAGCGAAGGTCGCCCACGAACGCGATCCGAGCGCTCTTGAGGCCCAGTGGTTTGAGTGGAATGACGACGGCACGGTGCTCACCTGCTGGGATAGGCCCGCTCCCGATTGCTCCAATCGCGCCTATTTTGACGCATTTTTAGAGCATTTGGGTTTCTGGATGGATAAAGGCATCGCAGGCTTCGATGCCGATGCCGTGCCCACCTGGCACAACGCTGACCAAGCCGTGTTGCGGCGCTTCACTGGGTTTGTGAAAGAGCGTGGCGGATTGGTTACCGCTGAGAACTTCGTGTTGCAAAATGAGTTGTTGCGAACAGGGGGCTTCAATGCCGGCACCGGCAAGCTCCGTCACGAATTTTACAATGAGCTGGAAGCCATCACGCAACACAAAGCAGAATTTATTCGCAACGCGCTGAAAGTGCGAGCGGAGTTGATTCAAAATGGCATGTTCCCCTATCAACAATTCGGGGACGTCACACATGACAAGATCTTCAATAGCTGGGCGTGCCATCGCCTGGAGATGTATAAACTGCAGGTCGCCTTCAACGCCGCGCTGCCGGATCAAGTGTGGATCCTCGCGGCCGGGCTAACCTTCACTGAGCGAAAGAATCAGGGCCCAGAAATCGTGGATCTGGGCGTGGATTGGCCCGCTCTGGAGGCCCAAAAAGATGACCCGGATTCAGCATTTTCGCACCTGCGCCGCCTCTTCGCGCTGCGCGCTCAACACAAAGAGCTCGGCATCGGGCACATCGAGGAAGTGGCCACTGACTGTCCGGAGACCGTGTTTGCAGCGTTGCGCACCTCTGAAGACTTGGAAACACAGGCCCTGGTTATTTTCAACTTCTCAGATCAGAAACAACCGGTCACGGTTCAGCTTCCCGCTCTTGCTGAGCGACGCCTCAAAAATTATCTGAGTGGCGAAGTGCTCGAAGTCAAAGCTCAGTCTCTCAAGCTCGATCTCCAATTGTACGGTTACAAACTCCTGAAAGTACTTCCATGAAATTCAAATTTGGTGACTACGCGCTTCTTCCTGGCATCTCGGCGATCTACCCGCTCGGCGTCGTCGACGTGCAGGCCACGGCGGGAACGCTCACCGTTACCGGCTACGATCGGCTCGCCACCAAGCGCCCAGAGTTTTTGAATGGCACCACGATCACCGCGCGCTTCTCCTCGCCGGCACCCGGCGTGCTCAAAGTGGAGATCGTTCACTTCAAAGGCAAGCGCCCCAAGCTTCCAAGCTTTGATCTTGCGGCTCCCGCTCTTGGTTCTCCGATTGCCACCACCGGCAGCGATGCAGAGTCATTCTGGCTGAAAACAGGCCCTGTCACGGTCGTGGTACCGAAAGAAGGCCCGTGGCGGATTTCTATTTTGCGCAATGGCGAGCCGCTCACGAGCAGTGAGCTGCGAGCGATCGGCCTGTTCACGGATCAGGACGGCAACACCTATCTACGCGAACAGCTTTCGTTAGACGTCGGCGAAACGGTGTACGGCCTGGGCGAGCACTTTGGGCCAATCGTCAAGAATGGCCAATCTTGCGATATCTGGAATGAAGACGGTGGCACGAATTCGGAGTGGGGTTACAAGAACGTGCCGTTCTATGTCACGAGCCGTGGCTATGGCGTGCTGGTGAACAATCCCGGCAAGGTTTCGTACGAAGTTGCGTCGCACCATATTAACCGCGTACAATTCAGTGCGCTCGGTCACCGGTTGGAATACTTTCTGTTCGGCGGGCCCACCATCAAAGACGCGCTAGAGCAGTACACGGCGCTCAGCGGCAGGCCACCCCTCTTGCCGGATTGGTCCTTTGGTTTGTGGCTCTCCACCTCTTTTCTCACGAACTACGACGAAACCGACATTCTTGCGAACCTCGAAAGAATGGAGGCCTCCGGCATCAAAGTGGGCGTTTTTCACTTCGATTGCTACTGGATGAAGGAGCTCACTTGGACGAGCTTTCTCTGGGATTCTAGGCACTTTCCCGATCCCGCGGGCATGCTCGCCAAAATCCAGAAGAAGGGCGTTCGCGTGTGCCTCTGGATCAATCCCTACATCGCTGAAGCCTCCGCATTATTCGACGAGGGCGCAGATGGCGGTTACCTACTGAAGACGCCGGAAGGCGATGTGTATCAGGAAGATCGCTGGCAGCCTGGCTTGGCGTTTGTGGACTTCACCAACCCCGCCGCCAAATCCTGGTTCCAGGAGAAGCTGCGCGCACTGATCCGCATGGGCGTGGATACGTTCAAGACTGATTTCGGCGAACGCATCCCCACTGCGGTTCGCTATTTCGACGACTCTGATCCGGAGCGCATGCACAACTACTACACGTACCTCTACAACCAAGCGGTGTTTGAGGTGCTTGAAGAAGAGAAGGGCAAAGGCCAAGCCATTGTGTTCGCTCGCTCCGCAACCGCGGGAAATCAGAAGTTCCCGGTGCACTGGAGCGGGGACAATTCCTCCAGCTATGTCTCGATGGCAGAAACGCTGCGCGGCGGGCTCTCCTTCGGGCTCACCGGCTTCGGCTTCTGGAGCCATGATATCAGCGGCTTTTTCGGCACAGCGACGCCGGATTTGTACAAACGCTGGGTCGCCTTCGGCATGCTCTCATCGCACAGCCGTCTGCACGGCTCCGACAGTGTCCGCATGCCCTGGCTGTTCGGCGATGAAGCGGTGGATGTGCTGCGCTTCTTCACGGAATTGAAGCAACATCTGCTACCCTATTTCTTGGACGTAGCCCAAGAAGCCCACGAGCACGGCTGGCCCGTGATGCGCGCCATGGTCCTGGAGTTTCCCGGTGATCCAACGTGTCAATATCTAGATCGCCAGTACATGCTCGGCTCCGCGCTGCTTGTAGCGCCCGTGTTCCAAGCGAACGGCGAGGTGACGTATTACATACCGGCCGGTAGCTGGCGCCATCTTCTCCGCAACGAAGAAATCCAAGGTCCCGTCTGGCGCACCGATACCTGCAGCGCGTTTGAGTTGCCACTCTGGGTAAGAAACACAGGCAGCCGTGTGGCTCCCTCGTTCACTGGAGTTCCACAGCCAAAACGGCTGAGTTCCTAAGCGCCCACCGCTCGCCATGCCCTCCCTCCGACAATTCAGAAAGTAAGCATGCTTACCATCGGATTCGACGTTCTAGCAGGCCTTAGCGCCGCTACCGGGAGCCTATCGTCCGTGAGGCCCCTTGACGCCTCGCTCTCGCGCTTTACCTTCAGCCACTAGACCGTTCAGTCTAACCCGATGGAAGCGTCCACCAAAGAACGTCTGCTGGAGGTAGGCATGAGCCTGCTGCTCAAGCATGGCTACAACCACCTTGGGATCCAGCAAGTGCTCGCCGAGACCTCCGTGCCGAAGGGATCCTTTTATCACCACTTCGAGAGCAAAGAAGACTTCGCGCTGCAAGTGATCGATCGCTACATGGTCGAAGTGCATGGCGCGCTCGACGTTTGTCTTGGGGATCAGAGTCTTCCTCCGCTCAAACGCGTGCGAAGTTTTTTCGAAGGTACGCGCGAGAAGTACCGGCAAGACGGTTACCTTGGATGCTTGCTTGGCGGCTTGGGTCAGGAGCTGTCCGGAGTTAACGAGGTATTTAGGCGCACGATTGAACGCTGTTTTGCCGAGATTGGCGCGCGTGTCGCGTCGTGTTTAGAGGAAGCGATCACACGCGGTGAACTTGCACGAGGCACGAACGCGAAAAAGCTCGCGGACCTCTTGGTGGACTGCTGGGAGGGCGCCGCGCTGCGCACTCGACTCTTGCGTGATCCTGCGCCGCTCCAAGCGATGTTGGATTTCTACTTCAGGGCCGCCGGCGCCCAATGATCGAGGCTCCGGGGTTTGCGCCAGGTTTTAGCAAATTTTCACTAGACCGACCGGTCTACTTTTGGGTATTAGGGGACTGGACCGAACGGTCTAGTCTGGCGGTGCCCACACGGGGCCGCCCCAAACCAGAAAGGCCAGCACTCATGCAACCACTAACCACCCTGTACACACGCCTTGGGAGCACCGAAGGCATCTCAGCACTCGTCAACGACATCGTCGCGGCTCACATGGAGAACCCGACGGTCAAGGCCCGTTTCCTGCCGTACCTTGGCGATCCGGCACGCCTTGCCGTCCTCAAGCAACATCTGTGTCGCTTCCTTGAATCGGGAAGCGGCGGGCCCGCGAAGTACGAAGGGCGCAGTATGCCCGATGCGCATCGGGGCATGAACATTAACGCTGCGGAGTACGTGGCTGCGATCGATGATATTCTGGCAGTGCTGCGCAAGCACAACATCGATGAACAGACGCAGAAGGATGTCCTCGCCATTGCCTACTCGCTGAAGGGGGACATCGTGCACCTCTGAGACCACTAGCACAGAGGCTTACCAACCCACGAAGGCGTGAGCGTTCGCACCTCTTGCGGCGCTCTGCCTTCGACCATTAGGTTACTGTCTTCGCAGCTTGGCTAGCTCAAGCTCAAGCTCGGCCACGCGAGCCAAGGCCTGCTCTTTCGACTGGCGTTCCTGCTCTTTTGCCTGGCGTTCCTGCTCTTTGGAGCGTCGCTCGTGCTGCTCGGATTCAGCGAGGCTGGGGAAGAGCTCATCGCCGCGGATGCCTAGGCCAACGCGCAGGCGCACCTCGTGTTTTTCACCGACCACACGGAAAAAACAGCCAAGAACTTCTGACCGCACGCGATCACCGGATGTCTTTTCGATACGTTGAAAACCGTCTGGTGTTTGGCGGAATACCTGCAGCGCTGTTCGTTGCGGACCGGGAAACGGGATCGGCAGGCGTTTTCGCGGCACTACGCGCGGCTAGATCGGGCAACAGTTTCGGCGTGCAAGTTCGCTCGACCCATAGGCCTACTTGCGGGAAGTGGCCGAATTAGACCGCTATCCAACCTTCTTGGGTAGCTCGAACGCAGAGGCAGAAAAATGCATTGGGTCGTGCGACACTGCTAGCTGATGGTGAGTCCGGTGAAGTTGGCGGTTGAGCCATTGTTCGAGGCGATAGCGTCGCATAGCACCGACTCGATCATGCTGCTCGACCGCGAGGCGCGGATCCTATTCATCAATAAGACGGCTCCAGGGCTGACTGTCGATCAAGTCTTGGGAACGCTGATCTACGCCTACGTGCCTGAGGACCAGCACGCTGCCATGCGGGAGTGTTTCGAGAACGTTCTCCGGACCGGTGAGCCCGCTCGGTACGAGAATGCATACCACATCAACGAGGATCTCGTGATGCGCTGGGAGTCGCGCATAGGCCCGGTCATGCCGGACGGCGAGATCACCGGTTTCGTTGTGTTCGCGAGCGATGTCACCGCACGAACCGCAGCAGCGCTGGAGCGAGATCTGATCTTTGAGCTTTCTGCGGATCTCATGTGCGTGGTGGGTTTCGATGGCCACTTCACGCGGGTCAATCCAGCTTTTACACGCACGCTCGGCTACTCAGAGTCCGAGCTGCTGAGCAACCCTTTCCTTGACTTCGTCCACACCGATGACCACGGGCCGACCAAAGCTTTGTTCCTTCACCTGCTGTTCTCCTCGGACACGACGTCTGCGAATCAGCACACGGTGAGCTCGTTCGAGAATCGTTATCTGTGTAAGGACGGGGGCATCCGACGTTTGCAGTGGTCAGCGATACCTGACACGGCCTCAAAGCGGATCATCGCGGTCGCGCGCGACATCACTGAACAGCGCATGCTTGAGGAGCAGCTGCGGCAGTCCCAGAAGATGGAGGCGGTCGGGCAGCTAGCTGGCGGTGTGGCTCACGATTTCAACAACCTCGTGCAGGTAATTCTCGGTAACGTTCACTTCGCCTTGGCCAGTCAGCCCGACTCTGGAATGAGGGAATTGCTCGGGGACATCGCAGCGGCAGGGGAGCGAGCGGCGGGATTGACCAAACAGCTTTTGGCGTTCAGCCGACGGCAACCTTTGAAGGTGTCCAACGTCAATCTCAATCACCTCATTCGGGACGTCACCCAATTATTACGCCGTGTGATACCGGAGAACATCGAGATCGAGGTGAGCGTCCACGAGCAACTGGAGGCGGTGGCGGCTGATCGATCCCAGCTGGAGCAGGTGGTCATGAACCTGTGTCTCAACGCGCGCGACGCAATGCCACTGGGCGGTCGGTTAACTCTTAGGACCGAGAACCTGATGGCTGACGGCGGCTTCGTCAGGGCTCATCCATGGGTCAAGCTGGGCCACCACGTGCTCTTGGCCGTCGACGACAATGGCGCGGGGATGACGAAGGAGGTGCAAGCGCGCATCTTCGAGCCTTTCTACACAACGAAACCCACAGGCGAAGGAACCGGGCTCGGGTTGGCGGTTGCGTATGGCATCGTGCAGCAGCACGGCGGCCTGATGCATGTCCAATCGGAGTTAGGTCGAGGTTCGTCATTCAAACTCTATTTGCCGGTCTCGCATCGGCACCCGGGCGACGTTGAGCCGGCGTTCGACTCTGCAACGAAATCTGGCTTCGAGACGATCCTCCTCGCAGAAGACGAAGTGGCCGTGCGCAGTTTGCTGGTCCGAGCCCTTGTGGGCGCTGGCTATCGAGTTCTGGCCGCAGCAGGTGGCGCCGAAGCCATCCAATTGTACCTTGAAAATGACTCGATCGCGCTGGTCATCTTGGATGTGGTGATGCCCGACTTCAGTGGGCCCCAAGTCTACGAGCGGATCCAGAAAGTCCGCCCGGGAGTTCCCGTGCTGTTCTGCAGCGGTTACAGCGACGTTGCCCGTGTCGGGCATCAATTGCCTACGGGTGCGCCTTTGCTATCCAAGCCCGTCAATTTAGACACGTTCCTCGCCAACGTCCGTCTGATCTTGGACGCTCCAACCTGACGTCTCCCCCAGCCGACTATGGGGGTGCAGCTCAGAAAGTAAGCATGTTTATTATCAGATTCGACGTTCTAGCGGGTCTTAGCGTGCACATCCCTTGAGGTAGGCGGAAGCGCCGGCCTTTGGAGCTCAACCTACCGAGCTAGCGCTGCAACTGCAATTCCGGGCCGCTCTTCTGCGGCGGCTTTGTTGGTGTGCTAACGGCTTGCCACTGAGGCAGCAAACGGGTCGCCCGCAACGGGCTGAACCAGCATGTTGTCGCGGCTACCGTCCTCGCAGCTTGGCTAGCTCAAGCTCAAGCTCGGCCACGCGAGCCAGGGCCTGCTCTTTTGCCTGGCGTTCCTGCTCTTTTGCCTGGCGTTCCTGCTCTTTTGCCTGGCGTTCCTGCTCTTTTGCCTGGCGTTCCTGCTCTTTGGAGCGTCGCTCGTGCTGCTCGGATTCAGCGAGGCTGGGGAAGAGCTCATCG
>Ga0209490_10004902_pt1 | contig 12259 bp, 5 predicted proteins | sample MAT06_FD_187209 | JGI IMG/M metagenome (GOLD analysis project Ga0209490, IMG submission 187209) | Freshwater microbial communities from Lake Fryxell liftoff mats and glacier meltwater in Antarctica - MAT-06 (SPAdes) (version 2) | ecosystem: Environmental > Aquatic > Freshwater > Ice > Liftoff...
ATCGCATCATGTTGAACAAGGTGGTTTCCCCACGCTCATTCAGCACGTGCACATCAGCGCCGTGTTGGACAAGGCCGCGAAGCCCAACAACGTTTCACCGGATTGGTCACGACGGCGAGATGGTGGAGAAACGTCGATGAGCAAACTCTTACGTGGGGTCGCCGCTGGGTGGGGTGCAAAGAAGCTGCGCGGCGGCGGCTTCACCACCATCCTGATTTTCGCGCTATTGTGGTGGCTTCTGGGCAGCTTCGACATCTTCCAATAGTGGAGCACCCGGAAGGCGGTGGGTGCTCCTCGGCTATTCGGCCAGCAGTTTCACCAGCTCGGCAAAGGCCACCGGCTTGGTGGTGTGGACGTCGAACCCCGCCTCCAGTGCGCGCTGGCGGTCCTGTTCGAGGCCGTAACCGGTCATCGCGATGATGCGCGTCTCCCGGCCTGACGCGCGAAACCTCCTGCACACCTCGTATCCGTCCATGCCGGGCAGACCGATGTCGAGCAGGACCACCGCCGGCGGCCGTTCCTCGGCGAGTCGCAGCGCGTCCGGCCCGTTGTGCGTCACCACCACGTCGTGGCCGCGCATGCGAAGCAGCATGGCCAGGCTCTCGGCGGCGTCGACGTTGTCATCGACGACGAGAATGCGGCGTGATGTTTCAGCGGAGTGCGAAGCCTCGGAGGTGTCATTGGCCGCCGCGGTCATCGAGTCGATGGACGTGGGGATATGGACGACGAACTCACTTCCCCGTCCCGGACCGGGGCTCTCGGCACGTACGGTGCCACCGTGCAGTTCGACTATCTGCTTCACGAGCGACAAGCCGATGCCGAGGCCGCCTGCGGCACGGTCAGGCACACGTTCGCCCTGAGCGAACAGGTCGAATATGTGGGGCATGGATTCGTGCGAGATGCCTATACCACGATCCTTCACCACGATGACGAAATCAGTACCAGCATGCTCGATCCGCACCGCGATCGTTCCGTTCTCCACCTGATACTTGGCCGCGTTGTTGAGCAGGTTGGCCACGACCTGCGTGAGGCGCTCCGCATCTCCACGAACCAGCAACGGTGTCTCCGGCATCTCCACGGTGAGCTGATGGCCCATCTCGTCGATGAGCGGACGGCTTGTCTCGACGGCATCATGCATGACGGTGCGCAGGTCGAGCTGCTCGGTACGCAGCCGGATCTTTCCTTTCGAGATGCGAGAGACGTCGAGCAGATCGTCCACCAGGCGGGTCAACTGTCTTGCCTGACGTTCGATCACGTCGTGACACCAGATCAGCTGCGGATCGTGCAAGCCCTTCATGCGCATGATGCTCGTTGCATTGCGAATCGGCGCCAGCGGATTGCGCAACTCGTGCGCGAGCAGCGCCAGGAATTCGTCCTTGCGCCGGTCGGCATCGAGCAGCTGTTCGGCGAGTTCGATCTGTCGAGCCACTGACGCCTCGAGCTCGGCGGTGCGCTCTGCAACCCTTCGCTCCAGCTCCGCCGTGAGTTGCTCAGCCTCGCGCGTTTTCCGGTAAAGCGCCGCGAACACCGTGACCTTCGCTCGCAGCAACTCAGGCACCACCGGTACAGATACGTAGTCCACCGCGCCCGACTCGTACCCCTTGAGCCGGTCGAGATCGGAAAGGTGCACGGCGGACACGAAGATGATCGCAGTTTTCTCGTATCGCGGATGCTGACGGATAATTTCCGCCAACTCGAAGCCATCGAGCTCTGGCATGCTGACGTCCATCAAGACGAGCGTGATGTCCGTCTTCAGCAAGTGCTCGAGTGCCTCGCGCCCCGAGCTGGCCATGATCAGATTTTCACCGAGCTCGCTGAGCATCGCCTCGTAGGCGAGCAGCTTGCTTGGCTGATCGTCGACCAGCAGGATGTTGACCTTACCAAAGGTGTTGCGATACACATCGCTTCCTTCGCCGTTGGGAACCCTGAGCATGTTTGTCATCTTCAGCGATGCAGCCACATACGGAGCGCCGAGAGCAGTTGTTCGGTGTTCACCGGCTTGGCGAGGTAATCCGATGCACCCGCATCGATGCACTTCTCCCGATCACCCTTCATGGCCTTGGCGGTGAGGGCGATGATCGGGAGGCGCTTCATGGAAGGGTTCTGGCGAATGGCCTGCATGGTCTGGTAGCCGTCCATCTCCGGCATCATGATGTCCATCAGCACGATAGACACGTTGGCGGTCCTCTCGAGCGTCGAAATGGCCTCGTGACCCGTGCCCGCGGTGAGCACGTTCATGCCGCGCCGTTCCAGTACGCTGCTCAGTGCGAAAATATTGCGTACGTCATCGTCCACGACCAGCACCATCTTGCCGACAAGATCGTCGTCCGAGCGGTGCAGGCGGTCCAGCATCAACTGCTTTTCCGGGGGCAGGTCCGCCAGCACGCGGTGCAGGAACAGCGCCGTTTCGTCCAGCAGACGCTCCGGCGACTCCACGCCTTTCACCACGACGCTTCGCGCCAGCGTGTGCAGGCGCGCATCCTCCTCGGGAGAAAGCTCCTTGCCGGTGAACACGACCACCGGGACGTCACAAATGGTCGAGTCGTCACGCATGTGTTCCAGCACTTCGAAACCGGTCATGTCCGGCAGGCGAAGATCGAGCACGGCGCAGTCGTACGAGCCGGTGCGCAAGGCGGCCAGCGCGTCTTTGCCGGTGCCGACGGTGTCGATCTCCACATCCCTGTATGCCAGTAACTCCGTGATGCTGAGCTGCTCGGCCTCGTTGTCCTCCACCACCAGCAGCCGCCGCGACCGGGGCTGTGAATACTCCTTGATGCGCAGCAGCGCCTCCTCGAGGCCTTCTGTCGTGGTCGGCTTCGGCAGGAAGCTGAACGCGCCGCGGGCAAGCCCGTGCTGCCGGTCCTCGTCGAGCGTGATCATCTGCACCGGGATGTGGCGCGTCGTCGGATCCTGCTTGAGCTGGCTGAGCACGCTCCAGCCCAACATATCGGGCAGGTACACGTCAAGCGACACCGCCGTGGGGTGATACTCGCGCGCCAGAGCGAGCGCATCAGCGCCACGCGCCGCCACCAGCACCTTGAACCCTTGCAGATGCGCCTGTTCGACGAGCACACGGGCATAGTGGGGATCGTCCTCCACGATGAGCAGTCGGGCGTCGTGCTCCTGCAGGTCATGCCGGTCGTCGGCCACGGCCTCCACCGGACGCCCCCATGTACGCACCGACGACAGGCTCGTGGTGTTGCTCGGCAGGCCGTGCGCGTCAGCCGGCGACGCGAGCGTCGTAGACCCGAGGAGCGACGAACCTGACGGGCCGATGTACGTTTGCGGCAGGTACAGCGTGAAGGTGCTGCCCAGCCCCGGCGTGGAGCGTAGCTGGATTTCGCCGCCGAGCAGCGCTGCGAGTTCGCGGCTGATGGCGAGGCCGAGGCCGGTGCCGCCGTATTTGCGTGACGTGCCGGCGTCGGCCTGCTGGAACGCCTCGAAGATGATGCGCTGCTTCTCGAGCGGGATGCCGATGCCGGTGTCCGACACTTCGAACGCCACCACGCCTGGGGCGCGCTTGAGAATCGGGTGCTCGCGGCTCCAGCCACCCGCGGCCTGCGAGACGCGAAGCCGCACACCACCCTGCTCGGTGAACTTGAAGGCGTTGGACAAGAGGTTCTTGAGCACCTGCTGCAGCCGTTTTGCGTCGGTGACCATGGTGGCGTCACCGGTCAGGTCGGTAGTGACGTCGAGCGTGATGTGACGATTATCCGCTTCGTGACGGAAAGGCCGTGCGGTGCCGTCCATCAGGTTTCGCACGATCACCTCTTCGGCCATCACGGTCACCGTGCCCGACTCGATCTTCGACAGGTCGAGAATGTCGGTGATGAGGTTGAGCAGGTCGGTGCCCGCACCGTGAATGGTCTTCGAGAACTCCACCTGTTTGGGCGACAGGTTGCCTTCCACATTTTCGCCGAGCTGCTGTCCAAGAATCAGGATGGAGTTGAGCGGCGTGCGCAGTTCGTGCGACATGTTCGCGAGGAATTCCGACTTGTACTTCGACGTGAGTGCGAGCTCGGACGCCTTCTCCTCGAGCGCGCGGCGCGCCTGCTCGATTTCCTGATTCTTGCGCTCCACTTCGGCGTTCTGTTCGGCGAGCTGCTGCGCCTTCTGCGCCAGCTGTTCGTTCGTCTGCTGCAATTCGCGCTGTTGCGTCTGGAGTTCGGCGGCCAGCTGCTGCGACTGCTTCAGTAGCCCTTCCGTCTGCATCGTGGCTTCGATCGAGTTGAGCACGATGCCGATCGAGTCGGTGAGCTGCTCGAGGAACGACAGGTGCGACTTCGTGAACGTACTGAGCGACGCGAGCTCGATCACCGCCTTCACTTCGTCTTCGAAGAGCACCGGCAGCACGATCACACTGCGCGGCGTTGCCTGGAACAGGCCGGAGGTGATCGGCGCAATGTCGGAGGGCAGGTCATTGATGACCACGCGTTTCTTCTCTGAGACGCACTGGCCGAGCAACCCCTGTCCGACGCGAAGCGTTTCGCGGTGGCCCGTGGCGGGATCGTCGGCGAAGCCGGCGATGAGCCTGAGCTCCTGACCCGGCGATTCCTCCACGCGATAGATCACGCCTTGGTGCGCGTTCACGAGCGGGGTGAGCTCGGAGAGCAGCATCCGGCCGACCGTGGAGAGGTCGCGCTGACCCTGCAACATTCCCGTGAAGCGCGCCAGGTTCGTCTTCAGCCAGTCCTGCTCGGTGTTGCGGTCCGTCGTGAGACGGAGGTTGTCGATCATCGTGTTGAGGTTGTCCTTGAGCTCGGCCACCTCACCTCGCGCCGCGACCTGAATGGAGCGCGTGAGGTCACCCTGCGTCACGGCCGTCGCGACTTCGGCGATGGCGCGCACCTGCGTCGTGAGGTTGGCGGCCAGCAGGTTCACGTTACCGGTGAGGTCCTTCCACGTGCCGGCGGCGTCGGGCACGTTCGCCTGACCGCCCAGTCGCCCTTCCACGCCGACTTCGCGTGCGACCGTCGTGACCTGGTCGGCGAAGGTCGCGAGCGTCGCCGTCATGTTGTTGATGGTTTCGGCGAGTGCCGCAACCTCACCCTTGGCGTTCACGGTGAGCTTCGGCTTGAGGTCGCCGTTGGCCACGGCGGTCACCACCTTCACGATGCCGCGCACCTGCTCCGTAAGGTTTGCAGCCATCACGTTGACGTTGTCCGTGAGGTCCTTCCACGTACCAGCCACGCCGGGAACCTTGGCTTGGCCACCGAGCTTGCCCTCGGTACCGACTTCGCGCGCCACGCGCGTGACTTCGGCCGCGAACGCGTTGAGCTGGTCCACCATCGTGTTGATGGTGACCTTGAGCTCGAGAATCTCACCTTTCACGTCGACGGTGATCTTTCGCGAGAGATCGCCGCGCGCCACGGCCGTGGTGACCTCGGCGATGTTGCGCACCTGCGTGGTGAGATTCGCGGCGAGGAGATTCACGTTGTCGGTGAGGTCCTTCCACGTGCCGGCCACGCCGGTCACGTTCGCCTGACCGCCGAGCTTTCCGTCTGTACCGACCTCTCGGGCAACACGCGTGACTTCGGCGGCGAACGACCGCAGCTGCTCCACCATCGTGTTCATCGTTTCCTTCACATTGAGCAGCTCACCGCGCACGTCCACGGTGATCTTCTTCGACAGGTCGCCGTTGGCGATGGCCGTCGCGACCTCGGCGATGTTACGCACCTGCGCCGTGAGGTTGCCGGCCATGAAGTTCACCGAGTCGGTGAGATCCTTCCATGTCCCCGCCACGCCGGGCACGACGGCCTGGCCGCCAAGCTTGCCGTCGGTGCCGACCTCGCGCGCGACACGGGTCACCTCGCCCGCGAAGCCGTTCAGCTGATCCACCATGGTGTTGAGGGTGTCCTTCAGCTCCAGGATCTCGCCCTTCACGTCCACGGTGATCTTCTTCGACAGGTCGCCTCGCGCCACGGCGGTCGCCACTTCGGCGATGTTGCGCACCTGACCCGTGAGATTCGATGCCATGAAATTCACGTTGTCCGTAAGGCCTTTCCACGTGCCGGCGACCCCGGGCACCTGCGCCTGACCGCCGAGCTTTCCTTCCGTTCCGACTTCTCGCGCCACGCGCGTGACTTCCGACGCGAAGGCATTGAGCTGCACCACCATCGTGTTGAGCGTGTCCTTCAGCTCCAGAATCTCACCGGATACGTCCACCGTGATTTTCTTCGACAAGTCTCCGTTGGCGATCGCCGTGGCCACCTCGGCGATATTGCGCACCTGTGCGGTGAGGTTGGACGCCATGAAGTTCACGGAGTCCGTGAGATCCTTCCAGGTTCCACCGACACCGGGTACCACGGCCTGCCCACCGAGTCGTCCATCGGTTCCGACTTCGCGGGCCACGCGCGTGACTTCCGAGGCGAAACCGTTCAACTGGTCGACCATCGTGTTGATGGTGTCCTTGAGCGCCAGAATCTCGCCCTTCACGTCCACGGTGATCTTGCGCGAGAGGTCGCCTCGCGCCACTGCGGTCGTGACTTCGGCGATGTTGCGCACCTGTCCGGTGAGGTTGGACGCCATGGAGTTCACCGAGTCGGTAAGATCCTTCCATGTGCCGGCCACGCCGAGTACCTGCGCCTGACCACCGAGTTTTCCCTCAGTACCGACTTCTCGCGCCACGCGCGTGACTTCGGCGGCGAAGGCATTGAGCTGGTCGACCATGGTATTGATGGTGACCTTGAGCTCGAGCACCTCGCCGCGCACCTCGACGGTGATCTTTCGTGACAAGTCGCCTCGGGCAACGGCCGTGGTGACTTCGGCGATGTTACGCACCTGCGTCGTGAGATTGGCGGCAAGCAGGTTCACGTTGTCGTTCAGGTCTTTCCACGTACCGGCCACGCCGGGTACCACGGCCTGACCACCCAGGCGGCCTTCGGTGCCGACCTCGCGCGCCACGCGTGTGACTTCCGATGCAAAGCCGTTCAGTTGGTCTACCATGGTGTTGAGCGTTTCCTTGAGCTGCTGGATCTCGCCCGACACGTTCACCGTGATCTTCTTCGACAAGTCGCCGCGCGCAATGGCGGTGGCCACGTCGGCGATGTTACGCACCTGCGCGGTGAGGTTGGACGCCATGAAGTTCACGTTGTCCGTGAGATCTTTCCATGTGCCGCCCACCCCCGGCACCTGTGCCTGGCCGCCCAGCTTCCCTTCCGTGCCCACTTCGCGCGCCAAGCGCGTGACCTCGCCGGCGAAGGCGTTAAGCTGGTCCACCATCGTATTGATGGTGTCCTTGAGTTCCAGAATTTCGCCGGACACGCTCACGGTGATCTTGCGCGAGAGGTCGCCTCGCGCCACCGCGGTCGTCACTTCGGCAATGTTTCGCACCTGCGCCGTGAGGTTACCAGCCATCGCATTCACCGAATCGGTGAGGTCTCGCCATGTGCCCGCCATGCCGGGCACCACAGCCTGGCCGCCCAGTTTTCCTTCCGTACCGACTTCGCGCGCCACGCGTGTGACTTCCGATGCGAACGAGCGCAGCTGATCGACCATCGTGTTGATGGCTTCCTTGAGCTGCAGGATCTCACCGCGCACGTCGACGGTGATCTTGCGTGACAAGTCGCCCGATGCCACGGCGATGGTGACTTCCGAGATGTTACGCACCTGCGCCGTGAGGTTCGACGCCATCGAGTTCACCGACTCGGTCAGGTCCTTCCACACACCGGACACGCCCGGCACCTGCGCCTGGCCACCCAACTTGCCGGCCGAGCCGACTTCTCGCGCCACGCGCGTGACTTCCGACGTGAACACGCCGAGCTGCTGGATCATCGTGTTCACGATCGTCGCTGATCGCAGGAACTCCCCTTCGAGCGGACGTCCGTCGACGTCGAGTCGCATCGTCTGGTTCAGGTGACCTTGGGCGACGGCCGCAATCGCGCCCGTCGCATCCGTTGTGGGTCGCAGCAGGTCGTCGACCAGCGTGTTGACGGAGTCCTCCATTTCGCCCCACGCACCGCGCTTGAGGTCGAAGCGCGCGCGTTCGCGCGTCTTGCCTTGCTTCCCGACCACATGGCCGACGCGACGTAACTCGAACGCCATCTTTTCATTGGCGGCAATGATCTCGTTGAACGTGTCGGCGATCTTGCCGTCGAGCCCCGACCAGTCGCCTGGCAGCTGGACGGTAAAATCGCCGGCGCGCACACGCTGCAGGGCGAGCAGCAACTGGCTGCGGTCGAGGCCGAGCGGAAGGTCCGCGTCCGCGCCCGACCGGGGAGGCAGCGCGACCGCGACGACCTCGAATGCGTCCGGCAGGTCGGGAGCTCCCGCGCTCTTTCCATCTCGCTTTCCGGGCGAGACCTTCGCCGAGCGCACTTTCGTGCGTGCAGGGCCGTCGTGCGGGGAGCCATCGCCCGCCGAGCCGCCGTTCGTGGAGGTTCGCTTCATCGGAGTAATTGGCGGAGGAAAAGTCGGGCCGAAAATCCCATCCCATGCGGGACCGCCTTCGCGATCTCCTGCCGCACCGTGACTTCGCGTTCGGCGGTCTTCCTTAAAACATACTCAATTCCTGACGCACTGCCGGCCGCTGCGCCTCCGGCGTGATTGCCGCGGCCAGCAGCGTCTCCACGAATCCGTTCACCGACTGATTCGTGTCGATCCAGCGCACCACCGCCACCGCGTCGTTGACCGGATTTACGTAGATGATGTTATTCCCCGCCCCCACATGCACAAACGCCTGCGGTGGCGCCGCGGGGACGTACTACCGGTCGGTGTTCACAAAGGTGCACATCCCGGACAAGGGCCACGTGACTATGCGGTCCGACGGCTGGGACGCCAACCGCCCGCGCGGGATGCGGGGCAAGGCGGCGACCGCGGCGGCAGTGCCGCCCGCCATCGTCCCCGCGCCACGGCTCGGGCCCGCCGAGGCCACCCTCCGGTGGGCGAAGGCAGGCGCCCACGGGCCACGCCGTCCCGACGGCCACCGAGGCGCGGCGGCGCGCGGAGGGCAGGACGCCGCGCGCCCGTCGGCCCTCGCAGGGTCGGCGATCGCGCCGTACGTTTGCCGGATATTCGACCGCGCCCGATTGAAATTCCTATCCCTTTCGCCGGATGCTCGACCGACGCTGATTGGATTTTATATCTTGACGTACGCTTCGTACACCACCCTCTCGCTTTCAAGCATGAACGTTCGGTCAATCACGTCACAATCGTTCGGCCTGATCGGCTGGGTCAGTGTCACTGCAGCCGCGGCTACTCTCGGCGGTATCGCATCGACGAGAGACGTCAGTTTCTACGCGACCCTCGTGCGACCGGCTTGGGCACCGCCAGCCTGGCTCTTCGGCCCGGCATGGACGGTACTCTACGTGCTGATGGCAACGTCGGCCTGGCTTGTATGGCGCCGATTCGGCTTCCGCGATGCCGGTAATGCTCTCAAACTCTTCGTGGTGCAGTTGGCGTTGAACGCCCTCTGGACGTGGCTGTTCTTCGCGTGGCGTCAAGGCGGTCTTGCCCTCGCAGAGCTGATAGTGCTGTGGGTGATGATCGTGATCACGATAGCCATGTTCTGGAAGCTGCACCGCATTGCAGGCGTTCTACTCGTGCCGTATCTCTGTTGGGTGAGCTTCGCCGGCGTACTCAACTACACGCTCTGGCGCCAGAATCCGGCCATCCTGTAGGGGCCGTTGAGATGCCCACGACGCGCGGCGAAGCGACGCAAAAGTGTTGAACTGGGTTTGTCGTGGTGCAGCCGATCTTCGTGAATGGCCTAAACAACAGCCGCCCGACGCGCATCCGCCCAGCGCGGCTCGGAGACGTCGATGCCGTCCGTTTCACTCACGTGATACAGCGTATCGAATCCGTTGAGGCGGTCAAGCACGCGTGTCCTGCCTGCAGCAACGCACAGTTAGACATCGGAGCGCGGAGCATCGAGCGAACCAGGCGACAGACTCATCGCGTGCATCAGTAGCCGGCCGAAGCAGCGACCAGGAAAATGGACTCTGGCTGCGCGAGCACGTGACACACGGTGTGGTCCGAAAACGACGCTGCGTTCGCAGGCTTGAACACATCGGGCATTGCTTGGGCGTGCAATGCCTGGATGGCTTGCGCGAGCGCAGAAATGCGAGCCGCATCCAACAGACCCGCGCGTCGAATCAATGCACCGTCCCTCATAAAATATGAAAAGTGGCTTCCGATGCCTAAACGCTGGCGTCTGCAGCAGGCGCTCTAACATTACGCGCGCGCAGCGCGCTTCGCAGGAACCCCGTCTGCCGCAAGCACCATGAGGCGGCCAACGCCAGGACTTCTTGCGGTACGGCGTCCTCGACGGCCTCGAGGCCCAACGGGATGAGGGCCTGAATCATCGACAAGGCGACCGTGCCATCGTCCAGCGGGGCAACGGTCTGGGGCTCCACCGCAAGTGGCTGGTGCGGCGTGGCATTCTTGCCTACCCTTGGCATGGGTGGTGTCTCTGTGGTGAAGGGTGAATCCTGGCGGGGACCACCGCTTCAGTATGGAGGCACCACCCGCATTTCAACTAGCTTTAGGACAGACCCCTCGATCGCGTTCATGGGTTGGATCCGCAGGTTTGATCCCCCTACCGAGAAAAAATCATGACCAAAGAATCCATGGACGATAAAACCCCGCTGCCGGGTCCGCCCGACCGGCGCTTTGCGGACGATCGCCCATCCGCCACGCCCGGTGGCCGATGGGGTTCGGCACTGCCACGAAAGACCTTGCTGGGCTTCATGGCCGCACTGATTGCCGTCCTGGTCATGTCGGTCGTCTCCTATCGTGCCCTGCAGGCTCGATCGAAAGGCGCTCAACAGATGATGCAGTCGCTCGAAATGACAAAAGCGCTCGAGTCCTCGATCTCCACGCTCACGGATGCGGAATCGAGTCACCGCGGCTATCTGCTGATCGGTGACAAGTCGTATCTCGATCCGTATACTGCCGCGCTCGCCGAACTGCCGGGCAATCTCGCGAATATTCGGCGCTTGGCGGCAGAAAACCGAGCACAACTGCAGCGGTTTGAAGCCGTCGAACGCATCACCGCCGACCGGATGGCAATTCTTAAGGAAGGCGTCGAACTGATGCGCGCTGGTCAGCCCGAAGGCGCGCTCGCGCTGGTTCGTTCGGGCCGAGGCACGGTGATGATGGATCGTCTGCGGGCGTTGATCAGCGAGATGCAGGGTGCCGAGCGCGCGACACTCGAGGCCAGCACGCAGGAATGGGAGCGGGCCGCCGCTTTCTCGACGTTCGTCACCTGGGCGGGGGCAGCGCTCTTGTTATTCCTGATCGCCGCCGCCGCCACCGTGTCCTCGCAGGATTTTCGCGAGATGCAGACGCAGGCATGGCTGAGGGCGGGGCAGAACGCACTCAGTGTCCGGTTGCAGGGTGAGCAGGAGGTGGAGCAGCTGGGCGAAAAGATCGTCGGCTTTGTCGCCGGCTATCTGAACGCCCAGGTAGGCGCCATGTATTTTGCCGAAGAAGAGGGCCATCTCCGCCTCGTGGGCGACTATGCTATTCCCGCGCGAGCGTCAGACGGGCCCGACCAGGCTCCGGCGGTGGGCGGCCTGACGAGACAAGCCATGCGGGAGAAGTCGATCCTGACGGTCAGCGATGTGCCGGCGGATTACTTTCCTGTCACCTCCGGCCTCGGCGGTAGCCGGCCCCGTCACCTCGTGATCGCTCCGACCAGCGCCGATGGGGTGGCCAATGCGGTGTTGGAATTGGGCTTCTTCCACTCCGTCTCTCCCCATGATCTGGAGATGCTTCGCCTAATCGCCGAGCCGATCGGCATTGCCCTACGAACGGCCCAATACCGCAAAAAGCTCGCGCTCCTGCTCGAGGAAACGCAGCAACAAGCCGAGGAGCTCCAGCGCCAGCAGGAGGAGCTGCGGGTCTCCAACGAAGAGCTCGAGGAGCAGAGCCGCGCGCTCAAGGAAAGTGCGGTGCATCTTGAAGCGCAGCAGGCGGAACTCGAGCAAACGAACACCCAGCTCGCGACGCAGGCCGACGTGTTGCTGGCGCAGAAGGACGACCTCGAGCGCGCCCAGGGCGAACTCACGCTGCACTCGGTCGAGCTCGTGCGCGCGAACCAGGTGAAGTCGGAATTCCTCGCCAACATGAGCCACGAGCTGCGCACACCGCTCAACAGCGCGCTCATCCTCGCGAAGCTGCTCGCGGACAACACGGGCGGCAACCTCACCGGGGAACAGGTGCAGTTCGCGGAGACGATCTACGGCGCGAGCACCGATCTGCTCACGCTCATCAACGACATCCTCGACCTCTCGAAGATCGAGGCCGGCAAGATCGACCT
>Ga0209490_10004906_pt1 | contig 12257 bp, 8 predicted proteins | sample MAT06_FD_187209 | JGI IMG/M metagenome (GOLD analysis project Ga0209490, IMG submission 187209) | Freshwater microbial communities from Lake Fryxell liftoff mats and glacier meltwater in Antarctica - MAT-06 (SPAdes) (version 2) | ecosystem: Environmental > Aquatic > Freshwater > Ice > Liftoff...
ATGATTTTTGAAAAATATGCTACCGTGACCAAGCCGTGGATCGTGTCCGATTCAATCATTAATTATTTTGAAGTAGATAAAGCATCTGCCAAAGACAACGCCAAAAAATGGTGGGAGAGCGAGGGCAATTTTATTCCCAACCAAACTGGCCCTGCCGTTCAAACATTAGAATCTGAATCGTATAAGAGTGCCCGAGATTATGCGGTGTTAGAGGCAGGCAGAGGCAGAGTAAAAATGGCGAGCTAGTTTTTACGATCGATCGTGAATTGAACTAAGTCCCGTAAGGATTTGCGGTAGGTTGATTCCGGAAATGCAGTTAGTAAATTTAAGGCCTCCTGATAGTACCGGTTCATTGCGGTTTTGGCGTATTCTATCCCCCCCGATTTCTTCACAAACTCAATTACTTCTTTTACTTTTTTGGGCTTCTCGCTATCGTTCTTTACAATTGAAATAATCCTGCGCTTCTCTAGCCAACTGGCTTTGGACAACGCATAGATCAACGGTAAGGTCATTTTCTTTTCCTTAATGTCAATGCCCAAAGGTTTACCGATTTCATCTTCGCCAAAATCAAATAAATCATCTTTGATTTGAAAGGCCATTCCTACCTTCTCGCCAAACGACTGCATCTTCAAGACTAATTCTTCCGAAGCGTTGACAGAGCTCGCCCCAACTCCACAACAAGAAGCAATTAACGAAGCTGTTTTTTGACGGATGATTTCGTAGTACACCTCCTCATCGATGTCCAATTGCCGGGCCTTCTCCATCTGAAGTAATTCACCCTCACTCATTTGCTGGACGGCCGTATTGACAATACTGAGCAAATGAAAATCCTTGTTCTCCAACGAAAGCGCCATACCACGGGAAAGCAAAAAATCGCCCACCAACACAGCAATCTTATTTTTCCAAAGAGCGTTCACAGAAAAAAAACCCCGCCTGTAATTCGAATCATCGACCACATCATCGTGTACCAATGTGGCGGTATGAAGCAATTCAATTAAGGAAGCTCCTCGAAAAGTCGATTCGTTGATCGTTCCGCATGTGCCGGCACTTAAAAAAACGAAAAGCGGACGCATTTGCTTTCCCTTCCTCTTCACTATGTAAGTCATGATTTTGTCCAGCAGCAATACCTTCGTTTTCATGGACGCCCGAAACTTAGGTTCGAATTCGTCCATTTCGCGCGCAACAGGAGCCTTGATGGTATCTAAAGACAAAGACATTGATGCAATAATACGGAAAAAGCGACCGTAGTCCGAAGTCGATTGTATATCGTGCGCTCTAAAAACTTTGAATAAAAACTATGAACTATGGACTGTAGACTATGGACTATTCACTATTTTCGAGACTATTATGAATATGGATAAATTTTGGGAACAAGTGATTTTTATTGCCACGGTATTGGTGGTGATGTTTATTATCTCTCGGATTCTTCGATTCTTGGTGGGGCGGTTCATTCGCGGAGCGGCTAAAAAACTAAAAGTAGACCCAACCCGGTACAATTTTTTTAAAAACGCGGTGGACTTCATCCTTCTCTTTATTGCCATGGTGGTCGTCTTCCGATCAATCCCATCGCTACGCATCGCAGGCACCACCTTGTTGACAGGTGCAGGCGTACTAGCAGCGGTAGTGGGCTTCGCGTCTCAGGCTGCCTTTTCAAATATCATTAGCGGATTTTTCTTGGTGATATTTAAACCATTTAGCGTGGGTGACCGAGTGAAGATCGGTCAACTTTACACCGGAGACGTAGAAGACATTAACCTCCGCCACACCACCATCAAAGATTTTGAAAACCGAAGGGTAATCATCCCAAATAGTGTGATCAGCAATGAGACCATCATTAACTCCACGATCATTGATGAGAAAACGTGCATGTTTGTGGAAGTCGCGGTGTCGCTCGAAACCAACCTCGACCAAGCCATCCAACTCATGCAACAAGAAGCACTGAAACATCCTTTCTACATTGACAATAGAAATGACGTTGACCTATCGAAAGGCGAGCACCCAGTACTGGTGCGGGTAATGACTTTCCTAGATTCGGGAATTCATTTAAGGGCATACATTTGGGTCAAAAACCCCACGGATGGATTTGATTTGAAATGCGATTTGAATAAATCCATTAAAGAAAAATTTGACGAGGCAGGTATAAAATTGGCTAACCTGCATCATTTGCTTGTCATGAAAAGCCTTTAATCGATGGCTAGAAAAAAGAAATTAGCGCCCTCTACTGACCTCATCACCCGCCCGAGCGAAAGCAAGGTGATTTTGGAGCTCATTCAGTACAACGAAAAGGAGTATGCTAAGTTCGAAGATATTCCTGTAAGCGAACTGATTGGTAATATCAAGTTAGATCACATCAATTGGATCAACCTAGATGGCCTGCACGAAAAATCCATCGTTCAAAAAATAGCCGACCATTTTTGCCTACACACACTGTTGGTAGAAGACATTATCAGTGACCATCAGCCAAAAGTAGAAGAATATGACGACTATCTTTTCTTCACTCTCAAGATGCTGTATAGAATTGACCAAAAGCATATTGACTACGAGCAGATCAGTTTTATTTTAGGAAAGGATTACCTACTTTCCTTTCAAGAAAAGGAAGGCGATTTGTTTGGGCAGTTGCGCGAACGCATCCGGCTCGACCTTGGGAGGGTAAGAAAAAAGAAAGCCGATTATCTACTCTATCGAGTAATCGATATCATCGTTGACAACTATTACAATGTGTTAGATGCCATCGGGCAACAAATAGAGGATATAGAGGACGAAATCTATAAAGGCAATAGCGAACAACAATTTAAAAACATACAAAAGTTGAAGAAGGAATTGATCTTTTTGCGGAAAGCTCTTTATCCGTTACGAGATTCCATGAGCAAAATAACAAAAGACGAAAGTGGATTTATCGACCCTGCTAATCATCGTTATTATGCAGATGTGTATGATCACGTTGTTCATCTGATTGATTCATTGGATACTTACAAAGACCTAACTTCCGGGTTGATGGATATATACATCAATACGTTGAACAGCCGGATGAATGAGGTGATGAAAGTACTCACGATCATTTCAACCATCTTTATGCCGTTGACCTTCATTGTGGGCGTTTACGGAATGAACTTCGATACTGGTAAATCGCCTTGGAATATGCCCGAATTGAACAGTCCCTATGGATACCCGATAGTAATGGGTGTAATGTTTTTGATTGTCGCTGCCATGATCGGCTATTTTAAATTCAAAAAATGGTTTTAATTCACATTTCCTAAACCCTAAAAATATATGCTTATACCTATCGTGCTACTCCTTGTTGGCTTTGGAGTATTAATCAAAGGAGCCGACTTTCTTGTAAATGGCGCCTCTTCACTTGCGAAAAAATACGGGATCTCAAATCTTGCAATCGGCCTCACCGTAGTTTCTTTTGGTACCTCCATGCCCGAGTTAATCGTTAGCACAATTGCAGCGGTTAGCGGAAAACCAGATGCCACATTTGGCAACGTCATCGGCAGCAATAACTTTAACCTGTTGTTTATTCTAGGAATCTGTGGATTAATTTATCCGTTGGTCGTTCAACGCAATACGGTAAAGTATGAAGTACCGTTTTCCCTACTGGCAGCCGTGGTGCTGTTTGTACTGGTAAACGATTCCATGATTTGGGGGGCAGATCACAATTCCCTCGGCCGATTAGATGCCTCCGTACTGCTGCTGTTCTTCGGTCTTTTTCTTTTATATATCTATCGCACCATGAAGAAAACAAGTGATTTTGGAGAGACCGGTGGTGAACCAATAAAAATATACAAACCAATTGTTGCTACTGGCCTTGCCCTGCTTGGCTTGGTCATGCTCATAGGCGGGGGAAAATTAGTCGTTGACAATGCGGTCGAAATCGCAAAAGCGTTTGAATTGAGTGAAAAGTTAATCGGCTTGACTATTCTGGCAATCGGAACTTCCTTACCCGAGCTAGCTACTTCTGCGGTGGCGGCCTACCGTAAGAACACCGATATTGCTATAGGCAATGTGATTGGCTCCAACATTTTTAATGTCTTTTTAATTCTGGGAGTAACGGGTTCTATCACCGAGATACCATTCAACGTTGACCTAAACTTCGACTTATCTGTATTTGCAATATCAACGGTAGTGCTGATGATTTTCATGTTCACGCTAAATACACGAAAATTAGATCGTTGGGAGGCGGCTATTTTGTTGATTGGCTATGTTATGTATACACTTTATCTGGTTGGCATGGAGTAGCTTTTGATCTTCCAAATTTGACGAATAAAAAAGCCGCTCCTTGTAATAAAGAGCAGCTTTTTTTAACGGATTATGTCTGTTAAATTTTTTTCTCCAGTGCAGCAATCTTTTCTTTTGCCTCCTGCTTGCCTAAAGAAAGAGATTTCTTGTATAATTCGATGGCTTCTTTGTACGTGGTCTTTTTCTTCTTAGGAGCCAGTTTCGTGCGGTTGGCAGCTTCTTCTATGGCTTCTCCCCTAGCGAAATAAGAATCTGCTTCGCTTATTTTACTTGTTATTTGTACTTGTTGGATCTTTTCTTCCAATAGTGCAAGCTCCTGCTGCTTAGCTACAATCTGAGCTTCTTTATCAGTCAACTCAGCTTCTTGCAAACCTACTGTGGTGATCAAATTTTGATTTTCATTCTTTAACTGATCTACTTGCTCATTCAGTGTCGCAATCTCTTTGTTGCGTTGTTCTAAATCAGCTTTCAATTTTTTGATGGTAGCCGAAAAAGCGTTGGAATTTCCTTTTGATTTCTTTAAGGCCGTTTCTAAGTCGGTGATCTTATTCTGCGTGTCTTTCACGTAGTTGTTGATATCCTTCATGCGACTTTTGTAGTTGTCGTACGTAGTGCCTTCAACCATGTTTACCCGCAGCAACTGCCGGTTGGCATCGATTGAATCCATCAAGGAGCCCACTTCTTGAAGTGTGGTAGCAAATTGCTGACTCGTTTGAAGTTCTGTTTTAAGTGAGTCGACTTGTGATTGAAGTCTTTCAGAGTTGCCTCCGCAGCTGGCCATCATGGTACCAATAGCGACTACGAATAATAATCTTTTTAGCATACAGTTGTTGGTTTAGAAGGTAAATTTACGCGCTTGCGTTCGAGTTTTAAGCAAGAACAAAATATTTTTTCAAATAGCCCTAAATCCGTCCGACAAGCTGTAAATTGCACCCTGAAAAGGGAAATATTCTTCGCTAAATGCCCAAATTAATAACCACGCGCACGCGTATAGAAGACCTGGGCAAACCTCGGGTAATTATTATAGGCGGTGGATTTGGTGGGTTAGAAGTAATCAAAAGTCTAAAAGGAGCAAAATTACAGACCGTCCTTTTTGATAAGAATAACCATCACACCTTTCAACCACTTCTCTATCAAGTAGCCACATCAGGGCTCGAAACGAATTCGATTGTTGCCCCTTTTCGCAAGCTATTTGGCGATTATCAAGATTTCTATTTTCGGTTGGCGGAGGTAAAAAACATTAAACCAGAAGAAAACTATATCGAAACCTCCATCGGTGAGGTGAAATACGATTACCTAGTAATAGCCACGGGTGCGGTTACAAATTTCTATGGAATGGACGAGGTACAAAAACATTCATCCTCCATGAAAAATATTGTGGACGCCACCAAAATCAGAAACAAGATTATCCGGCAGATGGAGTATGCACTGATAACCGAAGATCATGAGATGATGAATTCATTGATGGACTTCGTGGTAGTGGGTGGCGGGCCAACCGGGGTAGAACTTTGTGGGGCCTTGAGCGAGCTGAAGAGAAATGTATTCCCAAGAGACTACAAAGAACTTGATCTGCGAGAGATGGATATCAATTTGATAGAAGCTTCTCCCCGATTGCTGAATGGAATGTCGGAACAAGCAGGGAAAAAAGCACTGGAATTCCTAACAAAAATGGGGGTAAAAGTGCACCTGAATACCGCTGTCAAATCATACGATGGATATGAAATCCAACTTAGCACCGGAGAAAAAATTATTTCCAGAACGTTGATTTGGGCAGCTGGCGTAAAGGGCAATCCCATTTCAGGTATGGGAGAAAATAGTTTATCGCGCAGCAGTCGCCTTCAAGTAGATGAGTTCAATCGCGTGAAGGGTTTTGATAACGTGTTCGCCATCGGTGATGTGGCCGTAATGGAGGAAGTGGACGCTCTTTTTCCAAAGGGGCATCCTCAAACGGCACCACCTGCGCAGCAACAAGGAAAACTGGTTGCAAAAAATATCATCCGACTGATAGGAAAGCAACCGATGAAAGCGTTCAGCTATTTCGACAAAGGATCAATGGCAACGATCGGACGAAATAAAGCAGTAGTGGACATGAAGGGCGGTATTCGTTTTCAGGGCGTATTTGCTTGGTATGTCTGGATGTTTATACACCTGATGGCGATTGTAGGCTGGAAAAATAGAGTGTTTACTTTTTTCAGTTGGATGTGGAGTTACTTTTCATTTGATCGAAGCAATAGACTGATCATTGGAAGAGGTGAGGAAAAACTAAATTCGGAAGAGGCGAAAGCTGCTTAGCTAAAGCTTTTGTAAGTAGTCATATCTAGTATGGATTCACATTCGCGCAAACAGACGCTTACAACCGCTGGAGTACTTGTCTCGCTCGGTATCATTTATGGCGATATTGGGACATCTCCTATCTACACGTTGCGGTTTATTGTAGGCAATAACTTAGTTTCAGAAGAGCTTATCTTAGGCGGTCTCTCCTGCGTTTTTTGGACGCTTACCATTATAACTTCAATCAAATATGTTTACCTCGCCCTAAGTGCTGATAACAAAGGCGAAGGAGGAATTTTTGCGCTGTACGCTTTAGTGCGAAAATATAAAGCAGGCTGGGTGATTTTCCCCGCTATCATCGGGTGTTGCACCCTAATTGCCGATGGGTTCATAACTCCCGCTATGAGTGTGACCTCTGCGGTGGAGGGCCTCAGATCTTTGATGCCGGGCATCACCACTGACACGATCATCACCATCGTTATCATTATTCTTTTAGCACTTTTCATCTTTCAACAATTTGGGAGCAGCATAGTGGGCAGAACGTTTGGTCCTGTGATGTTGGTTTGGTTTATTTTCATAGGCGCCATCGGTGCCTATCATTTATCTTTCAATTGGGGAGTATTGGCAGCAATTAATCCAGCGTACGGAATCAACCTGCTGATTAAATACCCGGGTGGCTTTTGGATTCTTGGAGCTGTGTTCCTTTGCACAACCGGGGCTGAAGCGATGTATTCTGACCTGGGCCATTGCGGCAAGTCAAATATCCGGTTAGGTTGGGGATTCGTGAAGATCAGTTTATTGCTAAGTTATTTTGGCCAAGGAGCTTGGTTGCTAAACGAATACAATGGCAAAGTATTGGGCGATACCCTACCATTTTTCTCCATCATACCTTCGTGGCTTTTAATTTTTGGAGTGATCATCGCAACAATGGCAACTGTTATTGCCAGCCAAGCGTTGATATCTGGAACGTTTACGTTAGTGAACGAAGCGATCAAATTAAAACTCTGGCCCGCCACGCGCGTGCGTTACCCGAGCCAATTAAAAGGACAAATCTATATTCCGGCCATCAATTGGATATTGATGTTTGGTTGCATCATTGTGGTGCTGTTTTTTAAAAAATCGGATCACATGCAAGCTGCCTACGGCTTAGCGATAACGTTTGACATGCTAATGACTACTTCGCTGTTAGTCTATTATTTTTCAACTGTTAAGAAATCAACGATCCGATCTTCAATACTTGCAGTCGTATTTTTTACGATAGAGGGTGCTTTCTTGATTTCTAACCTTAGCAAGTTTACTCATGGCGGCTGGTTTTCGTTTGCCATCGCGTTCACATTCTTTTTAATGATGTTTATCTTGTTGAGAGCCCGTGAGCTGCGCGATCGGCACACCGAGTTTGTAGATCTAAAGCAGTATGTTCCGCTGATTGAAGATTTACAGGCGGATACGAGCATTCCGCGAGAAGCGACTAATTTAGTTTACATGGCCGTGGCAGATAGCAAGCGATATATTGATTCAAATATTATCTATTCTATTTTTAAAAAACGCCCCAAGAAGGCCGACACCTACTGGTTTGTTCATGTTGACACCGTGGATAGTCCGTACACTTCAAAGTATTCAGTCGACACGATCATTCCCAAAAAATGTTTTTTCGTGCGAATAAAATTAGGATTCAAATCTGACCATCGGGTGAACTTGCTCTTCTCAAAAATCCTGCATGATATGGCTGAGAACGCGGAAATCGATATGGTGAGCCATTATGATTCACTCCGCAAACACAGCATGCCGGCAGACTTTAAGTTCATCATGCTTCATTCACTAGCATCCGTTGATAGCGAGATATCGTCTTTTGATAATGTGATCATACAAGGATATCGTTTTATCAAGAGCCACAGCCTTTCTACAGAAGAAATGTACGGGCTTGAACTGGCCAATGTGGAAGTAGAAAATGTGCCGATCATGGTGGGACCCGCAGCCAAGGTGCGCATCAAGCGAGAAAAAGAAGAGCTCGAACGTGAGAAAGAACTTCGCTACCATGGCAATTTGAACTAACCTCTTTCACATCACTACCCAAAGAAGGTAAAAACTTATGGACTCACAGTCACGCACCCACTCTCTTTCTGTCGCGGGCGTTTTGGTTTCTTTGGGAATTATCTACGGTGATATTGGCACCTCTCCCCTTTATACATTTCGATTTATTGTAGGAGCACACGTTGTTTCTCAAGAACTAATTTTAGGTGGACTCTCCTGCGTATTTTGGACGCTTACGCTTATTACTTCCATAAAATATGTCTATCTCGCTTTGAGTGCGGATAACAAAGGTGAGGGGGGAATATTTGCATTGTATGCATTAGTAAGAAAGTTTCGCGCTCCGTGGGTTATTTTTCCTGCCATCATTGGTTGTTGTACGCTGATTGCAGATGGATTTATAACCCCCGCCATTAGTGTCACATCGGCCGTGGAGGGTATCAGAACACTGGTGCCAGAAATTTCTACCCAAACCATTGTCACCATTGTGTTGATTATTTTATTGGCGCTATTTATTTTTCAACAATTCGGAAGCACCGTTGTCGGTAAAACATTCGGCCCTGTAATGTCCATCTGGTTTATTTTTATCGGTGCGGTGGGTGCCTATCACCTATCTGATAATTGGATCATTTTAAAAGCAATCAACCCCGTGTATGCCATTGATTTGTTAGTGAAATATCCAGGTGGGTTTTGGATTTTGGGTGCAGTCTTCCTTTGCACTACCGGGGCCGAAGCGATGTACTCTGACTTGGGACATTGTGGAAAATCCAATATCCGACTTGGGTGGGGATTTGTAAAGACCAGTCTATTGCTGAACTACTTTGGGCAAGGTGCCTGGATACTCGCCAACTATGAAGGAAAGGTTTTGGGTGAGGTCACGCCTTTCTTTTCTATGATCCCCAGTTCGATGCTCATCTTTGGGGTAGTTATTGCCACTATGGCCACGATCATTGCAAGCCAGGCGTTGATCTCAGGAACATTTACATTGGTAAATGAAGCCATGAAGTTAAAACTTTGGCCCGCTACGCGAGTGCGCTACCCCAGCAAAATGATGGGCCAGATCTATGTGCCTGCCATCAATTGGATGTTGCTGTTGGGAAGTGCCGCTGTGGTGCTGTTCTTTAAAAAATCAGATGATATGCAGGGGGCGTACGGCCTTGCCATTACTTTCAATATGCTCATGACTACCGTCTTGTTGGTCGTCTATTTTTCAACAGTAAAAAAATCAACAATCCGATCGTTGGTCATTGCGATCGTATTTTTCGTGGTGGAGGGTGCATTCCTAGTTTCTAATTTAAGCAAGTTTGTGCACGGTGGGTGGTTCACTTTTGCTATTGCCATTTTCTTTTTCTTGATGATGTTCATTCTACTGCGTGCGGGTGAACTGCGCGATCGCCATACCGAATTTGTGGATTTGAAGCATTACGTTTCGCTCATTGAAGATTTGCAAGCAGACGCCAGCATTCCGCGCGAGGCAACTAATCTGGTATACATGTCGGTAGCGGACAGTAAACGTTATATCGACTCGAATATCATTTATTCCATTTTCAAAAAGCGACCGAAGAAAGCGGATACCTATTGGTTTGTACACGTTGATACAGTGGATAGTCCGTATACATCCAAGTATTCTGTAGATACCATTATTCCAAAAAAATGTTTCTTCATTAAGATCAAGTTGGGGTATAAAGCGGATCATCGGGTGAATCTGCTCTTTAACAGGATACTACACGACATGGCTGAAAATGCGGAGATCGACTTGACCAGCCATTACGAATCATTGCGCAAGCACAGCATGCCGGCAGATTTTAAATTTGTAATTCTTCATTCACTTGCTTCCATCGATAGTGACATCTCCACCTTCGACAACTTTATTATCCAAGGCTACCGATTTATTAAAAGCCACAGCCTTTCCACCGAAGCAATGTACGGACTGGAGCTTGCCAATGTGGAGGTAGAGCGAGTGCCGATCATGGTAGGACCAACCGCCAGAACCAGCATTAAAAGAGAGCGAGAGGACTTGGAAAGAGAGAAAGAACTAAAATACCACGGTCATATCAACTGATCGATTACGGACAAATACGTTCGGATTTAATATTTACACAAGCCAAAAACCCGCATTTTTGGAAAAATTGCAACTTTTTTTATTTGGCACTGAATTCGATTTGGGAAGCCGTACCCAAGCGATGTTTCACAATAACCAGCCCCGGCCATGTTCAAAAATTATTTTAAAATCACGCTAAGAAGTTTACTCAAAAAACCGGCTTACTCTTTCATCAATATTGGCGGCCTTGCCATCGGCATCGCGTCCAGCATCCTTATTCTTTTATGGTTGGCGGATGAATATTCGTTCGACCGCTTTCATAAAAACTACACTAGCATTTACAAACTCTACCAAAGCCAACAATGGGCGGAAGGTATCAGCACGGGCAATTCCATGCCGTACCTTTTGAAAGATGTAATCCAAGAGAAATCTAGCCAAATAAAAAATGTGGTGATGACCAACTGGGGCGAAGGTAATTTGCTTCAGGTGGGAGAAAAGCGTTTAAGCAAAATGGGATTGAGCGCCACTGAAGATTTCTTTAAAGTTTTCAGCTTTAACATGATAAAGGGTGACCCAAACACTGCTTTAGCCGGATCGACTTCTATTGTAATTACAGAATCCACAGCGAAATCGCTTTTTGCCGATCGTGATCCCATCAATCAATTTATAAAAGTAGATAATGGGCAAGAACTAAAAGTAACAGGCGTGATAAAAGATGTGCCCCCCCAATCTTCGTTTTCATTTGATTATGTTTTGCCATTCGCCTATTATGAATCTACTCAATTTTGGATTAGCAATGCGAAGAAAGGCTGGGATAACAATTCGTTTCAAATGTATGTTCAACTTCAGGCAGGTGCCTCCGAGGCGATTGTAAATAATAGCATCCAAAATATACTGAAAGACAACAACCCGAAAGCACCTACTGCCAAACTATTTCTACACCCTGCAAGCAAATGGAGACTTTACTCCAATTTCGAAAACGGAGAAAATACAGGCGGTATGATTGATTACGTAAAGCTGTTCACAGCCATCTCCATTTTTGTTTTACTAATTGCCTGCATCAACTTTATGAACTTGGCCACTGCACGCAGCCAAACGCGCGCACGGGAGGTAGGGATCCGTAAAAGCGTGGGATCAAGACGAAAAGAAATAATTTTTCAGTTTTTAGGCGAGTCGCTACTCATCACGTTCATTTCGTTTTTATCAGCGATTGTGCTGGTCGAACTTCTGTTGCCCGGCTATAATTTATTAGTTGACAAAAATATTTCCATTGATTACTCCAATCCGCTAATTTGGGGAGCAGCCATCAGCTTGGTTTTAGTAGTTGGGATTCTTTCGGGAAGTTATCCTGCCTTCTATCTGTCTTCCTTTCAACCCGTAAAAGTATTGAAAGGAAAATTGGATATTGGCAAAAATGGGAGCCTGCCACGGCAGGTATTGGTAACCTTGCAATTTGGCTTCTCGATATTTTTGATCATTGGAACAATTGTCATCTATCAACAAATCATCCATGTAAAAAGTAGGGAGATTGGATATGACCGTGAAAATCTCATTCAGATTCAGACCAACAATGAACTGGAAACAAATTTTGAAACAATTCGCCAAGAATTGATACGAACGAATGCCGCTAAATCAGTTTGTAAAAGTAACTCCCCCGTCACTTCTTCTTTTTCTAGTA
>Ga0209490_10004909_pt1 | contig 12254 bp, 11 predicted proteins | sample MAT06_FD_187209 | JGI IMG/M metagenome (GOLD analysis project Ga0209490, IMG submission 187209) | Freshwater microbial communities from Lake Fryxell liftoff mats and glacier meltwater in Antarctica - MAT-06 (SPAdes) (version 2) | ecosystem: Environmental > Aquatic > Freshwater > Ice > Liftoff...
AGGAATCCATCCCACTCCCAGAGCTTTTTCCCGGATTTGATCTCGTCCGCATGTCTTCCGTTCGTGCAATAGGTGTCCACATCCCGGTTGAGGTAGGCGTCCATGCGATCGCTCTGGCGGTGGGAGCCTTCGAGCAACATCAATCCGCCCACATTGAGCGGCACATCACCAATCGGCACCCAAGCGGTATAAAGGCGCGTGCGCGTGCCGCGTCCCATGTAAACAACGTCGCAGTGCGGAAGTTTTAAATCCGGGGGCAATTGTGCGGAACCACGTGAAGTTAAAATGCAAAATTTCCTCCCCGAAAAGTAGACGATAAAAATCCATGATCCTCCCGCTGAACAGAAGCGCGTCGAGTTCCGAAGTGTTCTCCCCGAATTGAGGCGAGAACTTCATGTCCACACCCTTGGGAACAATTCCGTTCATGAGGTTCGAACCGGGCTCAAGCAGCCCGGCCGCCGCCATCCTTGCCATCACCGTGCGCCGAACCGCCAGGACGTCATCCCTTGAAAAAATCCGCGGATGACCAAATATCCGTTTTCTTCCATCTGCCGGAGCAACGCCGCTACGTCTTGGTTTATTTAACTCGTGGATCCGGCCTGCATCAGATCCGCGGGCATGAGTCGCGGCCATGCAAAGCAGGTGATCTGCTGATTATATTTCCCGATCTGGCTCACGCGTATGGTCCCGGGCCAGGGGAGGTCTGGGACGATGTCTACATTGTCTTTGAAGGCGCGGTATTCGACCTCTCGCGCCAGTGTGGATTCCTCTCGGCCGACCGGCCGATTCTGCGGCTTCCCGGTGTCCGGCGAACGGCGGGGGCGCTGCGGCTGCCGCCGGGGTTGTCAGTTTTCCGCAGACACCAGTTCGCCGCCCCGTTTGACGTTTGCCGGGGTCAATCCCGCCCGGGTCCACATCCCACGGAGATCGACCACGCGCCCGGTGTCCGCCGCCTCGTCGATTCCAAAAGCGGCGATGGCCGACTTCAAGCCGTCATCCACGGAGGCCAGTGGGGCCGCTCCGCGCAGCAGCGTTTCGACAAGGGCCGCCGCCATCACCTCGTCTCCGCAGCCATGCCCGCCTTTCACCCCCACGTCGATAAATTCGATCCTGGAATTCCAGCCGATTTTCTGGAGTTCGATCCCGCCCGTCAGCACATCGGCCCGCAGGGCACCCTCGGTGCCGCAGATATAAAACCGCCGCTCGGGAATCCCGGCATTGCAATTCGTATGAAACATCCCGCGGACACCATTGGCGTATTCGAGGATCGCCACTTGATTGTCAAAAATGTCCGCCCCGCCACCAAACGGATCGACGTTGTTTGGTGCCGGCCATGTCGCATAGGGCGCAACCCCCTTTTCGTTCGGGCCGATCCTTTCCCGGTGGCCGGCCTGGGAGGGTTTGAAAAAATCCCGCCCGCCAAAACTGGCAGCCCGGACCGGGAGCGACCCGACCAGCCAGTTGGCCAGGTCAATATCATGACAGCATTTTTCGAGCAGATGCGTGCCCGCGTTCCGCCGCTCCCGCCGCCAGTTGCCGAAAATATATCCGCCGTGGTTAAAATCGAGTGTCTCGTTGAACTCGAACGAAATCACCTCCCCGATGGCACCCGAGTGGACCAGCTCCGCCAGCTTCCGGTAGTGCGGCGAGTAGCGCAGGACCAAGCCGAACGCAAACATCCTGTCCGACTGCCGAACCGCCTCGCGAATAGCAATGCAATCCTCCAGCGTCATGGCCAGCGGCTTCTCGCAAAAGACATTCTTTCCGGCGTTCAGGGCGAGAACCGCCTGCCGGGCGTGATGGCAATTCCAGGAGCCGATCATCACCCAATCCAAATTCGGATCGTTCACCAGCGCCTCGTCGGAGGAGCGGATCTGGCAATCCATTCCGAAGATCTTCTGAGCGGTCTGTTGGGCAACCGGATCGGGATCGTAGGCCGCGAGGACGCGAAGACGGTGTTCCACATCATTTTTGAGCAAGGCTTCCACCACGCCGTTCAGGCGGCCGCCGCATCCGATCAGTCCAATGTTTACTGCTTCTTTCAACGAGCTTGTCTTCATCTCCGGCATCATGCATAAATCGGAAAAGACAAACAATAGCAGAACCGATCATAAATTTATCAAAAACGACTCAATTTATTCCCTTCGTCTGGCTCGTGACATTTCCGAAACCGAGCGCCTTGCCGCCCGGATTGCCGAGCCTGCGGATTATTTCCAGGGTGTAAGGGCGAAGGGCAGCGTCCTGCCGGAGAACATCCTGTGCTTCAAACGCCTCAGCGCCTCGGGCTTGCGGCACACGACCAATCCGCCGGACCAGCACCACCGCTGCATCGTTGTGACGGCCGTGCGCGGAACCGGGCGGCTGTGCTTGGATGCGGCTTCCATTTTCCTCAACGAAGGCCAGGCACAATTCATCGCCCCGTTCCAGTTTCATTCCTACATGGACCTCCAGCCGGAGGCGATTTGCTGGATCTTTCTGAGCTTCGAAATCCCGTCGTTGCAAGGGATTGACCCGCTGCGTCTCAGCCGTCCGCGCACGCTGGGGGCGACGGAGTGGGTGCTGCTACGCGAGATTCTCCAGTGCTGGCTTACTCCGGAGCGGCATGCCCTGCTGCCACTCCACGCGGGGCTTTTCCTAGCACGCCTGGCGGAAGCCGGTTCCTCCAAAAAGCTTTTCCCGGTGAGCGCGCCACACTCGGGCGCGGCCTGGCTTGCGCGCTTGAACAGCCAAATCCTGTCCAGACTGGATCGCCCGCTGGGGCTCGCTCAACTGGCCGATGCCCTCGGAAGTTCCGAGAGCCGCCTCCGCGCAAAATTCCGCCAGATCACAGGCGGTAGCTTGGGCCGCCATCTTCGGCAATTACGCCTTCAAAAGGCATGTGGACTTCTCTGCAACACTACGATCCCCGTCAATGGGGTTGCCGCGCAATGCGGGTTTGACTCCGTCTATACTTTCAGCCGGACGTTCAAAGATGCTTGCGGAGTTTCCCCGCGCACATACCGCAACCAGTCTTTGGAGGGAGCCGGCGCGACCGATTAATGCGCACCTTGCGTTCAGCTTCACTGGTAGCACTCGCTGGTGGGCGGGCACCCGAAATGCTCCCGGTGTTCCAGGGAAAACTCATAAACGCGTGGGTAGCCGATGCGCGCTGCGATCTCCTGCATGGGAAGTTAGGACCGCAGCACCGACCCCCGCGCCAGATTCAGCCGCACCCGATCAAGGCGTCTGAGGGCAGGCCGAGTGCGAACCGGGAGGAGCGCGCGATGGTTGCCGGGCTGGCTTTGGCGAGTTGAGTCATCAACTCCATGTCGATCTGCCGCTCCAGGTCCTTGCGCAATTCCGTCTCAAGCTTCCACCAGAGCCGGGCTCTTGGGTTCATCCGGTACTGCCCTCCCTGCGACGAGCACACAAATTCAGATCGCCTTGCGCTTGCGCTCCCATTACACGAACTGCCGGGAGAGGCAGCGAAGCCGCTCGAAGAATGGCGGCGGAATTCTACCGCTCTCGGAAATTGGTACATCCCAGGTCATCGCCCCGCCTAGCCCTGTGATGAGCTCAGTATAACCCGTCACAAACGCTTCGGAAAATCTGGGTTCTCCCACGCCCCACCAATCGCCAAGGTAGCTCAATACGTGTGTCTGCATACCATCTGTCTTACCGAACATTGGCTCCCATTTGTTGGAAACCGGAAAGTTGGTTGAGACTTCCCCCGCTGTATAGTCCTGCTCGGCAGCCAAGCGCTCGAAGGGTCTGTCCGTGCCGGAGTTAAAGGCCAAAATACGCCCCGGGTTGCCGGCCCGCAATGCACGGGCAAACGAAGTGAAGTTCGGCTCGTCCTTGCCTCCATACATGGTCTCCGCAAAGTAACAGCCATCGATCCACCAACCGGCGACTTTGTCACCCCAGCGCTCGCCCCATTCCGCAAGAACACGCTCCCATTTTTTCTGAAATTCCGAAAGGCGCTCATCGGCCACCAATGATCCCTCTGGGGGTTTCGGCAGACCCCACGCCCCACCATCCCAAGGCGGCACTAGGCCGAAACGCTTAATGGCTTCCACATCGTTGGCCGGAGCATTCGAGGGCATGTAGGCGATCATCTTAGTCCCGGGCGCAAGCGCATCGGCGATCTCTGCAATCAAATCCCTGCGCGAAAGCTTGGAGGGAGTGGTTCCCACAACCTCATCATAAGCCGAATTTGGGGAACAAAAATGACCGGAGTTCTGCCCAAGGGTGAAAATCACATACCCCGGGTCCAGGTCTTTCACCTGCGCGGCAAAGCCATCCACATCAAAACTGTCCACGCGGCAATTCCAAGCCTCGGAAGTCGTGCTGGAAGGAATGTTGCTGCTCGCGGGTGAATCCATGTAATGGAGCATCAAGCCCCAGGAACCCGCAAGCCAAAAATCAGACTCGGTAATCGTATTCAAAATGGTTGGCGATGGAAAAGCGGATTAGATTGGGCAGAGTGACTGAGGATTGGTTTCGGCTCTGGCAAAAGGTTGCTTCAGGTCGCTATTTGTCATGGCTTGCGGAGTATGTCGGCTTCGAAGCATTATTCCTTGTCTCCTTCCGCAACGACATGAAGTTTTCCAAAGAACTCCGGGTTCTTATCTTGGATAATCCCTTTAAAGAGAGTCAAACCATGGCGCTTGTCGGCGCCCCCGTCTTTGTCATTGACTGCGAGGGCAAACCCTATGTCAGTGCCGGGCTCGGGCGGGCCGGAACCCCCGAGAACTGCCCACGGGAATGTGACCTCATAAACTGTGGTTTTTTCTTCGCGTTTCACGTTGGCCACAATACGGGGTTCTTCGCAGCCCGATGCAAGTCCTGGAGCGAAAGCCCTGGAACGCCACACCATCGTTTTGTCTCTGCCAGTAGAAAGACCCACGCCATATTCGACGACGCGATGGCCGTTGTAGCCGTTACCGACGTTATTCGGTTGCCACTCCTTGTTTGCGTCGATGTCGAAGGCGATTTGAATGGAATCTTCATCCCACATTCCGGCTGGATCCTGCTCTTGATAGTGCTCATTGTCGGTCACCATCACTTTGAGATGAAAAGCATCACTTGTCATCATGGCTTTCATCCGTGCCGAACAATCTTCCCGCGAAACCTTGCCGGGGAACGGCGCCCAGTCGGTGAAATCTTTTTCAGGAACTGTGCTCCAGGGAAGAGGGTTGCTTGTTGCTTGTTTAATAATCGGACAGACGAGATAGGTTTGGTCTAAAGGCTTCTCTATCAGGAACGGAGCGGTTCCAGTTGCACTAAGTTTCACTTTGCCTAGATATCGCTTGCCAAGCTCGAAATCCGGGAAATCCAGTTGAACGATGTTCGGTCCCTCGGCCCGTAACTGTTGTTTGGATTCCTTCCGGCTGCCGTTTTCCAACTCGAGAGCCATAATAACTTCCGATCCCTTTTTGACTTGGGAGATGATCTCAGCAATAACTTTTAGGTTTTTGCCGTCTGGAGACAGTCGATAGTCCAGTGATTTCAGAGTAAACGGCTCCAGCACGCGTACAGGTTGAACCTCGTATCGACCATTTGACCTCCCAAGAATGGAATAGTTTCCAAATACCGCCCCCGCCGAAATCTCCGCAGTATTGCCTTCTAATGTAAATTCCTTGGTTGCAAAGTCAGGCGTCCACGGCAGTTGGATCTTCGTGCCCGGAGCGGCAGTGATTGGCACCAAGGTTTTGGCCTGGAGCAGGTCAATGCTGTTATCGAGTTCAAAAAAGGTGGGGGCAGGACCGACCATCCAATCCGTAGTCTTTACGGGGACGACCGCCCTCCCCATACTGTCTTCAACCTTTGTCGGTGCCGTGGGCAGAAAAATCGGTGCCGTCCCTTCTGCCGTCCAAGCCACAGCCACGTTCCTTGAGGAATCACAGAACAAAGTTAGGTGCACACGCGGGGAAAATGAGAACCACCGTCCGTCATTTTTCTTCGTCCAGGAAAGCCACTTTAAGACATTCACATAGGCCACGAACGTCGGGGTCGGCGTGTTATCCATATAGAGCATGGAGTATCCGGGTTTTCCCGGTACTGATGTAAACTTGAAACAAAAATAGAGAATTGAATCGATGGGCTGCGCAGCCAGCAACGAAATCGCCCTGGGAGCGTAGCGGCTACGTTCAAGCTCCGTAATGGTCTTCTGCCAATCCCCGATCTCCTCATTCCATCCGAACTCGGTCACGTGCACAGGCTTTGCGCCAAGTCCTTTCTCGTTAAGAAACGCCAGCAGATCCGTCATGTTCTGGATGAACTCTCTTTCTGGCGCCGTCCCGTCCACATAAGCGTGCATAACAATTTCATCGAAGGCATCCAGCAGCCCCAGTGCGGCGGATTTTTTAAAATCGTCCATGCGAATGCTATAATTGCCCGGGCCTGTCACTTTCATCGCGGGATTCCCTTTCTTGACTCCCGCAGCAATCACCTGATGGAATTTTACGAAATCCTCCTGCGATCCGCGCCAGTGGGCATCCGGTTCGTTGTAGGGACAGAACGACTTCAAATCGGGATTCTGTTTCGCGAATGCCTCGAACAGTTTTTCGAACAATCCCCAATCCTTCGGGGCCATCAACTCACCTTTAGAGTATCCCTCCGGCATGACCCACCTTGGAAAATCTCCGACAGTCATAATAACCTTGCGGTCAGTGGGTTCGATCAATGGGGCGAGGCCGGGGGGGGGTTCAACAGTCCCGTCGCTCTTCAAAACGTAATCGGCGAGGTTGATACCACCGATACCCCAATCCCAGTTCGAGCCTGACTTCAACCAAAGAGAATCTCCTCCCCAGACTCTCATTGATCCAAAGCGTGAAGACTTTCGGATCTCGGGACCCAGCGGTTCCCCGAGAACGGCGGCGGTTGTCGAGGCGGTTATCGTTCGACCATCCCGATAACTGGCTGTAGCATTCACGCGGTAGAAGCCTTTATTTTTGAGAGGTATACTTAAGGTGGCAGTGCCTGCGCCCGCTCCGACATCCCCCGCTGGCATGTTCGCTTCATCAAATAACTCCACTCGGCACGCGGTGATATTCTCCGGTTCGACAAAATCCACCTTCATCTTCCCCGAGTCCCCGAAAAAAAGATTGCCATCAATAGGAGGGGTGGAGCGGATCGCATGTTCTATTTCACCCATTTCAGTCAGCTTCACGTCGCGGAGGTCGATCGTAAAGGGACCGTCGCCCGCGAGTGGTTTGAGCCATATTTCGACTGCCAGGCTCTCGGTCGCAGGCTCAATTGTCGAAGTGCCCTTTAGGGCGGTCCATGTTTTGTGGTTTTGCGCCTTGTCCATTTCCAAAGCTGCATCCCATTCGAGATTGGGGGCAAGGCTTCTGGTAAACGTTCCCCCTTCAGTTTCCCGCGACGACCTCTGCCGTAGGCGAATCTGCATCGCATACCCATCCAAACCTTTGGTTCTAGCGAGCAATGATAGCAGACAGCGCCTGTTCTTGAAAGTGTTGGATCGAGCGCCGAGGTGCACAATCGGGCCATCCACAACAATCCAATCTTTCGAACCCCGGGAGTATTCCAAGCGAACCCAATCCGGCGATGATCCTGATGCCTTGTGCGTGGTAACCTTAACTTCGTCTGAGTGACGCGCCTTCCATCCGCCCTGCGTAATCTCATGCACGCCCGGTTGGTTCGTTCCGTCAGCAGCAGGGCAAAGGGAAACGACAGAAAAAAGCATTCCACTAACAAATAGTTTTCGCATAGTCATAAAATGGGTCTAATCGGGCCAGACAAGTTTCTGAAAATCCCCAGGATCTTTCATGCTCAGGTTCTCAGCGTGACCGTCGAAAAAAACGGCATTGATTGAGTTGTTTCTGTGCCGGAACGTCCACATCGGGTTATAAGTTCGCATGATATAGGCCGTAGAGTCCGAGAAATAGACCGTCTGAGAAGGGGATTTGATTTGGATAAGTTTCTGTTGCGCTCTATCCCAGTTCTGCGGAACCCAACCGACCTGGTCCGCATTACAGCCATACGACGTTGCGACGCCCCAAACGACCCGGTCCGTCCGGTTGTCTGACGGACATGTCCACACTTTGGAGTCCGAGGGGAGATACCCACCATCATTGAGCGCATCGTAGTAGCCGGAAGGCACCAGCCAGCCTTCGTTATCATTTCCATAGTTTAGGCAGGCCGAATAGATTTGCTTTAGATTTGAAAGACACGTTACCGATTTGGAACTTTCCACCACAGTTTTTCCGGCAGTAAAAAGTAGAACCGAAAGAGTTGAAACGACGGCGATGACTATAAGCATTTCTATCAGTGTGAATCCTCGATCTGTGGATCGAGTGCTGTTCCTTGAATTGCTACGACCGAGCCGACGCCAGCAGCCAGCTTGGAGCCGCTGTAAGTCAGCGAACCTCGTTGCCTGTTTCACCTTGTCTTTTCTGGTGCCGAAGACACCAGAATATTATCAATGTAAAAGACACCGGCTGAATTGGGACTTGCCCAGCCAAATTCCAGCTTCGCGACATCAATGAGTTTTTCCCAAAGGGGAAGTTGTGAAGCATGCAGGAGGGCTTTCCCGGCGGGTTGGATCTCAATGTCGTATTTCTCATACCCGCCACCGCTGGCTGACGGCTTGAGGGTGATCTTCACACGAGCCCACTCGTTCAGCACAGCGCCGCCTATCACTGTTCCCATACCAGATTTGTCGGTCTCGTTTACAATCTCCAACTTGCCCGCGTCGGATGGTATGGCACTGACCAGATTCAAGACTAACCCGCGCTGTCCATTGGTGTCCTGAACAATGAGAGAAGGCAAGAGTCCGATCCCTTCCAGCTGGGAAAAAAAGTAATCGAATTCAATTGTAACTTCCCCGCTCTGAGGGGCAAACGACGTCGCCAAACTGGGGCCACCGTTCTCGGCTGTTCCCGCAAGCCTCACCGATACAGCACCGCTGCTGAGCGTGGAAGGCTCAATGGTGCTCGCCTCGATCGTGCCGTCCCTATATTGACCGACTGCCACTGTCCAAGGATCATCCGGGGATGCCCCGGCGGGGTATTTTTCCCAGTCTTCTATTAAAACGACCTCCGCGCGCAGTTCTGGCAAAAGAATTGCCAGAGAGAGGCATAGCAAAGGGAGTCGGTAACGCATAGTCATGGTCTCAGATTTAGTGTTCCACACAGGGGTCTTAAATCTTGATCCGACGATGGCGGCGAAGATACGCAATCGCGAACGCCCCAACAACCAGGATTAACGCCGATGGCTCCGGGATGGCGACAGCTTCTGCAAAGGTCGTGGCAACGGTGAAGTTGTCGAAGGACGCTGGAGAATACGGCCCGCTCGATTGAAGGCTGATATTTTCAACCTGGAAATTCGCAAACGCGTTGGTAGCAGATGAAACTGATCCTGATGTTTCGCTCAACGGGTTGACCCATTGGGTCATCGTGACACCAGATCCAGTGTAAGCAAGGCGATAAACAAGTCGAACAACCGGGGCGCTGACTCCACCCACAACCTCGGAACTGCTGATTTTGATTTCGTCGTTTAGTGCCGGAACGGCCCCTCTAAAACTATAGGGGTTGTCTGCTGAGTTTGTTCCGGCGACCACTCCCATTATAAAGTTAGGAAAGTTGCCGCTCGAGCCCGCCAGACGTATAACCGCGATTCCAGTAATATAGGTAGCCGGGCTAAAAGAAAACCCGACATAAATATCACCCGTATATGCAATACCTCCGAACCTGCTGGCATTAGCGATGTTCCTGATGCCACCGTTTTCTGTTTCCGTCCTTGCTCCGGTTGGGGTCCCGGCGAGGCCCGGCGAAACAATATTTCCTCCGTTCCCGGAAAATGTAGTCCAAGCACCATTCCAGCCGGATCCACCATTACTTCCCGTGAGGGTGCCGTTTCCCACCGTGTAGCCGGTAAAGTCCTCCGAGATCAGTATGCTTGCCTGCGACGGGAGCGAAAGCGCCAAGAAAGACGTTATTGCAATGATTGGTAATAATTTTGTTTTCATAGGTTTGGGGTATTATTGTCGGTGTTTTTTTGGAAATTCCTGACTTTAGCCTGCTGTTTTAAATACTTATTTTTACTTGGTATTGTTGGTTGCCGTCGTTGCGATTGGTCGAGAGCATTGTCCCGGTTTGGCAAAGAGCCGATTGATTCGATAGGAGGTTGTCAACTTGAGGGGGTAAGGGGTTGAGTTCTGGCGCAACTATCCACGTGTATAGTTTTTTTATCGCAGGCCGTCAACAACTAATTTTCTTTTTTTTGAGCTGGCTTCTTGAGGCGGGCGGGCGGTGGATTCCCGTATTACGAGATGCGTGGGCATGGCGTGGAGTGACTGCGACGGGGAAAGGGTTCTTCCCTTAGAGGCTCCAATCATTTTCATCAATATCTCGCCGCAGCGCGCACCGATCTCCTCGAAGGGTTGGGAGACCGAAGTGAGAGGAGGATTCGTGAAGGCCGAGAGTTGACTCGCGGAAAATCCGGTCACAGAGAGGTCATGTGGCACTCGAAATCCTAGCCGGACAGCCGTTCGCAGCACGGTTGCGGCTAGGGCATCATTGGCGCAAATGATTGCGGTGGGTCTTGCCTTTTTGGCGAGCAACTGCGTAGCCGCAGCTTCAGCGACATCGTTGCTCCAGAAAGACTGCACAAGAAAGTTGGGGTATAAGGTGCCGCCTAGCCCGCTGAGAGTCCTGACGAATGCCACCTCGCGGACTTGTTCTCCGGAGATAAAAGCAATCCTGCGGTGACCGAGGCTCCAGATGTGGTTTACCGCCTGTTGGATTCCCATGGCGTCATCGGATTCAACGCAGACACCCGCGAGATCCTGGCGGGAAAATGCGAATACAAGTGGAACAGAGTAGCTGGCAACGACCTTTTCCAGTGACCTTGCAGAAGCGCTTTCCGGGTTGAAATTGCAGCAGAAAATCCCGGCCACCCGGTGCTGCATGAACTGGGAGAGAGCGTCCTGTTCGGCGTCATGGCCGGAAACCTCGGTGATCTTCGTTAAATAATTACTTTTCCGCATGGCACCCAGTAATCCGCTGAGCGTTCGGCTGGTCCACTCCATCTGAAGTTCGCTCACAAGGCAGCCAACGACGGGGTTAAAGCCCGTTTTTATCGCCATGGCGTGGTGATTCCGTTGGTAACCCATCGTCTCAGCCGCTGCCCTCACGCGGTCAGCCGTCTCTTTCGCTACCCCGACTTGCTTTTCACGATTGTTCAAAACGGCGGACACGGTGAGGCGGGAAAGCCCCAAATGTGCGGCGATATCGGACGTGCGAACCATTTCCTGATTACTGTAAGCGCCGGGCCGTTTCATTGAAAGCGAATGTGTGATTCTCGTCTGTCGAGTGGCTGATTCCGGTCCCGGTGATCGCCGAAATCCAGGAGGGAGCGGAGGAGGCTCCAACGGCGACCCGGATCCTCCTCTTGAAGAGGTTTTGATCAAATAGAAGCGCAGCAGAGAAAGACCGCCGAAGGCAGTCCCAAAGGGGAGACCAGCGCAAATCAATTTCCAGTATTTACAGGAATGGGTTACGCAAACGCAAAGTGGGAACAGAATAACCGGCTTTTGCTCCGGGCAAGTTCCTTTCTGAAAATCGTGTACATCTCGTTAATTGAACGCTCCGTTTTGGGCTGCAGCCAGTCTGTCTCCGGTAAACCTCGGCTCTGTCTAAAGTCCGCTTTCTCAAGCAGGGATAAGCGAGGCCCGCGTTCCTTTCTCCCACTTCAAGCCCCAGTCTCGCATGTCGCGAACCAACTGCCCGAGCGCTTTTCCCTTTGGCGTCAGGATGTAAGCCATCCGCTTGCCGCCCTCGCCTGCCGGAACCTGCTCGACCACCTTGTGGCGAAGCAGGCGTGCCAGGCGTTCGCTTAATATGTTGGTCGGAATCCCCTCCGGCGATGCCTCGAAGTCCTTGAACCGCGTCCGCCCGAGCAAAAGATCCCTCACCACCAGCAACGTCCACCGGTCGCCCAGAATGTCGAGCGCACACGCGACCGGACAGGGCGAACGCCGTACGATGCCCGTTTTTTTCAGCTTCTCCATACCTATATCATCCCACAACATTTACTTTATATTCACAAGTATTTTTTACTTCCAATATGCAAGCATTTAGTTAAATTCGCTGCCCAATGAAGGCCCCAACTCAACCAAATCTCGCACCTCCGGTGGCGGGATTGCCCGCGATCGAACTCTTCTTTGCGCGCATTCTTTTCGCCATTCCCGCAGGCGATGTCATTCCCGGTTTGAAAGGGAGCATGCCTAGCCAGATGCACTCCCCTGT
>Ga0209490_10004910_pt1 | contig 12251 bp, 8 predicted proteins | sample MAT06_FD_187209 | JGI IMG/M metagenome (GOLD analysis project Ga0209490, IMG submission 187209) | Freshwater microbial communities from Lake Fryxell liftoff mats and glacier meltwater in Antarctica - MAT-06 (SPAdes) (version 2) | ecosystem: Environmental > Aquatic > Freshwater > Ice > Liftoff...
CCCAGCCGCTTCGCCGCGATACTGAAGCTCGTCCGCGTCCGCGTCGAATCCTCGAAGAAGAGGTTCGCCACGATCCGCCCCGCCAGCGTCCGCGTCCGATCCCCCGCCCCCCCCATCGCCGACGCCGCCCGCAGCAGCACGCGCAGCTCCGCCGCCGACACTCCCTGGAGACCCAACAGATGGCGCGGTTCTGGCATCGGCCGAGAGTTTACGACCGGCGAATGGGCCCCGGGCGTCCACGAGCGTGACTTCGAGCGCCCGCGGCGTTCCCGCGTGCTCACGCCCGGGGCGCCGCCTCCCCCGCCAGCCGCTCCAGCCGATCATGCGCCACCAGCGCCGCGTGGTACGCCCGCGCCGGCGTCTCCGGATCGTCGCGGACGGTCGCCAGCAGCCGCCGCGCCGGCCCATACCCGTGCGCGGCGAGCGCCCGCGCGATCAGCACGATCGCCCGCTCATCGTCCTCCAGCGCGAGGTGCGTCATGAGCAGCACCAGCGCCGCCCGCGTCCCGATCGCCGCCAGGTCCATCGCCGCCACCCGCCGCACCGACCCCTCCGGGTGCAGCAGCCGCTCCGCCAGCGCCGGGACGTCAGCGCCCACGGCCTCAGCCGGGCCCGCCCCCGCCCGCTCCGTCGGGAGCCTCCGGGTCCGCCCCGCCGGCCTCACCCGTCGCGGGAGCCACCTCGACCGGGGCCGCCGCGGCCTCGGCCCGGCGGGTCATCTTGAACTGCTCGACGTTCTCGACCGCCGGAATCGGATTGAACGCCGGGGGCTCGTTGTCTCCCGGTTCCCACGCGCGGGCATGGATCACCCGCCACGGCTTGAATCCGCCCTCCAGCCGCACGGTCACCATCTGGTAGATCGGACGCCCGTCGGGCCCGAGCCCAAGCTCTGGCGTGGGCCGGAAGATGTCGACCGTCGCGGTGTTGAACCGCAGCCACACCCGCCCGACGTGGAAGATGGGCAGGTCAGTCGCGCCGGCAGCGGCCCCGACGTTCTCCTCGGTCAGCGGCTCGACCTGCGGCCCGATGTCCCGCGCGATCCGCTCGTAGAAGCTCCGCCGCAGGCCGCGGGGCAGGTTGACGATCAGGGGGAAGTCGGCGGTGACGCGTCCCATCTCGGCACGGCTGGCCCCCTCGTGGGCCATGCCGGGCGAGTAGCGGGTGACGATGTACCGCATGGCCTCGCGCATCACCGCCTCCGCCGCGGGGCGGTTGGGGTCCTCGCTGATCCCCTCGGCCGTGGGGATTTCCGGGTAGGTCGAGTACTGCTGACAACCAAAAGGACCCGCCGCGAGCGTGCCCGCGCTCAGGACGAGCGCGGCCAAGACGGTGCGGACGGTTCGTGCGGAGCGGCCGGTTCGCGTCATGCGGGTGCCCATGGAGTGGTTCCTTGCCCAGCCATCCCGCGATCGGAACGCGCCGGCACCCACTGTATCAGACCCCCCCGCCGCCGCGGCCCCCCCGCCAGAGCCCCCTCGCCGAATCCATATGATGCCCCCCCGGCGAACCGTCCGTGCCCACGCCCGACCCACGCCCGAACCATGCCTCCCACCCCCCTCACCCCCCCCACCGCCGCCGCGCACGCCCCGCCCCCGCGGCGATTCGTCGTGGGCGTCTCCGGCGCCTCGGGCGCGGCGTACGCCCTCCGCCTCCTCGAGCTCCTCCTCGCCGGTGGCCACGAGGTCCACCTCGTCGTCTCCGACTACGGCCGCCGCCTCCTCTTCGACGAGGCCGGCATCCGCAACCTCACCCTCGCCGAACTCGTCCCCGCCCTCGCCGCCGGCCCCGAAGCCCCCGCCGCGGAACGCCGCCTCGTCATCCACCCCAACAAGGACGTCGGCGCCGTCATCGCCAGCGGCAGCTTCCTGCACGACGGCATGGCCGTGATCCCCTGCTCCAGCGCCTCCCTCGGCGCCATGGCCACGGGCAGCGGCTCCAACCTCCTCTGCCGCGCGGCCATGGTCGCCCTCAAGGAACGCCGCCCCCTCATCGTCTGCCACCGCGAGATGCCCCTGAGCCTGATCGACATCGAGAACATGCGCTCCCTGGCCCTCGCCGGCGCGACCCTCTGCTCCCCCAATCCCGGCTTCTACCTCCACCCCACCCGCATCGAGGACCTGATCGACTTCACCGTGGGCAAGGTCCTCGACCTGCTCAAGGTGGAGCACGCGCTCAACACCCGCTGGAAGCCGGAAGACGCCGCACCCCTCTAGAACCCTCGTCCTCTCTTCGAAAAGACGACGGCTGCCGGTAGCTCGCCCGCGGAGTCAGTCCTCATCCCTTCGCGGTTTCCACTTGCCGCGGGCAGGCTCGGTCTTCTCGAACGCCAGCCCCCCCACCACCCGGACCATGCCCTGGCCGAGTTCGATCTCGATGGCCTTGACGAGGTCGGGCTGGAGGGTGATGCGGATCTTGGCGTCGGCGGCGAGGATGGCGACGTCGGTGTCGGTGCCGATGACGATCTCGACGGGGAAGAGGGTGGGGGCGTCGTCGGGCTTCTTCGCGGGGGCGGGCTGAGGGGCGGTCCCGTTGGCGGGGGCGCCGGCGACGCCGTGGCGGATCAGGTCGGCGACGCGGGTGAGGGCGGCCATCGAGGTGCCGTTGAGGCGGAGCTCGTCGACCATGAGGCGGACGCGCCCGCCCTCGAGGGGTGTGCCGTCGATGGGGACGAGGCGGTCGATGATGACCTGCGGCTCGCCGCGCTTGAGGTCGATCCGGCCGAGGATGAAGACGACCCGCTCGGGCTCGGCGAGGTGGGCGAACTTGGCGTAGGCCTCGGTGAACAGGACGCAGTCGCACGCGCCCGTCAGGTCCTCCACGGTCAGGATGGCCATCTTCTGGCCGGCGCTCTTGCCGTTCCTGATGAGGACGGTGCGGACGGACTGGACCATCGCGGCGATCACCACGCGGGCGTCCTGGGCCAGTTCCTTCGCCCCGGCGGCGGTGGTGGTCGCGAAGGCCCCGGCCCAGTGGCGCCAGCGGTCGAGCGGGTGGCTGCTGACGTAGAAGCCCAGCGCCTCCTTCTCGTGGGTCAGGGTGTCGGCCTCGCTCCAGGGCTCGGCCTTGGCGAGGGTGACGGGGGCGGGGACGCGGGTCGCGCGGGCCGGGCCGGGGGCGCCCGGGGGGGGTGCCGCGCCGCCGCCGAAGAGCCCGCCCTGGCCGGCGGCCTTGTCCGCCGCGGCCTTGGCGCCGGCGCTCATGGCCTGCTCGACGGTGGCGACCATGGCGGCGCGGTTGGCGCGGCCGTGGACCGAGTCGAAGGCGCTGCAGCGGATGAGGGCCTCGAGGGTCGCCTTGGTGACGGCCCCCGGGGGGAGGCGCTCGCAGAACTCGAAGATCGATCCGTAGGCGCCGCCCCGCTCGCGCTCGGCGATGATGGTCTCGATGGCCTTGTCGCCGGCGCCCTTGAGGGCCTTGAGGCCGAAGCGGACGTGGCCGTGCAGGGCGTCCCGGGGTTCGGCGTCGTCGAAGACCACGGCGAAGTCCGAGCGGCTGAGGTTGATGTCGGGGGGGCGGACCTCGACGCCGACCTTGGCCTGGAGGCCGGTCGCGGCGTCGACGAAGCGGGTGCGGCGGCAGTCCTCGAGGTAGGGGATCCACTCCGAGGCCTTGTTGGCCTGGCTCTCGAAGGTGAGGAACGCCGCGAGGTACTGGTTGGGGAAGTAGGTCTTGAGGTAGGCGGTCTGGTAGGCGACGATGGCGTAGCCGGTTGAGTGGCTCTTGTTGAAGCCGTAGCCGGCGAACTTGAGGATCAGCTCGAAGAGGTCCTCGGCGCCCTGCCGGGTGAGGCCCATCCCCTGCGCGCCCTGGACGAACCTAGGGCGTTCCTTCTCGATCTTGTCGTGCTTCTTCTTGCTGATGTTCTTGATGAGCGAGTAGGCGTCGCGGAGCCGGATGCCGCCCAGGCCGTGCACGATCTGCATGACCTGCTCCTGGTAGACCATGACGCCGTAGGTCTCGGCGGTGTGGCGGTCGACGATCTCGTGGACGGCCGGGACGGCCTCGGTGCCGTGCTTGCGCCGGTTGTAGTCGGGGATGAGGTCCATCGGGCCGGGGCGGAAGAGGGCGTTGGCGGCGATGAGGTCCTCGAGGCGGTCGGGCTGCATCTCGACGAGCAGGCGGCGCATGCCGCCGGACTCGAACTGGAAGACGCCGGTGGTCTCGCCCCGGCGGAAGAGCTCGAAGACGCGCTGGTCGTCGAAAGGGAGGCGGTCGAGGTCCAGCGGGTGGGCGGCGGCGATGGGGTCGGCGCCCAGCGCGCCGCGGGCGTCGAACTCGGCGGCGCGTCCGACGGCGGACCAGACTTCGCGCTCGCCGAGCGTCTGGCGGATGAGCGTCTTGGCCCGCTCGACGACCGAGATCGTGCGCAGGCCCAGGAAGTCCATCTTGAGCAGGCCCATCTTCTCGCAGGTGGGGCCGTCCCACTGCGTGATGACCTCGTCTCCCACGCTGCCGGGCTGGCGGTAGAGCGGCACGATCTCGTGCAGGGGGCGGGTGGCGACGATGACGCCCGCGGCGTGGACGCCGGCGTGGCGGGTGTGCCCCTCGAGGCGCATGGCGTTGTCGACCAGGCGGCGGACGGCGGGGTCGCGGTCGTAGAGGGCCCGGAGGTCGGGCTCCTTCTCGAGGGCGTCGGCCAGCGTCGTGCCCAGGGCGTCGGGGATGAGCTTGGCGACGCGGTCGACGTCTGGGAGGGGCATCTCCAGCACGCGGCCGACGTCGCGGATGGCGGCCTTGGCCTTCATCGTGCCGAAGGTGATGATCTGCGCGACGTGGCCGTACTTGCGGCGGACGTAGTCGATGACGCTCGCGCGCCCGTCCTGGCAGAGGTCGATGTCGATGTCGGGGAACTCGGAGCGGTCGGGGTCGGTGAAGCGCTCGAAGAGCAGGCCGTAGCGGACGGGGCAGGCGTTGGAGAGGCCCAGCACGTACCCGACCATGGTGCCCACGCCCGAGCCGCGGGCCAGGGCGGGGACGTGGTGGCGGCGGCCCCAGCTGACGAAGTCCCACACGATGAGGAAGTACGCCGCGATCCCCTTGTCGCAGAGGATGGTCAGTTCGCGGTCGAGGCGGGCGCGGACCTCGGGGCGGGCGGCGTCGGCGCCCGGGCCGTACCGCCAGACGAGGCCGGCCTCGGCGAGGAGGTGGAGGGCGGCGTCGCACTCGCGCCGGGCGTCGGCGAGGTCGGCCTGGGTGGGGACGCCCTGGAAGGGGCGGACCTCGAAGCGGGCGCAGTAGGCCCCGTACCACGCGGTGAGGTCGCCCCCGAAGGCGGGGTCGTCCCACCGAGGGAGGGAGTCGGGGGCGGGGAGATCGACGCGGACCATGGGCGCGTTGTTCTGCCCGAGCGGGAGGGTGACGTCGCAGCGCTCGGCGATGGCGACGGTGTTGGCCAGGGCCTCGCGCCCGGCCTCGCCATAGGGCTCGAAGAGGTCGCGCATCTGGTCCGGGCTCTTGACGTAGAGCTCGGGGGAGTAGTGCATGCGGCCCTCGTCGGCCTTGCCCTTGCCCGTCGAGATGCAGATGAGGGTGTCGTGGGCGTCGTGGTCCTCGGCGTTGAGGTAGTGCGCATCGTTGTCGCAGACCAGCGGCGCGCCGACCTCGCGGGCCAGGCGGATCAAGTCCGGGTTGATCGCGTTCTGCTCGGCGACGTGGTGCTGCAGCTCGACGTAGAAGCGCGGGGCGGGGCCCGCGTTGAAGACGCGGTGGTGCCACCGGGCGCTCTCGAGCGCGGCGAGGCGGAACTTCTCGTCCCCCGAGCGGTGGAAGGCGAGGAGGTGGTCGCCGATCTCCGAGCCCAGGTGCCCGTTGATGGCGATGAGGCCCTCGGCGTGCGCCTCGAGCAGCTCGCGGTCGATGCGGGGCTTGTAGTAGAAGCCGGTGAGGTAGGCCTCGCTGCAGAGCACGAGCAGGTTCCGCCAGCCGACGTCGTTCTCGGCGAGGAGGACGAGGTGATAGCCCCCCTCGCCGCCGCCGGAGTACGTGCGGTCGGTGCGGGGCTTGCCGGGGGGCGTGACGTACGCCTCGACGCCGAGGATCGGCTTGATCCCCTTCTCCTTGCACGCGGCGTAGACCGCCGCGGCGCCGAAGATGTTGCCGTGGTCGGTGACGCCCACGGCCTTCATGCCCAGCTCGGCGACGCGCGCGACCAGGCGGTCGACGCGGTTGCCCCCGTCCAGGAGGGAGTACTCGGTGTGGAGATGGAGATGGACGAACTCGCCCATCGAGGGGGGCTGCGCGGCGGCCGCGCCGGGCGCGGGGGCGGCACCGGTCGAGGCGGCATCGATGTTCGCGGGGATGATCTTGGCCATGTGCGGGAGACGCCTCGGGGCGTTGCGGGGAATCGTAGCGGACGCGATCGGCGGCGAGCGCGCGAGCGACAGCTTGTCCACGGCTCTGGGCCCCGGAGGAGGGCATTTTCAACGCGGATGGCGTGGCGAGGGATCGCGAGACGGCGGGCATTGGATCCGGCGGAGCCGCGACCGTGAGGGAGCGGTGAAGCCCCTCGCGCGGGATCACGCCGTGCGTTCTTGATTCTCGAACGCGGAGGAGGCGGGGAGGACGAGGGCGCGGAACGGAGGTGTTCTCCCGCGCCGTTGTGCTCCCTCCGAGACCGCCGCGTTCGACCGCTCGTTGGATGAACAGCGGCGCGGATCGCGCGTGGGGGTTGGGCGTGGGGTGGCACCGCTCCCTTACGGTCGCGGCTCCGACGAGCGGGTGCGTTGCTCCTTCCCCACTCTTTGCGCGGGTCGGGGGCGATCGGTTCCCTCCGCGGCATCGTCCGGGAATGTGGGCGTCGGCGACGATCGGGCGCATCGCGCCTCGGCGCACGCGTCGTGGTCGGCGCAGGCCGCGTATGGGCATGGGGCGTGGAGCCGCGTTCGCTCGCCGGAGCGCTGGGCGAATCGCACTGTTGTGGCACGCCCCGCACGGATGGGGGCCAGCACCGCACAACAGGAGAAGAGCCATGCGTACCACGACCATCCTCGCCGCCACGATCGTCGCCGCCGCCACCGCCGGGGCCGCCCACGCGGACATGGTGAACGTCAAGTTCGTCGGGACGGGCAAGGGGGAGAACGTCGCGATCGGTTGGGCCGGGGGCGCGATGAGCGTCTTCTCCGGGCAGCTCAAGCACCAGCTCTCGGGGGGCACGGGGATCGGCGCCGGCCTGAGCGGGACGTACGTCACCTACTGCACCGACCTGAACGAGCGCGTGACGAACGCGGTCAAGAGCTACTCGATCGTCCCCGTGAGCGCCACCCCGGGTTCGGTGCCGATGGGGGCGGCCAAGAGCGCGGCGATCGCGGACCTCTTCGGGTTCGCGGCGGGGGCGCAGTTGAACGGCTCGACGTCGAACGCGTTGGCCGCGGCATTCCAGCTCGCGGTGTGGGAGATCGTGCAGGACTACAACCCGATCGTGGGCCTGGCGAGCCTGAGCCTGACGGGGGGCTCGTTCACGGCGACCAAGACGAACGGAACGGCCCTGTCTGGGACGGTGCTGAGCGCCGCGGCGGGCCTGTTCGCGAGCATCGGGGCGGAGGCGAGCCCGACGCCGCTGATGGGCCTCACGAATGACGGGGCCCAGGACCAGGTGCTCCCGGGCGTCGTCCCCGCCCCGGGCACGATCGCCCTCGCCACGCTCGGCCTCGCGTGCGCCGGCCGCCGCCGCCGTTGATGCCGCCGAGGATCGACCGCTGTGTGTGACGGGGGAGGGGCGGGCGAAAGCCCGCCCCTCTTGTTGCGCGGGGGACGCCCGGCAGGGGCTTCCCTACGATCCCGACGTGCTTCCTCCGGGCGTGCTTCGGGATCGGCTGGCGAGCGTCCGCGACGGGGTCGGGGCCGCGGGGCGGCATCCGAACGTCATCGCGCGGCTGGGTCTCCTGCTGGGGCTCGGGGTCGGGGCGGTCCTGCTGATCCCGCTGTTGATCGTGGGGTTTGTCGCGATGCTGGTCTTCCTGGCCGCGCTGAAGGTGCGGGTGTGGTTGACGGGCGCGCGGGCGCCCAACGGCGCGCTCGACGGGCGGCGGAACGTGCGGGTGGTGCGGCGCGAGGAGTGACGCCGCGGTGACGCGCGGGTCAGGCCCCGGCCTGGGCCCGCCACGCCTCGACGAGGGCGCGGCCGGTCTCGCCGACGGCGCCATCGCCGATGGGCTCGGCCTCGACGGCGACCACGGGGAGCACGCCCCACGAGGAGTTGGTGAGCAGCACCTCGTCCGCCGCGAGCACGTCCTGGATGGTGAGCATGCGGCGCTCGACGGGCACGGCGCGGGCCGCGGCCCACTCCATCACCCAGCGGCGGACGACGCCGGGGAGGACCGGGGAGGGGAGGACGGCGCCGTCGCGCGTGTGGGGCGCGGGCCCGTCGGCGCGGCCGGCGCCCCCATCGGCGTCGGGATCGAGCTCGCCGGAGGCGACGGCCTCTTCTTCGCCCCGGGCGATGGGCGTCTGGAGGCGCCCGTCGCGGACGAGGAGGACGTTGCTGACGCACCCGCCCGCGAGGTGGTTGGTGACCTGGAAGACGAGCGCCTCGCCCGCGCGCTTGGCCGCGGCGGACTGGAGTTCGCGGAGGCGGGGCCAGTAGTTGAGGGTCTTGTGCCCTTGGAAGGGGTCGAGAGGATTGACGCGAAGGTCGGCGAGCACCACGCGCGTGCCGCGGGAGAACATCTCGTCGGGGTAGAGGGTGGCGGGCTGGGCGACGATGAGGAGCGTTGGAGAATGCTCGAGGGCCTCGGCGGCGGGCTGCGGGCGGCCGAGCATGTTGAGGTCGCCGCCGGTGATGGTGAGGCGGACGCGAAGCGCGCGGACACCCTCGCCGAGTTCGGCGAAGGCCTTGGCGACCGTGAGTTCCACGGCCTCGGCCAGGGCGGGGATGCGGAGTTGTTCGGAGAGGCCCAGCGCGCGGGCCGAGGCGGCGAGGCGCTCGAGGTGCGGGCGGAGGTGGATGACCGCTGGACCGGGCGGGGCCGCGTCGCCGTCGGGGGCGTCGTTGCGGTCCGGTGCGTCGTCGCCCGCGCCGGGCGCGGCGGCGCGGACGGCCTTGAGCGTCTCGAAGAGGCCCACGCCGTGCTGGAGCCCGGCGTCGAAGGCGGAGACGACGGCCTCGTCGCGCGAGACGAAGCGGCCGTTGAGGAAGACGGTGGCCATGGGGGAGGGTAGAGCGCGGGGGGGACGCGGCGGATCGCTTCTGGCGGAGCCGCGACCGTGAGGGAGCGGTCCTTCCCTTGGCGCGATCACGGGCTCGGCGCTCAGGAGCCGGGATGCGGAGGAACGCGGATGGGGGAGGAACGGGGGCGGCGCGTGATCCTGCGCACCGGGGAGGACCGCTCCCTGACGGTCGCGGCTCCGTTGGAGGGGTCATCCCTTCTCGAAGACGAACGCCCCGCCCTGATAGTCCACGCGGATCGCGTCGCCCGCGCCGAACTCGCCCGCGAGCAGGCGCGTGGCCAGCGGGTTCTCGATCCGCTGCTGGATCGCTCGCTTCAGCGGGCGGGCGCCGAAACTGGGGTCCCAGCCTTCGCTCGCGAGCTGGGTCGCCGCGGCCTCGGTGAGGGTGATCGACATGCCCCGCTCGCGGAGGCGGCCGCGCAGGCGGTCGAGTTGGATGTCGACGATGCTCGCCAGGTTCTCGCGCCGCAACTGGTGGAAGACCACCACCTCGTCGATGCGGTTGAGCAGTTCGGGGCGCATGAAGCCCCCACCAGCGCCGGCGGCGAGCATGGCGTCGGTGACCTTTCCCGGCACGCCCGCGGCGTCGGCGACGGCGGCCATCGGGCCGCGGCGCAGAAGTTCGCGGACCTGCGCCTCGATCTCCCAGTCCGGGGCCTCGCGGGCGGTCATCTCCTGGATCTGCTGGCTGCCGATGTTGCTGGTCATGACGATGATGGTGTTCTTGAAGTCCACCGTGCGGCCCTGGCCGTCGGTCAGGCGGCCGTCGTCGAGCACCTGCAGCAGGATGTTGAAGACCTCCGGATGGGCCTTCTCGATCTCGTCCAGGAGGACGACGCAGTAGGGCCGGCGGCGGACGGCCTCGGTGAGTTGGCCCCCCTCGTCGTAGCCGACGTACCCCGGGGGCGCGCCGACGAGGCGGGAGACGGCGTGGCGCTCGCCGTACTCGCTCATGTCGATGCGGATCATGGCCTCGTCGGTGTCGAACAGGAACTCAGCCAAGGCCTTGCACGTCTCGGTCTTGCCCACGCCGGTGGGGCCCAGGAAGAGGAACGAGCCGATGGGGCGGTCAGGGTCGCCCAGCCCCGCGCGGCCGCGGCGGACGGCGTTGGCGACGGCGGTGAGCGCGTGCTCCTGCCCCACCACGCGCCGGCCGAGCTGCTCTTCCATCCGGGTCAGTTTCTCGCGCTCGCCCTCGACCAGGCGGGAGACGGGGATGCCCGTCCAGCGGCCGACGACCTCTGCGATGGCCTCGGCGTCGACCTCCTCCTTGACGAGCGCGGTGCCCGTGGCCTCGCGGGCCTCGAGGGCGCGCTCGGCCGAGGCGAGGCGGGCCTCGAGGTCGCGGATCTCTCCGTAGCGGAGGCGGGCCGCGGCCTCGAGGTCGCCCCGGCGCTGGGCCTGCTCGAGCTGCGTCCGCTTGGCCTCGATCTCGCCCTTGATCGCCTTCGCGGCGTCGAGGTCCTTCTTCTCCTCCGCCCAGCGGGCGGTCAGGGCGCGGTTGCGCTCGCCCAGCTCGGCCAGTTCGCGCTCGATCCGATCGAGCTCGCGCGCGGCGGGGCGCTCGCCCGCGCCCTCGCGCCGCCGTCCCTTGGGGTCCTCGCCGGCCTCGATCCGCAGGGCCTCGCGCTCGATCTCGAGCTGCATGATCCGCCGGCGCAGTTCGTCGAGCTCCGAGGGCATGCTGTCGTTCTCGATCCGCAGGCGGCTCGCGGCCTCGTCGATCAGGTCGATCGCCTTGTCGGGCAGGAAGCGGTCGGCGATGTAGCGGTGGCTCAGGGTCGCCGCGGCGAGGATCGCCCCGTCGAGGATCCGCACGCCGTGGTGCGCCTCGTAGCGGGGCTTGAGCCCGCGCAGGATCGCCACCGTCTCCTCGACGCTGGGCTGGTCCACGGTGACGGGCTGGAAGCGGCGCGCGAACGCGGCGTCCTTCTCGACGTGCTTGCGATACTCCGCCAGTGTCGTCGCCCCGATGCACTTGAGTTCGCCCCGCGCCAGGGCGGGCTTGAGGAGGTTGCCCGCGGAGACGGCCCCCTCCGCCGCGCCGGCGCCGATGATGGTGTGCAGTTCGTCGATGAAGAGGATGATCTTTCCCTGCGCCGCCGAGACCTCGCGGAGCACGGCCTTGAGCCGCTCCTCGAACTCGCCCCGGAACTTGGCCCCGGCCAGGAGTTGCCCGACGTCCAGGGCGATGATCCGCTCGTCCTTCATCGAGTCCGGGCAGTCGCCGTTGACGATGCGCAGCGCCAGCCCCTCGGCGATGGCCGTCTTGCCCACGCCCGGCTCGCCGATCAGCACGGGGTTGTTCTTTGTACGCCGGCTCAGCACCTGCATGCAGCGGCGGATCTCGTCGTCGCGCCCGATCACCGGGTCGAGCTTCCCCTGCTGGGCCCGCTCGGTCAGGTCGATGCCATACTTCTTCAGGGCCTCGTAGCCCGTCTCCGCGTTGGGATCCGTCACGTTGGTCACGCCGCTCGCCTTTCGGAGGTCCATCACCGCCGCCTCGATCCGCCGCCGGTCGAGGCCCAGGGTCGTCAGCACCTCCTTCGCCGACCCCCCCACCTCCGCCAGCGCCAGCAGGAGGTGCTCGCTGCTCACGTACCCATCCCCCAGCCGCTTCGCCTCGGCCTCGGCCTTCGCCAGCACTTCGGCGATCGCCCTGCCGGCGCTGCCGGCCCCGGAGGACGCCTTGGGCTGCCGCGCGAGCTCGGCCCGGGCCACCTGACCCACCCGGGCCGCGTCAGCCCCGGCCCGGGTCAGCACGCTCACCCCGGCTCCGTCGCGGTCGGCCGTCAGCGCTGCCAGGACGTGCAGCCCGGTCACCTCGGGGTTTCCTTTCGCTGCGGCGTCGCTCTGCGCCTCCGCCAACACGCCCTGCGCCGCCGTTGTCAGCCTGTCCGCTCGCATGAATGCCTCCCGGAGAATGCCCCGGACGCGATTCCGGGCACGCCCGGAGACCATGCAACCGCCGCGCCACGGCGCACCCTCTATTGATGGCCACCGATGCCCCCGCCTCGACCTCCCCGCTGCCACTCCGGCAGCCCCCCGCATCGGGGGTGTCATCACCCGCCCCCCCCTGCGGAAAT
>Ga0209490_10004911_pt1 | contig 12249 bp, 3 predicted proteins | sample MAT06_FD_187209 | JGI IMG/M metagenome (GOLD analysis project Ga0209490, IMG submission 187209) | Freshwater microbial communities from Lake Fryxell liftoff mats and glacier meltwater in Antarctica - MAT-06 (SPAdes) (version 2) | ecosystem: Environmental > Aquatic > Freshwater > Ice > Liftoff...
TACTTTTCTGGCCTTGCATTGTGCTGTCGAGGGTTTGGTAGTTTTTCTCATTGTCAAATACCTGTTTCTAGACCACTCATATTTATAAATGCACTATTTTGTTATTTTGTCAATGCGTAAGTCCTAGTAACTCTCAGACCTTCAGTGGCAGAGATGGGGTTATTGTAGATGACAAAAGCTGCTTGATTCTTGGCGTTTGATGTTAATCTCAAAGCCCCGGAACCGGATGGATCTCCACCCCCTATACCTAGATTAGGAATCACACCGTTGGGGTTGGCGACACCTGCGGTTATGCCTGGGTTAGCAGAAGTGCCAGCAACTCCATAGATCCAAGGCCCAATTATTGTGTCACCTTTAAAGTCTTCGGCAACTAAGGTGGCTAGGACTGATGTATAGGCTTCTAGGACTTCTTTTTCAAAGGCTAATTCGGCATTGATTCTGCCTGTGGCAATTTCTAATTCCCAGTCGCCGCCTAGTGCTGCACTCCCAGTTAGGTTGTTGGAGGCTGCAATATTTGCGCCCGTTAATTCGCTGAGTTTTTGGATGAATTTAATCCCGGATTCGCCGGCGGCTACGTTACAGCCGTAAATCAGAATGTTGCCTGATTCGCCCAGGGCTTTGCCCCACTGCTGCAATTGGTTGCTGTAGGTTTCTAAATTATCAATATTCAGTTCTGCCCCGCCGATCGCGATTGCTGCTTCTCGGCCGTGAGAAACTATGTGTAGGCTGTTGATGTTTCTGCAATGACGCACTATTTCGGTGATTTGTTCGATCGCCTCCCTAGTTGGATTGAGTACAAATACTTCGGTTTCTGCTTTGATTCCGCCGATCAATTGCTCATAGTTTTCTACTCGGGAGTCAATAATTACTAGATTTTTTGGCGATTCATATTCTGCTGTACAACTTGCTGCCTGATTGAAAAATAAGTTGCTTTGAATGGCAATATTAGTAGATTTAGATGTTTTTACGCCTGACAAATTCGACATATTGGGGATCGTTTTCATTATTCGCTGATTTACTCATTATTTTTAACCTACCCCTTTTGGCGTAAGCTGTCAAACATCAAAATATAAAGTTTGCGTTATATATATTTGCAAAATAAAATAATACTTATAGCGTTTCTCAGAAAGATGAGGTATGCTGAGTTATGCTACAACCCTTACACTAGCAGGCTTTTCATGTCAAAATTCGTATCTCACGAATGTGAGAAAGGCTATACGTGTTTTTTGGTATTTTAAACATTGATGATATCAGTAGTTATATGGTTGTTTTCCGATCGCCCGTCGCCAAAAATCACCGCAACTACCGGATAAATATGGGGTTGCTGATTTCGATCGCGCAGTTAAAGTCTTTTTTTTATAAGAACTGATGCTATGTAGTTTAAATTTTGAGCGTAAATTAATTACGTGTTACTGAGAGATTAAAATTGTTAAGAAATGTTTCATATCAAATCCGGTAGCATCGGAATGATTATTAGCCGAAATTAGGTCTCCTCGCTGATCATGTCCGAGTGCAGCCGGATTTGATATCAGTTGTAATTTGTGCCTGTTACATAGCGGTTCTCAAGCGTGGTGAGGTATGCCCTATGCCCTATGCCCTATGCCCTATGCCCTATGCCGGATAGTACCTCATATGAGAGCTCGAAATATAGATCGAGCCTCGACTACCAAAGTAGTCGAGGCTCGATCTAAAAAAAGTATTTTACCGATTAAGTCGATCTACCGATCGTGCTAAAGTGCTGACAAGAAATCCGAGGAGCCGATCGCCCCGTTAACTCCGACAAAGTTAGCTAAAACCTGAGTAGTACCTGCTACTTGGAGCAATGTACCGTTCTGGGTTGGGGTGAATTGCAACTGCTGGAAACTCAGTCCATCTGTCAACACCAATTTATCGATGCCAACCTCGAAGTTAAGAATAGTATTCGAGCCCTGGAGAGCACCCAAAACAAATTGATCGCTGCCAGCACCTCCCGATAAAGTATTATCACCTGAGCCTCCAAACAGAATGTCATCTCCTTCACCTCCAAACAGAATGTCATTTTCTTGACCGCCGTAGAGAGTATCGTTACCAGCATCGCCATTAAGTGTATCTTCCCCTTCGTTGCCGTAGATTAGGTCATTGCCAGCACCGCCGTTGATGCAATCTAGCTGACCATTTGTACCTATTGATACTTCGTCATCTGCCCGATCGCCATAAATGGTATCGTTACCTTCGTCGCCACAGAGTTCATCGTCCCCATCACCGCCGTAAATTAAGTCGTCGTCGTCGTCTCCGTGGATGAAGTCGTTACCTTCGCCCCCGTAAAGGGAGTCATTGCCCTTACCGCCACTGATAGTATCGTCAGATTCGTCACCGAATAATAAGTCAGAACCGATATTGCCAAAGAGCAAGTCCTTTCCGTCGGTATCTTTCACTAAACCTTGAACACCGCCGTACAAGGTGTCGTCGCCACTATCCCCGACAAGGGTATCATTGCCGAGTTGGCCCCAAATCAAGTCATTATCTTTGCCGCCCCAAACGTAATCGTTGCCTTTGCCAGCTTCCACGGTATCGTCGCCGATGCCACCACCAATGATGTCCCCACCGGTACCACCAAAGATTAAGTCTTGTTCAACAGCATCCTCAACGGGGTTGGAACTGCCACTGTCACCAAGGATGGTATCAATACCTTCGCCGCCGTAGAGGGTATCGGAGCCGAGTTGACCAAATATTAGGTCATTGCCTTTGCCTCCGTAAACGACATCGTTACTTTTGCCGGAAATCAACGTATCGTCATTTTCTTGCCCACTGAGCAAGTCATTGCCTTCGCCTCCGTACAGGAGGTCGCGTCCCTCGAAGTCCCTAGCCCTGTTGTCGCGGTTGCCACCAAATAAGCTGTCGTCTCCAATACCGCCAATCAATGTATCTGAACCTTGTTGGCCCAAAATTAGGTCTTCGGCTTTACCTCCGAGGGCAATATCGTTACCTCTGCCGCCATGAATGGTGTCATCGCCCTCGTTACCGTTGATGATGTCTGCACCCTGGCCTCCGAAGATTAAATCGCGAGCATCGTCAGGATTTAGGGAGTTGTTCTGGCCGGTGTCTCCGAGAATCGTATCCGAACCTCGATCGCCCAACAGGGTATCGGAGCCTAACCCACCAGAAATCCAGTCGTTTTCTTTACCACCGAAGATTAAATCGTTGTTCTCGCCACCATAAACAACATCGCTACCCAATCCGCCAAAAATGAGGTCGCTGCCTTCATCGCCGTAAATTTCGTCACTACCGCCCTCACCTAATAGGAAGTCATTGCCTTGAAAACCGATGATTTTTTCGGCTTCGTTGCCACCCTGAATGGAGTCGTTACCATTGGTTCCTTTAAGGGTTTGTTCCTCAACAGCGATTTGTACACGAGGCTGGTCAAATGCAATCCTTGGTGGTTGTGTTGGTGGTAAAAAGGTGATTTCCGGTTTTTCCACAGGTGTGTCGCACCCACAGTCGATTTCTGGTTGGGCGCTCGGAGTTGGTGTTGGTGTGGGCAAATTTGGTCGTAAAATAGCGGCCACGCTAGCAGTAACAGGAGTGACAGCGCCGTTGTTGTCTGTGGCGCTATAGGTGAAAATAGCTCCTGTAAAGTTGGCTGTGGATTGGAAGGATAGTTGCCCAATCTGTGTAGGAGTAAGGGTTTGACCAACTGTTACCGCGACACCACCATTCGCGGGATCTCCTAAAAATAGGGTTCCTTGATCTACTGGGGGCAGGGTGTTGATGGTGAAAGAGACGATCGAGCCGTCGGGGTCGGTTGCACTCAATCCGGTAACAGTTGTGCTGCTGTTTGGTGAAATGCCGAAGTTAGTATTTGCAGCTACTGGCGGTTGGTTGGGAGTCGGAAGTAATGCCGCCACTGTGGCGGTAGTGAGACTTATTGTGCCCTGGTTGTCGGTGGCACTGTAGCTGAAATTAGCTCCGGTAAATTCGCCAGTTGTGCGGAAAAATAGTTGCTGAATTTGTGCCGGAGTCAGGACTTGACCTGGTGTCACGGCAATTCCACCGTTGGCTGGATCTCCTAAAAATAGGACTCCTTGGGTGGTTGGCGGCAGGCTGTTGATGGTGAAAGATGCGACTGTTCCGTCGGGGTCGGTTCCTCCCAATCCTGTGATTCGTGTGCTGCTGTTAGGGGGAATGCTGAAGTTGACATTTGTGGTAACAGGTGGTTGGTTGTTGGGATTTGGTGTGGGATTTGGTGTGGGATTTGGTGTGGGATTTGATGTCGAAACTGGGAGTGTCGCCACAGTCGCTGTTGCTGGACTACTGAGACCTTGGTTATCGGTGGCGCTGTAGGTGAAATTGGCTCCGGTAAATTCACCAGTTGTGCGGAAAAATAGTTGCTGAATTTGTGCTGGTGTCAGGACTTGACCTGGTGTCACGGCAATTCCACCGTTGGCTGGATCTCCTAAAAATAGGACTCCTTGGGTGGTTGGCGGCAGGCTGTTGATGGTGAAAGAGGCGATCGACCCGTCGGGGTCGGTTCCTCCCAATCCGGGAACCTGTCTGCTGCTATTCGGCGGAATGCTCAAATTAGCATTCGTGGCAAATGGCGCTTGGTTGGGCGGCGTCGTCGGAGGTAGGGCCGCCACAGTCGCCGTAGCAGGACTGGTAGCGCCGCTGTTATCGGTGGCGCTGTAGGTGAAATTGGCTCCGGTAAATTCACCAGTTGTGCGGAAAAATAGTTGCTGAATTTGTGCCGGAGTCAGGACTTGACCTGGTGTCACGGCAATTCCACCGTTGGCTGGATCTCCTAAAAATAGGACTCCTTGGGTGGTTGGCGGCAGGCTGTTGATGGTGAAAGAGGCGATCGACCCATCGGGGTCAGTTCCTCCCAATCCCGTCACCTGTCTGCTGCTATTCGGCGGAATGGTCAAGTTAGAATTCGTGGCAACTGGCGGCTGATTATTGGGTGTTGGAGTTGGTGATGTAGTTGCAGCAAAAGTAGCCGTAGCGGGACTGCTAGCACCTCTGTTGTCGGTGGCACTGTAGCTGAAATTAGCTCCGGTAAATTCACCAGTTGTGCGGAAAAATAGTTGCTGAATTTGTGCCGGAGTCAGGACTTGACCTGGTGTCACGGCAATTCCACCGTTGGCTGGGTCTCCTAAAAATAGGATTCCTTGGGCTATTGGCGGCAGGGTATTGATGGTGAAAGAGGCGATCGACCCGTCGCGATCGGTTGCTCCCAATCCCGTCACCTGTCTGCTGCTATTCGGCGGAAAAGTAACTTGAGCATTGGCCGTAACAGGCGGTTGATTAGGTTGAATTATCGGAGTCGGTGTCGGAGTCGGAGTCAGAATCGTAGTCACAATAGCACCGACTGCCGTGCCGTCATTGTTCCCAGGAGTAGGATCTACGGTACTGGATGTGCTTCTAGCAGTGTTAGTGACGCTGCCCCCGTTGGGTGCGATGAACCTGATCGTGCGGGTGGTACTGACTGTATTCGCTAAGGTGACAGCCGGGAAGGTGACAATCCCAGTAGTTGTATTGTAAGTACCACCGTCAGATATACTTACCCCCGTTAAACCGGGAATAATACTGTCAGTAATGGTGACATTATCGGCGGTGCTTGGCCCGTTGTTTCGTGTGGCGATCGTATAACTGACTATAGAACCTGGTGCAGCATTAGTCAGCCCGGTTTTGGTAGTGATCACATCGGCGCCTGGTGTCAGAATCGTAGTCACAATAGCACCGACTGCCGTGCCGTCATTGTTCCCGGGCGTCGGGTCTGGGGTACTGGAAGTGCTGCGGGCGGTGTTACTGACGCTGCCCCCGTTGGGTGCGATGAAACTGATCGTGCGGGTGGTACTGACTGTATTCGCTAAGGTGACAGCCGGGAAAGTCACAATCCCAGTAGTTGTATCGTAAGTACCACCGTCAGATATACTTACCCCCGTTAAACCGGGAATAATACTGTCAGTAATTGTGACATTATCGGCGGTGCTTGGCCCGTTGTTTCGTGTGGCGATCGTATAACTGACTATAGAACCTGGTGCAGCATTAGTCAGCCCGGTTTTGGTAGTGATCACATCGGCGCCTGGTGTCAGAATCGTAGTCACAATAGCACCGACTGCCGTGCCGTCATTGTTCCCGGGCGTCGGGTCTGGGGTACTGGAAGTGCTGCGGGCGGTGTTACTGACGCTGCCCCCGTTGGGTGCGATGAAACTGATCGTGCGGGTGGTACTGACTGTATTCGCTAAGGTGACAGCCGGGAAAGTCACAATCCCAGTAGTTGTATCGTAAGTACCACCGTCAGATATACTTACCCCCGTTAAACCGGGAATAATACTGTCAGTAATTGTGACATTATCGGCGGTGCTTGGCCCGTTGTTTCGTGTGGCGATCGTATAACTGACTGTAGAACCTGGTGCAGCATTAGTCAGTCCGGCTTTGGTCGTGATCACATCGGCACTAGGTGTCAGAGTCGTAGTCACAATAGCACCGACTGCCGTGCCGTCATTGTTCCCAGGAGTAGGATCTACGGTACTGGATGTGCTTCTAGCAGTGTTGCTGATGTTAGGGCTTGCGGGTGCGATGAAACTGATCGTGCGGGTGGTGCTGGCTGTATTCGCTAAGGTGACAGCCGGGAAGGTGACAATCCCAGTAGTTGTATCGTAAGTACCACCGTCAGATATACTTACCCCCGTTAAACCGGCAATAATACTGTCAGTAATTGTGACATTATCGGCGGTGCTTGGCCCGTTGTTTTGTGTGGCGATCGTATAACTAACTGTTGTACCCGCAGCAGCACTAGCTGTCCCAATTTTGGTTGTGATCACATCCGCACTAGGTGTCAGAGTCGTGGTGACTCTAGCACCGGGTTCTGTGCCATCATTGTTGTCGAGAGTAGGGTCTAGGGTACTGGATGTGCTTCTAGCAGTGTTGCTGACGCTGACATTTGCTGGTGCGATGAAACTGATCGTGCGGGTGGTGCTGGCTGTATTCGCTAAGGTGACAGCCGGGAAGGTGACAATCCCAGTAGTTGTATCGTAAGTACCACCGTCAGATATACTTACCCCCGTTAAACCGGCAATAATACTGTCAGTAATTGTGACATTATCGGCGGTGCTTGGCCCGTTGTTTTGTGTGGCGATCGTATAACTAACTGTTGTACCCGCAGCAGCACTAGCTGTCCCAATTTTGGTTGTGATCACATCCGCACTAGGTGTCAGAGTCGTGGTGACTCTAGCACCGGGTTCTGTGCCATCATTGTTGTCGAGAGTAGGGTCTAGGGTACTGGATGTGCTTCTAGCAGTGTTGCTGACGCTGACATTTGCTGGTGCGATGAAGCTGATCGTGCGGGTGGTGCTGAGTGTATTCGCTAAGGTGACAGCCGGGAAAGTCACAATCCCAGTAGTTGTATTGTAAGTACCACCGTCAGATATACTTACCCCCGTTAAACCGGGAATGATGCTGTCAGTAATTGTGACATTATCGGCGGTGTCCGGCCCATTGTTTCGTGTAGTAATCGTGTAACTAACTGTGCGACCCGCAGTTGCTGTAACAGCCCCAATTTTAGTGGTAACAACATCAGCAAGAAGGGCATTAGTAATTGTGGTTGAGACTTGAGAGATTGGCAGGGAACTATTGTTATTAGTGAGATCGGTGTCGAAAGTGCTGGAGCTACTATAGGCAGTATTAGTTAAGGATGTGAATGTTGTGGGAACTGTGACGGTGATGCTGCGGGTGACGCTAGCAGTGTTAGCCAGAGTCGGAATCACTGGCCAAATAACAGTCCGCGTTGTGCTGTTGAAACTAGCGCCGTTGTCAGCGCTGAGGAAAATTAAACCTGCGGGCAGGGGGTCTTGAATCAGGACATCTCTGGCGTCGCTCGGCCCGTTATTAGTGGAGGTAATGGTGTAGGTAATCGTGCCGCCTGGTTTGGCGAACTGCGGGCCTTTTTTAACAATGGAAACATCGGCTACGAGTGTAGGCGGATCTATCGTTTCGACGAGGACATTGTTGATTTCGTGAACATTTGTATTTCCCCCCGTCGAAGCAGCAAAGCCGAATTTGAAAGTAGGTGGCACTGCTCCATTTACTAATGCCAAATTTGGGATATCAATCAGTGTTTCGGTCGGACCAAATATGCCATTGTTGTCCGAATCGAAGGCAACTGAAAGACGGTTAGGTGTTGCTGAAGTCGCCGGGAATAATGTAATCTGGACGCTTTTTTTAGTATTGGTAGCAGTGCGGGTTGTTGCAGTTGTATTATCTACCCCACCAGGAACTGGAGCGGTAGTTAAAAAATTATAATTTGTGCTTTGGCTGCCTCTGATTGCTACTGCATCCGGTCTCAGTCCCGGGCCACCTACACGCCCTGCATTATTATTAGAAAAATTGCCAAACTCGTCTAATCCGACACCTAAATAACCTCCTAAAATACCGGCTGAACTCGTACTCGTATTCTGAGCATAGCCCAAAGAGCCACCAAAGCCTCCCGCTTGTGTTGGCGTAGCCGTTCCGTCAATGAGGAAAAAACTAATGCCATCGGCACCAAGCAAGTCACCATTCCCATCAGCTACAGTACCTCTGTTATAGGCAAAGAAATCAAAGGTAACTCTCAGACCCCCAGTGGCAGCGATCGGGTTATTGTAGATGAGAAAAGCTGCTTGCCCAAAGGTCATTGCTGCTTGGTTATAGGCGTTTGATGTTAATCTCAAAGCGCCTGTTCCGGTTGGATCGTTATCCCCTAAATTGGGAAGAACGCCACTGGTGTTGGCGGCACCTGCTGTTAAGCCGGGGTTAGGTGTAGAGGTGTTGCCAACTCCATAAATCCAAGGCCCGATTACTGTTGAGTTTTGAAATCTTTCAGATACTAAGGTTGCTAGGACTGATGTGTAGCTTTCTAATACTGCTTTTTCAAAGGCTAATTCGACATTTATTTGTCCTGTGACAATTTCTAATTCCCAGTCGCCTCCTAGTGCTGCGCTTCCAGTTAGGTTGTTGGAAGCGGCAACATTTGCGCCGGTTATTTCACTGATTTTTTGTATAAATTTAATCCCGGATTCGCCAGCGGCTACGTTACAGCCGTAAAGCAGAATTTTGCCTTGTCTATCGTCGCCGCTAAAGGCTTTTCCCCACTGCTGCAATTGACTACTGTAAGCTTCTAGGTTGTGAATATTGAGTTGGATGGAGCCAAGTTGTAGTGCTGCTTCTTGGCCGTGAGAGACTATATGAATGCTATTTATGTTGCTGCGCTGACTCAGAATTTCGGTGATTTGTACGATCGCATTTCCCCATGAATCGATCGCAATTACTTCAAATCCCGCTTTAACTCCGCTGACTAATTGTTGGTAGTTGTCTACTTTTGAGTCAACAATCACTAAATCGTTTTTCGGTTGTGATGGCGCTGGAAAGCTGGGGTTTCCCAATAAATTGTTACTAATAAGCTTTTCAAAGTTACGTGTTTTTACGGTAGACATAATTTGCTTGCTGGTAGATGTCATTGTCGATCGACTTAATTGCCATGATTAAGCTAACCGATATTATAAAAATCGCCAAATATTAAGTTATTAATTTTTCTTATAATTTCTAGTCAAAAATAATACATCCGTGTTTTCTACAATTTAGTTTTACAACATAATTAATATTTATACAGACAATGCAGTGCCATAAATGCGATCGCCAGATCCCAAAAATCACCGCAAAGCCAGAGAATTCAGGGCTTCCGGGTTTATGAAGTAGGGACACGGCAATGCCGTGTCCCTACGGGGATCGCAAGTCACATAGCACAGTAATTAAAAAATTACAAGTAAAAACTACAAAAATTAACAAAAATACCATAAAAAGAGCCCCGACTTCTTCAAGAAGTCGGGGCTCTCAAACAACGTTTTAGGCCTCAATATCGAGTTCACGCACCAAAAAAGCCCATTCATCAGCCAATTCTTCAATCACTTTCGCAGTGGGTTTACCAGCGCCATGTCCCGCTTTAGTCTCAATCCGAATCAACACCGGGTTTTCCCCAGCGTGCATTTCTTGCAAAGCAGAAGCAAACTTGAAGCTGTGGGCCGGAACTACGCGATCGTCATGATCCGCCGTTGTAATCATTGTAGCCGGATAAGTCGTTCCTGGTTTGAGATTGTGCAGGGGAGAATAGCCATAAATTGTGGGAAATTCCTCTGCATTTTCGGGAGAACCATATTCCGAAGTCCATGCCCAACCAATGGTAAACTTGTGGAAGCGCAACATATCCATCACACCAACAGCGGGCAGCGCTGCACCGAATAATTCGGGCCGCTGAGTCATACAAGCTCCCACCAATAAGCCGCCGTTACTGCCACCTGCGATCGCCAATTTAGCAGGTTTCGTGTACTTATTTTCAATCAACCATTCCGCCGCGCTGATAAAGTCATCAAACACATTTTGTTTGTTCAACTTTGTCCCTGCTTGGTGCCATGCTTCGCCGTACTCGCCGCCACCTCGCAAACAGGCTGTGACACAAACTCCACCCATCTCCAACCACACGACTCTGCTAACCGAAAAACTTGGAGTTAGCGATATCCCAAAACCACCATAGGCATAAAGATAAGTAGGGTTATTACCATCTAGCTGTAAACCTTTTTTGTGAGTAATAAACATCGGTACTTGCGTGCCGTCTTTGCTCGGATAAAATACTTGCTTTGTCTCGTAATCATCCGGGTTAAAATCAACCTTGGGCTGGCGATAAATCTTGCTTTCATCTGTCACCATATTATAGCTATAAATGGTGTTTGGTGCAGTGAAACTGGTGTAAGCATAAAAAGTTTCGGTTTCGTGTCGTTTGCCACCGAATCCTCCCGCTGAGCCGATTCCGGGCAATGCTATTTGTCGCACGAAAGAGCCATCTAAATTGAATATTTTAAGTTGGGTGTAGGCATCTTTCAGGTAGGAAGTAACAAATTGATTGTTGAGGATGCCAATGCCTCCGAGGGTTTCGGCTGCTTCGGGAATAATTTCTGTGAATTTCCCTTGACTTCCATCAGTAGCGAGGGATGAGGGAGCAGGGTTGCTAATGTCGATCGCAATTACGCGGCCAAGCGGTGCATTCAAGTCGGTTTGAATCCAGAAAACAGAGCCTTCATTGTCGATTAAATTGTACTCCGCCTCAAATTTGTTAATTAGTTCTACGACTGCGGATTCTGGTGCGGTTAAATCTTTGTAGAAAAGCAGGTTTTTTGTTTCAGTTCCCTGCCAAACTGATATAATTAGATATTTGCCATCTTCGGTAACGCCACCACTAAATCCCCATTCTTTTTGGTCTGGGCGATCGTAAATTAAGACATCTTCAGATTGTGCAGTTCCTAACTTGTGGTAAAACAGTTTTTGGTAATAGTTAACATCTTCATGTTTGCTTTTCTCGTTGGGTTCATCGTAACGACTATAAAAGAATCCTTTACCGTCGTGAGTCCAAGATGCGCCGGAGAATTTTACCCACTTTAAATGGTCGGATAAATCTTTGCCTGTTTCGACATCGCGGACTTTCCATTCCTGCCAATCAGAGCCGGATGTTGACAAGCCGTAAGCCATGAATTTGCCATCTTCGCTGATAGCTATGCCACCCAAAGCAACGGTTCCGTCTTCTGAGAGAGTGTTCGGGTCAATTAATACTTTTGGTTCGCCATCCAGGGATGTTAATGTGTATAGAATGGATTGATTTTGTAGACCATCATTCTTATAGTAGAAATAGCGTTCGCCTTCTTTGAAAGGTATGCCATATTTTTCGTAATCCCAAAGCTGAGTCAGTCGCTGTTTGATTTTTGCGCGGGCGGGAATTTGATTGAGGTAGCCGAAGGTGACTGCGTTTTGGGCTTCCACCCAAGCTTGGGTTTCCTCTGAGTCGGGGTTTTCCAGCCATCTGTAGGGGTCGGATACTTGAACGCCGTGGTAATCGTCGGTTTGGTCGATTTTGCGGGTTGTGGGGTAGCTGAAAGCGCGATCGAATTTGGTCATGATTTTTCACTCTCGGTAAGTTTACTTAGTTTAACCTTTTATCTGTTGCTAGTCTCGCGTTGCGCGGACTTCGTTTGACTCTTCCGCAGTTTCAACCGCCGAATAATATTGCATAACTAATCTAATCCAATTCCCTCCTTCCTTCCAAAGCGCGGGCCAAAGTCACCTCATCAGCGTATTCCAAATCTCCCCCCATCGGCAAACCAAAAGCAATCCGCGTTACTTTGGTAAAAGGCTTTAATAAGTGACCGATATAGAGAGTAGTAGTTTCGCCTTCCACGCTGGGACTAATCG
>Ga0209490_10004916_pt1 | contig 12247 bp, 12 predicted proteins | sample MAT06_FD_187209 | JGI IMG/M metagenome (GOLD analysis project Ga0209490, IMG submission 187209) | Freshwater microbial communities from Lake Fryxell liftoff mats and glacier meltwater in Antarctica - MAT-06 (SPAdes) (version 2) | ecosystem: Environmental > Aquatic > Freshwater > Ice > Liftoff...
GGCAGAGAAGACGGGCGGCAGCGTGGTGGAACTCCATGCTTACTGCTACAAGGAAAAAGAATTTCCCACGCAAGCAGACTTGCTCAGCACGTTTGAGCAGGAGCTACATGAGATTGTGCCTGATCTAAAAAATGCCGTGATGCTACATCGAGAACTGGTGAATCAAAAGAACTTTGCTGGGTTTCCACCGGGCAGCTATCGCGATCGCCCCTCTACTCAAACTGCTGCCGCTAACCTCCTGTTTGCGGGAGACTGGGTGAAAATGCCATTTCCCTGTGGATTGATGGAACGCGCCATTAGCAGCGGTTTACTTGCCAGCAATGCCATTCTGGAACAAGAAGGCTTGCAGGGTCGCACTTTGCTTACCGTCAAACCCAAGGGAATGTTATCTTTCTTGGCGTAAAGAGAAAAATCTTTGCAGGATGAAGTAGGTGATTTTTTAGGGAACTTTTCTTGGGAGGATTGCGGCGAACCATTGCTCCACGCGATCGCCCATTGCTGCTAACGAATAATCTCGTTCTGCCTGTTCTCGGCAGATTTGACGATCGATCTGGTCAATCTTTGCGATCGCGTCAATCAGTCCCTTGACGCGATCGGGGGGAACCAACCAGCCTGTTTTGCCATTCTGGACAATTTCTGCGGGACCGCCGCGATCGTAGGCAATCACCGGAACGCCGCAGGCAAGCGCTTCGATCGCCACATTGCCAAAGGCTTCCACCCAGCGTGGGGTCATCAATAACGCGCGACATTTGCCCAATTCTTGTTGCAACTCCGCCGTCGATAAAAAGCCTTCATAGGTCACAGGCGCATCGGGATACTGGTCGCAAATGTCGTGCCAGTAGGGCACATCCTGCAACAAGCCCCAAATTTTGAGGGGAATGCCAGTCGCTTGAGCCGCAGCCACCGCATCTTCCAAGCCTTTTTCGGGGGCAAGCCGACCCACCCACGCCAGCGTATTCTCAGGCTCAGCACAAAATTGATATTGAGCCAAATCGAAGCCATTGCCCACTACACGGCAGCGATCGCCAAACTCAAAGGTGGCTGCTTGGGCGCGACTGTGAAGGGCGATCGTGTTAGGTAAATTAGTAACAACCGGCTCAATGATTTGATCGATCGCATCGGTCAAAGAACCCATGCTGACTAGATGAGCGATCGGAGTATGAAAAAACGGAGTTAAATAAAAGGGCAACCAGTCATAGGCAAAGTTCAAAATCAGGTCATAGTCTGCCTGCACCTGCCGAGCATAAGCCCACATATTTGCCAAGACCGACTCCGGCGGCATCGCCACCCACGCCTCTCGCCCTTCGCTCTGTGCCGTACTCTGCAAACGACCCGGAATTTCAACCACCGGAAAGCCTTCTAGAACCGAACCTGCCGGAGCAACGATGGTGATAGTGTGGTTGCGATCGCGTAAGGCTTGGGCAATATTTTTCAGCGTCAGTTCCACGCCACCGCCCATCCCTGAACCCAACGGTCCCACTGAAGTTGAGAGAAACAACAGTTTGAGAGGCAGCATAGAATTCATCCTGTCGTAGTTAGTCATTCTCTGCTACTGGCGCAGGGAGTGGAGTAACTTCTTGAATTGAGACAGTTTCCGATTGATCGAGTTGCAATACTTCCGAAATAGGAACTTGCCGCATGGCTTTAAATTTCTCAGTTAGGACATCCCGCTGGTTAATCAAATAAATGCTAACGAGGGTTAGCCCCACGCCAAACCACTGAACTTGACTCAGCGTTTCACCCAGAAATAGATTGCCAAAGAAAAGCGCAAACACAGGGGTGAGGAAGGTTAAGGAACTGAGGCTTGTGAGGCTACCGCTGGCGGCAAAGTAGAAAAATATGCCATAGGCGATCGCGCTGCCAAACACTGTGGAATAGCCGATTGCTAACCAGTTTGCTGCATCTAGATGAACAAATTGCTCCGTTTCAAATCGAGCCGACAGGGCAAACAGCGGCAATCCACCCAAAATCATGTGCCAACCCGTCGCCGCGATCGGATCAGCATGGCGACTCACATACCGCATAAGCACCGTTCCCACTGCCATGGACAGGGAAGCCAGCAGCATCAACCACTGTCCATTTTGAAATAAATCGCTGACTAAATTGATACCTAACTGAGCGCTATCTAACGAGACCTGACCCTGAAGCAGACTCACAATCCACTCATCGGGCAGCGCTAAAAGAGTAATTCCGATGATGCCAAAACCCAAGCCTATCAAGCCCCACAGCCCAATCGTTTCACCAAATAATAGCCATGCCATCAGCGCCACGGCTAGCGGTTGGGAATCAATCATCACCGAGCCTAAGCCCGCCCCCGTTCTCACTAAACCCTCCGCCAAAAAGCCTTGGAACATCGTGCCATCTACCAAGGCAAAGAGCGCAATCCATAGCCAAGCTTGCCATCCTTTGGGCTGGGACTTACCGCGAATCATTGCCGTTGCCAGCACCAACATTCCCGCCGGAACCAGTCGCACTCCCGCCATAAACAGCGGAGTCGTATTTGGCAGCACTCCTTTCATCGCAACCATCGCCGTTCCCCAAAAGAAAAAAGGAGAAATCAACAGCAATGGATAAAATGGGAATTTAGACCTAACGGACTCAGTGTTCATGGGTTTTATGTGCTGGATGGCGAGAAACAGAGGATATTGCCGAATCAATGGTGTGTTTGCTAGGCGATTTACTGAGTGAGGCTTAACGCCACTTCATCTAACCGCAACTAATTCTATACTTATGTTAAGTGCTGGACGTGTTTAGCAAACCGTTCAATATTGAATCCTTTCTGTGAATATACGCATTATGGTTTGGCCGTTTAAGCCTCGATTTAAAAAACAAATTGCTCGGATTGAAATCAATGGTGCGATCGCCGGAGCAACCCGCAAGCACGTATTAGAAGCACTCAAGACCGTTGAGGAACGCAAATTTCCGGCATTACTGCTGCGAATCGATAGCCCTGGTGGCACGGTGGGCGACTCTCAAGAAATCTATACCGCCCTCAAACGCCTCCAGGAAAAGATCAAAATTGTCGCAAGTTTTGGCAACATCTCGGCATCAGGTGGCGTGTATATCGGCATGGGTGCCCAACACATCATGGCAAATCCCGGCACGATTACTGGCAGCATTGGGGTAATTCTGCGCGGGAACAACCTAGAGCGGTTATTGGAACGGGTTGGGGTGTCTTTTAAGGTGATTAAGTCGGGACCTTATAAAGATATTTTGGCGTTCGATCGCGAAATGACTGAGCCAGAACGCCATATTTTGCAAGAACTGATTGATGTTACCTATCAGCAGTTTGTCCAAACCATTGCTGATGCTCGCCATCTTACTGTGGATACTGTCAAAACGTTTGCCGATGGGCGAGTGTTTACGGGGCAGCAAGCGTTGGAACTCGGCGTGGTCGATCGCTTAGGCTCGGAAGAAGATGCTCGTCGGTGGACAGCGGAACTCGTTGGGCTAGATCCTGAAAAAACCCGCTGCTTCACGTTAGAAGAACGTAAGCCTTTTGTCAGTCGGCTCCTGTCGCGGGAGTCAAGCCAGCTTAATCAATTCAGCAACTTTCCCGGCATGGCAGTCGGGGCAAAATGGTTAGAGTTTGAGCTGGCGACTAATGGCTTGCCGCTATGGCTTTATCGTCCTTAATGGCTAAACCCAAAATTGCCCTGCGATCGCTTCGCACCCAGAATACGCCCCTTTTTGATATGCTGACAAAGCTTAGATTAAACGTTCTCATCAAGACAGTAGAGCGTGATAGACTAAGTGTCTCTTGTGCGGGTGTGGCGGAATTGGTATACGCGCACGCTTGAGGTGCGTGTGGCTTTGCCTTGCGAGTTCGAGTCTCGCCATCCGCATACGATCCCAAACAGAAAGCCCAGTCAATGACTGGGCTTTCTGTTTGGAGGCATTTATTGAGTTACAGACCCAGTTCGTTGCCACGACGATATTGTAGGTAAGCCGCAACAAACAAGCCAGCCAAGGTGATGGGAACTAACCCAATCACAATACCCAGAAGAATTGGTTCAATCACTGTAAAACTCCCTCTAGTCCTTATTCAATCCAACAAAGTAGCTTCTCTCTTATGGTACTGGGTTCAGCCTCAAAAATTGAAGGGCAGTAGAACTGATTTTGACTAGAGTATGCAAATAGAGCTATGTGAATGAATACACTAATTTTTGTGTATAGATTAAATCGCACAATTTGAGCTTATATTTTTGCGAAGTTATCTGAAGAGGCTTTAAACTAAAAAACTACAGAGGAGCGCTTTCTTGCTGTTCTCATAAAACCCCTTCTTAAAAAGCTTTTGAATAACCAAGTTCTTAAAAGAGTAAGTTTTCCTTACCAAGCTGCGCTGGGCATCTTGGCGGCGATCGCCATAGCATTTTTAGGGCTTCTAGGATTTCATCAGTTTCGTACCGCTGATCCCTACGTCCAAAGCGTTTTAACACTGCAAGGAGATGTTGCTCAGGGAAACGCTATTTTTCAGATGAATTGCGCCGGCTGTCATGGCACCTTTGCCGATGGACTCGTAGGACCCAGCCTTCGAGATGTTTCTTCTCGCAAATCTGAAGTAGGCATGATTCATCAAGTAACTAGCGGTCGTACTCCGCCAATGCCGCAGTTTCAGCCGTCTCCTCAAGAAATGGCCGATTTGCTTCGCTACCTCGAAAGCCTTTAGAATTTCAGCTAGGAAAATTTTGATGGGTCGAATAATCCCGAAATTTATCCTAAACAAACTTCTCAGATTTAGACCATTAGCATGATGAAATCGGTTGATTGGATTGTGGTGGGTGCCGGAATTACAGGGGCAGCGATCGCCTACGAACTCGCCCATCAAGGATTTTCAGTATTGCGACTAGAGCAACATGCGACCCTGCAAGGTTCCTCACGATATGGTTACGGAGGCATTGCTTACTGGGCAGGCACCACAGACTTAACTCGTCAACTGTGCGCCGAAGCGCGCGCCATGCATCCGCTTTTGTCTGAAGAGCTAGGAAAAGATACCCAATTTCGCGAATTGGATTTGGTGCTAACGATCGCGTTAGAGGCTGATCCACTGGCGATCGCCCAATCCTATGCTACCGTTGCCGTTCCACCTCGACTCGTCAGCGTGGCAGAAGCCTGTGACCTAGAACCATTGCTGAATCCTGCGGCAATTTCCGGCGCATTGACCGTCAAGCATGGGCACCTCCACCTTGGAAAAACCATTGATGCATACACCGAAGCATTTATCCGGTTAGGCGGTCAGGTTGAAATTGGTCAGGTAACCGGATTGCTGCAACAGGCAGGAAAAGTGACTGGCGTAACCTGTGAGAATGAATCCTTTTTGGGAGCAAATATTGTGGTCTGTGCGGGAGCCATGAGCCGGGAGTTGTTGAAATCCGCTGGAATATCAATACAACAATACTTTACCCATGCCGAGCTAATTGAAACGCCGCCTGTAGATATCAAGCTGCGATCGCTGATCATGCCTGCCAATACTCAACGGTTCAAATTGGAGGCAACTTCCAGCACTGTGGAACTTGACAGCCTATGGGATGAACCAGGACATGAACCGATTCCTCCAATTCTAGATGCAGGTGCCATTCAACTGATGGATGGCACTCTGCGAATTGGACAGGTGAGCCGCAGCTTAACCGACCCCAATGCCGCGATCGATGCGGCTGCAAGTGAACAGGCAATGCGAACCCAAATTGGTAAAACTCTCCCAGCGCTGAAAGATTTGCCTGGAACCTGGCACCATTGCTTAATTGCCTTTAGCCGCGATTCTTTGCCACTCGTGGGTAGCATTGCGGGTGTAGAGAATGTGCATCTTTTTTCAGGCTTTAGCAATCCACTGGCGATCGTTCCTCCTGTCGCCCGTCGTTTTGCCCAAGCCGCGACTGATGCGATCGCAACCACAAAAGACCCACTCCTTGCCCAACTCTCACCCAATCGTTTCACCTGAAGATATCAGGATCATGCCCGATTCGACCGAAAATGAAGCCCTCGAAATTCTCCAGACTCTTATTTCTCGACCTTTTGAAGACTGTATTCCAGTGGGGCGAAATTTCCCAGCACTCACAACCAAACATAGTATTTATGCAGTCAGACATCGAACGGAAGGACTGTTGTATATCGGCAAGTCTCAAAACCCAAAATAACGGTTTACGGGTGGGCATAAAGCTTTAGTTTGGTGCTGGATTGCGCGATACGTTCCCGATGATGTCAGGCTTACTGCTTATCCCCTCGATTACCGACAGTGGACAACGCTATCATTGAATCTAGAAACATTGATCATCCAGGCAACCAAACCGCCATTTAATGCCCAAATTCCGATGAGGGATTGACGATGCAAGTAACCCAGTCGATACAACATCTTGATGCTGAAACCGCCAGATACTTTCTGGAAAAGTTACCAGAGCATATCAGGCAGGCATTTTTAACCCGTGCAGCAGAGATTGATTACCCAGTGGAAGCGGTTTTGGAGTCGGCGTTCACGAAGTGTCTCTGAAAGAGAATCGCCGCTTCCCTCGATCCGGATGCCCTCAGCTTTGTGGACTGCAAGCCGATGACAGGTATGGAACGAATGGCAAGTTAAACACTTTGGATGCCAGACACTTTGGAAACTATGCGCCTCTAATTAGCCTCTCAGCCAAAAAAAGAGCTTTGCATTACTGCAAAGCTCCCGTAGATGTTGAGGATGAAACTTGTTAGAAACTGAACTGTGTTCTCAAATTGAACACATAGATATTAGGGTTGCTCTCAAAATTGTTGGCATTGAAGATTGCATAGAACGCCGGCACCAATGAAATGTTGTCGGTAATCGGGTAGTAGTAGGATGCCTCCAACTCATACATCGTGCCGCCATCGCCGCCACCCGCTGCAAAAAACCGCCGCCCCTGTTGAATATCCATCGGCATCACAAATGTGATTACGCCCAGCGAACCCTTCTTGAGGATGTCAGGAAATCCAAGTCCGGCTTGGAATGCCTGAGTCCGAACCAACTTATCAATCGGTTGAAGCGTCGTCCAGCCTAAGCCATAGCGTCCGAAAACACCAAAGTTTGGCGTAATTGACCAGTCTGCGCTAACCCCCAGATGGTGAGACGTAGCAGACTTAAGCCCCCCATTGATGGCACCTGTGACTGGATCGATAGTCGAAAAACCGGGTCCCGCGTCTAGATAGCCATAGGGAATAGGTTCACCGGTCGCGCCGCCTACCTGTCCATTGCCATAGGCAATCTGACGAGTGTAGGTGTACAGCGCTCGAATGTTAATGCTGCGGGTTGGAGAGAACGTTAGTTCAGCGGTGGAAGTATTAGTGCCACCAAACAAGCCGAATTGCGGATTGCTAGAGGTGTTGAAACCAAAGTTTGCGGGTAAAAATTCCGTGTTCTCACCTAAATAAGCCGCCGCAAAGCGCAGCTTGGGACTGATGTTCCACTCAATCACTGCACCCGACCCGCGATCAATCGCGTTGGAAAGCGTACTGCCAATCGAATCAAAGCTACTGGCACCTGTAATGAAAAAGGTATAACGGTTAAAGTCGAAATAGCGATACCAGTTGACGCGGGGACCGACGGTGACGGTGACTTTGTTGCCTAAAGGAAACGTGTAGAACAAATCGTGAATGACTACTTCTGTACTTCCATTGTTGGGTCCGCCCGTTTGGTCGGTAAATGGGGTGCCGAAAGAGTTGAAGAAACCGGCTGAGGCAAACTGGTTTGCAGGAGAAATGCCGTTACCCGCTGACAACTGAATCAACAAACTATCCCGCCCAGTAAACGAGGTATTGAAGTTGAGCCAGGTTAGGAAACTAGCCGTGGGCTGAGCTTCCTTAGTTGTAAAAACAAACGGAGCGCCATTTGCATCTCTAGCGGCAGCAAATCGAGCCGCTGCTGGAGCAGCAGCAGACCCTTCATAGCGGATATTTTTGTCAAAAGTGGTTGCGCCTGTGTAGTTAAACCAAACATTGCCGCTGAGTTTGGTGGTGGTAGAAAACTGCTGCTTTTCCAGGGTTGCAGTCCGCACTTCAAGCGATTCCACTCGACCGCGCAGGGCAGAAAGCTCAGCCGCAAATTCTTCCTGAAGTCTTTTAACAACTTCCAGATCTTCTTTTTTGACAAAATCAGCGGTAGCAGCGGCAATCAATTCTTGAATCTTGTCTAGGCAGGCATTTAAACCAGCGGCAAATTCAAAGCGCGTGAGTGCCCGATTGCCGCGAAAGGTTTTATCGGGATAGCCCACAATACAGCCGTAACGCTCGACTAAAGATTGAAGTGCTTGGAATGCCCAATCTGTCGGTCTGACATCCGTTAGCTGAGAAACAGAAGTAACTTGATCTTGCTCCGTTTCACTTGTTGGATCTCCACCCTCTAGACTATTGGAAGTGGAGATAACTTGATCAATTTTAGAAGAAGCTGTTGTCGCATCTGCGATCAATGTTGAAGAATCATCGGATTGAGCGGTTTGAGGTTCTGACGCGATCGCGCTAGAACTAATCAAACCCACAGCCGCGCCAGAAGCGAATAAAGCTCCCCAAACTAGGGCTGGCAATTTGGCTTTTGCCTTGTAAAACAGTTGAATGGATACCATCGAACCTCACACCTCAAGAACAACCACATTAAATAGATTGGATGTCCACCATCCTTTAGATACAGGATATTACCAGAGCAAACAGGATTGATTATGTAACATCCACAACAATATGTATCCTTCATCACAAGGGTGTGAATTGCTAATGACAAGTCAGGCAAAAGCAACAATGACTCAATTAATCAATCATCCAGATGACACTCCACTTCACACAATGCAGCCGCTCGAAAGGTTTTCAGACCGAGCAACCGATTATGCGAACCATCGACCCAGTTATCCAGCAACGGCGATCGCCGCGATTTTAGCAGGGCTGGGGAATCCACATCAGCTAGTTGCAGCAGATATTGGAGCCGGAACTGGCATTGCTTCTCGGCTATTGGCAGAACAAGGGATTCAGGTTTGGGCAATAGAACCGAATGCCGCCATGCGGGAAGCTGCGGCTTGTCATGCCAATGTGACTTTCCAAGCGGTTGCAGCAGAGCAAACTCAATTACCCACTGCCTTCGTGGATTTAGTCACCTGTTTTCAGGCATTTCACTGGTTTGATCCAGCGCTCTGTCTGCCAGAATTTCATCGTATTCTTAAACCCTCTGGGCGGCTGGCGCTGGTGTGGAATAGCCGCGATCGCCAAGACCCATTTACTCAAGACTATACTCAGCTTGTGCAACAGCTATCCGACAATCATCCGGCTGAAAGTCGCATGGTTTCGGCGCAACCCCTGCTGACAAACCCCTATTTTGGCGATGTCTCACAGCACGAATTTTCGTATCAACAATCGCTGGATCTAGCAAGCTTAATTGGGCGTACTCAAAGTGTTTCTTACATGCCGAAGGATGAGGAGACTACCCGACAACTGACACGAGGCTTGGAAGAATTGGGCGATCGCTGGGCAGATGAGCAAGGACAGGTGCAGTTGGTTTATACCACGCAAGTTTTTCTAGCGCATTCAGCAGGTGAAGCAGGATAAATATTTCCTGTCCCAAAACCAAATTTTTTTCCAGTAACTCTGCCTGAACGATTCAGGATTCATTAAACTGTGAGGAAATAGCTAAATATTCATACTTTCTGCAATCACTTAACCCTGAAGTACCGTTATGGCAGCTCGTACAGATACAATTTTTGAGCGCTTTCTGGCTCCCATTGCAAAGCTTGTAATCAATCAAGATGAGTTGAAACGGTTTCATGACAGCATTGATTGGGAATCTGCCAGCGATCGCCTGAGTAACCCGACCGTCCATTATCCTGCTTACTATAGCAGCCAAAATTTTCACGGCATTGAAGGCGGCTATCTCACCATTGGTGCCGCCGTCTCCTACGATCCGATTACGCAATATGCCTTGCCGCCCAATGAACAATGGGTTCGTCAAGCCTTGATTGATAGCGTACAGAGCAAACCCCGCCGCATTTTAGATCTAGGCTGCGGCACTGGATCAACCACGCTCTTGTTAAAAAAAGCGTTTCCCGATGCAGAAGTGATTGGGTTAGATTTGTCCCCTTATATGCTAGTTGCGGCAGAACACAAAGCCGCTCAAGCAGGGCTAGAGATTCAGTGGAGACATGGTTTAGCAGAGCAAACTGGGTTTCCCAATGCGTCGTTTGATTTAGTCACAGCATCGCTGCTGTTTCATGAAACGCCCACCGCGATCGCCAAGAATATTTTGCGCGAGTGCCATCGCTTGCTGACGGTGGGTGGCGAGGTGCTGATTTTGGATGGCAACCAAAAATCATTGCGGCAAACCGAATGGCTGACCGATATTTTTGAAGAACCCTACATTCGTGACTACGCTCAGGGCAGCACCGATGCCTGGATGGGCGCAGCGGGTTTTGGCAGGGTGCAAACCCAGGATTTTTGGCTGCTCCATCAAGTCACCCATGGCGTAAAAGCGATCGCGTCCCAGTCCGTTGAGTTTTCCACACCCAATTTTGAACAGGTAGGCAAAAAGCAGTGGGCAATGGGCTAATAGACTGAGCTACGCTGCCAAAAAATAGAAGTAACCGCTTTGATATATTTTTTTTGAGTTTGTAGTGTAGCGACCCAGATAGTTACGCAGTTCGATCGCTTCCCGTAGACCAGAAAAGATCAAATCTTGTTCTTTGGAAAGAATATTTTCATTCGTCAATACCTTTGCAGACTCTTGAATATATCCCGTTAAGCAAGCACAAAGAGTTAGAAGGCTCTCTTGATTCACGCTCTTCTGCTGACAAATAAAAGCTGTGTCCGACACTGAACTCAGTTTGTTATCTAGTTTGGTAAGCGTGGCTGTTAAAGAGCTATTGCCAGAAGCAGTACTTGTTTTTGCTTCGTTCTTAATGACTTCAGCTTGTGCTTCCACCACTCCAACTTTCTGAAAGGTTTGGGAAAAATATTGCACCATTTCAACAATTTCTGGATACGAAATTAGAATTGACGCTTCTGCAAAAGACTCTGGTGTGTAAGCGATGCTAGTTTCACCGAGCCACTGGATTTTTAGTGAAAAGTTGAGATAGTATTTCGCCATTTCTATTTACCTAGAAATCTTTCTCGACGATCGTAACTCTGAATGGATAGCTAGTGGCAGCATCTTTGGCTTCTCGTGTTGCAGAACGACAAATCACAATCAGTTCTGATGCGTCTGGGTTTGTGCCAATAACCGCTCCTACAAACTCATTCAACTTAGGACGTGTCAATTTATTGGTTTTAATTTGTACAGGGATCTTACGTTGTGCCATTTAGTAATCTCCATTGATAATAATATTTCTGATACGGGTAGCAACGTTACTGGATCCTCGTTCAGTGGGTGCGACGATCCGAATCACACAATCGATACCACCATCTTTTCCATAGCGTTGATCAATGGTTTCAATATTCAATGGAATTCCATACGTATCAGTAAACTCCACTGTCTCAAAGCGGCTGAGCCTTGTCATCAAACGCTTAATTTCATTATGCTCAGTTTGATACCCAAACTCGCTGGGGGTAATTCTATCCACTTCAACAAACTGCGTGGAAACGTTTCGGTTGATTGGGCTTGGAAAATCGACTAAGTTTCCAATGTCGCGTAACCAGCCTGTGATCAGAGTCAACATAACTTCTGGAAACTTTCATGGACTTTCTTAGAATGCCCAAAGCCTCCTTAAGAGCATCAGAAATTGCCGTGGGTATCATTGGCAGTTTTAAGGCGATCGCAGACTTCGGCAACAGGCAAAGCACCCAGTTCACCAGCGGCGCGGGTGCGGATGCTGAGGGCGTTGGCTTCCACTTCTTTTGCGCCGATGACTGCCATCACAGGAATTTTGGCTTTTTCAGCATTGCGGATCAGCTTGCCTAGGCGATCGCCGCTGGTGTCTGCTTCCGCCCGAATCCCCAGCAGTTGCATTTCAGCCGCAACCTGTTTTGCAAAGGGCAATTGCTCCTCGCCCACGGCTAACAAGCGCACCTGAACTGGAGCCAGCCATAGGGGAAAATCTCCGGCATACTCTTCAATCAAAATGCCGATCAGTCGTTCCAAAGATCCAAAGGGCGCACGATGGATCATCACCGGACGTTTGCGGGTGCCGTCTTCTGCCACATACTCCAGTTCAAACCGCTCTGGCAGGTTGTAATCCACCTGCACGGTGCCTAGTTGCCATTCTCGGTCTAATGCGTCCTGGAAAATAAAATCCAATTTGGGACCGTAAAACGCCGCCTCGCCAATGCCCTC
>Ga0209490_10004923_pt1 | contig 12240 bp, 6 predicted proteins | sample MAT06_FD_187209 | JGI IMG/M metagenome (GOLD analysis project Ga0209490, IMG submission 187209) | Freshwater microbial communities from Lake Fryxell liftoff mats and glacier meltwater in Antarctica - MAT-06 (SPAdes) (version 2) | ecosystem: Environmental > Aquatic > Freshwater > Ice > Liftoff...
TCTTTCTTTTAAAATGCTCAAGATCTGAGCTTCTGTGAATCGTGATTTTTTCATTTGAACGTGATTTTAATGGTCAAAATTATTATTTCTCTACTTTTAACCTGTTCAAAATTCACAGCCATTTACCGTAAGACCAAGGAATTTTATCCCAATTCTGATTGTAAAATAGTCCAATCGATTTTATGTAAATGAATTGGTAAATGCTGTGAGATCATCTGTTATAAGCCAAAGGAATAAAACGGTTTGGGACTATTACAGATGTCTCAACGGGTATTATGTGTTTTGTGGATGGAGGGTTCCACGTCCTATTTGGAACTTCAGCAGACCACCTGCTGACTATTCTACTACATCATCCGCAGGGCGGGTTGTGTGCATAGAATAAGGTCAATCTGTTTTGTACCATAGCTGCCCACTACCAGTTTCCTGCTGCTACTGCCGGCTGTCTCCGCAGATCAAGTGAGGCCGCTTCAATTTGAAACGCTCTATCTTCTTGCTTAGGCCGTGCCCCCGCGAACAATCCCATCGTTTTCACCCGAAACCTTCAATGCGGGGTCGGGCTCTCTGCTCCAAGTCCTCGCTACTGGTGGCCTCGTAGCTGTGGGCTTTCCGCGGCGATCCCTCACGGAGGGAATACACACGACTGTATTTTCGATCTTGGATATGTGACCCGCGGGGCGGGTTTGCGGAGCTTGAATTACTTCAAGAGCAATGATGTGACACCCGCGGGACGGTTGAGTGGCATTGGATAAGGTAAATCTATTTTACACCAATAGCGTCTACTCCATTCTGCGCACTTTTCAGCTATGTCACCCGCGGGGCGGGTTTGCGGAGCTTCCATTACTTTAAGATCAATAATGTGACACCCGCTGGGCGTATAGTGTGGCATTGGATTGGATCAGTCTATTTTATGCCAAAACAGTCTACAGTCTAATGCCTACTCTACCGCACCACATTCACGTGACCGACCAACTCTTTGCGCCTGTCTATGCTATCGAAAGAAACGATCCAGACATAGCTGTCGTTTTGAACATAGTATCCGTCTATCCCGCCATCCCAGACCTCATCAATATCATAGGACTCAAATACCAAGAACCCCCAACGGTCAAATATTTGCATGTGAAATCCTTTAATGTTGTCGCCATAAGCCCTGAAGTAATCGTTGATTCCATCTCCATTGGGAGTAATGGTATTTGGGATGTAAATGGGGAAGAAAATTTCCACCCAAACGGAGTCGATGTTTGAACATCCATTGTGATCGGTCACCTCTAAGTAATACCACGAATTGCCTTCCGGAGTTGCCATAGGATAAGGGCAGTCAATACAACTTAATCCATCGGGTGGCGACCAATTGTAATCGAGTCCGAAAGAATTTCCGTACAATTGTGCTGCGTCGGTAAATTCTATGTATTGATCAGGCCCCGCGCTTACAAGAGGCAGTGGCAATACATATACCCACACTGAGTTGGACGCACCACAACCATTTTCATCTATTCCTACAACGGTGAACTCCATGCTCTCCGGTGGACTCAAAAGCGTGTTCGCTTCATTGGGAGGATAGGCGTATGCAGAAGGTTGCCAATTATATTCTTCAGCACCTTCAGCCCATGCAGGCACATATTCACCAAGGCATATCGTACCGCCACCAAAGGCTTGCACACCGGGATAAACAACGTTTACAGTAACTTCGTCAATACCAGTTCCACATGCATTGTTGATCGTCACATAATAGGTGGTTGTATCATTGGGCGATGCAGTTGGATTTTGTACGAAAGGATTGTTGAGGGTTTCAGAAGGAGACCAATTCCAAGTGAAGCCATTCACTGAGTTTAGTTGCACAGAATTTCCCTGACACATATTTATTTCTTCGTACACTGTTCCCCCCGGAATAGAAGTGTCTACAGTAATGGTAACTTGTTCAAATACTTCGCAGCCTTCACTAGTAACAATGCTCACAGTGTACAAAGTAGTTTCGAGAGGACTTGCAATCGGATTAGGGATGAGCGGGTTGTTCAAAGTTTCTTCAGGTACCCAAGTATAATTCACTCCACCGCTTGATGATAATTGTACATCTTCGCCAATACAAATAGTTTCAGGATCGCTGATGCCTGTTTCTGGAATATATATTTCTACTATGACTTCAATTGTGTCTGTTTCACATTCATTGAAATCAATGGCGAAATAAGAAGTAGTTTCTTGTGGATTTACAATAGGATTCGGAATATTGGGATTGTCAAGAGTAGTAGCGTCTATCCAATAAAGATTGCTTGTGCCAGTTGCATTCAATTGTGTTTGCTGACCTGCACATATTGGTTCAACCGGATCTACCACGGGATCCACACCAGGTAGTATTTCAATAATGATGCTTGTGGTATCGGGAAGCAAACATCCGGTGTCATCCGTTGCGATAAGGGTTATGGTATAAAAGCCTTCCTGATCATATATATGCTCGGGTTCAATTTCAGTGCTTGTAGATCCATCTCCAAACGTCCAAAGAAAATTATTGGCTCCAATACTTTGATTTAAGAATTGAGCGGGTTGACTTTCACATACTTGTGTAGGACCATCGATGAGTAATTGTGCTTGTACTGTTCCGAGATTAAATCTGAACACTGCCAGATTGCAACCGAAACTATCATTTGTGTCGCTCCATGCCCCCGGAGAGGTGGGCCAATCACTGTTTGCCTGACAACCTGCACAAACAGCTTGGTAAACAGAACCATTTTTATTGAAGCGAGAAGTACCTCCATCAACGTGTTCATTGCTCGTAGAGCCGCCCATGTATGTGGCATATACCAATTCTGCTGCATCGGGAGAAAGAACGCACAGATAAAAGTCGCTGCCATCGGTGTCGGGTTGGGATGCGTCTGCAGAAACAGGAAGTCCAAAGGTGGTACTCTGCGAGGCATAGCAATCCCATACTACTCCGCAAGGTCCATTTGTTTCACCGCCCCAACCACTTAAGTAAATTTGATTGCAATCTGAAACTAGAAATGCGGTCGGTGATATATCAACTTCTCCACTTCCTGTTCCAATGGTTGTAGTCCAAGTAAGTGAGGTAAGAGCACTGTTGTATTTCCTTATAAATTGACCGCTGTTCGCTTGTCCATATAGTCCGGAAGTTATCACCATGTTCCCATCCGTTTGACCGAGAGCATAGACATTATTGGATTGATCTATTTGCACAAAATAAACTTGATCATATCCTGAAGTTCCTACAAAAGTTCCGTTTTGAACATTAAAAGTGACTGGATCAATTTTGAGAATGAAGCCATCAACGTCACCATTTTGACTCGTATCATGACCTAGGCTGCAATGAGGAAAATTACCACTTCGGGTACCACCGGCGAGAATGATGGTGCCAGTTTCACTGAATTCAATTGCATAACAAGCGTCATCAGCAGCTCCACCGAAATAAGAACTCCAGAGTAGTGAGTTTAAATCTGAATTCATTTCGAATACAATTCCATCGAAGCCACCTCCGCCGAAGGCTGACTGGGTGCTGTTTCCAGCCATAGGAAAATTACCTCGTGTAGTTGAAGCTACATAGACATTATCGTTCTCATCCACGTTTATCTCCCCGCGAAAAGCATCTCCGTAATTATAGAAAAGTTTATCGCCATAATTAAGTCCATCATTTTCACTTCCACCTATGTAGGTACTTGCTAGCATAGCACCTGTTGCACTGAATTTGGAAATTATAAAGTCGCAACCGTCCGGATGACCGCTTACAAAAAATCCAGACATCACAAGAGGAGGACCGCCTACGAAAGTGCTTTGATAAGCGCCGGTGGTGGTGGGGAAATCGTTACTACCTGTTACACCCATCAGCAGAAAATTGTCCTCACTGTCGGCTATAACACTGTGAGGAGACTCTTGATGACCCCCTCCCAGGTATGTGCTATAGAGCAATTGCGACCCATCATTCGAGAATTTGGATAATGCGATATCCATGTAGTTTGTTATGGCAGTATTGAATTGATCTTCCCAAGCACCGATCGTAACGGGATATCCCTGTTGAAAAACTGCTGCACCGGCTATCAGATTATTTTCACTATCGTCGCATGCTGTAAATCCAAAATTGCTAGCGGGAGATCCGATGTAAGTGGAGAAGGCTAGTTCCGGATCAATGACTAGTGCGTATTCGGCATTAAATTCTCCAATTTCGAAATAAACGATTTGTCCCTGAAGAACATATTTACAGGTCACTTCATGAATAATGCCGTTGATGGTTTGAAAGGCGAAAGGAGCTTTTTCAATGACATCACCAATGGATGTTTTCACGCGAAGATTTCCTTCCGAGAGTTCTATATCCACATCATCGCTCCACTTCATTTGCACAGCGGCAGGATTACTACCGGGTCTTAGAACGAAGTCATATTTGAAAGCAGTTTTTCCGGCGTAGAGTTTCATATCAATTCCGGGCCACAGTTCGCGATAGGTGCATCGTTCGAAAGCAGAACAATGCTGGGCCCATTTCGTAGAGTCATTTCCTTTGTAGTAATTGTAATACTGGGGTAGAATTTTTTCTCCATCAATTGAAAACGGATTGGCCCCCGGAAACTCTACTCGGTAGGTATGACCGCGCATAAGTGCCCCTTCGGGAGCTATTTTACCACCGGCCGGATGGAGCCATTCCAAGACCGTCGCATCATAGCATTGATAGACAAGGGCATTGTTTTCTGCCCAGAGGGTGGCGGAAGGAAGCTCGGCGCTAAAGGCCACTTGCTCGGGCCATTGCCCGTTATTTTCAGTTAGAATCAATTGAGAATCAGCCATCTGTGAAAAGACCAGACAGCATAGACAGAGTGAAATAGGAAGAAACAAGCTTTTCACTTAAACAAGACTCATTTTCAGGTCGATGAGTTGCCGAAAGATAGGGAAATTTTGGGAAAAAAGGGACAGATGTACATTCACCGGCGCGAAACAAGACTTGCGAATTTTTAAGATGAATTAAATTGACAATAATTTTATTGTGAAAGTAAATTGACAGTGTATTTATTGTCAAACTTTGACACGAAATGTAAATGAATTCTATGCTAGGTTAACCTTTTATCTAAACTTGAAAGAGGTTTTTCAAGGATCTCTTAAGGATTTACGACAACTTATCCGCCAACTTTTTCATTTCCAACATCGGAGGAGCGTTTTCGTAGAGAATGCGATAGACAGCATCTGCAATTGGAATATCGGCGTTGTGCTTTTTGTTGATTTCGTGAATACCGCGCGCTGCGTAATATCCTTCGGCGACCATTGTCATTTCAATCGTTGCCCATTTTACCGAATAACCTTTTCCCACCATTGTGCCAAAGGTTCTATTGCGGGAATAGGGCGAATAGGCCGTTACCAAAAGGTCGCCCAAATAAGCACTGTTTTTCACATCGCGATGTACCTCATGAACAGCATCGAGGAAACGCTCAATCTCGCGGATAGCGCTGCTGATCAATACCGCCTGGAAGTTGTCCCCATATCCTAGTCCATGACAAATACCGGCTGCAACCGCATACACGTTTTTGAGAATGGCCGCTAACTCTGTTCCAAATACATCTTCAGTGGTAGTAGTTTTAATAAACCTGCACGCCAACAAAGAAGCCATGATTTCTGCTTTTGCAATGTCTTTTCCAGCTATAGTTAAGTACGAAAGTTTTTCCATGGCCACCTCTTCTGCGTGGCAAGGCCCGCATATTAACCCGATGTTTTCAAAGGGAATTCCGAGTTGGTAGTGCATATAATTAGCCGGAATGGTATCATGTTCGTTGATGATACCCTTGATAGCTGAGAAGGCTACTTTTTTTTCTAAATTTTTTGGCTTGAACTCTTCGAAACTTTTGTGAAGAAAGGCACTTGGAATAGCCATGATGAGGTATTCACACGAGTCTATGATTTCTTGGAGATCAGTCGACATGTGTAATTTGCTCACGTCAAATTCTATGGCTTGAATGTAGTTCGGGTTGTGACCGAATGACATAATGTGATCAATGGCTCGCTGATTGCGCATCCACCAGTGCACCGTATCCACATGATTAGTAAGCAGCTTGACTATAGCTGTGGCCCATGATCCGCCACCTAGCACACCCACAGAGGGTTTTGTATTCATTAGGGTCAGTGTCTGGTTAAAAAAATAACCCGCCGGTGAAAGCGGGTTTATTTATGCAATCAAAGGGTTTGTTTTACTTCCACCTCTTCGTAACCTTCTATTAGGTCTCCTACTTGAATGTCGTTGAACTTTTCTACGTTCAATCCACATTCATAACCCTTCTGTACTTCTTTTACATCATCCTTAAATCGTTTCAATGATCCTAGTTCACCGCTGAATATTACTATACCCTCGCGTATAACCCTGATCTTGCTGGTACGGGCAATTTTACCGTCGAGCATAAATCCGCCGGCAACAGTTCCCACTTTAGAAATCTTGAATACATCTCGTATTTCTGCGGTTCCGATTACTCTTTCTTCTATACGCGTGCTGAGAAGACCTTCCATGGCTTCTTTCACTTCTTCGATCGCTTTGTAAATGATTGAATACAACTTGATCTGAATCTCTTCAGTTTCTGCTATACGTCGGGCACTTAGACTTGGACGCACTTGGAATCCAACGATAATCGCATCCGATGCCGAAGCCAACAAGACGTCGCTTTCCGAGATTTGTCCAACCCCTTTGTGAATGATTCGAACTTGTATTTTTTCTGTACTTAGTTTCTGCAATGAGTCGGTTAATGCTTCTACCGATCCATCCACGTCTCCTTTTACAATCAAATTCAATTCCTTGAAATCACCAAGAGCAATACGTCTTCCAATTTCTTCAATGGTGAGGTGTTTCTTGGTTCGAACACTTTGTTCACGCTGCAATTGACCACGTTTAACGGCGATGTTGCGCGCTTCACGTTCGTCTTCCATCACATTGAATTTGTCTCCCGCATTTGGAGCGCCTTCAAAACCTAGAAGTGATACCGGAGTTGCAGGACCGGCTTCTTCGATTTTCTGACCACGTTCATTAAACATTGCTTTTACTCTACCGCTGAATTGTCCGGCGAGCAGAGCATCACCAATTTTCAATGTTCCTGATTCAACAAGCACCGTGGAGGTGTATCCACGCCCTTTATCGAGCGATGATTCAATAATAGTTCCTATTGCACGTTTTTTGGCATTGGCTTTTAGTTCGAGCATATCGGATTCAAGCAATACCTTTTCGAGAAGTAATTCTACATTCAAACCTTGCTTTGCAGCAATCTCTTGATCTTGAAATTTACCACCCCAAGACTCTACTAAAATATTCATTTGCGAAAGCTGCTCGCGAATTCTGTCAGGCTGGGCGCCGTCTTTATCAATTTTATTTATTGCGAAAATCATTGGAACACTTGCTGCTTGAGCGTGACTAATCGCCTCTTTTGTTTGCGGCATCACACTGTCGTCGGCAGCAATCACAATGATAGCGAGGTCGGTTACTTGTGCACCACGAGCACGCATAGCAGTAAATGCTTCGTGACCCGGAGTATCAAGGAAAGTAATTTTCCTTCCATTGGAGAGTGTTACGCTGTAGGCTCCAATGTGCTGCGTAATTCCTCCGGCTTCACCTGCTACAACCGTAGACTTACGGATAAAGTCGAGCAATGAAGTTTTACCATGGTCAACGTGACCCATCACTGTTACCACAGGAGGACGAGTGGTTAGGTCTTCCGGAAGATCGGCCTCTTCCGCAATGGTGTCCGTAAGTTCTGCACTGACAAACTCAATTTGGAAACCAAATTCTTCGGCTATTATATGAATGGTCTCTGCATCGAGTCGTTGATTGATCGAGGCAAATATCCCGAGCGACATACAAGCTGCAATAATCTGAGCTGCCGATTTATTCATCATGGTGGCCAATTCGGAAACCGTAACGAATTCTGTCAACTTCAGGATAGAACTTTCCTCCTGATCGCGGATCAATTGCTCTTCTGCTTTTCTGGCAACGTTGTCGCGTTTTTCTCTTCGGAATTTTGAAGATTTCGACTTACCCTGGTTACCGAGTCGGGCGAGTGTTTCGCGCACTTGGTTCTGAATGGCAGCTTCATCCATTGCAGGTTTAGGTACTCCCGGTATCGGAGTTGTGGGTTTTGGTCTTTGGCGTTTGTCAATTTCTTGTTGACGTTGAATGTCAACTTTTGCTACTCGCTTTCTCTTGCGCTTTTCACCTTCGGCACGTTGAGCAGCAGTTTCGGGTTTCTTCTTTTCTGGTTCTACCGGCAACTCAATGCGGCCCATCAGTTTCACGCCTGAAAGTTTTTCAACTTTTACACGAATCAGTTCTTGTTCAGGAGGAGCCGGAGCTTTAGGTACTTCTACAGCGACAGGTGCTTCGGTTTTTTCAACAGTTTCTGCCTGAGGAGTATCCTCTAATTTCTTCGAAGTTTTTTTCTTCGCTTTTTCTGCTTTTTCTGCTTTTTCTGCCTTGTCTGCTTTTTCCGCTATGGCTGCGGCTTCTTCCTCTTCTTTTTTCTTTTTACCCTTTTTAGGTTTTTCAAGTGTTGCAGGGTCAATTTGACCTACTACTTTCATGGTATGTTTCGCAGGAGCTTCTTCCTCTTTCTCAACTGGGGGTTCAGGAGAAACTTCCTTTTCAGCAACCTCGGGACTAGCAGTTTCGGCAGGAGTAACGGCAGCTTTTGGTTCTGCAGGTTTAACCTCTTTGGTTTTTGCTTCAACCTTCGCATTTGAGGCGGCCTTTTGCTTTTTAGCTTCTTCTAGTACTTTTTTATAGCCCTCATCTTCTTGCTCTTCCTCTTTTTCTTCAGTCTTGTGACCTTTCATATCCTCTAGGGATACAGACTTGTGCGATTCACGAATTTTGTTGCTAGTTGCCGCAATTTTTTCTTTAGCAGCCTGATCAATTTGAAACTCGCCTTGCAGGAGCAAAACGGCTTCGGGTTCAATCTTAGTCATAGGGTTATTGTCAACACCAAAACCCTTTTTAGCAAGGAAATCAATGATGGTTTCTTTGCTGACTCCGAATTCTACCGCTGCTTTACCTAATCTCTGTGCCTTAACTTCCGACATGTGGTTTCTTTTCTCCTGGGTGTTATATATTGTCTTAATCCTTTCCACTGTCGGTGCGAAACCGACATCAATCGAGCTGTTTCATTATTCTAGTTCTTCTTTCAGAATGCGCAGTAGCTCTTCCACTGTTTCTTCTTCAAGGTCGGTGCGCTTCACAAGTTCTTCTTTCGAAATATCGAGCACCGAACGGGCAGTGTCACAACCTATCGACTTAAGTTCGTCGAGAATCCAGCTATCGATTTCATCTGAGAATTCTTCCAAATCCACATCATCGATATCGGCTTCTGATTCTCGATATACATCTATGTCATAGCCAGTGAGTTTACCTGCTAGTTTGATATTATTCCCACCTTTTCCTATGGCAAGACTTACTTGATCTGGTTTCAGATACACATCTGCCTTAAGGGTTTCCTTATCGAGGTTGATACTTGTAATTTTCGCAGGACTAAGTGCCCTCGTAATAAGCAATTGTTCATTGCTAGTATACTGAATTACATCTATGTTCTCATTTCGCAGTTCGCGAACGATACTATGTATGCGGGAGCCTTTTATACCTACACACGCACCTACCGGATCGATGCGATCATCATAACTTTCCACAGCTACTTTCGCTCTTTCACCTGGTTCACGAACAATTTTCTTGATAGTAATAAGACCATCGAATACTTCTGGTACTTCCTGTTCGAACAGTTTTTCGAGGAATTCAGGAGCAGTGCGGCTCAATATGATGGATGGGCTGCTGTTGCGCATGTCCACTTTGTAAACCACTGCACGAATGGTATCTCCTTTTTTGTAATGGTCAGTTGGAATCTGTTGTTCCTTAGGAAGGATCAACTCATTGTCTTCGTCATCGAGCACAAGAATTTCTTTTTTCCAAACCTGATAAACTTCACCAGAGATTATTTCACCGACACGTTCACGGTATTTTTGATAAATATGATCTTTCTCTAGTTCCTGAATACGAGTGGCTAGGTTTTGACGAAGAGACAGCACATTTCGACGACCGAGATCTTCGATTTTGAGCTCTTCAATTAATTCCTCACCCACCTCGAGGTCGTCCACTACTCTGTGCGCTTCCGACAACTCTACTTCCGTGAGTTCGTCGTATAAGTCACCGTTTGGAACAACCTTGCGGGTTCTCCATATTTCGAGGTCACCGCGATCAGGGTTGATGATGATATCAAATCCATCCTCAGCTCCAAATCTTTTAACGATCATGGTGCGGAACATGTCTGCCAGAATACTGGTCATCTGTTCGCGGTCGATATTCTTGAATTCTTTGAATTCTGAGAATGATTCCAGAAGATTTACGCCTTTCATGCTGCAGCGATTACTTAAAACTAATTACAATTTTTGTTTCATTTATCTCTTCGAATGGTAGGATTAACTCCTTTTCCACCCAAGCCTTTTTCTTAGTGCCTTCAATGGTTTCGCGAACCCTCATTTTCAAGCTGATGCTTTCACCAAGCACGCCTGCAAGAGTACCTTCCACTTTTTTGCCATCTTTGGTTTTTACAATTACATCTCTTTGGATGTTCTTCACATATTGTCTTTTTACTTTCAGCGGTTGTGTCAATCCAGGACTTGAAACCTCTAGGGCGAAATCTTCCGACTCGCGATCGAGGTTAGACTCCAAATACCGGCTGATCTCCACACAATTGTCAATAGTGAAAGCATTATCACTATCCAAAAGAACTTCGATTTTGTTGCCCGGATGGACATGTACTGAGACCAAAAAAAGGTCCGTTCCATCAATTTTCCCTTGAACTAACTTGCTTATGTGCTCTGCGTTTATCAACAATATTTGGTAAAAAAAAGAGGGGTTTTGGACCCCTCTCACTTTGTTTTTTCGGCCCGAAGGCGAGGCAAATATACTCTAATTCCTTTACCTGAGCGAAAAAATGTACTTTTGGCCAATGACTGAAATGTTGTAAGACCATGATTTTGATATTGTTGCTAGCTTCAGGGCCTCTCAGTTTTCAAAATTGCGGGTTGTAAAAGCAACCTAATATTGCATATTTCTCGTTTAAACTTCAAACTAGATTTGTCAAAACCCTCTAATTCCCCCTATGAAAAACATCTACAAGCTCTTCCTTTTAAGTATTTTAATGGTGACAAGTGTTTCTGTATTTGCCCAAATACAGTTCACGATGATCAATCACCAAACCCAAACCTTTTCCCTCACGAATTTTGGGAGTGAATTGGATATTAGTGATTACCGTTTGTGTAGTGAGTTTTTCTATGCAGCTCTGAGCGACGCGGAAGTGATTATTACGGAAGGAGATTTGACCCTTTCAACAGGAGAATCTGTAACGGCTATTTGGGAAACCAATGGTTTTACCAATACGGCTAGTGACATGGGCCTTTACCTGCCAGTGGGGTCATTTACGAATCCGGCTATCATGGTTTGCTTTGTGCAGTATGGTGCTGGTGATCAAGGGCGAGAAGATGTTGCTGTAAATGCCGGAATCTGGGTCGAAGACACTTTTGTGACCGGCGATGGCCCCTACATTTATATTGGCGATGGAACTCAAAGTGGTGTGGAGTATTGGATAAATTTTGTAGAACCGGTATTTCCATACGTTGTAATAAATGAAGTGGATTCTGACACACCGAGCACGGATATGCTGGAATTTATTGAATTATACGGCGAGCCCAACGCATCTTTGGATGGGCTCGTACTTGTGTTTTTGAATGGCTTGAATAATCAATCATATTTGGCTTTCGACTTAGACGGAATGACTTTAAATGGGGATGGGTTTTTTCTATTGGGAAATGCAGGGGTAGCCAATGCAGGTATTATTATTCCGGACAACACTCTTCAAAATGGGCCCGATGCAGTAGCAATTTATCAAGGGAGTTTCGCTGATTGGCCAAACGGCAGTCCAGTCATTACAGAAGGACTTGTAGACGTCCTTGTTTATGATACGGATGATGCGGATGATACTGAACTACTCGTGCTCCTATTAAACGGAGGTCAGATAAACGAAGGTCAAGGCGGCAATACAACAGAACTTTCTTGTTCGAGAGTGCCAGATGGTGGCGAAGAACGAAATACTGTCACTTACATGGCTCAAGGTCCAACACCCGGATACTCTAATGTTTTGCCATGCGCTGCGGGTGCTATAACCTTTGCAGATGGAGGTGAATCTTATACTTTGTGTACAGATGATCAATCGGTAGGAATTGAGGTTATTAGCAATACGTCTT
>Ga0209490_10004927_pt1 | contig 12231 bp, 5 predicted proteins | sample MAT06_FD_187209 | JGI IMG/M metagenome (GOLD analysis project Ga0209490, IMG submission 187209) | Freshwater microbial communities from Lake Fryxell liftoff mats and glacier meltwater in Antarctica - MAT-06 (SPAdes) (version 2) | ecosystem: Environmental > Aquatic > Freshwater > Ice > Liftoff...
CGGCGCTCTTCTCCGGACCCAGCGCAGTCTTCACCACGCCCGGCACCACGCCGATGCTCACGATACCCAGCACCAGACAGACGACACCGAATCCGGCACGGACGGCGAGCGGCAGCGCCTTTCGCGTATCCAGCCAGACGCCGACCAGCACCAACCCCATCGCCACCGAGAAGCCGACCAGTCCGGAGATCGGCAGCGAGAATGCACTGAAGAACACGCCAACCGCCAGAATCATCATCGCCAACGGGTGATCCAACGCCCACGCGATCACGCCGCGATACTTCTCGGCCTGCCGGTTGAACCAGTTGTTGAAGCGATCCAGCAGCTTCGTGATCCACCACTTCTTTTCCTCGGATTGATGCGGGTCTGGCCAGTAGGCAGACAACATCGGATCGAGGGAGAAGCTGACGAACAGCGAGACCAGCACCGAGCAGGCGATGGTCAGCGCGAGCGGCTTGAACCACTGCCCCGCCTCGCCGTCCAGAAATGCAATCGGTACGAACACCGCCACGATCGAGAAGGTGGTCGCGGCCACCGCCAAGCCAATTTCGGCGGTGCCTTCGCGTGCGGCGGTCATGTGATCCTTCCCCATCTCCACATGTCGCACGATGTTCTCGCGCACCACGATCGCATCGTCGATCAGAATGCCGATGGCCAGTGACAGACCAAGCAGCGACATCGTGTTGAGCGTGAAACCGAAGGCGTACACGGCCACGAAGCTCGCCATCACCGAGACCGGCAATGCGACGCCCGTAATGACCGTGGAGCGCCAGGAGTTGAGAAAGAGGAACACCACCAGCACGGTCAGCAACGCCCCTTCGATCAGCGTCACCTGCACATCCGAGACGCTGGCGTCCACCCGAACCCCGGTGTCCTTGATGACCTTCATCTCGACACCGGCGGGCAGCCGCTTCTGGATCCGCTCGACGGCGGCGACAACCTTGCTCGTCACCTCGGTCGTGCTGTAGCCTGCCGATTTGGTGACCTCGAGGCCAACCGCTTCCACACCATCCAGCAGCGCCAGTGTCCGCTGCTCTTCGGTGCCATCGCGAATATCGGCGACCTGCCCGAGCCGAATCAGCTGAGCGCCGCGCTGTGCGACGGCGATGTTCATGAAGTCCTGCACATCCTCGAGACGGCCCTTGAGCCGGATCGTCCGCTCATCAAGCACGCCGGTGAGGCTGCCGACGGGCACCGCGAGATTCTGCTGCTGCAGCGCCGCGACAACTTCCGTGACGCTGACATTGTTTGCCTGCAGCGCGCCGGGGCGAAGCTCAACCATCATCTCACGCTTCACACCGCCGGTCACATCGACCTTCGCCACGCCGGCAATCGCGCGCAGTTCGCGCGTCACTCCCGGGTCGGCGATCAGCGTCAGTTGCGGCGCCGTCAGCGCCTTGGACGACATCGCAATCTGTACCACCGGTCGATCGAGCGGGTTGAACTTCTGCAGCACCGGCTCCTTCATCTCAGCTGGCAGGTCGTTGCGCTTCAGGTTGATCGCGTCGCGAATCTCCGTCGTCGCTTCCTGCATGTTCTTGCCGAACTTGAAGAAGGTCACGATGGTCACGAAGCCGTCGCGCGCTTCACCCGTCACCTTGTCCACGCCGGAGATACCGGTGATCGCCTCCTCCACCGGGTCCAGCACTTCACGCTCGACCTGATCCGGACTGGCGCCGGGATACACGATCGTCGTCAACACTACCGGCGGTGCGACTTCGGGGAACTCGTCAGTCTCGAGCTTCGCGTACGCGAACATGCCGCTCACGACCAGCACGATCATCGCAACGATCGTGATCAGCGGGCGTTTGATGGCGAAATCTGAAATCCACATGATCTTCTACCTCGAACCGGTGGTGGCTTTCGGCGCTGCGGCCTTGCTGCCCTGATCGTTCACCGACGTCACACGGACCTGCTTTCCTTCACCAATCGCCAGCGCGGCTCCAAGCAACACCGTGTCACCACGCTGCAATCCCTGCGTGATCTCGAAATTTTCGCGCTGATCGTCGCGAATGCCGAGCGTCACAGAGACCCGCTCCACGCGGCCCGCACGCAGTCGCATCACGATCGGCGTCGCGCCACGCTGATCGATCGCCGTCGCCGGAAGCACGAGGGCAGAGCGCATCTCGGCGTTCACGCGACCTTCGGCAAACAGCCCGCCAACCAGTGTGCCCGCACTATTGGGAATCGACGCCAGAATCTGCACCTGGCGCGTCGTCGGATCGGCCACCGGACTCACCCGCGTGACCTTCCCGGTGAACTTGCGGTCGCCGTAGCCGCTGACGCTGAAGGCCACCGGCATGCCCAACTGAATCTGGCCGACCTGCGCGGCCGGTACCGATGCCTCGAGTCGCATGCTCTTCGGATCGACGACCGTGAAAAGCTCAGCGCCGAGCGAGACCACGTCACCGGCGCTGACGACCTTTCCGGCCACGACACCGGCGAACGGTGCCCGCACCGTGGCGTTGCGGAGCGCCTTGCTGGCCTGCGCGTACAGCGATTTCACATTGGCCAGCTGCGCCATGGTAGTCGAATAGGTGAGGCGCGCATTCTCCAGATCACGATCGGCGATTGCGCCCGCCGCGTTCAGGCGTTCGGAGCGATCGAGTTCCTTCTTCGCCTGCGCCGCCTGTGCCTCGGTGGCGGTCACGCCAGTGCGCGCCGAGAGTTCGACGGCGCTGGCGGTAGTCGCATCGATGCGCGCGAGTGGCGTGCCCGCCGCCACACGCTGGCCCGGCTCGACGAATACCTGGATCACGCTGCCTGCGACTTCGGAGCGGACGGACGCGCTGCGCTCGGCGTTCAGTTCGCCGGAGATCTGCGGACCGCTGGCGATCGCCATCGTGTCCACGACGCTGATGTTGTCGGCGGTGATCAGCGTGGGTTGCTCAGGCGCCGAGGCGCTGGCGTCGGGCTTCTTGCCGCAGGCGGCGAGACCGAGTGCCAGCGTGGCGAGCAGCAGTGCCGGTGCAGTACCTCGGTGCAGGCGGACATTACGAGGAGCGGAAGTAAGGGTCTGGGTCATGGTAATTGGCATGTGAATCACTGCGGTCGGCCGGAAGTGCCTGCGGTGCTGGCGCTGATGCCCTGGCGCGGCGCACCGGGAGTGCCGCCCTGCTGTTGTTGCTGTTGCTGCTGCTGTTGTAGCTGTTGTAGCTGCTGCTGCTGTTGCTGCGAGGCTGCTCCTGCGCCGGACGGCGTGCCGCCACCAGAGCCAAGCGGCAGGTCGCGGAGGAGCGTCAGGCGAAGGCGCGCCAACTGGAGGTCGCGCGCGGCCGTGAGACGGTTGGCCTGCGACTGGATGAGCAGATTGCGGATGTCGCTCAGCTCGAGCTGGGTGGAGATACCGTTGACGTATCGCACATCGGCGATGCGCAGTGCCTTGTCGGCCTGCTCCTCGGTGCCGATGCTGGCGAGCCAGTTGGCCTGCGCCTGCTCGAGGCTGCGGAGCGCGAGCTGCACGTCCAGCGCCGCCGCCCGCTCGCCCTGACTCAGTCTCGCCTCCGCATCGGCGACGTTCGCCCGTGCCACCATCTGGTCGCCCTTGATGCGACCGCTGGTGATGACGGGGATCGAGAAGCCAAGCGACACCGTCCACTGCGGGAAGAAGGCGGCCAGCGTCGTGGGAATGGGATTGGCGTTCGTCTGGAACGCGGTCCGCGCATAATTCGACGACAGGTTCAGCACCGGCACGCGCGACAGTTCGGCATTGCGGAGTGCGCCCTTCTGTACCTCTAGCGCCGCCTGCGCCTGTTGCACCGCCGCGCGCGAGGCCGGGTTGGTGTCGCGCGGATTGAGCTTCGGCATCACCATCATGTCGTTGTCCGACAGACTGCGTCCCGCGCTCGGTCGCACGTCACCGTCGAGCTTCGACACTGTCAGCGCGTTGTCCATGTCGGCGTCCTGAATCGGCGTCGCGAGCGTGATCGGCACCGTCAACGGAAGATTCAGCAGCTGCTTGAGGACGAGCGTGGTCACGTCGCGATTCTGCATGGCCTGAATCACCAGCGGACGCTGCGCATCGACGGCCACTCGCGCACGCAGCAGATCGAACTCGGCCACGGTGCCGACCTGCCGCTGCAACGACGTCTGCTGAAAGGTGCGGCGCACCTGCACCAGCGAGCTTTCGGCGATCTGCACCAGCTTCTCGGCAATCAGTGCATCGAAGTACGCCGATGCAATGTCGTAACGAAGCTTGGCGCGGGCCGTTCTGAGCCCGAAGCGCGAGGCGTCTTCGTTCGCCTTCGCGACGCGGCTGGCAAGGGCGAACCGACCATCGATGTACAACGGCTGCGACGCCTGCAGACCGAAGACGATCTGATTCTGGGCACCAAAAAGTAGCGCCAACGGATTCGGCGGAAGCGTGTCAGGCGGCGCGTTCGGATTTCTCGGCGAAAAACGCTCCGTGATCGCTGCAAACTGATTCTGGATCAGGTGCTGGTAGTTGGCCGTGGCGGTGAGCTGCGGCAATACCGTTGCACGGGCCTGGTAATACTGACCCTTCGAACGCGCCACCGCATTCTGCGCGATCCGCACATCATCGCTGGCCGGCTCGGCGAGCCGGAAGGCATCTTCCAGGGTCAGCGAGCGAATTGCCTGCATCGGCGCCTGCGCTGTGCCATACGCTGGGATCACCAGGGCCAGCAGTACCGCCGATGCGGCGTGACGGACGGATGCCGTCAATGCCGAAGATTTCACAAATGACTCGCAGTCGGTGTGGAGAGAACGCGATCGGACGGGGCCGATCCGGTGGAACCCGACTCGGCGATACCGAGTGCGCGGAGAAACATCTGGACGTAGCGCCGGGGGGCGCGTTCGCGCGGCACCCAGATATCAGGATGGTCGTGCATCTCGCGGGCCATGGCGTCGCCCCAGAGCGCGCCAATGAGCATGGTCTGGGTGGCGGTCAGGAGCTCGGCATAGTCTGGCTCGCGCATCAGCCCAGCACCCACCCAACCGTCGCGCAGCAACGCTTGCACGTAATCGTGCAGTTCGCGGTCGGCGCAGCGCGCGGGCTCGAAGGCGTTGATCATCTCGTGCGTGCGCGCCTCGACAGCCCCCATCGCCTTGCGCAGGAGGTCGCGGGAGCCGTGCAACTGATCGAGGAAGGTGGTGCACCACACGGTCAGCTCGCTGGCTGGGTCGAGTGGCGTGAGCGGTAGCGGGGGATTGACGACTTTCAGCGACGCGACGCGCCGGAAGAGCGCCTCGTCCATGAGCGCCGCCTTGGACCCGAAGTGGCGGAAGATCGTGACTTCGTTGACGCCAGCGACTTCAGCGACGCGACGAGTGGTCGCTCCCTGAAAGCCCGATTCGGCGTACGCCGTCATGGCGGCGTTGATGATTTTTTCTCGGACGTCGATGGACATGGGGCGAAGAATAGGTCTATCCAGTCCTGCAAGCAAGTAGGTACTTGCAAACACTTCAGCTCGCCCGACAATCAGCCTCAAGAAGTTGACGCCTGACCAAACTGGTGACGTAACCCGTTGATACAAAACAAGTTGGCGCGAACACCCAGCGGGGTGAATCGCGCCAACTTTGTCACGACGAATCATGCCATCAGGCGCCAGTACCGACCCTCAACCAAGGCCAATCGACGAACTGTTTCTTGCGACGCGCAACTCGGCCCGCCCGACGGCTACTCAGGGCGTCGGGGTTGCCGCCTTCTTCTTCGCGCCCTCAAAATCGCCGGCGCGGACCATGATCATCTGCTTCGGGTCCACCATCCGGCGCAGCGCCGCATTCACATCCGCCACGGTCAGCGCCTTCACCCGTTCGCCCAGCGCGGCATCGTAGCCCGTGAAGGTGCGGTCGTACGCGCGACGCGAAGTCATCGTGCCCACCAACTCATCATCGTTCGCCAGCTCCTGCTCGCGCGCAGCGAGCCACCCCTTCCGCGCCGCGTCCAGTTCTACCTGCGTGATCCCTTCGCGTAGGATGCGATCCACCTCGTCGCGGAACGACGCCTGCAGCCGGTCGATGTTCTGCGGGGCGTAGATGGCGTAGGCGAGCAGCGCACCGGCGCGTCCCCATGGCGGTACTGACAGCTGCGAGCCGACGTCGTAGCTGAGGCCATCCTTCTGGCGGATCCGATCAGCGAGACGACTCTTGAGCGCGCCACCCCCAAAAATCTCGTTGCCCAGTTGCATCGCCGCGAAGCCCGGGTCAGCGTCGTTCACGTCGAGGCGCTGCACGGCGAAGAAGATCGCATTCGCCTTGTCGGGCGTCTCGATCGAGATCATCGTCGAGTCGCTGCGGACGTAGTCGTTCGGAATGCGCACCCACGGCATCTTCGCCTTCCAGTCACCGAAGAGGCGCGTGGCCAGCTGCGTCGCCTCGGCGGCCTCGAAATCGCCCACGATCGACAGGTCGCCGTTCTGCGCGCCGTAAAAGTCGGCGTGGAATGCCTTTACCTGCGCCAGCGTGATTCCCTTCGCCGTGGCGATTGCCTCATCCAGCGTCTCCGGCACGTACTCCGGATGCCCCTTCGGTCGCGGCGACATCTGTCGCTGCATCGCAAGCACTGCGAGCGCCTGCGGATCGCTGCGACCCGCCTCGAGCCCTGCCACCTGCTCGCTGCGTGCCGTCTCCATCTCGGTCGAGTCGAAGGCCGGCCGGCGGAGCATCTCGGCCACCAGCTCCATCGTGGGCACGAGATTCTCGCGCTTGACCTGCACCGACACCGACACCGTGGTGGCCGTCCCGCTGGCGCGCACCGTCGCCTTCAGCTTGTCGAGCGTGTCTTTCATCGCCTGACGTGACCGCGCCTGAGTGCCGCGGCTGAGCAAGGAGGTGGCCATCCCACCCGCGTCGGCGCGGTTGGCCAGCGACTCCACGGTACCGGTGCGCAGCGTGATCCGCGCGAAGATCACACCACCGCGTGACTTCTTGGGCAGCATCGTCAGTCGCATGCCGTTGGGCAGTGCACTCCGCAGGGTGCGCGCGTCGATCACCGCAGGGGTGGCGTTGAACGCTTCACCGGCGGCCACCGTTTGCGACCCGGTGTACCCGCGCACGATGGTCTCGACATCCGGCGCCTCGGGAATCTCGGCGCGGTCCGGCTTCGGCGTCGGCACGAATACACCGACGGTGCGGTTGTCGGGCTTCAGGTAGGCGGAAGCCACACGCAGCACGTCGGCCGCCTTCACCGCCTTGATGCGGTCACGAGAGATATGCAGCAGGCGCCAGTCGCCCGAGGCCTGCGCCTCGGTGAGTGCATAGCCGACCTGCTCGGAGTTATCGAGCAGCTGTTCAACGCCCTTCACCAACTCATTCTTCGCGCGCTCCACTTCCTCGTCGGTGGGCGCAGTGGTCACCGCGCCGTCGAGGGTGCGCAGCATGGTGGCGCGCGCCGTCTCGAGGTTCTGGTCGGCCTGCAGCTGTGCCGAGGCGAGCAGCATGCCCGGCTCGCGCAGGTCGAAGGTATAGGCGGTCACGGACGCGGCCTGCTTGGCCTCGACGAGGGCTTTGTAGAGGCGACCGTTGGGACGTGCACCGAGGATCGTGGCCAGCACCTGCAGCGGCGCGTTGTCGGGATGCGCCAATGCCGGAATGTGGTAGCCGGCCGTGACGACCTGGTTGTCGCCCACGCGGCGCAACGTGACGGTGCGCTCACCATCCTGCACCGGTTCGCGCGTGTAGGTGGCATAGAGCAGGTTGCCGCGCTCGAGCGAGCGCACGGGGCGGGCAATGCGGCCGAAATTGGCATTCACCTGCTGCAGCACGCTGGCCTCGTCGAACTTGCCTGCCACCACCAGCACTGCGTTGTCGGGCTGGTAGTAGCGGCGATAGAACGACTTGAGCCGCTCGATCGGCACATTCTCGATGTCGGCACGAGCGCCGATGGTGCTGTGCGCATAGTTGTGCCAGAGGTAGGCCGTGCTGATCACGCGCTCACTGAGGATGCTGCCCGGATCGTTCTCCCCTGACTCGAACTCGTTGCGCACCACGGTCATCTCGGTATCGAGATCCTTTTGTGCCACGTACGAGTTCTGCATCCGGTCCACTTCAAAATTGAGTGCCCACGTCAGGTTGGCATCGGTGGCGGGCATGGTCTCGAAGTAGTTCGTGCGATCGAGCCAGGTGGTGGCGTTGAAGCGTGCTCCCCGCTCGTTCAGCTCCTTCGGGATGTCGCGATGCGTCGGCGTGCCCTTGAAGAGCATGTGCTCGAGCAGGTGCGCCATGCCGGTCTCACCGTAGGCCTCGTGCCGCGAGCCGACGAGGTAGGTGATGTTGACCGTGACGGTCGGCTTGGACTGGTCGGGGAAGAGCAGCACGCGCAGGCCATTGGCGAGGCGATACTCGGTGATTCCTTCCACCGACGCCCCCTTCACTGGCGCCGTGAGGGCCGCTCCGGAACGAGCCGGCTTCTGTGCCAGCAGTGGTGCGGCGGTGCAGACAAGCAACGCGATCGAACGCAGCAGAATTGACATGAGTCGCATGAGGTGACAGGACAGGCGGCAGAAACCAACTCAATACTACACAACCGCCTCGCTGGTTTGTTCGAGCGAGTCACGCGCCCCAGAAATGCCTTAAAATTGAAACAGACATGGCGCACCATCCGCCACTCCTCGCAGCAACGCCTTACACCGGTGAATGGCTGATCGCTTCATATCGTGTCTTTCGTCACGAAGCAGTTTTCCGACCGCCGGTCCCCGTCAGCTGTTCTCAACCAGTCATTTTCAGTCAGCTGTTCTGCGTCAGCTGTTCTGCGTCAGCTGTTCTGCGTCAGCTGTTCTGCGTCCTGCAGTTCAGTTAGAGGCTGCTCCATGGCCACGCGCCTGTCTCAGCGTATCCCTCCACCGGCGCCGAGCTGGCCGGCGGAGGGTGATACTCTCAGGTCAGAATGCTGTCGTCACCCGCACCGTCAGCGCACGCCCAGGCAGGTTGTAGCCGCGCTTCTCGTAGTAGTTCTCATCGGTCAGGTTGCTGACCTGCACATCCGCCCGAACGCGCCGCAGGAGTTGAACCCCTGCCGTCAGATCGAGTACCGCAAACGGCGGATACTCCACATCGGAGATGTCCGAGAAGTCGCTGAAATCGTTGTCGGTGCGTATGCCGACGTAGCGACCGAGGATACCAGCGCGGAAGCGAGAGCGGGTATCAAACTCCACCCCGAGGTTCCAGTTGGCGGCGGCGACGTTCTTGATGCGAATCTCGCTGGTTGCCGGCCCAATCTGGAGCCCGGGGAAAATCGAACCCGGCGTGAAGTTGGTGACCCCGTTGAACTGCGCTGCGTTCACGCTTACCGTAGGCGTCGTTTCGGTCGCCGCGAAGATTCGCGTCACGTTGGCGAACGTATTGAGCGACCATCGCTTCCCTAACGCAGCACCAATATCGTAGCGAAGCGCACCCTCCAATCCACGAATCCGCGCATCGCCGGCGTTCACCGCCGTCTGCACTCTCGACACCTGCGTGCCATTCGCCAGAATCGGGCGCTGACCCGCCGCAAACGACGCGCGCGCCTGCGTGATCCGGTTCGCGACGTCGGTATTGAAGTACGTGACGTCAAGGTCGAACGCACCGTTCATTCTGGAGACGCCGATCCCGAGATCGGTTGTGATTGAGTACTCCGCCTGCAGCTCCGGATTGCCGAAGGTGATCGCCGCCACACCCGATGTGACCGTCTGCGTGAGACCGGCTCGGCCAAACGCGTCCGGCGCCAGGAAGGCACGACCAATGCTTCCGTGCACCCGCACTCCCCGCCCAGGCGCATACAGCAGCCCTGCACTGGGATTGAACACATTGAATTGATCGTCGCCTGCGCTCACATCGGCTCGGAACGGCGTCTCGAGCAACGACAGTGTCACGCGATCGGCGCGTGCACCGAGCGTCGCCACCAGTCGTCCATCGACCGCCGTCAGCCGGGTTTCGGCAAACGCCGCCAGCGACTGTACCTCGCTGTTCGGGCTGAAGGTGCCGGTTTCAGTGGTCGCGCCCGTGTAGCGGCGCGAGGTTGCTCGCTGTCGTGTGGCATCCACTCCAAAGACCAGCTGCTGCCCGTGTACCTGAACAACGTCCTGGAGCTGCAGTCCCGTCGTCCGCGCTTCAGATCGAAAGCTGACGAATCTCACGCTGTCGGGACGATTGTAGTTGCCGCCGGTCTCCGTCGTCGTGAACAGTCGCGCCGTTGCCGTGTGCGCTCCGAAGACGCCTGCCAGATCCGTCGATCCACCGGCGCGCCTCACATCCTTGCGGCCGTTGCCGGGGAACGGCGTGCTCGCTGCGTACAGGTCACCCGGTGACGCCACATCACCCGCATCGAACATGTCGCCGCGGAGATCGAGGCGGAGTCGCTTTCCGATCGCGGTGCCCACGCGGAGATTGCCGCTCGTCGAGGCAAGAGTGGTGAAGCTGCGGATGCGTCCGTCGCCCAGGGTGTCTTGCACCAGGCGATTCGGCTTGGCGCCGGTGGGGTAGATCTTGAGCGCACTGTCGCGACCGAAGACGCCGCGAAGCGAGTTGCCGCCACCGATGCGATAGTCATCGCGCTGATCGTATCGGCGAAGGCTGACATCAGCGTCGATTCCCGCTCCGATGGTCCCGCCGCCCTGCGCTCGAAATTCACTGGCGCCAAAGCTGCCGCCCATCGCCGACAGCTGGCCAGTGAGCGCGCCGCGGCGCTTGCGCGTGACGACGTTCACGACGCCGCCCATTGCGCTGGAGCCATAGAGCGCCGACGCCGGTCCCTTCAACACTTCGATCCGTTCGACATCCTGCAGGTCGAGCATCGAGACATTGGTGATACCGCTCGGGCGACCGTCGAGCAGAATCATCGAGCGTTGCTGCAACGATCCCACCTGCGGGCGGAAGCCGCGGATCCCGATTCCGCCGAGCAAGCCCGGGTACTGCACGACATCGAGATTGGCGCGCTTCTTCAACAGGTCCACCATGTCGAGTGCGGGCGTCGCATCGAGCTGTGCTCGTGAGATCACTTCCACACGACGAGGCAACGAATCCGGGGATGCGCCGTAGCGCGAGGCCGTCGTCAGGACGGTGGGCAGGCGCGCTGTGCGCGATGAATCGGGCTGCGGCGTCTGTGCGCCGAGGGCGGTGGCAGCGATCGTGGCGAGCACGATCGTGCGGGTGCGTGTTGTCATCAGTTTCTCGACGCGCCGCCGCCCTCGCAGCCGCGCGTTACCGGAATGCCCGCGCACAGCGCCACACGCGAAACGACGCACGAGTTCCGTGCGCGCGACCCAGAGTCGCACGACACAAAAAAACCCGTCCGTCCACGGTGTGGACAGAACGGGGGGGAACGCCAACCACAACCACCGTCGAAAACGGGGCTGTCGCATGCGATCACCCCGCTTCCCTCCCTCGAGGGACCTGCTGCGGGCGTGATCAGGGCCGGTCTCCTGGCTCAGAACCACCGAGCTGCCTTCCCGCCGCGCTACTCGCGACAGTGGCTCGCTACTCGATGTCACCGACTTGCGTCGGCAGTTCTTTACAGTGGCGGGGCCGCGCCGGTGTTTCACCGGACTTCCGGATGGCCAGATCACGTCAGAATTGTGACCGTATGCTAGTCGACACGACCAGGAGCGGCAAGCGATAGAATCCTGTTCGCGAGAACGTCACACCAGCACTGCACGTACACTTCATCACCTCCGTGACACGCTGGGACCCTCGCCACGTTCGATGTTTCCGGGGCTGTTTATGCGTCGTTCAGATCTTCTCGGTGGCGCGGTGGCCGCCATCACGCTCGTCGACCGCTTCGCGCACACGCGCAGGATGACTATCCGCAGCCGCCAGAGCCAATTCGGAGCATTCTCGACGCCACGCTGACACCGCGCGTTGCAGTGAGCCCGGACAACACGCTGCTGCTGCTCGATCGTCCCGATCATAGGGTCCCGATCATGGGGTCGATCATGGGGTCGATCATGGGGTCAGAGTCCTTGATCCGTTTTGCATGAGGGCAAGCATGCATCGGTCATGGGGTCAGAGTCCTTGATCCGTTTTGCATGAGGTCAAGCATGGGAGAGCAGAGTCCTCGATTGATCAAGGACTCTGACCCCATGATCCGATCAAGGACTCTGACCCCATGATCGACCGTGCATCCCTCCGTCTCCCCGCTTCCCCCGCGTGAACACTGTTCCGTTGATCAAGCCTTGACAGACAGCAGAGGGATCAGCAGACTTGATCCCATGAGTCACTCGGTCCGCGCCCTCTTTACCAGCTTTTATTACTTTGGCCGCTTCGCGGACCAGGGTGGTAAAGCGAGCGCGTAACACC
>Ga0209490_10004930_pt1 | contig 12224 bp, 8 predicted proteins | sample MAT06_FD_187209 | JGI IMG/M metagenome (GOLD analysis project Ga0209490, IMG submission 187209) | Freshwater microbial communities from Lake Fryxell liftoff mats and glacier meltwater in Antarctica - MAT-06 (SPAdes) (version 2) | ecosystem: Environmental > Aquatic > Freshwater > Ice > Liftoff...
CAGACGAAGAAGCGATACCGCTGGATGCCATGCTGGCCCAATGGAACCTGATGCCCAACTATGGCGCCCGTTACGCAGAAGCGCAGGTGCACATGCGTAAAGGTGAATACGACGCAGCGAAGGCTATTCTAGAAGGGCTTGCCGCACGCTACCCCATGAAGGCAGACCGCGAAGCGGAACGCGACCGTACCATTTGGTACATTGATCAATTGCAAAGCCTCGCGCTTGCCGGCAGGAACGAAATGCAATTAACCGCAGCCGAGCTACCCGTGTGGCAAACCTTCGCCGAAACGGCCAACGATATCGCTGGTGGTTGGGCTGCGAATTTGCTTTGCTTCGGCTACTCTATCTGCATCGAACGTCCCGGGTCTGGTGGTGGTGTTAACAAAACGCTCCATCCCACAAAATCGGTTACCGCCAGCGGCATCCTCACTGCACTCAGCATCGCACCAAACCCTGCGGGTTCTTGGGTCACCTTTAGCCATACGCTAGCGGCAGAACCTAATGAGGCCAAACTGCGTGTGTTGGATGTGCGCGGCAGGGAGGTGGCGCTGTTGCCCCTGAACGCTTTACAAGGACAGACCCTTTGGGACACGCGCGAAGTGCCCGCGGGCGTCTACAGCATTGAATTGTTCAATGCCGGCAACAGGGTTACCACAGAACGTTTGATCGTGCAACCTGTACGCTAATGCGCACCTTATCCCTGTTGGCGGCTACCATTTTGGTGGCCGCCAACACCGGGGCGCAAACCCCGCTTACCATAGACCCCTCGTTCGAGTACTATATACCCCCCGAATTGATCGAGCAATATGGCAGTGGTTTCACTGTGAACATTGTTTTGCTCCGACCAGACGACGAGATCCTTACCCTTGGTAATCGGCTATGTCCACCGGGATCACCGGTGACCTCAGGAGGTAGTACATCTATGGTGGATGGCTCGGGCGCTTACGTCGATTCGCCGTTTCAATTAAGTGGTGCAAGTGGTCGATTACTCACTCTACCCAACGGTCAATTTTTCGGCGGGTATAAGCGATACAACCCGAACGGCCAACGGGACTGGACGTTCGGCTACGCTGGTTTGCCATTTTTTGGAGCTTGGGATTGGGATGTACTTCCCGATCGTTCCGTGTTGGTGGGCGGTAGATTCAAATTGGAAGATGATGGCTTGATCGAATATGGCTTGCTTAAAGTGGATGAATGGGGAGGCCTTGATCCTACTTTCACCGCACGCAAGATCGGGCCCGGCACCAGCCGGGACCTCGATCGAATTTATCCATTAGCAAACGGCCAATACTTGATGGGCGGGTCCTTCACCACATACGATGGTGAATTCTCCGGGCCACTGGTGCGCATCAACCCGGATGGTTCGCGCGATCCCAACTTCTATTTTCCTGCGTGGAAAGGCGAAGTGGCCGTGATGCACGAACAACCGGATGGCAAGCTCGTTCTGGGAGGCCGATTCTTTATGAATGATGTACCCGACACACTTAAGTTGGTGCGCGTATTCCCCGATGGTTCGTTGGACCCCGCCTTCAATAACTTAGCGGATTATCGAACCGGAGACAGTCCTTTTAGCGCTATGGCAAGTGGTGTGAATGTGCTAACCCCCCTGAACGATGGTCGATTTGTTGTTGGTGGGATGTTCACGCATATTGACGGGCAACCACGCTCATGTATCGCTTGCACCGACACGCTGGGTAATTTGCTGGACTGTTGGGCGGGCGGTGGTTTGGTACCACAAGCATACACCCCAGGTGGCGGACCGATCTTTAATCTTAGTGGCTTCGAGTGCCTCTCAAATGGAGATTGCTACATTTTTGGGCAGTACAAAGGCTTTATTGATGCCAACGGGTTACATCCGAGGCAGTGCATCATGTCCAGGATCTTTATGCCGACTGCGGGGGTGGGGGAGCTCAGGCAATTGCAAAGCGTACTGGAGGTGTGGCCCAATCCAGGATCGAATACTCTTGCGATCCGCATCAGCGATCCGCTCTCACGTTCATTCGAACTAGAAGATGTTTGCGCTCGTGTAGTAATGCGAGGGTCCATTCTAACGGGAACCACGCACCATGACACCTCGGCCTTGCCAGGTGGGGTGTATCTCATCCGAATTGCTCTGAGTGACGGACGAACACACACTACTAAGTGGATCAAAACCTGAAGTACGGTTGCTTCGTAACCCTTATGCTCGCGCCACTTTGCGGTAATGCTCAAGAATGGTTCCCTGAGCGCCATGAACCGTGCAAGATCGGTGGTCGATACTTCAGTGCTTGCAAGGGGAGTGTACATGATAAGCTTATTGAGAGAGGAGGCGACAAGCAGAACCTTAAAGTGGATCAATTCATGAAACGGACAGGGCTGTTACTATGTTTTGCATGGGCTTGGGCACATGGTGTTGCTGGTCAACCTTGGTGTCCTTCGCTCGATACGCGCTGGTGGCACACTTACTCACAGATCTCTGCTGGGTATGGGCATGTGCTCACTACATACGCATCCGACTCGTTGATAGATGGTGAAAATTGGCAGAAGCTCCAGGTAGTTGCGACTTGGCAAGATCTTTCATCCAGCGATCCTCCGGTGATATTCGAATCCTGGCTCCATCTAACCAAGGTAGAAGACCAAACGGTTTTCCTGAGGGAAGGCGATGCGGTGGACACACTCTACCGTTTCGATGCGGTGGTCGGGGATCGATGGTCGGTGCCGTTCATGACCTCGCCTCAATTGACCTATGTGGTCACCGATGTTGGCGTGCGAACGGTGGAAGGGGTCGATCTTTCCTGGTGTGCTGTTGATGTTGTGAACGATAAGGGCCTGTATTACTTGGATACTCTTTTGGAACGGGTCGGATTCTTGTATCAATTCATCAACCCGGTGTACTCGCTGAACTTAGAACCGAATATTTATGCGTTGCGCTGTTATTCGGACAATGACCTGAACTACCAGGCTGACCCAAGTGCCCCATGCGAGGTGATCACCCAAGTGGCAAACCTGAACACGAATGAAAACGACCTGCGTGTTTGGTATGACGAATGGTCTAGCCAGCTGAATGTGGAACTGCGGGCGCTTCAGTTCGGCAACTATGAATTGGTGGAGAGCAGCGGTAGAGTGTTGAGCCGTGGCACACTCCATGGGGGTAATAACCAGCTTTCAGCACTGGGACTGCTTCCTGGGGTTTATATGTTACGGGTCTTTGATGGCTTGGGCGGTGCTAGGACGCGCAAATGGATAAGACCTTAGGCGGCGCTCGTTCATCGACCCGGAAAAGAGAGACACCTGCCGAAGTTGTTCTTCTCATACGGTTCTCGATCCGTCTCGTTTGAACTGGCTTAGGGTAGCGGCTCGCGATCGATCATCCGCTTGCATTTGGTCACTTATCCCGACCGCATGGCCTAGCCCCTGCTCTCTCATTTTGCCACAGGCATTGCAGCCTTACAAGTGGCGTCGTTATTGCCTCGCAGAATGGTAGGCTCGCTGCGATACCCATCGCGCCTTGACCGATCACTTCGGCTCGAAGATTTGGCGACCGGGGTGAAGGTCATTCCACAAGCCCACTGCAAGAGCGCGTCCAACGGAAGCGAGAGCTATCGTCCTTCAACCGAATGTCATCATGAATGACCGTTGCAGGCAGAGGTAGTACCCGAAGCCGTCCTAGGTGTGGACTCGGCTTTGGGGCATTGCACAGCGTACCGAGAAGGTGACCATGCAGAGCAGGATCAGCGCAAAGCGTGATGATCGAACCGCCATGCTCGAAGCGTCGGTTACCCCGGCTTTTTGATCTCGAAATCCTCCAAGAACTTGGTGGTGAAGTTGCCCGCACGGAATTGCTCGTTCTGCATCAGCTGCAGGTGAAAGGGGATCGTGGTGTTCACTCCTTCGATGACGTATTCGCTTAGGGCCCGTTCCATTTTTGTGATGGCCTCTTCGCGCGTCTGTGCGCTCACGATCAACTTGCCGATCATGCTATCGTAGTTCGGCGGGATCGTGTAGCCTGCGTAGACGTGTGTATCCACCCTCACGCCGTGACCACCGGGGCTGTGGTAGCTGGTGATCTTGCCCGGCGATGGGCGGAAGTCATTGAACGGATCTTCCGCATTGATGCGGCACTGGATGCTGTGGCGCGTGGGCTCGTAGTTTTGGCCTCGGAAGTGGATGGGTCCCGGTTTCGCTAATTGGTCATCGTTCACAACAACCATGCGCGACCCCCGGCCGCCAATAAGGTCCACCGCCTCAGGAGATCCGTTCCGAAAAATGAAGGCACCCTGGTAGCTATCTGGCAGACCTCCTACAAAGAGGCGACCATTTGATGGCGTTGGCGGCAGTGCATCCAATATCCGTTGGGTGATACGGGATGCTTCTTTCCAGTTCGCCTGTGCTCGTTGAAGGCCAATGGCACTCGCCAACACGACAAGGGACAGAAGCAGGTATCGCACAATGCGCTGGCGGATACCGATCAGGACCGACGCCACCAGGCCGCACAAGAAGGCTGATGGCATGTACAAGAACCGATCGCCTTCGCTGGTCGTGGTGCTTACGCCGGCCACGGTCGGAATGACGAAGGAGATCGCCAACAGACCGGTCCACATGAACAGCTGGTTCTTCGCTTCCACCGTCCGGGTCAGTCTCGAACGAACGAGTAGGGCCACCACCGCGCCACCGATCAATAGGACCACGCCTTTGGTCAATTGGAGCCGAGGGTCCGCACCCGGTGGCAGAAACAGGCGCGCAGCTGCTTTGGGTGCATGCAGCACGATCCCTGTTAGGCCGTCGTCGAAAAAGCCCATTAGGTAAGAGTCTTCCCCAGGCGGAACCACCGTAGAACGAAGCAGCGTAAAAACCAACGCTGCGGTCAGCAACGCGAGTAGCACCTGCCGCGGGTTGGTTGGCCAGTTGAACACGGCACCCCGCCAAGCAATGAATAGGGCCAAGGGCAATAAGAGCAACGCACTTTCGTAGCACAAGCAGCCGAGTAAAAGAGAAAGCCCCAAGCCTAGCATTCGGTATGGTATGGCCAAGGACGAACCCGCGACCCACAGCCCCAGCAGCACGAAGCAAGTGCCCAGTGAAGCCTCCCTGCCGACCAACCAAACGATGGATTCAAGGTGGAAGGGGTATAGGAGGAAGAGTACACCAGCGATGATCGCACCCACCAAACGCTCGTGCAGATCGAGTTTGATACCAGTACGGAACCACAGAGTGAAAAGGAGGAACGCGTTGAGGCCGTGCAACGCTACGTTGAACGAACGATGACCCATGGCCGAAGTGCCGACCAGAGCATCCCCCAGGCGAAAGCTCAGGTCAGCAAGTGGCCTGAAGAAACCGTTGCGCCAAGGGATCCCACGCACCCCGGCATTCCATACGGCCGAATGGTCGTCGCTGAAGGGAGTAAGTGCGAGCACAGACCAGAATACCAGGAACGAGGCGGCCATCAAGACAGGCAGCGGCCACCAGGGTATGCGTTGGGTTGTTGGTTCACCCATTGTGCTCCAAAGCTAGATGCGTTCCGGGTGGGCAACGCGCGCGGCCGTAAGTTCGCCGGATGTCCACGCGCGCCTTATGGATCTTGATCGCGGCGTTCTGCGTGAGCGTGTTGGTCCGTTTGCCGCAACTGGATCGCCCACTTTCCGCTCATCACGAGTATTGTACGGCGTTCACCTTGATCGCCTTGAACAACTGGTATGCGAATGGTTTCGCACACCATCACGGCATGCCATCGGGCGGCTTCATCAGCGAAGGGGAGCGCTTCCTTCCACCGGACATGTCGCGGAACGATCGTGCCCTTGCGCTCTACTATTTCTCGCACCCGCCCTTGGCGTATGACCTACCGTATGCCCTGTTCAGCTTGCTCGGAAAAGCACCGAACGTCCTGGGCTTACAGCTATTCAACCTGTTCTTTCAACTGGTCTGCGCGATCGCCTTGTTCCATGTTGTGCGTGAAGTAGTTGGCCCCACGCCAACAGAGGCTCCGCTTTTCGCAGCGGTGTTATACCTCTTCATGCCAGCCCCGCTCTGGTTCCACAGCAATGTGTACATGAGCGACATGTTCGTACAGAATTTCTGGGTAGTGCATGTGGTCTTCGCCATGCGGCTCTTCAAGCAGCGAACTCGTATCCCCAATTCTCTGATGGCGGCATTTGGTGTCACCTTATTCCTAACTGTTTACACCAGTTGGCTAGGCGTTTTTGCGGCGGCAACTGCAATTGTGTTAGCGTTCTGGGGTTGGCGTAAGAACCGTTCGCCGCGTTTCGCGAGCGTTGTGGCGGTTTCCATTATCGCGGTCCTTTTGGCGCTTGGCCTTACCGCGTGGCGCTACCTGCAAGTGATCGATGCTGAGGCCTTGTTCGCGCATTTTGGCCAACGCTTTGATGCGCGTGGGTCCTTTGCCCTGCCCCATGGCATTGGCCCTCATCTTCGGCAACTGCTAGTGAACTACCGGATCGGATACCTACCGGTCGTCGTGCTTCTTTTGCTTGTATACGCCCTGCGCAGGTGGCGGTGGGCCGCATCCATTGATGCACCGAACATGCCTTTGTTCTTAGCGCTTGCGGGGTTGCCAGTGCTGTTGGATCACAGTGTGCTGCTCCAGTACGCAGACCACGATTTTGCCGCCCTCAAGGCCGGACCCATCCTGTGCGGACTTGCTGGGGTCGGCCTTGCCTCACTTCCAAGGCGTCTTTCGGTGGGCGCGATGGCAACGACATGTGTTGCTGGTGTGCTGTACTTCTACCGCACCAACCCATGTTCGCCTGCGGATGCTGTTCGTTACCGGCAAGAGATGGAACTAGGGCATTTCATTGCCGCGCAAGCGTATACGGATGAGATGATCTTTGCTATCGGCGTATCCACCGAGCCGCAAGTCGCATGGTACGCGAAGCGGAATGTGATCGGTGTGAGAGGTGTTGGGGATGTTGCTCGGTACATGAACGAGGCCGAGATCGATCGTGCGGTGATCATCGTTATGCGCAATGGTTCGTGGACGGTGGACCATCGTGTGCGATGACCAGACTATTTCTTTTCGAAGACCTGCACGCGCAGATCGTCGATAAGGTGATACCCGTTGTGCTGGTTCCAGATATAGACCTTCACGTTGTCTTGTTTTGAACGAACCTCGGGAGTGATATAGTCCATGGTCGCGGTTATCCAGGTATTTGCCGTGCCAGGCGGAATGGTCCACGAGCCGCCAGCGTATTTATAGGTTGCGCCTTCATGGTGGAATGTCATCACGATGGTCGGTGGCAGTTGCAAGGGATCGCTGACCCATAAACGAGCGGTGGTGCGCAGCCACGCATGATCTTGTAAGGTGAGTTGATCGTAGGTCGCATCTGGACCTGGGCTGAAGGGTGCTTCAGCTGTAAGTGCCAAAACACTGTCTGGCCGACCATTGAATTCATCAAAAAAGAGGTCGTGCCCCTTGTAGTCTGCTTCGTTGGTGAACTGTTCCACGCTGGTGAACGGTCGCTCAACTAGCAGCAACGCTTCAGCACCTTTTGGCACCGAGGTTCTTCCGAAGATCGCGCGGTAGTAGTCGCGCGTTACACGGTCTTTTTTCAAGACCCCCTGGGTCCATTGCCAGGTCTGGAAGAGGTTCAGCACAAGGCATCCGATAGTACCCATGATCAACACGTAGCGCAAGGGCCCAAGGCGCCACATCCGTTGCAAGGCGATACCCAGTGGTATGACCAAGAGCACATAGGCGGGCACCATGCTGCGCGCACTGAAACTGCCACCGGCGTACCACCAACAACTCCAGCTGGAAACGACCCAGAGATCAACAAGTAGAAAGAGGAGCACAGCCCATGCTGCATCAGGCTTGCGTTTCCAGAGCAGCGGAATACCTGCCAGCGCAAGAAGCATGAGCGGGGTGTAGACCAACCAGCCTTTTCTGGAACTGAACAGGAACGGCCAGGTGTGTGGTGTGGCAAAGTCGAAGCCTTCTCCTGGATTCACGTAGGAATAGAATAGCCAATGGCCCGTGACGGTCTTCCAATAGATCAATTGCGGCAGCATGGCGATAACAAAGGCCAGACCGGCTAGGAGCAAATGCGGAGCATGGGCCTTTATCGCAGCCCATTTGCGTGAACGACCTTCGCTATTCCCTAACCCCCAAAGTAGAGGGATCAGCGCACACACCAATTCCGAAGGTCGCACCAAGGTGATGAAGCCGATCATCCCGCCTATGACAAGTGCTTGTTGAAAGCTGGGTCGCTTGTGCCAACTTATGGTCGCTAATAGCAATGCCGCATAAAGGGTGAAAAGTGCCGAATGCGTCAGTAGCGTTCCGTCCCATGCAGTAAGCTGGAACCAATTTGTGCCCAGGCCGATCAGCACCAGCAAGAGCGCGGCCCAACGATCATCAAAAAGGTGTAACAAAACCTTTCGCAAAAGGTGCAGGCCGAACAGGGCAAATGCCAATGCGCCAATGGTGATGGCGATCTGATAGGGTGGTGAAAAGCCATCTGCAGGAAAGCCCAAGGGTCCGGCCAATGAATGGGCTACGAAGAAGAAAGGTGCGAAGAGCACCGCCATTCCTGAACTGTACTTGATCACCCGGGCGCCTTCGGGTCCTTCCACGAGCTGGTATAAAGTTGACGAAGGCTCATAGGCCGTCATCACGGCATCGAGCCAGGCGTGGTCACGCAAGGGCAGATCATTATGGATGACGGTGGCCGGCAAATACAGATAATAGCCGAAGACATCCCAAGTGAGCACCGAACGGTTGGGCATGGACCATCGGACACCCAGGACCAGCGCGCAAATGCAAAACAGCGCATAGCGAGAAAGGACACCTTTCATCTGGACAAGGTAGCCGTAAAGTGTGCAAGGCGATCAGCCCGGCTTCTTGATCTCGAAATCCTCCAGGAACTTGGTGGTGAAGTTGCCTGCGCGGAATTGCTCGTTCTGCATCAGCTGCAGGTGGAAGGGGATCGTGGTGCTTACCCCTTCGATCACGTATTCGCTTAGCGCACGCTCCATTTTGGTGATGGCCTCTTCCCGCGTTTGTGCGCTTACGATCAGCTTGCCGATCATGCTGTCGTAGTTGGGCGGTATCGTGTAGCCTGCGTAAACGTGCGTGTCTACGCGAACCCCGTGGCCGCCTGGACTATGGTAACTGGTGATCTTGCCCGGTGTTGGGCGGAAGTTGTTGAAGGGGTCTTCCGCGTTGATGCGGCACTGAATGCTATGTCGTGTGGGCTCGTAGTTAAGACCACTGATGGGGATACCCGCAGCGATCTTGATCTGTTCACGGATCAGGTCGTAATCGATCACCTCTTCGGTGATGGTGTGTTCCACCTGGATCCGGGTGTTCATTTCCATGAAATAGAAATTCCGGTCCTTATCCACCAGGAATTCCACCGTACCTACCCCTTCGTAGTTCACGCTGGCCGCTGCTTTGATGGCGGCCTCACCCATTTTCTTGCGCAACGCTTTGGTCATGAAGGGTGAAGGGGTTTCCTCCACCAACTTCTGGTGCCGACGCTGGATCGAGCAGTCGCGCTCACTCATATGGCAGAACGTCCCGTACTGGTCGCCTGCGATCTGTATCTCGATGTGGCGCGGCTCCAGGATGTACTTCTCCATATACATACCGGCATTGCCGAACGCGGCACCAGCTTCCTGGCTCGCCTTGTCAAAGGCATCTTGGAACTCCTCCTCCTTCCAGACCAGTCGCATTCCTTTTCCACCACCACCAGCCGTTGCCTTGAGGATAACCGGGTACCCGATCCTCTTCGCTTCCTTCTTGGCCAGCGCAATGTCCGTGACCAGACCTTCCGTACCGGGTACCACAGGCACTCCGGCGGCGATCATTGTGGCTTTTGCAGTGGCCTTGTCACCCATGGCCTCGATCTGCTCTGGCAAGGCGCCAATGAATTTGATGCCGTGCTTCTGGCACAGCTTGCTGAACTTGGCGTTCTCGCTCAAGAAACCGTAACCGGGATGGATCGCATCCGCATTGGTGATCTCCGCTGCCGCGATGATGCGCACCATGTTAAGGTAGCTGTCCTTGCTGGGCGGAGGACCGATGCACACGGCCTCATCGGCGAAGCGCACATGCAGGCTCTCTTTGTCAGCAGTGCTGTAAACGGCCACCGTCTTGATGCCCATTTCCCGGCAGGTGCGGATCACCCGGAGGGCGATCTCACCACGGTTAGCGATGAGGATCTTCTTGAACATGACCGTGGGTTAGGAAGGATCGACCAAGAACAACGGCTGATCGTATTCCACGGGCTTGGCGTCGTCCACCAGCACTTTCACGATCTTACCCGCCACATCGCTCTCGATCTCGTTGAACAGCTTCATGGCTTCAATGATGCAGATGGGTTTGCCGGGTTTTACCTCGTCGCCCACGTTGACGAAGATGGGTTTGCCGGGGCCTGGTGAACGATAGAAGGTGCCGATCATCGGGGCTTTGATGGTAACGTACTTGGCATCGGCCGCCGGAGCAAGCGTAGCGGCTGGTGGTGCAAGAGCTACGGCTACAGGGGCGGGAGCTGCCACAAGCACGGGACCATGGGCGTAGGTTGGTGCTGGTGCAGCGATCACCTGCACCTCCTTTCTACCGGCAGGTGTCTTGATGGTGATCTTGAATTCCTTTTGTTCGATCTCCACCTCGCTTACGCCGCTCTTGGCAACGAATTTGATCAGTTCCTGGATCTGTGCTAGGGTCATCGGTACGGGCTCTGGTTTGGCCGACATGGCTGGCGAAGGTAGGAAAGCAGTGTATAGGAGAGAAGCGGTTCGAATGTTGAACAGGCCAGGTCTGCAAGGCCCTTGTTATCAGCTAGTTACTGGGATAGCGCGAGGGTCCACACCTGCGTTCACTCGCCGTAGGCCCATTTGATCCAGATCGCGCCCCACGTGAATCCACCCCCAAAGGCCGAAAGAATGAGGTTATCGCCCTTCTTCAATTTTGATTCCCATTCCCATAAGCATAGTGGAATGGTGCCACTGGTGGTGTTACCGTATTTCTCGATGTTCACCATCACCTTTCTGTCGTCCAAGCCCATACGCAGTGCCGTAGCGTCGATGATGCGCTTGTTGGCCTGATGCGGGACCAGCCACGCGATATCATCGGCCGTTAGGCCGTTCTTCTCCATGATCTCGGCGCTTACATCAGCCATGTTGGTGACCGCGAACTTGAACACGGCCTTGCCTTCTTGATAGACGTAGTGCTCGTTCTTCTCCAAGGTGCGCTCGGTAGGCGGCCGCATGGATCCACCTGCTTTTTGGTGCAGGTATTGGCAACCATTGCCATCACTACGGAGGATCGAATCCATGATCCCCACGTCTTCCGTGGTCGGTTCAAGAAGCACGGCACCGCAGCCATCGCCGAAGATGATGCAGGTGGTGCGATCTTCGTAATTGATGATGGACGACATCTTGTCGCCACCCACAACCACCACTTTTTTGTGCTTACCGCTTTCGATGAACTGGCTCCCTGTCGTCAACGCGTATAGAAAACCGCTGCAAGCCGCCATCAGATCGAAGCCCCATGCGTTCTTGGCACCGATGGCATCGCAAATGATGTTGGCTGTAGCCGGGAATACCCGGTCCGGCGTTACAGTGGCCACGATCATCAGATCGATCTCCTCAGGGCCGATCCCACGTTTCTTCAACAACCCATTCACGGCCTCAATGGCCATTACACTTAACCCCTGGTCTTTGCCTTGCAGGATCCGTCGCTCTTTAATGCCCGTGCGTTCGGTGATCCAGGTGTCGCTGGTCTCCACCATGGTGGCCAGCACTTCGTTGGTCAGTTTGAAGTCGGGTACGTAGCCGTTCAAGGCGGTAATTGCGGCGCGGGTCTTCATCAGAGGAGGCTATTCACCACATAGGCACAGTCGGGCTTTCACACCCTTTAGGCGGGGCCAAGGTATTCATGTCCGGGGAGTGGTAGATGTGCCTCAGCCCAAGCTCCGATGAATGGCTGGAAAGTGGTCAGGTCGGCACCGCTCAACTACCGTTGTTCTTGACCCGATAAGGAACGCTGCGCTACCATGGCGGGCGTTGCGCCGCTAGCGCGAATTCACACCAACGCCTCGCGGATACGATCATTCAACTTGCTATCCACCACTTCGCGGGTGGCCATGATCATGCTCTTGATCGCGATCTCGTTGCTGATCCCGTGGCCAATGATCACATTACCGTTCACACCCAGAACGGGCAGGCCACCATAGTTCTCGTAATTGAACCGGTGGAGGAACGCGTCATCCACACCATGGGTTTCC
>Ga0209490_10004931_pt1 | contig 12223 bp, 9 predicted proteins | sample MAT06_FD_187209 | JGI IMG/M metagenome (GOLD analysis project Ga0209490, IMG submission 187209) | Freshwater microbial communities from Lake Fryxell liftoff mats and glacier meltwater in Antarctica - MAT-06 (SPAdes) (version 2) | ecosystem: Environmental > Aquatic > Freshwater > Ice > Liftoff...
GAAAAAAGCGTCACTTTAAAGCCCGAGATCCGCCCGCCGTCCGCGCCGCAGGTAATGGTGCCTTCCCCTGTGCGTTGCGTATCAGATTCTGGCAATTATTCGCCACGCCGGGTCCCGTTTCTACCAATGGAATCAGCGCCAGCAACGGATTGAGCAGGCCATGGCGACACGGTCCAATACGTTTCAAGCTCAGACTGGCATCTCCAATTGACACCAGCAATCGGCGTCCTAGGGATGCAGTCACCGCATAACTGACCAGCAGGCTAGAGGGCTACTCCGGCGGTGACCGTTCGAGGTCTTGACTATTGTGCTTCCAATTTCATTGCCGCCTGTTTCAGGCCGGCGAAGACCGCGTCGGCCATTTGCGCTGGAAAATCGGGCGGCAATTCAGAACTAACCTGTTCAATGACACGCGTTGTCGCTGCGATGGCCTCGTCGACGATCTCATTTGCTTCAAGCTGCAGGCCATTGCGCTTGCCAGTGGCAATCCAGTGGCGTCGCTTGATTTCGTCGAGCTTGTAGTGCATGTTCTGCTCACTGCGGACGGCCATCGCGAGCTTCACCTTTTGGGGTGATAGCTGGCCTGCGCCAGTGCCCATCACCGGATAGGCCGACAAGACATCGTAGAACGGGGTAAGCGCGTAGGCCCCACCGGCATCGATGCGCACACTAAAATTTTTTGCATGGCCGTCGATGGCGGCCAGCATCCAAAACACCAGTTGGCATTTGAGGAATGCGTGGCGGTCTGCCTGCGCATTTTGGGAATTGCGCAGCAGTTCAAGGATGGTGTCGATCCCCGGGCCGCCGTCGGCTTGATACTTCTTCAGGTAGCTTGTTGCGGTCGCCTGGCACAGATCTTCCTGTGGCAGGCGCATGATCCAAGCGCCGTCCGAATCAAGGCGACGATCAAAACGCGTGACGACCAGCGCCTTCTGGTCTTCAAATTGACCGATCTTGCAATCCGCGATGGGCAATCCATATGCCCGAATAATTTTTGAACATAGCCATTCGTTTTCCACGGAAGTGGAGAGATCCAACTGGCCGTTGCCCGCCAGTCCAAGCGGCAGCTTGAAGATGTGAGTTGTGGGCGTCGCGCCGTGCGGAATGTGCCAGCCCTCAAACCACAACAGCGCCGTTTTCTCCTGAGCGCCGGCAATCGATATGCGAAAGGCGGACGCAGGGTCTTCTCGCAGGATGCCGCTTGCCGGTGCGGCTACATTGCGCAGGATGGCAGCAACCTCGGCGTCACTGACAGGCGTTGATGCTATTTTGCGGATATCCGGGGGTGGCTCGTTTTCCGGCAAGAGTTGCAACGCGCCCACACAATCGCGTCCCACCGCCGCCAGTAAGGAAAATGCGCTGGTTGATGTTGCGCCGAAGCGTTGCGCCAGACGGTCGCGTATGGCCTGCGTATCTGGCAGCAGGTTTTCAAAGTAGTTGTGTACTTCGGTGCCGGTATATCGCGCTTCGCCGGGTGTAAATGGGAACCTGAGCGAGATCGGGCGACCGCGCGATGACTGCATCCAACTCGGTTTATAGATCAGCTCGTCGACGCCCAAATTGACGCGCCAGCTGCCGACGCGCTCACCATTCATATAGAGCGCCATTTCTGGCGCGGCATTTTTCCGCCTGCGTGCGGTCACCATGTTTCGCCTGCAGTGGCGGTAGGGATGCCGGATGTCGTCTTCGGAGATGACTTCCTTACCAAGATCATCTCGACATCCATTGCCGCCAAGGCTCGCAAAAGTCGTTCAAATGTTGCTTTATCCGGGTGCCGCTCTAGCTGTGAAACGGTCTGCTGCCCAACACCTAGACGAGTTGCCAGCTGTGCTTGCGTGAGCTTCTGTTGTTTGCGGAAAGCTTGGAATAGCGGAATGAGTTGCTCGGGGGTCCGTACGGGGTATTTGTAAGTCATCATTACGCCCTCACGCATTAAGATACGTATCAATAAATTACGTATCTTAATCCGTAATTTATCCATACGCAATTAAATGCGTTTTTTAAAATACGCATCAAAATGCGTAATATCAACTTTGTCGCCGAACATTGAACACTGAGACGCTGAATTCACGCCTTTGTGGGAAGGACGCTAGCTAGTCAGTGACAGCATGTTTGCTCGCCGTGCCTCACCAACTTGAAATACTTTCCCAATGGCCCCGCCTCTACCGCGGCTTCGGCTGTACCCACACCGCCTGCCGCCTCTGCAGGTTCTCATCAGCAATATTCAACCGAGATTTCCCATCGGCGATCAGAGGGGCCTTATCTTTGGTGAGGAGCGAGATGCGACGGAAATGCAATTTACGCCGCCCTCTGATGCTATGGAAAAAGCACTACTTTGTAGCCACAGCTCCGCCCGCCGCCCGCGCCGCAGGCAGCGGTGCCCTCGTTTGGGCGTCGCGGATAAGATTCTGGCAATTATTCGCCACGCCGGGTCCCGTTTCTACCAATGGAATCAGCGCCAGCAGCGGATTGAGTAGGCCGAGTGCCAGTGCGCCGGCGCCGCGCAATGCGACGGCACCCTTGTCGATTCCGGCCTCCGGCTTGGAGAACGTACCGCGGACGTGAATCGGGCCGCGTAAGGCGACCAAGCTGGTCGATTTCGTTTTCGGCACCAGAATCAAATTCAGCTTTTCCGTGCCAAGGTCGATCGTGCCGCTGCCGGTGACGGTGCTGACTTCCGTTTCGAGCACCAGCACATTGGCGTTCATCACACCGGATTTAACGGTAAAGTCCGCCACGCCGCAGCGTAGCTGGATGTTCTTGTCTCCCGTCAGCGTTAACTGCAGGATTTCCAGCAAATGGAGTCCGATTTGTTCCATCAGCAGCTTGCTGATTTCACCGTTCGCGATGACCAGTGCGACCCGGCCATTCGCGGTGGCGAGCATGCGGCCCACCGAATCGCCCTTACCGGACAAATCGAATTCGCCGTTGATCTGGCCGATGCTGGTTTTGGTCAGGACCACGGTCGGAAACAGTTTCGCCAGCAGGATTTTCTTGGCGGTGATTTTGGCGTGCGCCTGGATTGGATGCTGGCGGCCATCCAACGAAACAACGGCTTTGAGCTGGCCACCAGCAACGCCAAAGTCGAGCGGATCAAGGGTCAGCACCGAGTCCTGCATTTTCAGGCGTGTGGACAGGTTTTCGATCGGTAATTCCTTGATGTGCAGAATGGTTTTGGCGCGCAGGCTGATGTCGGCATCGACGCTGTTCCAGCGGTCGGTTTTGAACGGTATCTCGGGCAGCATACGGATCGTGCCTGTTGCGGTGCTGACCGGAGGGCGCTTCGCTCGCGGCGGCGCTGATGCGGCCGCCGCCTTGCGCGTTGCTGCCGAGGTAGGTGGTGCGTTAGAGCCGATTAACGGACCCAAGTCGTCGAATTCGAGCCGCTCCGATACCAAGTCGCCGTGCATGAACGGGCGCGCACGGTCGAGATCGATTTGCATGCTGCCAGCCAGATCGCTGTTACCGATCCGGCCGGCGAACTTCTGGTAACGCCACATCGAACCCGTGCGCACTAGGTGACCTGCGAACGCATAGGGTCGGGTTTCCGGCTGGGCGATGCCGATTAAGGGGAACAGCGCGGCGAGGCTGTCGCCGCGTATCGCCAGTTGCATATCGATGGCAGAGAATTTGAGTAGGCTCGTCACCGTGCCGCTGGCCTTAACGCCGGTGCGGCCTATCTTGACGTCCACGGCCAGCGGATACGGTGCGCTTTCGTCGTGCAAGGCGATCACCGATCCACCGCTGCCATGCGCGACCAGATCGAGCCCTTTGTAAAGCCCTTTCGCGCTAAACACCACGCCGGGATCCGCGCCGCCCGCAGGTGCTACCGGCGTGGACACCTCGGAGCGGATGCGGGTCTTTTGCTTGGCGTCGTCGTAACCGAGCTGGCCGCGATCCAGCGTCAGTCGCCCGATCGGAATACCCGCGCTTTCATCCAGTTGGACCGTGTCCAGCAGCCACGTCTTGCGTCCATCCGCCGCAGTTTCCAGAAACACCACCGGGCGGATTAGATGCACTTCCGGAAATACCAAACGCTTGCGGAACAATGCGGGCAGATGAATCGAAAATTCCACCTCTTCAGCCGTCACCATTTGCGCTTCCGCCGCCCACGGCGGATTGGCGAACGTCACCCCCTTGGCACTAATGCGCGGCGCGGGCCAGCGCAAGCTGACATCGAAATCGCCGCCGATAACCAGTGCCCGTCCGCTCCTCTCCAAGGCAATATCTTGCAGTGGGCCGCGTGCCCAATTCCAGCCAAACACAGTGATCCATAGCAGGGCCAGAACCGGCAGCGCCAGCAATAAAATCAACAGCCATTTCAGTGAACGACGCAGCATGACGGCAAATCAGAGGAGCATCAGCGAAGGAAGAATCAACTGCTCCCGTGGATGGAATTGCATCCGTCCAGAGATCGCCACAATTTTCCGCGACCGTGGCGACCCATGACCGTGCGGTGGCGTACAAATCGCTAGCAACTTGGCGGTCCGCTAGTAATTTCATTTCCAAACCATTAATCATTTATTGACGGAGTAGTCCGCCGTGAAGCGTAGCGCAATGCGGAACGGTGCTTGTCTGGTGAGCGCCCTGCGATACCCCCGGCTGTAAGCATGCTGGAGCTAGGGGCCGCTTCTCGCAGGCTACTGGCGTTGAATTTGAATCATTAATGTACCAACGAATTAGAAATTGAATAAGAAATAGCCGCGAATAGCTGCCGTTGGTCTTTTTGCCAATTCGCACGGACCCCCGCTTCAGCGCCGCAACTCAAACCAAGCGCAGCAACTCACACGGAGCGGCTACCGTACCAATCGAGCGTCGCGCCGGTTGCCGTGTCGGAGTACAGTGAAACTCTAAACTTCCGGGCGACGAAATTGGACTGGACTCCGACAACCACGCAATCACTGCTGAACCTGCTGCTGGCACTGCTACTCGGTGCGGCGGTGGGGCTTGAGCGCCAGCTCCGCAAGCATCCGGCTGGCCTGCACACCAACGCGCTCGTGTGCCTCGGCGCGGCGGCGTATGTGATGGTGGGGCTAATGACGTTCGACGGCACCGGGCCGGCGCGCATCGCGGGACAGGTGGTGACGGGCGTCGGCTTCATTTGCGCCGGGGTAATCTGGCATCAAGGTGCGACGGTGCGAGGCCTCAATACGGCGGCGACGATCTGGTGCAGCGCGGCGATTGGCATTCTGGCGGGATTGAACCACAACGTCATGGCGATTGTTGCCGCCGCCGTGCTGTTGTTCGCCAACGTGATGTTGCACTGGATTGAGCACCGCTTCTTTGCGAGCGACGTTCACGAATGACGTTTGCGCGGCGATAGGAAGCGCAATGAAGGTGGATAGGCCGGAAGCGCAATACATAAACTCTATGCCCAGCGTGCAGTTCCAACCACTTTTCCTCCAAACTGCCGGCCAATCGGGCAGTTTGCCTTGCGGGAGCGGCTGTACACCTTAAAATTTTGTCTCCCCGGCCCCCGATTCAAACATTCGAGGGCAGGCTCCGGCCGGGGCCCAATTTCGTTGATATATCAGTGGATTACAAAACTTGGATATCGGCCGTCGCCGGTATTACAGTGGTTTTAGAAGTTTCCTTTCTGGCGCAACCGAGCACCATCGCGATCTGACCAACCCAGAAACGCCAAAATGAGTCGATTTGCGCCCGCAATCGCCTCATTTTTCCTCTGGGCCCTTCAAATGAGTCGATTGGCAGTCTTAATCGACTCATCCCGTGAGGCGATTAGGCCTGCGTCCGCCAATTCCGTCATCTGACCGTCCAGTCACTTACGCTACAATCGCTCACACCTTAACCCGCCGCAGCGCTATCCTGCCTCGGCCAATTTTGCTTCGGAGCACCTCATGGTTTTGTTCACCGTCAACGGCGAGCGGATTTCGACAACCGTCGATCCTTCCACACCTCTGCTGTGGTTCTTGCGCGATAACCTTCAACTCACCGGCACCAAGTACGGTTGCGGCATGGCGCTGTGCGGTGCTTGCACTGTCCACGTGAATGGTGAGCCGATGCGCTCGTGTTCGACACCGTTGTCCGCCGTTGCGGGAAAAAGAATCACCACCATCGAAGTCATCGGCAAATCGCCGGTCGGCAAGAAAGTACAAGACGCGTGGATCGCTGAAGATGTGGTGCAGTGCGGCTACTGCCAGTCGGGCCAAATCATGACGGCAACGGCGCTGCTGTCGAAGAACAAAGCGCCGACCGATGCGCAAATCGATGAAGCCATGAGCGGCAACATTTGCCGTTGCGGAACCTACAACCGCGTGCGCGCGGCGATCAAGGTCGCCGCCGGCGGCAACGCTGCCTTCGCTCCTGTCACCAAACCGGCTAGCAAGCCCGCAGCTGCAAAAGCTGCACCAGCCAAAGCGAAGGCATAGGGGATCGACATGGACAAACTTTTCTCCCCACGCAAATCCGCTAAGCCAAGCCGTCGTGAATTTCTTAAGGCCGGTGCTGCCACTTCCGGCGGACTGGTCATTGGTTTCAACTTGTCGCTTGGCAACAAGATCGCAAACGCACAAACGCCGCAAGGCCCAAATCTGAACCAGCCGAACGCTTTCCTCCGCATCGCGCGTGATGGCTCGGTGACGGTGCAGGTCAAGCATCTCGAGTTCGGCCAGGGCGTGATGACGTCGTTACCCATGCTGGTGGCCGAAGAACTTGAGTGTGATTGGACCAAAGTGCGCTCCGAGTTGGCACCGGCTGCACCGGTCTATGCCCACACCGCATTTGGCATGCAGATGACAGGTGGTTCGACTTCCGTGATCAACTCATGGGAGCAACTACGCACCGTTGGGGCAATGGCGCGCACCATGCTCGTAAGTGCTGCTGCCAATCGTTGGAAAGTAGACGCGGCCGTGTGTCGTGCAACCAATAGCGTTGTCACTGGGCCGCAAGGCCAGCGTGCAACTTATGGCGAATTGGCGGATGACGCCGCCAAGCTGCCGGCACCGGCCAAGGTGGCGTTGCAAGCGAACAAAGATCACACCATCATCGGCAAGCCAACGCGCCGCCTCGATGCGCCGACCAAGGTCAACGGCACGGCCCGCTTCGGTATCGACATGACGCCCAAACAGATCCCGAACCTGCACACAGCGTTGGTGGCGCACGGTCCGAATTTTGGTGCGCGCGTGAAGAAGTTTGACGCCTCCAAAGTCAACGGCATCCCCGGTGTTACCCACGTCGTGCAGTTGACCAACGGCGTGGCGGTGGTGGCGAAGTCGTTCTGGGCGGCCAAGATTGGTCGAGACGCACTGCAAATTGAATGGGATCTGGAGGACGCCAGCAAAGCCGATACCGCCAAGCTCTCGCAGAGCTATCGTGAAACTGCAAAGACGCCGGGGCTGGTCGCCAAGAAGGGCAATCCGGACGCGGTAAAGGGTGCCGCGAAGTCCCTTGTCGCCGAATTCGAAATGCCGTTTCTCGCCCACGCGCCAATGGAGCCGATGAACTGTACCGTCTCGATCACCGGCGACAAGTGCGAACTGTGGGTGGGCTCGCAATTCCAGACAGTTGACGCAGGTGCCGCGGCCAAGACCGCAGGTGTAGCGTTTGAGAACGTCAAGCTGAATACGTTGATCGCGGGTGGCGGCTTCGGTCGTCGCGCGAATCCGGCGTCGGACTACATCATCGAAGCCGTTGAGATCGCCAAGAAAGCCGGTGTACCGGTGAAGACCGTGTGGACGCGCGAAGACGACATGAAGGGTGGCTACTACCGGCCGATGTATGCGCATCGCATCGAAGCCGGACTCGACGCGGCTAACAAGATTGTCGGCTGGAATCACACCATCGTGGGCGGCTCGATCATCGCCGGCACGCCGTTTGAACCGTTCTTCATTAAAGACGGAGTGGACGCCAGCAGCGTTGAGGGCACCGCCGATACGCCGTACGATATTCCGAACATGCACGCCACATTGCATACCAGCAAGACTGGTGTGCCGGGTCTGTGGTGGCGTTCGGTTGGACATTCGCACACGGCGTTTGCCATGGAAACCATGATGGATGATCTGGCCAAGCTGGCTGGGCAGGATCCGGTTGCGTTCCGCCGCAGCTATCTGGCCAAGCATCCGCGGGTGGTCAAGACGCTTAACTTGGCAGCCGAGAAAGCCGGTTGGGGCAGCGCGCTACCGAAGGGCCGCGCGCGCGGCGTCGCCGTACATGAGTCGTTCGGCTCGGTGGTCGCCCACGTTGTCGAGCTATCAATGGAGAAGGGCGAACTTAAGTTGCACCGCGTGGTGTCGGCCATCGATTGCGGGCTGGTGGTCAATCCACTCACCGTCACCGCGCAGGTAGAAAGCGCGATTGTTTATGGTTTGAGCGCGGCGCTGTACGGCAAGCTGACGTTGAAGGACGGCGTGGTGCAGGAGTCCAACTTCCACAACTATCCGGTGCTGCGCATGACCGAGATGCCGAAGGTTGAGGTATACATGGTGCCCGGTGGCGAGTCGCCAACCGGCGTCGGTGAGCCGGGCTTGCCGCCGATCGCCCCTGCCGTATCGAACGCGATTTTTGCGTTGACGGGCAAACGGCTACGGTCGTTGCCGTTCGACATGGCGTCGCTCAAGGCATAGCTACATCCAGCAGTTCTTAACGCCGCGGCGGCCTATCCAGGTCACCGCGGCGTTTGCCTTTTTGGGAAAGCATGAAACTCATCATCTTTGCACTGGCGCTGGCCAACTTTGGCGTCGGCACCGGCGGCTTGATCATCGCCGGCGTGTTGCCGCAGATTGCGGCAAGCCTCTCCGTCACGTTGCCGCAGGCGGGCGCGCTGGTCGGCTACTCGTCGATCGCCTACGCGCTCGGTGCGCCGCTGCTGGGCGCCGCATTTGCCGCGATGGATCGAAAGCGCCTGTTGCTCGGCGGCCTCGCGTTGATGACGGTGTCGAGCGTGCTTGGCGCGGTATCAACCGACTACACCGTCCTGCTGATTTCTCGTATCGTGTTTGCGGTGGCGAGTGCGGTGGTAACGCCGACGACGTTGAGCATCGCGGCCTTCATCACCAAGCCCGAACAACGCGGCAAAGCCATCAGCCGGGTATTTGGCGGTTTTGCCCTATCGAATGTGATTGGCTTACCACTTGGTGTGTTGATTGCGAGCCTCGTCGACTGGCACGTCGCGCTCTGGTACGCGGCCGCCGTCAGCGCTGTTGCGCTGGCGCTGGTAGCGGCGTATTTGCCGCGCGATATTCGTGTGCCGCCGAGCAACTTTGCGGTGCTGGCGAACTATGTAATGGACTGGCGCAAGATGCTGGTCGTTTCCATCGTGGTGCTACAGATGGGTTCGGTGTTTGTGATGTATACCTATCTCACTTCGTGGCTTGATCTGGTGGTTGGCATTTCCGGCAACACCACCACCGCATTGTTGCTTTGGTTCGGGCTGTTTGGCACCATTGGCGTGTTCAGTGCCGGCGAGTTGATGCAGCGCCTGACGCTGAGGGTGGCGTCCATCATGTTGCTGGCCATGCTGGCAATTGTGCACACCAGTTTTAGCTGGATGCCGCCATCACTCGGCGCGGTGCTTTTCATTCTGGCTTGCTGGGGTCTGTTTGGCTTTGCCTACCAGCCGATGCAGCAGACGCGCGTCATCCACATCAGCGGTGCGGCGGCCAATGCAGGCATTACGTTGCAGGCCAGTGGCGTTTATATCGGCCAGGCGCTGGGTGCGTTTATCGGCGGAGCGGTGATCGCTGGCGGCGGCATGGCGTGGTTGGGTTGGACGGCGGCGCTCGGCGCGTTACTGGCGCTCGGTCTGCTGTTGATCACGTTTCAGACAACGCGCGATCAAATCGCGGCAAAATAGCGCTATCAATTTGTAAATCATTTTCGCGACCACCGATGAACTCTTTGCTGAACTTTCCACTGCTCAAGCGCACGCTGTTTGCGTTCCCGCTCGCGCTTGTGCTAGCGGGTCTGCTCACGGGTCTGCTCACTGTGGCGGGCGGTTGCGCCTACATCGACGCCAAGCAAGGCGACTGGATTTTCAGGCCGACTGAAGCCACCTGGCGGGGCGCACGCGAACTACCGCCGACGTTCGTCGAGAAACTGCTGCCGGTAGCTTCTGCTGCGGCGAACGAGCAGATTCACGCCTGGTGGGCACCGGTTGCCGATGTCGCGCCCGGCCAGCCCGCGCCGGTGTTGCTCTATTTGCACGGCGCGCGCTGGAATTTGACCGGCAGCGTGACCCGCATCCCGCGTTGGAACCAGATGGGCTTTTCGGTGCTGGCCATCGACTATCGCGGCTTCGGCAAATCCACGCCGCGCTCACCGACCGAGCGTTCCGCAAACGAAGACGCCGAGGCGGCTTGGCGATATCTGCAAACACTGGCGCCAACCGCCAGGAAATTTGTGTTTGGCCATTCGCTCGGCGCGGCGATGGCGACCCACTTGGCACTCAAGAACAATGATGTCGAGGGTCTGATTTTGGAGGGGGCGTTCACCAATATCCCCGAGATGGTAGCGACGACGCAGTTTGGATTTCTGCCGGTCGCCGGGTTCGTTACGCAACGCTTCGACAATCTTGAGCGTATTGATGACGTGAAAGTGCCGGTGTTGATCGCGCATGGAACCGCGGACACCATCGTGCCGTTTGCCATGGGCGAGCGTTTGTATGCGGCCGCGAAAGCGCGCAAGCGATTTTTTAAAGCCGAAGGCGGCTCGCATCACAATCTGACATCACGCTACTTCGATGAGTACGCACGCGCCGTTTGGGAGCACTTTGACTTGCGCAGCCATCGCGCCACGTCGGGTGCCGGATGAGAAAGATTGGTAGGGGTCGTTCTCGAAGCCCCAAAAACTTTTCGTTCCCGCGAACGACCGCGGTTTTTAGAAGTCCCCGTGGCGCAAACCCCAACAAAGACGGGCATTTTCAGGCAGAAATGCTTGGAAGTGCCCGTCAATAGGCGACTTTTAATATGGGGAGCTTCTCGACGTCACCAAGCGCTGTTGCGCCAGCGTCGCCGGAGAGATTTCCGTTGGTCAAGGTCGGGGTCCAATCTTGTTTGCGCATCGACAAACGACAAAACTCGGATACCGTCCTGTGCCGGTATGACAGGGTTTTTAGAAGTTGCCAATGCAGTCGCTAGATATCGACGTCCTGAACCATCTGCGCGACTGGCTTAAAGCGGGCCACGCGGCAGCGCTCGTGACGGTGGCGCAAACGTTCGGTGCGAGTCCGCGGCCGCCCGGATCAATGCTGGTGATTCGTGACGACGGGATACTGGTGGGCTCGGTTTCGGGCGGGTGTATCGAGGATGACCTGATTGCCCGCCGGGCGGAGTTCTTTGCCGGAGGGCGGCGGCCGATTCGCCAGCGCTACGGCATCACCAGTGACGACGCGCGGCGCTTCGGGCTGCCGTGCGGCGGTGAGCTTGAAGTGCTCATCGAACCACAGCCGTTACTGCCCGAGGTTGAAGTGCTGCTCGCCCGCATTGCGCGCGGCGATGTTTTCTTTCGCGACGTCGATCTCGGCAGCGGCGTCTGGCGTTACCGTGAAGCAACCCCGCACGACAAAACCAGCATCAGCGAAACGCAATTTATGAGCCTGCACGGTCCGCGCTGGCGTTTGCTGATCATCGGTGCATCGGAGATCTCCGTGTATCTGGCTGAAATCGCCAAGACGCTAGACTTTTGGGTCTGCGTGTGTGATCCACGCGAAGAGTACCGGCAGGCGTGGCGGGTAGATGGCACAACGCTAGTCGAGGGCATGCCGGACGAGGCGGTGATCGCCTTTAGGCCCGATTTGCACACGGTGGTGGTCGCGGTATCGCACGATCCGAAACTGGACGACATGGCGCTGATGGAAGCGCTCAAAACACCGGCGTTTTATGTTGGTGCGGTCGGATCAAGGAAGACCAGCGACGAACGACGCGCGCGTCTGCAGATGCTCGACATCAGCGCGGCGCAAGCCGCTCGTTTGCACGGACCGGTGGGGCTTGCCATCGGCAGTCGCACGCCGCCCGAGATTGCCGTGGCGATTGCCGCCGAGTTGGTGGCGGCGCGCAACCAGATTGTGTTGGCCCCGGTCACAGCCCCAGCCCCGGCCCCGACTCCAGTTCGGCCGGTTCAGCAACTCGCGTGATCGCCGGCATCATTCTTGCGGCGGGACGCGGCGAGCGATTCGGTGGCGCGAAGCTGTTGGCGAGGCTGCCCTCGGGCATCACCATTCTCGAAACAACGGTGGTGGCGATGACCGCGGCGCTGCCGTCGGTCACGC
>Ga0209490_10004933_pt1 | contig 12221 bp, 12 predicted proteins | sample MAT06_FD_187209 | JGI IMG/M metagenome (GOLD analysis project Ga0209490, IMG submission 187209) | Freshwater microbial communities from Lake Fryxell liftoff mats and glacier meltwater in Antarctica - MAT-06 (SPAdes) (version 2) | ecosystem: Environmental > Aquatic > Freshwater > Ice > Liftoff...
GCCGTTCCAAACCCGCCGCTTTAAGTTTCCATTCAATTGGTTTCCCCAGCGAGTGGGGACCCACCCTCATTAAAACCTATGCTCTGACAGGTGTCTAGTGCGTCTTTGCGAGGGGTTCGTCAAAAGTCTCCAAATGATCATACTTTGATGCCTTCAAATCAGCTGAAAGCGTTATTGGGTAGACTATCGAGGACTACAACAGCAGCAGCAGTCTTACAGGCATTTGCTCAACTTGTAGCACCAGCCAAAACTGAAGGACTATCAGAGGTTAATTGTCGGTCAGACAATCACTGAGGTGGGCGGCAGCAAAACGTCTGGACCGCCCCATACTTCCACCTGTCCCAACGTGTGTCCCGATAGGGGATAAAAGCGAACGCTATCTACCTCAATTTTAACGTGTGGTCGTAGCCGATCGCGCAATTCTCGATACTTCGGCGCTGGCAGCACGCATTCAAACACGCTGTACTGCACCCGACGCCCATAGCCCTCGAGCAGATTCGCGACCTTTTGGCGACGTTTGTTACAAGGAATGTCGTAAGTTACTAGGTAAAGCAGCATTAGCGAATCACGTAAGGTTTATAGCCCAGGCTAGGAGACACAACAAACTGCTTATAGGCTTTCACCTGGCGGTTGAGTAACGCCCAGCGGGGTTCCTGTTGTTTGTCCACAGTCGTCACTGCTGTCTCCATGCGCTGGAGAAACGCACGGAGAAACTTTTTGCGTCCCTGATCATTCAGATAACAAGCTGCGTCGGGGTAATCAAAATCAGTTTCGACAGAGACAATGTGGCTGTTGACTAAAAACAGCACCAGTGAATCGATCATGGGGGCACGAAACTCCTCAATCAAATCGGAAGCTAGGGCAGCATGACGTTCTGATCCTTGGTGTAAGCAGGCTTCATAAGGATCTAAGCCCTGGAGCTCCAGCAAACTTAGTAGATGGTTCCATAAGAGTTGGTAGCCGAAGCTGAGCATGGCATTCACCGGGTCTTTGGGTGGTTGGCGTGATCGCACCCGAAAGGTAAAGTCATGCCCCGTGAGGCATTCCCCCAACACACCAAAGTAGCAGGCTGCCGCCGCACCCTCGAACCCCATCAAACGTTCCGTTGAGTCTGACTGCTCGGCTCGATAAATGAGGTAGGTTAAACCCTGAATCGCGTCAGCCAACGTTTCAGACTGGCTTCGCCGTCGTTGGCGTTGTAGCATCACCCGACTATTTTTGAGCTTGGCGCGGACGATGCTTTTGGCAACCTTCAGGCGATCGCTCGGTGACAGGAGTTGTTGCTGCCGTGCCAGGGAACGATACCCTCGTTCGATCGGCACCATACGTCCATAACAGCGTCCCATCCGCGAGAGATAGACGATCGGAATGTTGCGCCAAAGGCACGCTCGAATCAATTGTGTCGTGATTTGCGACTGACCAAAAACCAGAATTTGCTCGACCAACGGCAATTGCACCTGATCGAGCACCGTTTGCCCCTGTTTGATGAGCACTTGTTCCTGTTTTAGTGACAGATAGCAACCCGATTGAGAAATGTAGAGCGATCGCATGGTAAATATGAGAAAAGAGGACAGTTCGCAACTCGCCATTTCAGAGAGCGATCGTTTGCCTATGCTCAAATTCACGGACTCTTAAGCAATTTCGGCAAGGGTTTTTGCGGAACTTTGCGCGGCTAGTACAGGCTTTCCTCAGAAGATTTACAGCCTAACTGCGATCAACCAATCTCAATTTTCAGAGCGTTACCGCGATCGCTCTAGCAACTGATCAATCTGTTGATTCAGTTGATCAAACGGATTCGTACCAGGCGTTCCAGCAACTTGCTTAATCACCTGACGCAGATTTGCCAGCACTTTTGCTTCCTCCTCAATCTCAGACACTCCTTCAAACTCATGCACTGACGCATTCCGGCGATCGCAGTAGTCATTCAACTCGTTCAGCGGCTGCATGATTGCCGCAAACTGAGGGTAGTAGTCCAAAATCGCAATCAAGGTATAGCGACTGATGCCAGCATGAAGCCGTAGCGCCCTCCCTTTCGGCAGTTTGTAATGCTGCAAATGCTGATAAAGCTTACCCTGCTCCCATTGCTGAATTTGCTGCCAGGATTGTTCCGCTTCTGCATATTTCCCCGACACCTGCAATCCAACCCGTTCCATCACCAGGAAGCGCAAAACATTTTCTTGCAGCCCCGATAGCATCACCAAAAACTCTGCATATCTCTGGTTCTTGAGTTTTATCAGCGCATTAAAGTAGGCTTCTTTCAGCAATGCCTGTCGCTGCTTCTGGCGCAGCGGTGCCAGCTCTGAAAGCCACTGCGAATTAATTTCAGGCGCGATCGCGGCAAGAGCATTGTAGGCGCGATCGAAGTCGAGCGAAAGCCGATAGAACCCATAGCGCAACAGGGCGACCAGCGATTCGGTAGATAAGCAGGTCGATTCCAGACTGGTGAGCGCACCACTGTAGTTGTAGTCCGCCACCTGTTGCTTAATCACCTTTAGATCAAACTCATTCTTCAGCGAATTGACATCATCTTTAAACACCTGTAACTGTCCAGGGTGCATCTTCTGCGGGTTCCGCACCTGCCAAATATGGAGATCTGCATAGCCCGCCGCCTGGACAATTCCCCAAGCCGATTTCAGCGCGGGGGTGCCCGATGAAGCATTGCATTCCAGGGTATCTTCAGCAGTCAGGACAGGCTTCAATTGATCAAGCAGGCGACGAACTTCTTGCGCCGCTAGCAGTTGACTCACCGGATCGTGGGAAAGCGTCTCGCTCACGGGCAACAAAGCGATCGCCTCTGCTGCCAAATTAAACGGTGTAGAGGTCAACATGGCTTGGGTGTCGATCGCATTTTGCTCCGTGTCGATCGTGTATAGCAGCATCACACGACTGAGCGATCGTTGCTCGGCTAACAAATAACGCACTAACGTCAAAACCGAGCCTTCAGTGTTGGTGTTGGCGTAGGGGTCTTGATTGCCCACAAACGAAAGAATGATGCTTGTCATAATCATGTTTAACGATAAACATCTCGACGATGACCAATGTGAACAATAAGAATAGTTTGTGCACCATCATCAATATCGTAAATGACACGATAGTCGCCAACTCGAATGTGCCAACCCTCTCGCCCTTTTAGCTTCTTGCAACCCGATGGTCTGGGTTCATCTGCTAGCGCCTGTAAAGCACCTCGGACTCTAACATAGGCATCCTCTGGCAAATCCGCTAATTCCTTTTGGGCACGGCGTAGAAGCGAGATTTCATAGCTCATGGTGCGTTTTGCCTGGTTTGATCGATTTCAGCGATCGCCTCTTCCAGTAAAACGACCTCATCTCTTGATTCTTTGGCTGCATCATAAGCCTGAATAGACTCCAACTCTTCCAGAGCCTCTAGCAATTGTTCATATTCCTGGATGTTCAAAATCACAGCAACTCTTGTGCCTTGCTCATCAGTTAAATAACGTTCTTTTAATCCATCCATGAGCTTTACTCCTAATTTGATGGCTGATTTCCATTTTCCATGATTCTGACTCTGTGCCCAGATTTGCACAGCTTTAGCGAGGCTTGTAGGCTATCAATCAGTTCCACCCAGTGAAGCCAGAAACACCTGAGATTAGAGTTGAGCGATCGCGTCTTTCAATTCCTGATGCACCTTCACCATCAAGCTGGCTTCCTTTAAGCTTTTGAATCCTTCAGGAAAGTCTTCTTTGGCAATGAAGTTCAGAACCTCAAGCAGCCTGCTTTCCCACTCTTCCGGTGATGAAACACCCCAAAAGCTCCATAAGTCTGCCTCAGACATACCTTGCACTTGATGGAAGATAAAGTTTCTTTTTTCAGATACGTTATTTTCCTTGTTATTACGTTCATCCCAAAATATTTCTATCTCTAGACACTCAGTTTTGTACTCACTTCTACAGGCACGGAATAGCTTATAAATGGTTGACAAGTCCAGTAGAACTTTATTTTCTTTTTTTATCTTGCATTTTAATTTTGCCAGATCATTACTTGGATCGCCGTTTTGCTTGAATTTAGCCTTTGAAAAATAGTCTTTGGCATCAGATAATACTGAATCCTTTAGGTAGAGCTTTTTTTCCTTCTTTTCAATGTGCCCCTTGTCAATGCCAAATTCATGATCACTCCATGCTGAAAAGATATATTCAAAAGCTCTAAAAGAATGGAAGAATGCTTCAACAATGTTGTCTTGCTTCTTACGGACTAAAGCAAGATAGACCTCCTCGTAAGCAATCCACCACCAATTTTCTGCTCTTGTCCGTTCTTCTACATCTGATTTAAATTTTGAATGCTTCAGCTTTTCAAGAAACGTATCGAACTTGGCAACGTTCCATTCAATAGCAGCACGCAGCAATTTTTCTGTGTCGTCATCATCTTTAAGGTAGTCTTTAACTAATGTTGCTACGCCTGAGTAGTTATGGCTATCTAGTAATGCCTTTGCTTCCTGAATGCGAATGCCACGTAGGTAGCTGGAACCTTCAAGCGGTTCAGAAACGGTGGAATCGTACTCATTGCTGACGAGAAATTTAACGCGATCGCCAAACTGCGCCAGACCACTGAACTGCACGGCAGACGAAATCGCTGGAGTGCCTGCCTGATGGCTGATATAGACTGTAGTCGGATCAACTAAAATCTCATCATCTTTCAGTGTAGAGCGCACAAGATCTAAAACAAAGTTCCAGTTATCCAAACCAGGCTGACCTGGTTGCGGTGCAATCTTCAGGGGCACTAATTCAGCATCGGGCAAATGAGTCTTGAAATAATTCTCGAATATAGGCTGCAACTCACAGGTATCTTGCCAGTAAGGACATTTGAGATCCTCTCGTTGGGTTTCATCAAAAATCTGGCTTTGGTCAGTCACTAGGAGAATGATTTGGGCGATCGCCTCATCTTTCAACTTGGCAGTAAATTCCTTCAGGAGTGGAAATTCTAAAGTGCCCCAAACTTCATCAGGACAAGCTTGATAAGCCATTCCCAATACTCTAGGCGCAATTCGATAGGGATCATCTGAATCCCTAATCGCTTGGGTGGGTTCAAAGGGTAAACGGTGACAAGCTGGTTTAATCAGTCGATACCAATCATCCCAATAGTCATTGGTTTTGAGTTGTACATCGCTACTGCCTGTTGTGACCAGCCAGATTTTCATGGTTGTGTCCTATGACCAAAGTTGTTTGAAATCGGTAGCTTCGTCAAGAAATTTGAGAAAATCAGCCGTTTTCTGAACTTCATCTTGATTGCCCGATCGATTGGGAAAAATGGTAAGCAATTCGACAAATTGCTCTGTCTCCTGTAGTGGAGCTTTCTCAGCCGTTGGCGGCAGATAGCGAGGATACATCCGATGCCAAATCCGTCCGATTCGATTCATACTGCCAGTTAATTCTGACTGTTTTATGCGATGTCCTTTGCGGTAATCATCGTGGAACCAAGCAATTGCCAAACTATCATCTTCTGATTCTGCGATTCTGCCCCAAACCTGCACATTTTCCTGATTCCAGGCTTCTCTCCAGGTGTTGTTTGGAGCTTGGCGATCGGTGATCTCGGTCAACCATGAAAACTCCTGTGCTTTTTGGTGAAAGGTCTCCAGAAACTTTGTAATCCCAAGCAAATTGTCATTGACTGGGATATACAATTTGCGCGAGGGTCTCGTAAATTTCCAATGACAACCAATCATTTGTCGTTTGTAACCTGGTAAGAACAGGCGATGATCTGCTCGTCGCCAGGATTTACCAAAGCCACCCAGCAGCATAGAAAACTTCACCAACCGAATCACAAAGCTTTTCAGTTCATCCCGTTGCAGTTGGGATAGATGATCTTGCATCACTAGAACATCCAGCATTGCATCCCCAGTTTCATAAATCGGCACACGGTTATTGCGATTCCCTGCTGCAACCCATTCATCCAACTCTAACTTGGGTGCATTAAACGCAATGCCTAGTAGCCCCACCGTTGCACTTTCTCCCCTGCCGATTCCGCCCCAGAGTTGTTTGGTGAGGCGATCGGTCGTTTTCTCATCAGTGATACCGTGAAATAAGCGGCGTGTGTGTCCCCGTAATGCCGCCTTAAACACATTCGGGCGAAATTCTCCCTCGCGATCGATGCGGCGAGACGCTGCACCCTGTCCCCACAGACCGACTGGGACTAATCTGCTTTCGCCATGGGTTCTCACCTGTCCATATCCGGCACTGACTCGTGAACCAATGCCTCGTTCTAATGCTTTCTCCCAAATCTTCCAGATTTCTACCCATTCGGCATCTGGTAACTCCTTTGTGCTGGATATACCAAAGACAAAAGTTGGCTGATACAGCGAAATTTGGATGAATGCACTGTGACCAGCCTGATCCTTCGTTTGCCATTCTTCTTGTGGATGCACCACATCCACCAATGAGTTATCTAACCATTTGCCATCGTTGGGATAGCCACCGTGAAACCGCAAAATACCAGGATGCAACTCGCCGTCGTTCCCCTTGCCGCCACAGTAACGGCGAATCTCATCCAGTGGGCACAGTTGCCGACACGCCCGTAGAAATGCGCCCTTCATGCTGGAACCAGGGAAAAATGCCCAACCTCGTTCCCCAATCACTGGACGAATCACACCTGCATCCTGTCCGCTATTCGTCACCATGCGCCAGGTGAACTTGCATGGATGAGTTTTCACATGGGCATCAAATGCAGGTGTAGTGTTAGAGTCACAGGCTTCTTGCCATTGGTTTGCCCAGTCGTAGGCTTGCTGCCGAGGTGCTTTAGGAACCAGACGTTGAATCTGCGATCGCCCACCTACCTGTGCCTGAAACATCAACGGAACATAATCATGGTCTGGCATTCGAGCTTCCTCCCGCACCATTTCTTGGCTTCTTGTGGCGTTGCGTCCACCAGACCAAACTGTCGCAAAATTCAACGAGTACAGCTAGGGCAATCTTGCGCTGCTCCTGGTCAAAGTCCCAGAGCTGATCGGTCATCGTTTTGATCGTGGCGCTGTTAGCAGTGACGCGATCGTTGGGGATCTGAATCCCTGCTTGTCTCATGATTTTGCATAGTTCATCCCAGGTTGCCTTCCAAAAATCAGCTTTGTCCTGACTTTCGCGTTGCAGGCGCAAATGTTCGCCCCAAAAGCGTTCCAAGCCATAAGCAGTAGTCATCCGCATTTTATGACTTTCACCCAGCACATCTTTATCGCGAAATTTCAGTACTAGATCATGGGCTGCGCGATCGATTTCATACATTTTCCAACTCATTCAGCTTTCTCCTGTTGAGTGGTGACAACATCCAGGTTTTTCAGGGTGATTTCGCAGTTACCAAACCCGATCGACTCCAATCCACCCAGATAGATTTCACTGGTTGTATGCCCGTTACCAAATGGATGCCAGGATTTTGATTTTGATGCGGTATTGCGAATGGCGATGGGAAACACCATAAGCGTCCCTTCTGGCAACGCTTCTGTGTTAAAGAACCCACCACCATCAACCCTCTTTTCATCATCTTTTAGCCGCACCCGACTTTGCCGATAGAGCGCCATATCGTGGATCATGCCAATCTCATCATCTGCGACTACGACCGCTGGAAGCTCATCGCCACCGGGAAACCAGGCAGATAAATCGGTTGTACCTTTGGTCAACTCTAAGAATCCAAAGTTGAAAAAAAGTTTCTTTTTCCCGTCTACATTGAGCGTTTTGACTGTTGAAGAGCCAAGATATTTATCCGGCACTTTTGCCGTTTTTAACGGGCTGCCATCCTCCAGCTTGACGACATCTCCCGCAATCCGTTGATAGCGTTTGAGCAATTTGGGACTGCTGACCCAAACGATTGGCTGCCCCGGACAGAACACAGGCAACCATAGCAACGAGGCATACTCGAATTTGACGATCGATTCAGTTGTTGCATCTGACTCACCTGTTTCTGCCGGACTGCCATACCAGTAGTTCGCTTCAGTTTCGTTATCCCGACGCATTTCAGAGCGAAACCTTCCCCGAATCGAACTGCCAGGAAGAATCCCAGTCTGGGTAAATTGATCGCGGAAAATCAAATTCAAGTTTCCACTTTCCTCTCCCGCTGTCGCTCCCACATGCAGCGGAGCCAGGGTTTCAATAATGCCGTAGGCTTTTTTATACATTACGCAACTCCTTGAAGCTTAATTGGCAAACACAATCCAGTTCCCATTTTTTTGAGTAATCCTTTGTCAGGAAACCAATCATCGGGGAAATCCCACCAGCGTTTATTGAGCGGCTGTTTGAAAACATAGACCGTTCCCACCGGAACCGCATACCGTCCTCGACTCAATCGCCCCCGCTCTGTTTTGCGATTGCCCAATCGATAGCGGTAAGGCACCGCTTTATCGGTGAGCATTTGTATTCCGTCCCTAGGGAATTCAGGATGTTTCGGGCAGCGGTAGGACAGATTATTGGAACCCCAAACACCGGGAGTAATGAAGGCGCAGGCGAGATCGATGGGTTGATCGAGGAGTTGATTGATGGTGCTGCTAGGCGGTAGCGGCTGACTGCCAACCTCCACCATGTGACCCTCTCCCCCAAAGCGATACCACCCATTGGGTAAGGCATTGGTAGACAGGTAAACCAGGCAGTAGTCTTCATCCATCTGCACCGCATTTTCCAGAAATAGCCCGTCTTCATCTAAGACATGGCGCTCTTCTGATTTCATGTGCGGATGCAAAAACGAAACCGATTTCCAGGGCACTTGAGCAGCTTCCTGATTGGTGCGGATCTTGCGAGTTTCTCGGTTCCAAGCATCAATACTTTGCCAAGTGTAATATGCCTCCAAGTCTTGCTTTTGTGGATCGCGTTGCCAATGACGATCGCTTTCCAAGCGCCATTCATCTTCGTTATCCTCTGCAATGATGCGATGTCTGGGAACGGGGACATAGAAGACTTCTGGTTGATCGCGTTTTGCCCAAAAGGGTCCCGTAACATGAAGGGTTTGCTTCAGATCATCGTGGGCTGAGATCACGCCCTTGCTGGCATGGTTGGCACTGAAAAACAACCCTGCTACGGTTGCAGCATCAGGAGGAAACTTTGCCCCCGATCGCCCCACTAAATTCTCAGGCGACAGAAACGCCCCCGCACTGCCATACATCAAGCCCAGCGGTGAAATCGTAATCAGGTGTTGGAACATAGGTGCCATCCTACTTGAATCAAATCATCAATCCATTGAGCGATCGCCAATTCAGAACTATCACCAGCTACGTATTTCCAGCGTTTATCCACCAGTGGATTGCTCTGAATCGTTTGTCCAGCATTGTCAAAGTAGAAATTCAATAACTGAACTGCCAGATAGGAGTCAGCTTTTTGTTTGTCCGTTTCCGTTAAACGAATGGCATGACGGGCTTTGAGCGTTGCCCAATCGCTGTAAGCATGTGCCCAGTTCTGTCCACCATCCCGATCGCGATACTTCGTCAAAATATCCAAATAATCCCAGGGGCACGTCAGTTGGGCATATTGACCACTGTTGAACAACACGCGAATCGTGACGCGATCTCGCCCCAAAGTCTTTGATCGCTTCTCCGCCTCTCGACAGTGCTGCAAAATATCCCGCTGAGGAACGCGATTGCCTGCCCAAACAAAGCCAACGCTTACGTTAATGGGCTGTTTATGTTTTAGCCATTCATCCGGAAAGTCTTTTAACCATTCAAAGGCATTTTTAGCTGGAATAGGAGAATCTTCGCGATCGCTATAGAGTACACCGAGAAAATCATCGCCCCCAGCATAGACCACCCGTCCGAGGCGATCTGGAATCTTAAACTGCTGCCCCCACTCACGCATTGCCTCACTGAATTTCTGGGTTTCAGTATCGCCAATCAGCTTCTTGAGATGATCACCAACTTTATCTCCGTCTCCCATGAACCAACCCGTCCAGTGCCCTTGCTCTCGGACAATATCCTTAAATCCTTTTCCTAGTTCCGTCATGCCTATTTTTTTAGCCAATGTTGGCAACGTCACTAAACGTTTCACTAATTCAGGAATACTTAATCGTTCATTAGCCGCAACATATTTCCCTTCTGGCTCCACATCCGCAGGTACAATTTGTCCAGAACGTTGATAGGGATCATCCAGCACCCATGCCAACTGTCTATAGAAGTGTTTGAGTTCTTTTTTCTCAGCCTCGTTCAACGAGTGTTTAGGATCGCGCACTTCACCTAATCGAGTCCAGGCGATCGCATCGGTTCCCGTCAAGCTCGAACTTTCTCCTGTCCAATTAATTCCAGTCCAGTCCCGTTTTAGTTTGCGCCGTTCCAAATCACGCATCGCCGCTTCTGAGGTGTCGCCTGTGCCCCAAAAAATTTCCCAGGTGCATTGTTTCCAGCGAATCCACTCTGCATCCCAATGGTAGCGATCGCTCGCTGGAACATTGTCCTCAAGCCAAATCTTGCAAGTCGTGAGAATGTTATCCCAGGCTTGAATCAGCGTCTTTTGGACATCATTGCGTTCAAATAAACCCTTGATTAAAATTCGGTTAGGCATTCCATCCTGTACGTTAATCAGGGCTGGAGAAATTACCTCCAAGTCAGGTGAGTGATAGGCTGCTTGAGCTAACTTCTGGCTTAGGTAAGACAGGATCTGCGATGCCCCATAGAGATCTCGCAGCTTGCGGGATTTTTCAATAAAACCCTGCACTGGAGCAAAGCTAATAGCTGTGTACTTAGAATCTGGCTCAGCAGGCACAGGCGAATTCTCCCTAGCAGGTTGCTCTTGCACTACGACTGTAACCAGAGTGCCCAGCTAAACCCTAGAGAGAACAAATATTTAACGTTATTTCATCAATAACCTTGGGAACTTTACAGAAAAAGGGCTTAAAGAATCACTTTAATAAGTTATGAATACTTTAAATTTCTTGACGGGTTGACATGGCTAAAAGACCGACAGTACACGCCTATTCAGACCAAACCGCCTTTGAGCGTCTGCTGCTGCTGATCGCCACCTTGGTACATCACCCCGGAGTCGGCAGTCGGAGCGCGAAGACAGCTACCGCTCAAGATGCCCTCGAATCAGTGCGTCAGCACATGCAATGCCTGGCTCAGGCGGTGGGTGTAACCTTGCCCGTTTACTCTTTACATACTTTACGGAAAGATTTAGTCACCCTCCGAAGTTACGGGATTCTAGAGCGCAATCGCCATGACTGGGGTTACTATCTGGGCACTGGTGCGATGAACCGGGACGAATTGCAACTAGCCTTGAATGCGCTTTTCTCCCAGGCAACGTATCAAGGTGACTCACAGGCAAGACTCGCCTACCAAGCCCTCAGCCAACGACTGAAGCCATTAAACCTGGAGAGCAAAGGCGAGTTATTCTACCCGGTACGTGCTCACTTCAATCGCGCGATCGTCCATACCGATCCGGATGAAATGATGCGTCAGCAACAACATCGGGATACTCTCTTTCATGAGCTGGAAACGCTCGAAAGTGCTATTCTCCAAGGTTTACCGCTTGAGCTTTACCTGGCTCGTACGCCGTACAAAAAGCAGCCTACCTTCCGCCAAGTCTATCCGCTGCAACTGCTTTACCACGATGTCGCCTGGTATCTCGTGATGGAAGACTACGAAAACGGTCACTTAGCCATCTCCCGTATCGATCGCTTCAAGCGTCACTTGAAACGGCTCCAACCCATAGGACGTGGGCTTGAGGCGCAACAAAAAAGCTTAGACGTGGCGCATCAATTACTACAAAATGGTTGGGGATTAAACCTGGGCAATCCAGATGAGCAGCAGTTGGAACGCCAGGGACTGTTGCCGTTTATCCATATTACGGTGCGCTTTTTACCGCCAGCTTCGCGGTTCATTGAAGAAGGTGAGCGGCGACATCTGAAACAAAAGCTGGTGTATGGCCCCCAAGATACAGAAACGGGAGAGCCGCAGTATGTGGATTACAGTGTCAAGCTACCGGAGCGATCGCTAAATGAGTTCAGCTTTTGGGTCAATCGCCACATGGCGAGCGCCCAAGTTTTAGCGCCAGCGTCCCTAGTCGCAAAACATCATCAAGCTGCCCTCACACTAGTCCAGCACTATAAACAGAAGCAACTGGGAGTTCAAACGTTCGATTGCTGAGGGGCTGCCAGTCCTTTTTCATGACCCGCACAGTGCCTAATAAGTACTCAATCAGAATTAATTACACAAATAGACATTATAATCAATAAGACCATAAAGTTGTGTAGTGAATGAGGTCTTAGATGCTTTTCATTCGAGAAATAAACCCACTGTCGTTGAAGCTGCTG
>Ga0209490_10004942_pt1 | contig 12215 bp, 12 predicted proteins | sample MAT06_FD_187209 | JGI IMG/M metagenome (GOLD analysis project Ga0209490, IMG submission 187209) | Freshwater microbial communities from Lake Fryxell liftoff mats and glacier meltwater in Antarctica - MAT-06 (SPAdes) (version 2) | ecosystem: Environmental > Aquatic > Freshwater > Ice > Liftoff...
CGAAATGACCGTCTTCGCCGATTCCGACCAACGCCGCATCGAGGTGGCCGCCGGCGGTGGCTTCATTGAGAGTATCCGCGTACAGCGCGGCCGCCGCGTCCAGGTCGTCCATTTCCGCCGGCATCGGGTGCACGTGTGCCGGTAAGGCGCCGCCGGCCTGCCATGCGGCCAGGGTCGGGGCGTCATTGCGATCCGCATGATCGCGCGGGACGGCACGTTCATCCAGCCACAGCAGGTGCAAACGTGAGCGCACGAAATCATCGAGCATGCCCGCCAACGCGGTCAGCACCGGGCCAGGAGAACGGCCACCGGGAATAGCCAAGGTCGCACGGCCGCGGGTGGCGGCGGCACGATCCAGGTGTTGATAGAGGGCTTCGGCGACGGCGGTGGCGGTGTAGGGTAACATTATTTAATTCCTTATTTCTTTTTTGTTTGAGGGTTTTTGTGCGACTTAGGATTTTTGTAGTGCGGCGTCCTGCGTCCTGCGTCCTGCGTCGCGAGATTCGATTTTCGCAGTCCGAGGTCCGAGGTCCGAGGTCCGAGGTCCGAGGTCTTCGAAGGTGCCTGGGACGGGTGGATGGCTGACGAGGACGGCTGACGAGGACGGCTGACGATGCGGCTGACGATGCGGCTGATTGAGACGGGATTATTGGGAGAGGAGGAAAGTCATCCACAGGATGAGGGTGATGGGGGCGAGGAGGGTGGTCAAGACGACTTGGGCGGCCATCAGGGCTTCGTCGCCGCCAAGTTGCCGGGCCATGGGGACGCTGGCCACGGCGCTGGGGCAGGCCATCAAGATGGTCGCGGTGACGATGCCGGTGGGGCTGGCGCCCCAGGCCCAGGCCAGGGCGGCGGTCAGCGCGGGGGCGAGGATCAATTTTCCGCTCGCGGCAAATAGCAGCAGGCCGGTCGAAGCGCGGAGTTTGGCCAGATCCAGAGCGGCGCCGGTGACCAGCAGGGCCAACGGTAACGCCGCCTGCGCGAGTAACTCCATGGTGGTGGCCACCACATTGCCGCGGAGCACGCCCGGAGCCCACCACGACAATGCCATGCCGGCGACACAGGCAAGAATCAGCGGATTACGCGGCAGGGCGCGCAGGGTCTGGCGCACACCCCCTGCGCTCAAGCCATGCTGGGGCACGACGAATCCCAACACGCTGCCCAGATTAAAAAGCGGCACCATGAAGGCGAGAATGACGGTGTAGGTCGGCACCAGATGTGCACCGACCTCTGCCGGCAAGGCCTGGGCCGCCAAAACAATGATAGGAAGGCCAATATATGCGGCATTGGCGCGCGCCGCGCCGCTGACCAGCGACCCCCGCTCGGCCGGGCTGCGCCGCGAGCTCAGCAACAACGTCAAACCTAGCACCGCGGCAAAGGCCAACCCAGCCGCCAACAACGCCCACCCATCAAACGCCTGCCGCAGGTCCGCATTCGCCACCGACAGAAGTAGCTGCGCCGGCAGGCCGACCCAATACACCAGCCGGTTGAGCTCGGCCGCTCCCACCGGGGATAACAGGCCCCCTTTGGCCAGCACCCGCCCCAGCAGCAGCACGGCCACCACCGGCACTACCGCCGCCATCATCACCATCATTGGCTGCATGGGAGGCACTGTCTCCTCGGATCGGGTCCCAGAAAGTACTGATCCCCTGGCCACGGTGCCGGGACCCACGGTGCCGGGACCCATGCTACAACCCCTGAGTGGCACACGGTCAGGCGCGAACGGTGGGCCATCTTGCCTGGGGTGGGCAAAGCCCGCCTAATGGCGCGTCCGAGGTGGCCCATGCGTGTTCTCAGTCGTTGTCTTTTCGCCCTGGTCGTTCCGGCCGTTGTCCTGAGCGCCAGCGAAGCCGCGCCGGTCATGACGCCGACCCCGGCCAAGGCCCCCGCGGTCACCGGACCGAACAATAATCTGGTTGATCGGGTCATTCCCGCCTATGGCATGAACCTGCCGCGCGGAGTAATGCTGGACCTCAATGCTGCGCAGTTGGCGATCACCGCGCGCGCCTTTGCCGCTGACGTCGAAGCCAAAGTTCTCTCCGGCGAACTGCGCCGCGGCGCGGCAACCTTTGCCGTTGCCACCGATTCCAATGGCTTGCCCGTTCGCGGCGCTGAACCGCAGATCACCGCCCGCATCCCCCTGCCGGAAGAAATCCAACTGCTCGCCTTGTTTGACGCCACCGTCAAGACGCAGGCCCGCCTGAGCCCCAGCGGCATTTCCGCACCGATCGCCGAACACCAACAATTGGACGAGGCCCTCGCCGCACTCAGTCGCGCCGCCGAGATGCTGCGCTTAGGGCTGGGTGATGATCTGTATATCGACTTGGATGCCCGCGCCGTCGCCTGGAAACAGCGCATCTATGCGGCGCGGATCCAAGTCCGCGAAACCCGCATCGCGGAACTGATGAGCAGCAATAAAAAGCTCAGCCGCCGCGCCGCCGAAGAAAAAGTTGATGCCGAACCGCTGGTCATTCCCGACATCGACCTGATCGACATCCCGGACAGCGTCCGCGATGCAGTAACCGTGAAGACCCCCGCCCCCGGCGAGGAAACCGCGAAACCAGCGAAAGCCGCCAAGCCGATGGATCCCGTGGTCGCAGAACCGGCGCTGGCCCAGCCCGAGCCTGAAGCGGCCATGCCGGAAGAGACGAGCCCAAGCGAACCCGCAGCTACGGCGCCAGCGCTGCCGGACCTGGGTGAATTGCCGACGCTTGAACCCGAACCTATGCCCGAATTGGCTCCGGAATTGCCCGCCGAACCGGCAGTCGAAGAACCGGCCATGGCAGAGCCAGCGCCGGCTGAACCGATGCCGGTCGAGGAGGCATTGCCCGCCGTCGAAGAAACCTTGCCTGCGGAGGAACCCGCCGCGGTTGCAGAACCTGCGGCAGAAGAAATGCCTGCGGAGGCCCCGGCCCCCGTCGCAGAACCCGCACCCGCTCCAGCGCCCGCCCTGGAAGCACCGGCTCCGGCGCTGAATCTCGACGACCTCCCCGATCTCTGAGTAAACCCTCGGCCAAGTGCCGCCCCCCCGGATCGCGACGCTCTGCGTCGCCGGGGATACCGCGACAGCACCGCCGGTATGCCGAGCAAAACCGGTGATTCAGAGCGCCCTGCGCCGCAGAGCGTCGCGTACCGGGTTGGGGCCCAGCGGCGTTGCTTCCGCTCAGGTATGGTTCTGGTATGAGACCACGTCGCGATGGCTCAAAACGCCCACGCAAAGAATTCCGAGTAAATTGAACCGTGATCCTCGCTGGCTATTCTTACCACCATCCCATTTATCACTGAATGCGCGCGTCCGCAGTAAGAGAAATAACTGAATGACATGCCCATAAGCAAAAAACTGCCAGAGCTACATTAATTGATATTAATTGATATTACTTGCTACTATATGTCGCTTCGTCGAGTCTATTTTCAAATACACAATTTTTTTCATCAGGCTCTATCATCGATTCGATTCGATGCGATGCGACCCATGGGGTCGCGGTCCGTGCGATCAATACCGCATGCGCACCGGCATCATCGGGGTGTCGCCGGCGGCGGGCGTCTCGTGCAGATAATCAAACGATGCAGGATCGACCAAAGTCGACTGTCTTCCTTGACGGATCAGCAGCATCGGGTGCTGGACGCCGGTAACGGGATCGAGCAGATGGATGACTTCCTGCTGCGCGACGACTGCGCTGGCGGGGCCGGGTGAGCGCAAGCCGTAGGCAGTCACGCTGCCAGCAACGGCCAGCACCGCAGCAGCGGCGGCGATCCAGCGCCGGGGCAGGCGATAATGCACCACGGCAAGCGTGGGCGCGGCGCGGCGCAGAGGCACCGTGGCCAGGGCCAGGGTGACCAGATCATGCTGGGCCAGGGATTCTTGGCAGGCGTGGCAACGCGCCAGGTGAGCGAAAACCAGGGGGTCGGATTCTGCGTCGATGACCGCGTCGGCCACCAAGGGCAGCAGCTGATCGATCTCGGCGCAGGTCACGGCCGACTTGTCTGCGATAACTGTCAGCGCGGGCGTCGCGGAGGTCATAGGCCACCATCAAGAATATCGTCGAGTTGTTCCTTCAAGGTGGCGCGGCCACGACACAGCCGAACTTCGACCGCTTGCCGACTGATGCCCAGGCGCTGAGCGATGGCATCGTGATCCAGGCCTTCTTCGATGCGCAGACGAATGGTGACTTGTTGGCTTTCGGGCAGCCGGGCCAGCGCGCGGCGCACAGCGGCGACGCGTTCCGTGGACAAAAATTGCTCGCTGGGATTACGCCCAAGATCGCCACGCGCATTCATATCGCTGATCAGAGTGGGATGCGCGACTTCGGGGCGGCGATCGCGGCGGCGCAGATGGTCCAGGCTGGCGTTGCGCGCGGTCTGAAACAACCACCCACGCAGGGCTGCGGGTTCGCGCACGGTGTCGATCCGTTTAAGCACCTTGATGCTGACTTCCTGGAACACGTCATCGGCACTGCTGGCGTCACCGACATAGCGCTGGATGACCCGGCGCAGCGGAGCCTCTTCGCGCTGCAACAAGGCGGCAACATCATCAGGCGTGGTTCCGACCCGGGCCGGATTGAAGTGGAGGACGGCTTCCATCGCGTGAGGAGACGCCGCCGAGGGGTCGGGGCTTTCCGAGGATTCTGTGGCGTTAGGAAACCCACGGGGAAAAAGATGCGGCTCACTCGTCACGATAGGACCAGTATCAGCGCGGTGGGCCCCGCTCCAGCGGCAGTCTGGGCTAGCTCCAGGGCACCGACTAGCGCGACAGCAGCTCGTCGATGCTGGCCAGATCGCGGATGGTCGAACGCTGACGCAGGATGCCGGCGGCGCGGGCAAACACTGCATCGGTGCGCTCGCGGCGCAGGGTGCTTTCCAATTCGCCGCAGACCTCGGCGAAGCTGCGCACTTTGGCATCGTCGCGCGCCATCACCCAGGTCAGGCAGCAGGCTTCGGCCACCCAAAAGGGCTCGCCCACCCCGCCGACCGGGCCGCTGAACACGGCCTCGTCAAAAGCGGGGGTGAAACTGCCGCGTTCGATCCAGCCGAGATCGCCGCCATCTTCGCGGCGCGGCCCCTGGCTTTGCGCTTTCACCAGCGTGCGAAAGGCGGCTTCGTCGCCATTTTTCACATCAGCATGCAAGGCGTCCATTTTCGCAGCGATGTCCGCCTGGGTACGCTGCGCAGCGCGACGTTCGCCTAGGCGAGCGGCTTCATCGCGCAGGCCCAATGATCGCTTATCCCAGCCCGCCGGGTCGAGAGCCGCGGCTTCGGCAGCCAGGGCGACCAGTTGGATATTTTTTTCCACCGGATCGCTGGCTACCGCCAGCAGCGCATCCAGGCGAGCAGCGGCGAGATCGGCCAAAGGACCCGGCTTTTCCTGCAATTTACGGAACCACGCCTCAATGGCATCGCTTAATGCCGCGATTTCCTGGTCGCTGGTAGCCCGCAGAACAAATTGCAGCACCTGGGCGCGGGCAGGACGGCGAAAGGACTCACGCCGCTCGGTGTAGGCTGCCAGCAATTCGTCGGGGGTCACATTCCCGCTGCGCTGATCGAAAAATGACAAAGCCGCCCGGATCATTTCCCGGCGAATCATCTGTTCGCGCCAGCGTGCGATCTCATCCGGGGGCAGCAGGCGCCCACTGGCTTTGAGGTCGTCCAAGATCTTCCGCGAGATCAGGGTGCGATCCAAGGCGACCCCTTTTTCTTCGGCGAACAGGACCAGCAGGGTTTCATCGGTGAGGCGCTCCAGTGCATCCCGCCACAGGGCCGATACTTGCGCCTGGGTGGTTGGATTCTGCCGCGGCCGATTGCTTTGCAGATGATCGACCAGATCGCCCAGGGTCAGAACCTTGCCGCTGACATAGCGGATAGAGCGATCGACCAGCTGAGCGGGGATTTCCGCCTCTGGAGTCGCCTCTGGAGTCGCCTCTGGAGCCGCTCCTGGAGCCGCATCGGCTTCGGCCGGTACCGGCACGGTCGACGCCGTGGTTTCGACTGCTCCCAAGGCGTTGAACACGCCGAAAACAAGGGCTAACAGGGAGACAACCAGGAAGCGCATGGCGGCAGGGTGCGCCTGGGGCGGGAAATGCCAGTGACAGCCCACTCAGGTTGGTGCCGCCGAGGGCTTTTGCTTCAAGCGGGCGCACCTCCGTGGCGCGGTTCGAGCGACGCAGAGCGTCGCGTACCGTGGGGATTCTCGGCTCGTCGCTGGAGTGTTTGGAGCATTCACTTCGCGGGAATCGAGAACCGCTTGGGAGGGGACGCGGTGCCGCCAGTAAACACCATCACCCTGGCGGAACCAGGGTGATGGGCAGAGCAGCAACGGCGGTAAGGCCGTAGGCTTACTTCAGGTAGATTTCGACCCGACGATCCTTGGCCTTGTCGCCGCCGCGGGGGGAGTATTCACCGCGGAAAGCACCATGCAGGCGGGTGGAGCTGATATTGCTCTTCTGCAATTCGCGCACCACCGTGGCGGCGCGAGCGGCGGAAAGGCCCCAGTTGTCACCATACTTCTCTTTGGTGGCGGCGCGCGACACCGGAGTGCTGTCGGTGTGCCCTTCGACGATGACGCGCGAATTGGCGTAGTCGCCGCCGCTCAGACGGGCCGCGATCTGGCTGATCGACTGCTTGGCGGATTCATTCAGATCAGCCGAACCCTTGGCGAAGAAGAAATCTTCGTCGAGGGCGATGCTGCCGGTGTCGGTCTCATAGACGCCCTGAATGGCGCCGCCCTGAAGGATGCCCGAGAGCTGGGCCCCGACGCTCGAACTGTTGGCGACGGCTTCGTCGCGCTGACGGCGCAGGGCGTCGTTTTCGGCGCTCATGCGCTCCAACTCGGAGGTCAGGCGGGTCATCTCCGAACGTTGCTCGTCCTGGATGACCTGATCCTGGCGATAATTGGTACGGGTTTGGCAGCCCGACAGGGCGATGACCCCGAGCAGCGACACGGACAGGGCGAAACGGGCGACGGGCATGCGGAAAACTCCGAAAAAGTGGGGAAACCGAGATAGGCAAGGCAGTCAGGAGACAGGCTGACGACCCAGCGAACGACGGGCTGGATGGTGCGCGAAGCTACGGTCACGGCATGTGCGACGCAAGACACGGGCATGCCATCTTGGGCATGCCATCTTGGGCAAGCCATCTTGGGCAAGCAAAAGCTGGGCAGCAAGAAAGCCGCACCGAGCCCGCTTTACTCCACGCTGCCCATGCCCAGTTCGACATTGAGTTCCGTGATCGGCTCGGTGTCGCCTTCGACCGGATGGGTCCGTTCGGCCACGGGATACGTGCCGAGCACCTGACCATCCTTATCCTTGGCAATGGCGGTCTTGCCATCCGGCCCCAGCTCGGTGATGGTCAGGCTATCCACCCGCTTGCCCGGATCCTTGTGCTGACCGCGGAAAAGCTGGTGACGCCAGGTCGCCTGGTTCTCGCCGGAATCCTTGATGTCGATCCAGTCGACGCCTGGATTGTCTTGGGTAAAGCGGGCGCGATCGGGCTCGACGGTAAAGCCGGCAATGCCGCCCGCCATGCGGGTCCAGCCGTTATCTTGGGCCCCGAGAGCACGGTCATTGTTATACATAGTGCCCTCTTCCTTGGGCACCGCCGCCATCACGTAATAGGGGACAATGAAGAAAGCGGCGACCAACGTGGTCAGGATCAGGCAGGTCGGCCAGATCCAGTGAGTCGGCTGTTCTTCGCGCGTGACCATGCGGTTCGAACGCACGCTGCGGCGAGACGATGCGTTGGCGGCCGACGATTCCTGGGTCTGGAAATCGAGGGGCGCGGTGGTGGCGCCGACCGCGGTTTCGTCGACCGCCGTCATCACCGCCGTATTCGAATCGGTGAAGCTGAGATGGCCGGATTCCCCGGTCTGCCGGGTTTCATCGAAGACCAGTTCGCTGGTGTGAGCATTGTCGTCGAAGGACACGACTTCGAGTTCATCGCCAAAAGTGATCGAAGAGTCGTCGGGGGCTCCACCGCGCAATTGCACGATAGTTTCCGCAGAGTCGTCAACGACCTTGCCGAGATCGATCGACAAGTCATCGCTATCACCAGTCAGGACGATGGTGCCATCATCGTCGCCACCATCCGCCAACTTGGCGATGTCATCCGCATTGCAGAGGATGCGCCCACCCGTGCGCTGGGCGCGGATCGTGCCGTTGTTGATGTACCCTTGCAGGGTCGCGTCATCACAGCCTAGCCGGGCTTTCGCTTCGTTCGCATCGATCATGTCAGCCATAGATTCAGACCTCCGGCAGGACGTCGCCTGCGTCGGCACACCCTAGATGGCCTGACCGGGGCGCCCAGACCACGGTGGTAAGCAGCGTGGGGGCAGGGTGATACAGTTCGACGCGGACCATTGCCACTTTGTCCTCTGTCCTCTGTCCTCTGTCCGAGGTCCGAGGTCCGAGGTCCCGAAACCGCGTATGCGCTGAGTGGCTCATGATTCCAGCTCCCTGAAATTAAATAATGTCTCTCGCTGGAGTTCATCTGCGCGAGGTCGGATTCCAAAACGGTTCCTCATTATCTGCCAGCCAGGTTCCCTTAAGGACGAGCCCTCCGCTAACACGAGGCTTCGGGACCTCGGACTTAGGACAGGCGACGAAGGAGCCTCTAGGACTTAGGACAGGCGACGAAGGAGCCTCTAGGACTTAGGACAGGCGACGAAGGAGCCTATCTATCCAGCTCCGCATGCACCCCGACCAGCGCGCCGGGCAGGCCGCCGATGAAGAGGCCGACTACAAGAGCACCTGCGATACTTGGACTGCCGCCTAGGATCAGCGTGGTGAGATAGATGATCGCGGCGCACACCAGGGTCCCGATGAGGGCGCCTTGGTAGAGGCCGCCGCCGGTGTGGCTGATGATCCAGCCCAAAGGCAGCCCGAAGAGGACGGCGCCGATGGCATTGGTCAGGATTACGCCGGGCTCCAAGGCGATGGCCAGGTTGAGCAGAGAGTTGGCGACGAAGAAGAGGATCATGCCGGCCACCGCATGATTGCGCAGACGGCGCTTGCGGCGTTCGCGCCAGGCGAATTCGCGCTTGGCTTCTTCGATACGCCCGGCGCGCAGGACGTCTTCCCGACTGGGTCCCGGCGGCGGCCGTGAAACAACGGGCGGCGGCGCAGGCGGGGCTAACGGCGCTATCGGCGCTATCGGCGCTATCGGCGGAAGCGACACCGGTCGCGACGCGGGTAAGGGCGGTGGCAAGGGCGGAAGCGGGACGCTCGACATGCCTGGACATTGTCTGCACACACCGCCCTGCAAGGCCGATCAGGCTGTCGCGTTTCGCTCGTTTGCGCAGAGGAATTCCATTTCAGCGGGAGTAAAGCCGGCCGGGCCCGGGATTATCCAGGGCGATCACCATTCGCGATGCAAGACGCAAAGCGCGACATGCGGAATGTAGGACCAGATATCACCGAACCACGATACCCCCCTGCCGACTAAAGTCGGCGGTACGGAGGCCTGCGAAATCGCTGAATTATCTGCTCGCGCAAACCCGAAGTGACGATGCTCCACAAGCATCACCGCATAGAATTGCCGAGACCTCGGACCTCGGACCTCGGACCTTCGAGGACGCAGGACGCAGGACGCAGGACGAAGTGGCAATGGACGCAAGTGGCAATGGACGCAAGTGGCAATGGACGCAAGTGGCAATGGACGCATCACAAGTATGATCAGGCTGAGGCGTCTCGTTCGGAACTGAGGAATTGCAATTCGGCTGCGGTAAATCCGGCCTGGATGCGCCCGGCTTGATCCAAGGCGAAAGGGCCGGGAATCTGCGCTGAGAAATGGCGTTTTGCGACCTGACGAAAATGCTGCTCGTCGTCTTCGCCGCGCTGGGCACACCAATACCGGTGCCAGCGCGTGCCGATAGTGACGTGGCTGATTTCGTCGGTGTAGATGCGTTGGATGACGGCGTGAGCCTCGACGTCTAGGGTTGCTAAGCGCGGCAGCAGATCAGCTGAAACATCCAAACCACGTGCTTCGAGAAAGCGCGGAATGACCACCAATATCTCGCCGAGATCTTGGCAGGCGCGGGCGGCGTCCCATAGGCGATGGTGAACGGGTTCGCAGCCCGGCGGCCAGCCGCGTTCGGTCAGTAATCCGCCGATCAATTGGGCATGGATGGCTTCATCCTTCGCAACCGCGAGCTGATCGGCGTGAAATGCAGCGGGCATGCCGCTGCCGGCCAAGGCTGCTGCGCAGGCGAGATCAATCGCGCTGAGTTCGATATGATGAATCGCGAGCAGAAACCGTTGTCGACTGGGTCCGTGGGCCAGGGTTCGCCGCCGTTTCGGCGCGACGGTGGATTCGACGTAATGCGCGGGCCGGCCGGGACGGATTGGCAGAGCGCACTGTTCCCACTGGTCCCCGTCGCCAGGCAGCGGCACGGCCGCCAAGGCCGCCTGTTTCGCCGCCGCATCCGGAGCTGCAATCACCGCCAGCAGCGCTGCGGGATAGGCGTCCATTTAGAATCGTTCCAGAAACACCGATACTTCGCACACGGGCAACGGGCTGCCATCGGCCAAACGGCGCCGCCACAGTTGGACGCGCCAATACGGGCGCACGATAAAACCTTGGCTGCGCGCACGCTCGACCAGGCGTCCATGCGTTGCCGCCAAATCACGAGTCGGACCCTGATGGGCCACCCAACAGGCGCGTAAGTCGTGGTAATCCTCGGCGCGGATCTCGCCGATGGGCTGGGGCAACCCGGTGATGGCGACGCCGACCTGACCTTCCCAGGTGTTCGCCTCGCCATGCGGGGGCAGGGTAAAGAGAATCGTCGCTGGGCCGTAGTCCTTGATCTCGGGCTGGCTCGCAAGCGCCTCACGAATACGGCGGATACGGGCCTCGACATCGACGGGGTAGCCCAGACAGGGTTCCCCGGCAAAGCGGAGGTTGCCTTCACTGCGAATGGCCGGGTCGCTCATGGCAGGGCAGGATGCGTGTATGCCTGCGGGGGGCAATCCGCATTCAGCCGGACTTGCACCCGGCGGCGCGGCGCTTCCAATGCGTTTTCACCTCCCGCCGTTTCCGGCGGGTTTTTTCAAGAAACCTGAGCAAGGGGATTCAACAGTGGCTACTGGAGTGGTTGTACGATTCGACGCCAAGCGCGGCTATGGCTTCATCAATCCTGACGACGGCGGCGCCGACGTCTTTGTCCACCAAAACAATATCGTCATGGAAGGCTTCCGCTTCCTGAAGGTCGGCGAAAAAGTCGGCTACGAATTAGAAGTTGGTGAAAAAGGCATGAAGGCCGTGGCCGTCAGCCTGCTCGAAGAGCGCCCGCCGCAGGAATCGCGCGATAATTATCATCAGGATGACGGCGATGACGGCTACGACGACCGTCCCGCGCGCGGCAGCCGCAACGGCGGCGGTGCCGACAGCGAGGCCCTCGATAAAATGCGCCGCAAGCAAGAACGCTTGATCAGCCTCCTGGTTGAAAAAGGCGTTTTAGTGCCGGACGAGATCGACGCCCTCGGTTAAGCTAGGCCTTCTGTATTCGTCCTTGGTGCCGCGGCGCGGCATTCCTGCTCGTTGGCAGGAAGCGGACGAATACAGACCCGGCTGCGCCGGGTGCCGGACAGCGTCCGGCAGGCCTGTCCCCGCTCGCGCACTCCGGTGCGCTCGGGGGATTGCTTCTCGCGGGGCCCTGCCCCGCTACGCCCCGCCAGGGGTCAAACCCCTGGACCCCGCGGCGTTGACGTGCGCGTTTTACTGGGCTTCTGTATTCGTCCTTGGTGCCGCGGCGCGGCATTCCTGCTCGTTGGCAGGAAGCGGACGAATACAGACCCGGCTGCGCCAGGTGCCGGACTGCGTCCGGCAAGCCCGTCCCCGCTCGCGCACTGCGGTGCGCTCGGGGGATTGCTTCTCGCGGAGCCCTGCCCCGCTACGCCCCGCCAGGGGTCAAACCCCTGGACCCCGCGGCGTTGACGTGCGGTATATTGGTGAAGACGCCCCGGCGCTGCTGTGCAGCGGGGTGGGGCTCGGTTTTGTTATTCGCAAGATCCAATCGGGGGTTGGCAGACGTATCTGCACCCGACTGGATCTGCTGCTGATTCCTGACGCCATCTTGCCTCATCGCACACATCGCCCACAGGCCCCGACTTCGGACTTCGGACATTCGAAGACGCAGGACGCAGGACCAAAGTGGCAATGATAGTGGCTTTGCACCCGACTAGATCTGCTGCTGATTCCTGACGCCATCTTGCCTCAACGCACACATC
>Ga0209490_10004949_pt1 | contig 12202 bp, 8 predicted proteins | sample MAT06_FD_187209 | JGI IMG/M metagenome (GOLD analysis project Ga0209490, IMG submission 187209) | Freshwater microbial communities from Lake Fryxell liftoff mats and glacier meltwater in Antarctica - MAT-06 (SPAdes) (version 2) | ecosystem: Environmental > Aquatic > Freshwater > Ice > Liftoff...
CAACCCACTCACCTGATCCTGGTGCATCGCGCCGGACAAACCCACATCAGCCGCATTCCTGAAGTTCCCATTCCGCCATTGCCCGAAGTCGTGCAGCTTTATGAAGCCGTCGCCAGAGCCGGGGGAGCGTTTGCACCCGTGCCTGTTACCGCGATCGCCCTCAACACCCATCACTTAGACGAAGCTGCTGCCCATGCGGCGATCGCTCAAGTAGAAGCTGATACAAACCTGCCCTGCACTGATCCCGTCCGATTTGGAGCCGATAAGTTGCTACAGGCAATTTTATGAGTGCAGCGTCAGCCCTTGTACACTATTCGCTAAGCCATCCTTTTAGAAAAGCCGATTTTGCGTTTATCCTGGTTGTTCCTAAAACTGTAACTGGAGGTTAAACCTGCTTTGAGTTCAGTAGTCTGAAGGCATAAAGCAATAGATTTTGATACTTACAATGATCCAGACTCAGTTACTTAAGTGGATTGAAGCAGTGGGATTCAAAGATCGGAATCGTTGACAGCTTTGAGATATATAAGGAGTGAACCCTATGAGAAAAACGTGGTTTCTAATCTTAGTCGGAGCTTCCACCCTGGTAACTGTGCTTTTTGCCTACACGCCACCTCCCAGATTCGCGATCGCCCAAACATCCAACTCAACTGAACTCTACTATCTTTATTTTGGTCAGAAGATTCCGTTGACAACCCGCCCAGATCTGATAGCAGTCAAACGTTCGGACGTACCGAAAGCCCGGATTCGTGGTGGCACACTCCCGTTCTACTTAGAACTGCAACAGGAGCTAGAGGGCAGTACAACACGAGGCGATACTCCCATCCCCAACGGCTCCTACCAGCCATTGCGAGAAAACTACACCTTGATTGATTTACGAAATCGATCGCAACCCTCCAGGAACCAAACGAAGCAAAAGCTTCAGCAGTCTAAAACGGTCGAAAGTGTTTTAACGGTGCTGACTCGTCCGGGAATGGATGAGGCGATCGTCGTTCCTAATGAGATCATTGTCAGTTTTGACCCCCAACTTTCCCAGACTCAAATCGAGTCCATTTTGAACAAGCAAGGCTTGGAGATGCTGCAAGTCCTGTCTCCCAAGCGAAAACGCTATCTGGTCAAATCTCGCACGGCTACAGCAGATGGAATTGCGGTTTTGCAGACTACCAACCAGCTTTATCAGGTGCAAGGGGTGCGATCGGCAACGCCTAACTTTATCCAGGCAAGCCCAGCAGCAAACCTAGAATCTTTCAGCAAGGAGTCAAAAGGTTCAGATCCGCCCGACACTGTTCGAGCCAAGCTGCCGCAGTTACTCGCCAAACTGTCTTCAGTCAGTCAATTGCAATGGCATCTCGATAGTTCTATACTCGCCAGATGTGAGCAAAACCAGCTTGAGGCAACCTGTTTGCAGACTCAATCTGCGGGAAAAAGTACACTGCCGAAACGTACTGATGTTTATGCACCAGAAGCCTGGAAACAGGGCAGCGGTGGACGCGGGGTAGTTGTCGCGGTGATGGATACTTTGATCCAATGGGATCATCCGGATTTGAAAGGCAGTCTCTACACGGCAAAGTCAGCAAATCAGTGTTCTGGAGAGATATACGGTTGGGACTTTTATTCTGGCATTGGTAAAACCTCTAAATCACAAGATATTTGTGCCACTGGAGATCCCGACACTCGCATCAGTGCAAGAGAGTTGGAGATTTTGCGACCGTTTCAGCAAACTATTCTGCAAACTGACGATGAATTGATTAAAGTCTTTACTCCCGATCAGTTGAAAGATTTTAGACAGCAGTGTAGAGACAAAAATATTCCACAATGTGACACTGCCATTGCAAACATTAGAAGAGATCGCGCCAGAAGTGTCATGGCGCAATCATTTCACGGCACTTCAGTTACTGGAGTGATTGCCGCTAAATCCCCCAACGGAAAAGGTTTAACTGGGATTGCTCCAAATGCCCAAATTTTACCAATTCGGGTAGGAGGCTATAGTCAGAGCGAGAAAAGGGTGCCCGTTTCTTCGTCGGCTGTAATCGCGGGGCTTGAGTATGCAGAACAGCGAAAGGTAGACATCATCAACATGAGTTTCAATCTACTACCCTCCCAAGACTTAGCAGAGCAGTACAGAGATATTCTTAAAGACAATCCCAAAATGATGATTGTTGCTTCGACCGCTAATGACAATCAAGATACAGTTGCCTTTCCTGCTTGCATTCCTGGGATCGTTTCTGTCGGAGCAACTAATTTAGCTGGGGAACGAGCATCCTACAGTAACTATGGCTGGAAAAGTTGGCAAGATAACAAAGCTGGGGTAGCTTGCGGATTGGCAATGAAGCAGGCATTACAGGGATTGGATGATGATAGCCGCTTCCTTGATGTCGTTGCTCCGGGTGGAGACTCTGCCTCCCCTAGTCTGTTGGGCGGAATTTTGACAACAGGTGGCACCTTTATTGATGGATTTTGGCAGGGCATCCGGGTTCCAAGCACTGGTTGGGGATCTGCATTGGATCAACGCGGTGCATATATTTGGATTGATGGCACCTCGTTTTCCTCACCTGTGGTGGCAGGAGTTTTAGCGTTGATGAAAGCCGAAGATCCGAAACGGCAACTGACTCGCCAGCAGCTAATCGCCATTCTCAAGAAAACTGCCAGCTACGATCGCCTAGACATCTCATCAGACCTAAAACGCTTCCAGGCTCATAAACAGAAGGGGGATGTTCCGAGCGGAGTGTCACCACAGCAATATTTCTTCGGCAGCGGCTTGGTCAACGCTGAAGCAGCCGTGCGGGAAGTGAAGCGTCAGGTGAGCAAATAGGTAAACCAAGTAGGAGGTAGTTGGTTATGGTACAAGCAATTCCCCAACTCATAACCTTTGATGAGTTTATTGCCTGGTATCCAGAGGATGGGCGCTACGAGTTAATCAACGGGAGGGTATGTGAGGTGAAACCAACCGGATCTCATGAACAGGTGGGAGCCTACTTGAACCGGAGACTGTTGGTGGAGATTGACCGACTGCAACTGCCCTACTTCCTCCCCAAAAGTTGTACCGTCAAGCCCTTCAGTGAACAGTCAGGGTATTTGCCGGATGTCGTCATCGTGGATCAGACGAAGTTAGCCGATGAACCGCGCTGGCAACGGGAATCTACCTTAATTCATGGCACCTCCATGCCCTTGGTGGTTGAAGTGGTCAGTACGAACTGGCGGGATGATTACCAGCGCAAAGCCGCCGATTACGAAGAAATGGGAATCCCGGAGTTTTGGATCGTGGATTATCTAGGTCTGGGCGGACGGCGGTATATCGGTACCCCCAAGCAACCAACCTTTTCGATCTATCAATTGGTCGATGGGGAATATCAGGTGAGCTTGTTTCGAGAGTCAGAACGGATTCTGTCATCAACGTTTCCAGAACTAAATCTGACGCTAGCTCAGGTATTGGATGCAGCAAGCATTGCATTGGGAGAAGTGTGATGAAAATCAGTGGATTGATAGCAGTATTTTTGGTGGGGGCGATCGCCCCTCTAATTGATCAACCTGCATGGGCACAATCAGCGGCTTCTCAGTCAGTTGGATATAACTTGCGTGCAAAGGTTGATTGTCAAAAATTATCATCAGATTCTACTCAAAAAGGTGATGTTCAATCACCTATAGAATTGAAAGACCTAGAGAAAATTAGACAACAACTGCAAGATATTAACAAACTTAATAATCAAGGTAAATATCAGAAAGCAATTCTGCTAGCAGAGCAAACGCTGAAGACTTTGAAAACTCGATTTCCGAATCGCAACGAAGAACTTGAAATTAGCTTTCGACTTCTAGGCTGGGCGTATCAAACTCAAAATGAGGATGAGAAAGCAGAATTGATGTATTTGGAGATGCTGAAAACGCGCACTATCGTAGGGAAACAAAAAATCAGAACTTCTTTAATCAAGGATTCTACTGGAAAAGTAGTAAAAGAAGTAAAAGATTGGAAATTCACTGATACTAATATTAATCTAAGTATTCTTAATAAAGAACTCTGTGATTCAAAGAATGACTCCGTTTATGCATCATTTTTGGGAAGCCGAACAACTACCGAACATCATTCAGTGTTTGATAGTGATAAACGGATAATGCTGGGGCTACGATCTACTGTTCATAATGATGATGGAATCATTATTGTTTATCCCAGAAAGCTTGACCTAGCTTTCTCAATGGCGCTGCACAATTTAGGCACGATCTACAGCAGACGCAATCACTATGAGTGGGCATCCGTTCTTCTAATTCAATCCAGAGAATACTCGATCGCGACCACGGTAGCCCATGATAGCCCTTATAGACAAGCATCAATCAATTTCTTATTTGATAAGATTGTTCCGGTTAACAATTATGAACTTGCTCTGCTTTTCGCTCGGATGGGCAAGGCAATAGAACTGAGTAACTTAATCGCAGTGCAGAATCCATTTGCATTGCCTGCATGGTATGGTGGTTATAGTGATGCAAGTGGGAATCGATCTAGCCAAGCATCCGCTCAAGCCCAGATTTTCTCAGGTACTTTTCTAGCACTTAACTTAGATTCTAGCCATCCTCATAAAAAAATAATTGATCGTAGTGCTTTGCTAGGCTGGTTGCGCTTTAAGGGCTTAAATTTGGATGGCATGACCGATAGCATTCAAAAATGTCATCAGAACTCTAATCCAAAGATCACTCAGTATTGCAACTCTTGGTTTGAAACGGCTGGAAAATTATCTCGCTTTGTTTATCAAGAAGGAAATATTAATAATATCGGTGAATACGAAAGCTTAACTAGACAACTTAATTCAGCAGAAAAAGGTATCAAGGAACCATCCCGTGGAACCATATCAGGTCGTGTTTTTGTGGGGGGTGTGTCCAATGTACAAAAGCTAATTCCCCAGAATGCCGCTCTGGTTGAAATCGTGCTCTATCGAGCATTAAAAACTAAGCCCAGGTTTCAAGATTACTTTAAGGAATGGCGCTATGTATCAGCAGTATTGCGCTCCACAGGCGAGACAAAATGGGTAGATTTAGGGAAAGCAACGGAGATTAATGCCGCGATCAAGCAGTTTCGAGGAGCACTGGCGAAAGATGGCAGCTTAGAAGCAGTGCAGCAATCAGGTCGCAGGTTGGATCAGCAGGTGATGGCAAAAATTCGTCCGCTATTGGGCAATGCCAAGCATCTGTTGATATCTGCGGATGGTGAACTAAACCTGGTGCCGTTTGAGGCGTTGCGGGATGAAACGGGGCATTACCTGATTGATCGCTACCAGTTTTCTTACCTTACTAGTGGACGGGATTTGCAGCAATTTGAGGGATTTCGCAAAAATCCACTGAAACCCCGTCAGGGTGCTGTCATTTTGGCAGATCCAGACTACGACCAATTGGGCACCTCGGTCGCCAAAGTCCCCCCTAGTCCGTCTCAGCGCACTGGTAGTCAGCGCTCAACAAGCGTGGATACCATTGGTTCCTTTCAGCCGCTCGAAGGCACTCGCGAAGAAGCCCTAGCGATCCAAGCACAGGCTTTACCAGGTGCCCAGATCTTGATGGGTAAAGCAGCAACTAAAACGGCACTCAATCAACTTCAGAGTCCCAAGATTCTGCTGCTGGCAACCCACGGGTTCTTCTTACCCAATTCAGAAAAACTCTTGAATGAAGCGACTTACGATCCAACTGCTGGGTTGGGTTCTCCAAGCAACAGAGCGCCCCAACAGGTATTAAAGATCAACAACCCGCTGCTGCGCTCTGGGCTGGCACTGGCAGGTTTCAACCGCCGCAATGATCAAGGCTTGCCCGCAGACGACAATGGTGTACTGACAGCCTTAGAAGTGGCAGCACTCAATTTGCAAGGAACCCAGTTAGTCGTCCTCTCTGCCTGCGAAACCGGAGTCGGAGAAGCCAAAGTTGGAGATGGGGTCTATGGCTTGCGCCGTGCGTTAGTAATTGCTGGTGCCCAGAGCCAAGTTTTAAGCCTGTGGAAAGTTGATGACACCGCAACGAAAGACCTGATGGTAAGCTATTTCACAAAGATGGTGCCCAAAAATGGCAAACAGGGCAAGGGCAGACACATCGCATTGCAGGAAGCCAAACAGGAGTTAATGAAAACTCCGCAGTACCAACATCCCTACTACTGGGCAAGCTTCATTCCTTCTGGCGACTGGACACCGCTCAGTCAGTAGTTAAAGCCAAGTAGCTGATTGACCTGAACGCTCCTCCTTACAGGTCTTGCATAGGTTGCCTAATTCCAAATTGCCTAAATCTGCCTCCACCCAAAGCTGCACCTCATTTGCGATCGCATCCTCCAACAGGTATATGAAGTTCTCTTTGCTTAAACAAAATTCTGCAAAAATGCGAAGGGATCATCTTCCCAGCAGGGTTCTGGTTGAAGCCGAATTAATAGCTGAGCTACGTCGGCTTCAATGGCGCTCATTGTGTCGGTTGAAAATAATGCTGATAGGGCGGCTAAATCCCGCTCTCTTAAAGGCGAAAGGGGTGCAGCAAAGTTTCCTACAGGCTGAGCAATATCAAAAGAGGCGATCGCCTCCTTCCGAATTGATCCACTGCGTCGCTTTTGCTGTTCGCCTAAATAAGCTGTTTGACGGAGGGCTTGCAGGTCAGAGATATTGTCTTGCAGACCCAAGGGCGATCGCGGATGGGTTGATGGTACAACTGAGCGATCGCTCACAGAAGAAGATTGGAACGTAGTAGACGACCGGGCTAAATCTGCGGCACGTTGGACATGCCCTAGATCAGGAAGGGTGGAATAGTCGTTATTTGAATCAATCAACATGGCGCACGTCAACGACTCTGCACACTTGCAGAATTAACAAAAACTAGAATTTTCTAATGAGATCATGGACAGCCCACAAACCTCATGACTCAGTCGTAGACGCACACCGATGATGACTATCCCCTCATTGTAGAAAAGGGTTTGGATATTCTGTATTTGAGCTTACAATACTCAACATTTTTTAAACTAATAATTGGATGCCCTAACTTCTTTCCTCATACCGCCCCAAATACTGTTCCAAGAATTACCATGGCACCTAATCTCGGCGCTCTCCGCACCTTGCCATAGACAACCTTACCGATAAGTTAATTTTTAATTGAATAAACTTCTTAAAAAATCAAATGAAGGGACAGCGTCAAAAGCTTTACGGTTTGCTCTTGGACGTTAAGTATGGTGTTTCTAAATAGAAGGATTATCAGTAATCATGCGGATATGTCTTCAGCCTATTCGCTCTACTTTAGGAATGGGAGGTGCGATCGCCCAGCAGATTGGCTGAATCAAACCGTTCTTATCCAATATTAAAATCCAATACTATAAATAGATTGACTTTTCGCAAATTGCAGATGCTAACCGTGCAGTTTGATTGAGAGAGACGCTTTTAGGAAGACAAATTTTCACCTATTTTCACCTTGAATAGCTAGATATTGCAGATTATGTTTGACCTAAATTCAGTAGCAGACGTTTCACCAAACTTGCAAAGCTCTGCTGATCATCCAACTGATTTAGAGCAGCGATTGGGGCTATATCAAGTTTTTCTCAAGTTATATGAGCATCATCGCGAGCTACTAGATGAAATCATTGAGTTAGAGAATACAAACAATCATCATCGTTTGCGGGGTGTCTGGCAATATGTTCAGGCAGTTGCTAACGACGATCAAGTTTACTTGATGACTAATCTACTTCCAGACCAAACTCAAATCGTGACTCAACCAGAAAACTTATGGGTGATTGGGCGCGATCGCAAAGCCAGTTTGCCCATTCCAGATAAACGTCTTTCTCGCCGACATGCGATCGTGCAGTACGTTGCCGACAAAGGATTTTTTCTAATTGATTTAAACAGCACAAACGGCACCTTTATTAATGGCGAACTCGTACGTCGTCCTATGTTACTGAAAGATGGCGATCGCGTTCGCTTAGGAAGCTTATCGTTCGTGTTCTTTCTCTGCAAAAGTAGCCGCTGTGCAGAACCCATTCCGCCAGATTTACTATCTAGTATTAACTTGGTTCCATCTATCTCAAAAGCTTGCCCACCAGAAGCATTGGCAACTGCTACAACTGAGATGGAGGCAAATCAACCCGATTGGAATGCTCCCCTACAGGGCAGTGAAAAAGAAACTTCCATGTTTCTTAAACCTGCTGCCCGTCAACGAGAGGAAGCTTCAGAACCAAGCAGTCCTCAACTTAGCCCTTCTCAGCAATCTGATATTCTTGATCGATTCTTGAACCGTTGAGTAGGTGCAAGTCAAGCCACAAAGTTTTCACCTCTAAAATTTTCGTTAATTTACAGATGCCTGTAGGGGCATGGCATTCGGTAGTCAGTCTTCGATGAAGTCGTCAATCTGTTGCCCGTAGCTTGCTTCCCGCAGGGTATGCTACGCCCTTACGCAAGATGCTCGCCAAGCCTTATTCTTCCTCCAACCCTTCCTCTTCTTCCTCATTTGTATCGGCATGTCCTACCGAGTTAGCAGAAACCACTGCCCCTGTTTCCAGCTTTTGCCGCACTTCCAAATCAATCTTTTTGGCAAATTCGGGGTTTTCTTCCATATTTTTAATGGCATTGTCTCTTCCTTGAGCAAGGTTGTCGCCGTTATAGCTATACCAAGCGCCCTTGCGGATAATTACGCCCGTTTCTTCTGCCAAATCCACCACACAGCCTAGGCTAGAAATTCCTTTGCCAAAAATAATGTCGAACTCGGCAATTCTGAACGGGGGAGCGACCTTATTTTTTGCGACCTTCACCTTGGCACGGTTGCCATATTCATCCGTTCCTCTTTTCAAGGTTTGAATGCGGCGAATATCCAGTCGAACCGATGCATAAAATTTGAGCGCCTGCCCACCCGTGGTGACTTCTGGATTGCCGTAAGTGACCCCAATTTTTTGGCGCAACTGATTTAGGAAAACGACTGTACAACCCGATCGCCCCATATTTCCAGTGATTTTTCGGAGTGCTTGGCTCATTAAGCGAGCTTGCAACCCGACATGGGTATCCCCCATTTCTCCTTCAATCTCGGCACGAGGCACCAAAGCCGCCACCGAGTCAATCACAATAATATCCACCGCCGTAGAACGTACCAATTGATCCACAATTTCCAGCCCTGCTTCACCCGTATCAGGTTGAGACACCAGCAAGTTGCCAATATCAACACCTAATGCTGCGGCATAGGTTGGGTCGAGGGCATGTTCAGCATCCACAAAGGCGGCAACTCCACCTGATTTTTGCACCTCAGCCAAGGCGTGAAGCGCCAGCGTTGTTTTTCCAGAGCTTTCAGGACCGTAGATTTCAATGATTCTACCTTTGGGCAATCCGCCCCCAAGCGCCAGATCTAAGGTCAGGGCACCAGTGGAAATTGTTTCAACTTTCATGCGCGTCGCATCGCCTAGCCGCATGATGCTGCCCTTACCAAAGTTGCGCTCAATTTGCGAGACGACAAGGTTCAGAGCTTTTTGTTTCTCAGAAGCTTGCTTGTCCGAAGCAGAAGCAGAGTTGTCAGTTTTACTAGCCATGAGTACCTCAACGCAGATGTTTAGTCAGAAGGAGTGAAGAAAACGGGTGTCGGAGGACTTCTATTCTATGCCCGTTGCTTCAAAGAAGGAAGGCAACAGCGTCCTGTCAAATCTAGAGAAGTCTCGCTACCCTATAAGCAGAAGTTCGTCGTTACAGCAGATTGTTTTTATCTGTTTACCTAGGGAGCCTGGGATGCATTTTTTGCAATCCCTCTTTAATCGACCCCTTGATTCATTTTCTTATTATCAGGTTATGACCTCCTATCTTTCTGATCTATTGATTCCCGATACAGCGTTGTCTGTGGCTGGGTTAACGACCTATATTCAAGCGTTGCTTGAGCAAGATACTGAGCTTCGGCAGGTTTGGGTCACAGGGGAAGTTTCTAGCGCGACTCAATACCGGAGTGGATTGTTTTTTACGTTACAAGATCCTGATGAAAAAGCGGCGATTAGCTGCGTAGTTTGGAATAGCCAGATCGATCGCCTCACAAATTTGCCCACTCAAGGAGAGCAATTCATTATTTTGGGGCGCGTTAATGTGCATCCGCAGCGGGGGCAATATCAACTGATTGTCTGGCAGGTGTTACCCGCAGGCGAGGGTCTGCGGGCATTGCGCTATCGACAGTTGCGGCATCGTTTGGAAGCAGAGGGCTTGTTTGATTCATTGCGGAAGCAGCCATTACCCGCTCATCCTAGGGTTGTGGCAGTAGTCACTTCACCTCAGGCAGCGGCGTGGGGAGACATTCAACGAACGCTGCGGCGACGGTATCCAGGTTTACATGTATTGTTTTCTCCAGCATTAGTTCAAGGGGATCAAGCTCCCGATTCGATCGCAAAAGCAATTGATCGGGTCATTTTAGATAATAGGGCAGATGTACTAATTCTATCACGCGGAGGCGGTGCAACTGAAGATATGGGGTGTTTTAATGATGAGCGTGTGGTACGGGCGATCGCAGAATGTCCAATTCCTATTATTGCGGGGATTGGGCATCAGCGGGATGAGTCTTTGGCGGATTTGGTGGCGGACTGTTGCGCTCACACACCAACGGCGGCAGCAGAGCAAGCGGTGCCTCAGTTGGCAGATTTGTATGCCGAGCATCGAGAACGGGCAGTGGCTCTCAATAATGCCCTTCAGTACCGATTGGAAGTCACCCGCGATCGCCTGCAACGAGTACGAACTCGGCTACAGCAACTCAAGCTAGACCGCAAACTAGCCCATGAAGTCCAAATGTTAGGCTGGATGCGGCAGCGATTAATTCAACGCAATGGGGATCAATTGCAGCAGGCAACCCAACATACTCAGCTTTTGCAGCAAAAATTGAACACCCTCGATCCGCAAGCAGTCCTGAAACGAGGCTATGCAGTGGTGCGAGCGGCAAACGGCGACATTGTGCGATCGACTGATGCATTAGTATCGGGGCAGGAGCTTTTAATTCAGCTAGCCAAAGGACAGGTAACTGTGACTGTCAAAGATATCTTAGAGGCTTCATCCTAAAGTGCCCACGATTCTAAAATGTTTCGTAAAAATGATTCAGTCCAATAGCTTCTTTTTAAGAGTAATCCCGTGAGCGATTTAACCAATTCCACCAGAGCAAACTCCGCCAACTATTTAGAACCTGATAATAGTGAGCAACCCTCTGTACTCCTTCAGGATGAATGGCGCTATGAGACAACGGTAAAAAAAGTTGAAGCCGCGATCGCTCAAATTGAATCAGGCGAGTTAGATCTTGCCGATGTATTCGAGCAGTTTTCAGCAGCCGTTGAAGATCTACGACTCTGCGAAACCTTCTTGAGCGATCGCCAGCAACAAGTTGACCTGTTAATCGAAACCCTGAGTGAGGAGTGAAGGGGTGGAGGGGTGAGGGTAAAGTTTTGAGTTTTGAGTTTTGAGTTTCCCAACTCCGTACTCTCAACTCTTGATCCCTGACCCCTGATCCCTGACCCCTACCTCCTATCTTCCCGAACTCCACCACGATTGACTGGAGTTGCTGCCAATCAACTGTTGCGCCTTGGCACGAATTTGAGCATAGCGAGTGCTGCTGCTGACGTTAATTAGGCTGCCTTGGGTATAGCCCGCCGTGGTAAGTAAACGAGTACCTACTTCTTGAGCTTGGCGATTCATTTGAGCCGTGTAGTTGGGTTGAACGGCTTTACTGATGACGTTGCTTAACAAACCAGTCATCACATTGCCGACCAAGCCGCTATTGAAGCCCAGTTTGGGTGCCACCAGGTTGCCAAGCGTCGGCAGGAGGCGAGTCAGCGTGTTGGTAGAATTTGTGCGATTGATCAATTTCATCGGGTGAGAGAGAGAGGCGTGCCCGATTTGACGCGCCAGAACGTTTGCTAAAGATGCTTCGGAATCAGCACTGGCGATCGCGCCTGCACTAATAAACACCTTGCCGCCCGGAAGCGCCAAAGCTCCAGTATCGCGGTCTTTCACCACATAAAACTCATAGGGCAAATCGGATCGGTTGGATGCCTGTGCCAACTTTTGCCCAATCTCGTTAATGTAGCTCGTCACGTCTGCATCATTGACCAATTCCACCCTGCCCAGCAGTTCCCGCGCCATCTGTGCGCCAATCGAGGCTTCACTCTGGTTACTACTAGACCAAGAAGGAGATTGCACAGAATTTACTGGAGAGGATACCTTGCCTGTAAGTAGATAACCCAGTCCAGCCGTCACTACGTTGCCCAACAAACCGT
>Ga0209490_10004951_pt1 | contig 12199 bp, 8 predicted proteins | sample MAT06_FD_187209 | JGI IMG/M metagenome (GOLD analysis project Ga0209490, IMG submission 187209) | Freshwater microbial communities from Lake Fryxell liftoff mats and glacier meltwater in Antarctica - MAT-06 (SPAdes) (version 2) | ecosystem: Environmental > Aquatic > Freshwater > Ice > Liftoff...
AAGTCTTGGCCGGCATGCCCAGGTTCTGGGCGATTTATTCGATGGTTTTGTCCCCGCTTTGAATCAAAGCAACCGCTTGTTGCTTGAAGTCCTGATCGTAGTGACGCTGCGTTTTAACAGTATTCATAGATGCTTTTCCTTTTTAGCACCTCTTATCGTTTGTCCACATTTTCGAAGTAAGATCAATGTACCCGCAACCAGAAGGCAACCCCGACAGGGGCCGGAGCTAAAGCAATGCAGGGAGCCTTCCCGGCTTCAGCCCATTTGGGTTGCGGCGTAAAGGCCACTCACGCTTCGTCGCACTCTCGCCCCTTATCACTTCCAGATAGGCTCCTCGTTCACTCCTCGCGTCAGGGTTTTTTCACCTGCAACACGGGAAATGTCCACTTCTTTCACAGCTTCTTACCCTACAAAAGGTATATAGGTGCCGTTATCTCATTCTTAAACCCGAAATAGTCTGGAAGATGCCGCTAATCATGGCGTAGGCAACTACCCCTACGATCAGAGCAATGATCACAATGATGGTCGGTTGAATCAGAGCTGTAAGCCTATGAATGCGGCGGCTCAGTTCCCGGTCATAGCGGGCCGCTACTTTTCCCAGAGCCGTCCCCATATCCCCCGTCTGTTCTCCCACCGAGACCATATCGATAAAAAGAGGGGGGAAATGACCCACCCCTTTCAGGGCTCTTGAAAAACTACCGCCCTCACCCACTACATCGACCACCTTCAAAAGTAGGAAACGATAGAACAGGTTGGGAGTAGCCGGTTGCATCAGTTTCAGGGCATTCAGCAACGGGATACCGTTACCGACCAGGTTGGCCAAGGTCTGGGAAAATTGGGCATAATAACGGGCGGCAACAACACTCCCCAAAAGGGGCAATTTCAATTTCTTTTCATCCCACCAAAGCCGACCCCTTGGCTGTTGGAGAACCATCCAGAGTCCAATCGCACCAAGCACAACGGCCACCAGGATAAAAAGCCCATAACGCGTGGCAAAGTCACTAAAATCAATGAGGACGCGTGTGACAAAGGGCATGTCTTTGCCGGTTTCTTTCAAGAGTTTGGTCAACTGCGGAACCAGATAGGTCATGAAAATAATCATGAGGGCAATACCTGCCACCACGATGAAGCAGGGGTAAATCAGGGATTGGATCACACGATTCTGCAGCTCATCCAAAGTCTTGAGATAATCCGATTGTTTCCGGAGGATGTTGGGCAGAGAGCCGCTGATCTCCCCTGCTGAAACCAGATTACAATAAAGTTCGCCGAAACTGTCCGAAACCGAACGCAAGGCCGTGGAAAAACTGATACCCTCCACCACCTTTTCCCTTACTGAAATTACCAAGGCTTTCAGTCCCCCCAACTCATTGCGCCTCTCCATCGCACGCAGTGCCGGTTCCAACTGGAGCCCTGCCTCCAAAAGATCACTGAGTTCTTCCGTAAAAATAATAATCTGAGAGCGGGTAAGATGGATTTTTTCTCCTGCGAAAATTACCTTACGGCTTTTTCTTTCCTCCGGAAGTATCGTCGCCTTGATGTCCTGTTGAGTGAGGGATACAAGTTGCAGCCCTTCCTGCTCCAGCCTGCGAAAAACCTCGTTGCGACTGCGGGCCTCGATTTCCCCATCCTTTTTGCGGCCCTCTGACCCGATTGCATGGTAAGTGAAAAGTGGCATAATTATTCATCCAGCACATCGACATCTGCAGCCGTGACACGAACCACTTCTTCCACCGTGGTGATCCCGGCTAACACCTTGGCGAAACCATAATGCCGGAGAGGAATCATTCCCTCCTCCAGTGCCAGTGGACGGAGCACCGTGGCCTGTTTACGCTGGGTGATCAGGTCGGCCATTTTGTTGGACACCATGCAGATTTCATAAATGGCGGTTCTTCCCGAATAGCCCGTCCCACGGCAGTTTTCACAGCCATTGGCCTGATAGATCTGCCCCGCCTGATGTAAAGGAAACCCGATGCTCTTGAGATAGGTTAGAGGATGGCTGGCAACGGTCTTGCAATGCGGACAAAGGCAACGCACAAGACGCTGGGCAATGAAGGCCCTGACTGCAGAACCTACCAGGAACGGCTCCACTCCCATGTCAATCAGGCGTGTTATGCCTCCGATCGCATCATTGGTGTGCAGAGTGCTGAAGACGAGGTGGCCGGTCAAGGCCGCCCTCACGGCAATCTCTGCGGTTTCGAAATCGCGCATTTCCCCCACCATGATCACGTTGGGATCACCTCGCAGAATGCTTCGCAGGCCCACGGCAAAAGTCAGCCCGATTTCCGGTTTCACCGCAATCTGGATCACGCCGTCAAGCTTGTGCTCAACCGGATCTTCAATGGTTACAATACGTTTTTCTTTTGTATTCAGGCTTGATAGGAATGTGTAGAGCGATGTGGATTTTCCGCAGCCGGTCGGCCCGGTTACCAACACAATTCCGTTCGGCATGGCCAACAATTGCATGATCTTGGCCTCATAGTTCGCATCCAGCCCCAACCGCACAAACTCGAACTTCTGCTGCCCCAGTAAACGCAGACTGACACTTTCCCCGCTGACGGAGGGGATGGTCGCGACACGGACGTCAATTTGCTGCCCCTCCAGTTCCAGATTGATACGGCCATCCTGGGGCAGGCGTCGCTCGGCAATGTCCAGATGTGCCATGATCTTGATACGGGACAGAACCGAGGCCTGTAGCACCTTGATCCTGGGAGGAACAGGAACTTCATGGAGAAGACCATCAATACGGTAACGGATCTGGAGGTCATCCGCCAATGGTTCCACATGAATATCCGTCGCGTTTTGTTCCAGAGCCTCACGCATGATCTGGTTGACGAATTTGACCACGGAAGCCTCGGAGTCGTCTTGGTCCAGGACATTGACCTCCTGCTGGATTTCCATCAGGGCCTCGTCTACTTCGCGACCTTCCAGAATCTGGTCAAATGTTTCCGCGCCGACACCATAGCCCTGCCTCAGTGCCTGTAAAATACGACGGCGGGTGGACATCATCCAGTGAATCGGCTTGTCTGTGATGGTCTGTGCTGCCACGCGCTTGGCAACCAAGTCGAAGGGATCATAGGTCAGGATCCAAAAGGCCTGATCATCTTCAGCCACAGGTAATAATTGGTATCGCAAGGCTACCCGCGCCGGAAATTTTACCCTGAGCGTTGCGGGAACTTCCAGGACGGCCTGATCCCACCAGGGCACTCCCAACCAGGAGCTCACTCCACCCAAAAACCTGACCTCATCCAGCGTTTCCTCCTCCAGCACTGTTCCAATCAGTGATCGCTGTTGGATTCTGGCTTGTTCAAGTGATTCGTGCAATCCAGCATTCTCACAGCCGCTTTGCCGGGCAAGTTCACCGAGTAGTTGGGTCAGGGACACGAACTGAATGTATCGGAGCACAATCGCAAACCCAATGTTTTTTTCTGCGGCTTTCCAGGTATCGTCGCGTTTTATTATACTGACCGTCTTCCAATCCCATGGTAGGTTCCGGTCTGGATTTGATTATGAGTAAATGGCTCCTTCTTGTAAGCGTTGCAACCGTCACCCTAGCCATGGGGTTTGTAGCCGGACGTTACCTTGTACCGCCCAAAGTTCCAGCGTCCTCTTCCCTCACAAGTCCCGCTTCAGCAAATGACAGCCCCTCCACTTTAACTGCCACCACAGGCAGCAGTATCGCAGCAAACCCTCTACCAGCACCGGCCAATACTTCGAACACAAATTCGAGCCGTAATCTCTCGGAAATTCTTAAAGGCGGGGTCAATTCCTACCGCAAAATGAAAGAACTCTATCTTTACGCCGATACCCTTGAAGCTGGAGATATGCCCGCCATGATGAAAAACCTGGAATCCATGGGCCAGAGCATGGAACGGTATGGGGCTTCCAATATCCTGCTGGGACGCTGGGCTGAACTGGATCCCGATGGTGCCCTCGCCTATGCGGACAAGGTTTCCGACAGATCCATGTCCTTTGTGGTCATGAACAGCGTGTTCAGCACCATGGCCAGCACCAACCTGGAAGCTGCCTTGGCCGCAGCCGGAAAACTCGATACCGAGGAAAAACGAAATCTCGCCCTTCAGGCCGTCTTAGGTCAGTTGGTGGACACCGATCCCGCCCGTGCCCTGCAATTGGCCAGTAAAAACGGGTTCAAAGGAAATCAATGGTTGTACTCCAACCTCTTCTCCCGTTGGGCCATGAAAGACCCCGCCGCCGCCGCTCAAGCCGCCCTTCAATTACCCCCCGGTGAAGCGCGTAATAATGCCGTGCAGGGTGTGGCATCCCAATGGTCTTTCAAGAACCGCACAGATGCCCTGGCCTGGGTGGATCAATTGCCGGAAGGACAGGATAAAAGCCAGGCCCAGCAAAATATCATTTTCGCCTGGGTCAACAGCGACCCCAAAGCCGCAGCCGCCTATTGGGAAGCTCTTCCCTCCACCGGAAGAAAAAGTGAGATGATTCACAACATCATTCACCAATGGGCTCAAAAAGATGTCCAGGCCGCCTTGGCTTGGGCCAACAAACTTCCCGCCTCCGATTCCAAAAATCAGGCCCTCTCCCAGGCCCTTTCCCAATGGTCCCGCAATGATCCCAAAGCCGCCTCTTCCTATGTGGAAAATCTTCCTGCCGGAACTTCCAAAAATCAGCTCATCAGTTCGGTTGCCACCCAATGGGCAAATAGCGAGGTGAAGGCCGCCCTGAACTGGGTCGAAAAGATTGCCGACGGACAGACACGCAATAATGCCCTGCAATCCATCTCCTACCAATGGGCTCGGAACGATCCCAAAGCTGCCCTGCAATATGGTGAGTCCCTCCCGGAAGATAATGCCAAAACTAATTTCATGCGCAATGTAGTAAGCCAGTGGGCCAACAGCGATTTCAACTCCGCCATTGCCTGGGTTAAAAACCAGCCAGACAGCGAAAGCAAAAACCAGATCCTCGCCAATGTTGCCTCACAATGGGCAAGAAACGATCCCCAAGGAGCGGCCTCCTATGCCCAAACATTGCCAGCAGGCAGTGCCCAGAATAATTTTATCAGCAACCTTGCTTCGAACTGGGCCCAAAATGACCCCACGAAAGCCATGAACTGGGTCAACCAGCTTTCCGAAGGGGATGCCAAAACACAGGCCATGGCCACAGTGCTGGGTCAATGGGCCAATTCGGATCTTAAAAGTGCGTCTTCTTTTGTCATGACCATGCCCGCCGGTGAGGGTAAAGACAATGCCATGCATTCCGTAGCCTCTACCTGGGCCAATTCCGATCCCTCTGCCGCCGCCCAATGGATCTCGTCCTTTCCTGAGGGAAACAAAAAGAACGATGCCTATTCCAACATTGCCGACACGTGGACACGCAATGATCCATACAAGGCCTCGGCCTGGCTGGAAACCCTGCCCGCCGGAACCTCACGCGATTCCGCCGTCCGCAGTTTTTCCAATCAAATGCAGAAGTCAGATCCGGAAGGAGCGTATCTTTGGGCGGAAACCATCCAAGACGATAACAATCGAAAAAACCAGGTTCGCTCTGTTCTTTCCCGCTGGATGAAAAATGACCCCAAATCCGCTGCTGCTGCCGTCCAAAAATCTTCTCTTACTGAAGAAGAAAGGACACGTCTCCTCCAGCCCAAAAAGTAGAACACGTCTGTTGTTATCAGTGGTCTCGCAGATTCCTGAGACCTGACCTATCGGTCACAAAATTCCCGTTTGTCAGATCATAATAGCGGGCGTTAACAAGGTGACGTTGCGTCCAATTGTGCATGTGCAGTCGGTCCAGATGCTTAACCAAAGAAAAATGGGCCCGGTGCCTGCCGCTCCAATATCTACAATTCCAGCCGTGTCATCCGGCGGGGTTTGCCCCTGAGCCGGGTCGTGAAGCAGGAGTAACGCTGGCAACACGAAGGGAAGGTGAAGCTGGGCAAACTTTAAGTTTACTATCATAAAGGTATTCCTAAAAAGCTCAAGCAATTCAAACGGATTTTGCGGCAATAATGTCACCCTCCCCTTTCGGGAGAATGACATGATTGCAACGAACAGACTTTAGTTAGGCACAAACAGGACACCATCACCCATGACGAAATTATTGAGACTAGCATAATAGAGTGATAGATAAGTAATTATGTGGCAAAGTGAATGCCATGAGTAAAAGGCGTGATCATTTGGCACTGGAGCGGCGGCGTAAGCGCTCGGCGGTGATGTTTGAAAAAGGTTATGGCCCTTCGGCTGTGGGGCGTAAACTGGGCGTCACCCGCCAGGTGGCATCCAGATGGAAACAAGCCTGGGAGCGGGGCGGGCGGGGTGCTCTTTCCAGCAAGGGACAAGCTGGGCCCAAATCTAAACTCAACCCTGAACAGATTGCACAAGTGACCCAAGCCCTCTTGGAAGGGCCTCGCAGCCAGGGCTATAAGACCGACTTGTGGACCTTGCCCCGCGTGGCGGCTTTGATCGGCAAGCTGAGCGGAGTTGACTATCATCCCGGTCATGTGTGGCGGGTGTTGGGAGGCCTGGGCTTTTCCTGTCAGAGACCTGAGCGCCGTGCCATCGAACGCGATGAGAAGCAGATTGGCATATGGAAGCGCAGGACTTGGCCCGCTTTAAAAAAAAGCCCGCCTTCAGAAGCGGCTCATTGTCTTCATAGATGAGAGTGGACTAAGCACCAAGCCAACCCGGGCCAGAACCTGGGCCTTGCGCGGGTAAACACCTTTTTTGCACGAAAGCTTCAACTGGAAGAGCCTTTCCATTATTGGGGGACTAAGCCTGCACCGCTTTTACTTTCAGATCCAAAAAGGCAGCATGAAAAGTCCGCAGGTCATCGAGTTTATCGGTCATCTTCAGCGCCATCTGCCGGGACGTCGTCTTTTACTGCTCTGGGATGGAGCCTCCATCCATCGCAGTAAGTTGGTTCAGGATTACCTGAGCTCCACCAAAGGTCAGGTGATGGCTGAGCGACTGCCGGCTTATGCCCCTGAAATCAACCCGGTGGAGTATATGTGGGCCCATCTCAAAAGTCATGAGATCGCCAATCTGATCGCGACTCGGGCATGGGAGTTGAGCCTGGAGGCAACACGGGCCTTACGACGGATGCGTCGACGCCCTTCCATCATCAGCGCATGCTTCGCTCAAGCAGAACTTTGGCCCTAATGTCACTCTAATATGCGAGTCTCAATAAAAGGGCCCTAAGCTAGTGCCATTCACAAATGACCCCATTGTTTTAACGTCGTTGACTGTTACTTTACAAAGAAGTTATCCACACCTGAGACGCCTACTCCGGAGCGGGCTCTCCCCATCCAGCCCAGATATAACGAGGGAGCGGTGGCAATGGAATTTGTGCGATCCGGCAGATTCCAGGTTCCTCTCAGGGTGGGGTTCGCGGTTCCGTCCACGCCGACATTATAGACACTAAAGACCGCGTCTATTTTTCCCGTTGCATCCTTGGTCAGCTCCAACTGGAACAGATAATACCCAGTCGGATTCGTCCCGGCCAGAGTCGCAAACTGAATGCCATCGAGGAGTAGTATATATTTGTGTGGGCTGGTCGTGGCATTATAGGCGGGGTTATTTGTGATCCTTACACTCATGCTTGTGCCCGTATTGCTTACTGCTGTATCGCCACGAACCAGCATCGAGAAATCCACTCCGTAGGTCAACGAGCTGTTGAAATTGAGATAACCGTCCAGGGAATATGCCAGTGTTTTACCTGTGGCCAGCGCTCCGACGGTCGTTTTGTTCACTGCTCCCACATTCTGCCCAGACGGAGCGGAAATCCGTCCGGTGTTTCCGGTTCCTCCGGTCAAGGCATGAGACCAGATATTCCCGGCAGATGTGTTGACATTAAACTTCGTAATAAACGCCGTCTGGCCGGCAATTGCCGATCCAGCATCGAAGGTCTCGTCGAGCAAGGAATTCTGCGGAACAACTGCTGGATCATACCCGACATATAATGGAATGAAATAGTTGCCCGTATGGCCGGTGCTGCGCCGGGGGAAGTTGGCATTGAGAAATTTCGAAGTGACACCGTTGCGAATTTCCCAGATGGCCTGCTGGTAATTCCTGCTCATAAAGTTTGTTCCGATGTAGCTGACGTTCGAATTATTGTTGAGAACAGTTGGCTTGCCGGTATCCGCAGTGGCGGCAAAGTTTTGATAGCCCCCAAGCACTTCAAGAAACCCTCCGCTTCTCGCTTCGAATGCGGTCTGATCTGCTTCCGTCTTGTAGCCGAGCACCCAAAGAAGTCCACCGTTGACAAGAAAGTTGGTAGTGGTCCTTGATTCTTCATTGATGCTGCGGGCGTAAATTCTTGCATTAGGTGGGCAAAATTTAAGTTGATGGGCGCCTGCGAGAACAGCGCCGGTCTGGAAATGGGCGACAACCGGTTCGGTCGTATTGACTTCGTAGGAAATGCTGCCGAAGCGCGAGACGAGAGTGCGAGGCGCATTGATGCGCACCAAAACTTTACGGGAACTGTGCTCGATGAACAGGGGCTCGTTGGAGGATTGAGTGACGTTCAAGCCTCCCCAAAGCCAACTTTCAGACGTCATAAAGTCAATCTGGCGCACCGTGGCAGGGACGGTGAGCGGTGTGGTGTTGGCAACGAAATAGTAACGGGGGAAATAAATGGCCGGCTTCCCGGAATTCAGAGCAGCTTGGATTTTTTGGGCGTCGTTAGAGCCTGCGAATTCATCAGGATTGGCCCAGTTGGCCGGGTTTGACTCCCAGGGAACAAGCGGTGCTTCTTCCACGGGAAGGTTCATGGTGCGGGATGGAACGTTGGAGTTGAAGGCGTAAACGGAACCCGAACGCCACTCACTCACATATCCTGTCAAGGCATTCGCGCCATTGTTTCGAATCGAGGATCCATACCCAGCGACGGAAACATTCCGTGCGAAGAGCTGGGAAGTGGATGAATTGGTCAAAACGAGAGCTGCATTGGCAGCGGATCCTCCCGTAAATTCCGAGTCCACCACGATCACGTGCGCGCCGGTATTATCCACCAAAACACCCGGAACGGTGTTAGTGCTTTTGATTTTACGCAGACATGCGGCGGCCCGACTGACTTGGACCCCCGCAATATTTTGTCCGGAAACAGTGACATACTCAAGGACCGGGTTGGATTCATTGACGTTGTCTCCCGCACGGATGCCGTAGTCAAAACCCTGCACCGTGATGTCTGAAAAATGGCCTTGGACGGACCACCACGGGAAATTCAGGCCAGCGTAGCCCTGCCCATCGCCAGATCGGACTGTAAGATTATCGATGGAGCACCCGTTGGCGCCCAGAAAATTGACACCAACTGCCCCGGGGTTGCCGGTTCCTGTATCGATAGTGAGGTTGCGCAGCTGATTGCCCCACATGACGTTCCCTTGCTCGACGAGCTTGGTCCAGGTCAGCACCGGCTTTTTCGTGCCGACGCCGAAGCCTGCAGAATTATTTTTTAGTTTAATAATCGTGTTGGCCCGGTTCTGCCCGATGAGGCGGAGACGGCAAAATAAATTATAATTTGCACCCGAATAGGTGATGGTATTAGAAACCAAATACGTGCCGCTGGGAATATACATGATCTTTTTGGGGTCACCTCCGTTAAGTGCCTGAACCTGAGCCTTGAGGTAATTCATCATGGCGACGAAGGCGGCGGTGTCATCTGTGACACCATCCCCGACTGCATTTGGCGAAAAGAGGGTTGTATTTTTAATGTTGATAACCGGCCCACCACTCTGCGCGAAAGCCGGAGTTGGGTAGACAATATTCATGACATTATTGCGATCCTGGGCGTGGGACGATGTCACACCGAAAAAAAGAAGGCTTAAAGAAACGATACTTAGGATTTTCTGGAGCGTTTTCATAAGTTTGGATCGACACTGATTATTCTTACATCGGATTGGGGATGGTTATGAGGGGCTTGGGTTTAGGATTTCAAGGGTAAATAAACAAAAATTCTATTTTGGTCCTGTAACTTCACGATTTTTCAAAGAGACATCAGCATTAAGACATGATATTGTGTTACCTACAACAAAAATGTATTAAACTATTCAGCTTTTAAGCGAATGAGAGCTGTTTAGATGCCAAAAAAGGGAGGGATTTTAGAAATAGCCGAAGCCATTCAGAGTTTTTTTCCCGCGAGACCCCTAAATTCTACTTGAGCAGGCGCGCGAAAGGGTGCGAAAGGGTGAAAATTACGCAGATTGGCTTTCTACTACCTTTGTTCTTTGTAGGAGCGACCTCGCGTCGCGATGACCTTAGCTTTTGGCCCATCCAAAACCCTCATGGGGACCTCATGGAGTCAGTCCTGAATGGCACTAAGATAAGTCTATGGTCTCCTTGATTTTGAATGCCTTAGAGAAGAAAAGGTATCCCAAAGCCGCCTTATCTTAGTGCCATTCATGACTGACCCCGTTGAAACCTCTCAGAACACTTTGTACTGCCCTTTCAGTCCTCAACTATGCCTTTTTAGGCGCCCTTTGATATCTGACAAAATAAAATGCAAAGGACTGCCGGAAGATGAAGGTTCCCATTGTCCTTTAGTAAACACAAACGTCAGCAAATCAATACCAAAAAAGACTTTTTACACATAAAAGAACTTATTTAAGCTGAATAAGTGCACAGACTGACTTCATTCAACTAAATCCAAGTGAAAAACACTTAGATACCTATTGTTTCAATTGAGATTTTTAACTTGCCAAAGTCTTTTTTTGTTTTTATTACTTTTAAAAGTCTAATTCAAACAAAGGAAGCCAATGATCAAATTACTTAGCCTTCGCACAGAATCCTCGCTCGTCTCCATCCGCCTTCGTTCAACTTTGCGTCCGTTTTCTATTCTGCCTCTTCTCCTGTGGCTTTTGAGCACACCCGGTGCCAATGCAGCCATTGAGACGGCAAAACCTTCCGATGACTTTGTCGAATCCGTAGGAGTGGTTACCCACATTCCCTACACCGGAGGCGCTTACGGAAATTACACCGGCGTGGTAAAGCCTAGACTCATAGAGCTGGGTGTCCGCTACATCCGCGATGGCATTGTCGCTCGGGGAAGCCAGTTCGGCCGGGACGCTTTTGCCACCAAATTACTTGATCTACAAACCACCACCGGCATCAAAGCGGTCCTTTTGTTTTCGGGTGATAGCATGACGACAGTCAGCAACTTCCTGACGAGCTGCAGTGCCGCCGTCATCGGCGTCGAAGGCCCCAATGAACCTGATTTGTCGAAGTATAACTTCATCTACAACGGCAATGGCTGGCAGGGCGGCGTTGCGGTCGGACAAGGGTGGGCGGTCGGCGCCAAAAACTACCAAACCGATCTCTTTAATCTCGTCAACAACACCCCGGCTTTCAACAACTGGGATATCCTGCAGATGTCAATGGGATGGGGAGGAAACGCATCAAGTGTTGGAAACCATGAGGCTTTTGCCGATCTAGGGAACTTCCATTGGTATGTGCAAACGGCCTACCCACCGGAACTCCCTGGTCAGCTTGACTGGCTGATCAACAGTGCCAGAATCATCAGCCCCACGAAGCAACTCATGCCAACAGAGTCCGGCTATCCCGCCGTGTCTGCCGCAAGCGAGGCGGTTCACGGTCGCTATGTCATGCGCACCTTGTGTGAAGGCTTTCGCAGAAACTTCAAACGCACTTTCATTTACGAACTCATCGATGAAAACACCACGGACAAGTTTGGGCTCTTGCGCAACAATAACACGGCACGGCCAGCTTTCACCGGCATCAAAAACCTGATTACCCTTTTAAAGGACACCGGCGCGCCTTTCACCCCTGGCTCGCTCAACTACACAGTCACCGACAGCTCCACCGCCTACCCAACCGATTCCGCAGGGCTTCGCAGATTTCTTGTCCAGAAAAGTGACGGTCGGTTTCTTCTCGTCATCTGGCACGCAGCTAAAAGCGGCTGGGGCAACGGGAATCCAATCACGGTGCCCAACCGCTCAGTGACCATCGGATTCGCGTCCACCCATGGTTCGATAAAGACCTATCTGCCACTGAATGGCTCTACTGTCGTTCAGACCTTCACCAACAAAAGCTCCATCGTGGTGTCGGTTCCCGACCATCCTTTGGTTATCGAGATCACGCCAAACACCGCCAGATGGGCGATGAATGAGACTTCGGGCACTGTTGCCAGTGACAGCTCGGGCAACGGATTGAATGCGACTCTCACAGGATCTCCAATCTGGACGGCAGGCAAAGTCGGAGGCGCCCTCAGCTTGAAT
>Ga0209490_10004955_pt1 | contig 12195 bp, 9 predicted proteins | sample MAT06_FD_187209 | JGI IMG/M metagenome (GOLD analysis project Ga0209490, IMG submission 187209) | Freshwater microbial communities from Lake Fryxell liftoff mats and glacier meltwater in Antarctica - MAT-06 (SPAdes) (version 2) | ecosystem: Environmental > Aquatic > Freshwater > Ice > Liftoff...
GGGTCCGTGGTTCAGCGGGTGGATGGATCGGACGCCGAGGAGCGATCGTGCGTTGCCCGCACCGAGTTCGTGGCTGCTCCTGTTCGGATGGCTGAAGGGCGGACGCATTGCGACGAGCGAGGCGCCGCGGGCGGATCCAGGTGCGGGGGGCCGAGCGGGGTGCAGAACCTGATCCGACGGCGGCGCTCGCCCATGCTCTCGCAGACGCGCACGCCGACCCGCTCGACGAGCCGCCCGACGACGCGCCCGCTGATGCGCTCGCTGATGCGCTCGCCGACGCGCTCGCCGACGCGCCCGCTGATGCGCTCGCCGATGCGCCCGCTGATGCGCTCGCCGACGCGCTCGCCGACGCGGCCGCCGACGCGCTCGCCGACGCGGCCGCCGACGCGCCCGCTGATGCGCTCGCCGATGCGCCCGCCGATGCGCCCGCTGATGCGCCCGCCGACGCGCCCGCCGACGCGCTCGCTGACGGGCACGGCGAAGCGCTCGCTGACGGGCACGGCGAAGCGTCCGCCGTCGCATCCGCGGAGGCGCGCGGTGTGAGTGCGCACCCCACGCGGGTCGCGGATTCGAGCAACGCGCGCGGACGCTCTCAAACCACGAAGTTCACCGGCGCGCGCGTCGGAGCGCGGGGTCGCCGGGCCAGCACGGGGGCGCTGACCCACACGAAAGCCGGATGCGCCAGAATTCAGGGGCCCTCGCGTCGCGACGAGATCCCGCGAGGCCGCAGGTCGATTCCTTCAGGGCCTCTCCGCTGAACAGCACGGAATCAGGCCATTCGGGAACTCTTTTCCATCCGCGAACCTCGCGAATGGGACGGGGCACGGGTCCCTGCTGGTGGGCATCAAGGCGTCGTGAGAGCGGGACGATAGCGAGTCGTCCACTCGCTCCCAGGAAGCCTTCATGCCCCCCGACCCGACACGGAACGCGCCCGTGGTTTTGTGTGTCGTCAGCGATCCCGCGCTGCGACAGACGATCCGCGACACACTGATTCCCGCCGGTTGGGAGATCGTGGAGCAGCCGCGCGCGACCGAGGCCGCGATCGTGTGCCTTTCCGCGCGTCCGGACCTCGTGCTGCTCGAGTGCGGCATCGAAGGTGACCGCGAGCTCCTCGACGAAGTGCGGGGGCGCGACGCGCAGTCGCGCATTCCGCTCATCGCGATCGGAACGGCCGAGTCCTGTCACGAAGCGACCCGAGCCGGCGCCATGGACTGGATCGTTTCGCCGGTCGTCGGCCGACTGCTCGCGCACCGAGCGGACACCGTTCTGCGCTCCGTGCGCATGGAACGCGAGGTGCTCTCGCTGCGAGCCCAGCTCTCACCCGACGAATCCACGAGTGAAACGGCTTCGTCCGGGCCCGCTCCGCGCGAGCGTTTCCTCCAGCGCGCCGACGCGATCCTGCGGAGTCCGCGTCAGGGTCGCAGCCAGGCCGCCATGCTGGTCGTCTCCGCTGAACCGAGCGAAGGTCCCATGGATCCCGCCGCGATGAGCGCTTGCCTGCCGACGCTGACCAAGCGTCTGCGCGACGTGCTGCTGATGCGCGAGGGTTTGGGTTCGGGGCCGAGCGCCAGCGCTCCCGTCATCTTGCTCGAAGGCCGTGAGTACACCGTGCTGCTCGAGCGTCAAGAGCGCACTCAAGAGGCCTACAAAGTCGCGCGCCGAATCCAGCAACAGCTCGAAAAGCCGGTCGAACTCGACGGCCGCAAGTTCGCCATCCAGGTCAACGTCGGCATCTCCGTGCACCTGCACGATGGGTCGAACGCGAGCGAGCTGTACGAGTCGGCACGCAAGGCGATGGGCCGCGCGCGTCAGGAACAGTTGCACGGCATCCGCTTCTCCACGACAGCGATGAACTCCAGCACGTTCGAGCGCCTGACGCTCGAGTCGAGCTTGCGCTACGCGTTGGAGCGCGGAGAACTCACGCTCTTCTATCAACCGCGCGTCGACTTGAGGAACGGCGCGATCGTCGGTTTCGAGGCGCTCCTGCGCTGGAAACACCCGGAACTCGGCATGGTCTCGCCGGGTCAATTCATCCCGATCGCCGAGGAATCGGGCCTGATCGTCCCCATCGGCGAGTGGGTGCTCCGCGAGGCGTGCCGCCAGAACCAAGCCTGGCGCGACGCCGGTCTCCCGCACGTACGCATGGCGGTGAACTTGTCCTCTGTCCAGTTCCGTCAGCCGGATCTCGAAGTGCACATCGCGAGCGTGCTCGAAGAGACGGGCCTCGATCCGAGCGGGCTCGAGCTCGAACTCACCGAGAGCATCCTCCTCCAGGACGCCGACGCGACGATCGAGACGCTGCGCACGGTGAAGGAGATGGGCATCCATCTCTCCATCGACGACTTCGGCACCGGCTACTCGAGCTTGAGCTACATCAAGCGTTTCCCGGTCGACGCACTGAAGATCGACCAGAGCTTCGTTCGCGAAGTCACGTCGAGTCCCGAAGACGCCGCCATCACCACGTCGATCGTGTTGATGGGCAAGAGCCTGAACCTCACCGTCGTCGCCGAGGGTGTCGAGACGAAGAGCCAGCTCGAGTTCCTGCGCGTTCTCGAGTGCGACGAGGCCCAGGGCTACCTGTTCAGCCGCCCGGTGCCCGCCAAGGAAGCAGGGGAGTGCCTGCAGACCGGGTACGCGTCGCTGATCGGTGCGAACCAAGCCGCGGCCTAGGCGGTCGCGCGCGGATCCGTCAGCGATCCACGCTGAGCTTGTCGCGCAACCGACCGAGCAGTGCGAGGTGGATCTTGCACACGCGCGACTCGGACAGGCCGAGGACGGTGCCGATCTCGCGCAGCGGCATGTCCTCCCAGTACTTGAGGTAGACGAGCCGGTACTCCTGAACCGACAACTTCTCCGCGACGAGCCGCAGCAGCTCGACGCGAGTCAAGTTCTCCTCGGGGGCTTCGCGCACGAGATCGGGCACGCCGTCGAGAGTCGGTCCCCTGTGCGCCGAATCGTCCTCGGAGAACGAAGGGGTGATGGGCCCGTCCACCAGCGCCGCGCCGTAGTCGTGCTGGTAGAGCTGGACCGTGATGCCGAGAAGGGTCGCGACCTCGTCGTCCCAGGGCTCACGTCCAAGACCGGCGCGCAACTTCTCGATCGCACGGCGACGCGCTTCCAATCGCGTCCGCCACGGCCTCGGCAACCAGTCCTGGCTCCGCAGTTCGTCGAGGAGCGCACCGCGCAGTCGGTGCTCGGCGTACAGCTCGAAAGGCACGCCGCGAGCCGGATCGAAGGCCTCGATGGCGGACATGAGACCGACGTTGCCGGCCGTCTCGAGGTCGCCGCGATCCACGGTGGGCGGCAGACGGCGCAGGAGCGCGGAGACCAGCGTGCGCACGAGGGCCTGGTAGTGCTCGACGAGGTCGTTGCGCGCTCGATCGCAGCGCTCGGCCTCGATGGATTCCCGCGCGTTCGACCGAGCGGCTGCACGACGTGCACGAGCGTAGGCACGCCACAAGTTCTCGGCGCTTTTCGCGGCCCGATCGGCCTCCCGCGCCCCTTCGGGCGTGGCCGCGACGCGCGTCAAGCGGGGCAGACCGCGGCTCTTCGCGCGGGGTCGCACGACCGCGATCGGCGCGAGCAGGGCACCGGCCGACGCGTTGCTGATTGGTTGTTCGATTTCGAGACGGGGGGGCGTCACGACGAGTCGCTGGGAACGGGTGGGACGCGCATCGTCGGGCGCGTCTAGATCCCTGATACAGGTTCCAGCGGCTCGATCAAGCCCCTCGTCGCGAGCGGCGGTCGGTCTCGTCGTGCGGATGCGAGTCGGGCGCCCATCCGAGCGACGCGAGAACGCGCGCTTCCGCCGCGCGCATCCGAGCCCGATCTCGGGGCCCGTGATCGTCGTGACCGCACAAGTGCAACACGCCGTGCACGACGTACAACGAGAGCTCGCGCCGCGCATCGACGGCGCGCGCTCGCGCGGTCCGTCGGGCGCATTCGTGGCTGACGAGGATCTCGCCGGATTCGGACGTCCCGTCCGACAGATCGAACGAGAGCACGTCGGTCGGCGAAGGATCTCCCAACCACTCGTCGTGGAGCCCCGCGAGGCGTCGATCCGTCAAGCAGGCGATCGACAGGCGCAGATTCGGTCGCCGTCCTTCGGCGAGCGCAGCGCGGGCCGCCTTGCGGATCGCCGCGGCGCCGAGGAACGGTTCGCCGCCGACCCACGTGACGTCGACAGTCGTCGGGCGGGTTCGACGCACGGGCGCGGGCAGCTCCGGTTCGCGGCCGCGTCGGCCTCGGCGCGCGTGCGTGCGCCGGACGCGGCTCACGGACGGTGCGGATCGCGCGGCGGATCGCGAGGAGGCTCGCGCGGCGGCCCTTCGTAGGCGCGCACGATCTGCTCGACCAGCGGGTGACGAACGATGTCCTGCCGCGCGAACTCGAGGACGCCGACGTCCTGGAACCCGCGCAAACGGTTGTAAGCGTCGACGAAACCGCTCTTTTGGTGCGGCTCGAGGTCCGTCTGCGACGGATCGCCCGTGACGATCATGCGCGAGCCTTCACCGAGCCGCGTCAGGAACATCTTCATCTGCGGAATCGTCGTGTTCTGTCCCTCGTCGAGGATCGCGAACGCATGGCTCAGCGTGCGTCCGCGCATGTACGCGAGCGGCGCGACCTCGACGATGCCCTGCTCCTCGAAGCGCACGACGTCGTCGAAATCGAGCAGGTCGTAGAACGCGTCGTAGATCGGACGCGTGTAGGGATTCAGCTTCGCCTGCAGGTCGCCGGGCAGGAAACCGAGGTGCTCACCGGCCTCGACGACGGGCCGCGTGATGATGATCCGCTTGACCAGTCCCGCGCGGAGCGCACGCAACGCCGCCGCGACGGCGAGAAACGTCTTGCCGGTGCCGGCCGGTCCGACGCCGAAGACGAGCGCGTGCTTCTCGATCAACTCGAGATAACGCCGCTGATTCTCCGTCCGCGCCGCGACCGGGTTCACGCGCAACGAGGCCAGCGCCGTGCTCGACACGAGGTGCGGCCGCGGCGGCGACGAACCCTCGTGATGCGAATCGGAATGCGCCGAGCGCTCGGCCGACGGCGACGCGCGCAGAACGCGGTACGACGGGATGGGCCGACCGGGCGCAGAACGCGGCGACGCCGCACGCTCGACTTTTTCCGAGGACGCCGCCGTGTCCGTCCCGAGCAGGATCGACTCGATCTCGGCCAAAGCCAGCTCGCGACCCTTGCGCGACTTGCCCAGCAGATGCTCGATGCGGCGCCGCGCTTCCGCCACGCCCTCCTCGGTGCCGCGCAGGCGCAGGTTGCCGCGGCGCGTGAACACCTCGATGTCCAGGTCTTGCCGCAGGATCTTCGCGTATCGGTCGTACGGACCGAGGACGAGGATGGCCTCGTCATGCGAACGGAGGGGAATCGTGATTTCGGTCGAACTCAGTGGGATGCTCCGCTTCAGGGCGCACGCGCAGGATCGCCCCGCCTTCGCGTGGTTGTCAACGGGCAAGGAAGTAGCGCATGCGACTTTCGCGAACCGCGCTCACGGTTCCATCAAGAACGGCCACGTCACCAGCGCCATCGGGATCGAGAAGAGCAGACTGTCGAGCTGGTCGAGGAGCCCACCCGACGGACCGAACCACGTCGAAGAATCCTTCACGCCGACGCGCCGCTTCACGAAGCTCTCGAAGAGGTCCCCGGCCTGCGCGGCCAAGTGGATCAGTGCCCCGACGACGAGACCGCCAGGGACGCCGGACCGCCCCGGGCAGGACCCCGGTCGCGACAAGGACCCCGCCGGAGCGGCGTGGCGGCGTGGAGCGAGGAGCGAGGAGCGAGGAGCGAGGCCATGCAGCCCGCGCTCGATTTCCCGGGCGAAATCGTCGGGAATGGGTGCGACTTCTCGATCTCGCCGCCGACGTACCAGCCTGCGCTGCGAAGGAGCGGCGAACGCTGACCAGCCCCTCGACACGCGACTATCACGCTGACGCGTGGTTGGCCGCAACGGTCCGGTCACGCCGACCTGAACGCCGCCGCGCCGGATCGCGTGAACTCGAGCTGCGATCTGGCCCGGCGCTGGGTGGCCGACCGTGGACGATCGGCCTCCCGCGAGACGATCAGAGCGTCCAATCCACACGCCACCCGTTCGACAAGTTGAACGTCGCGGGCGTGCAGAAGTCGGCGCTGTTCCGATACCAGGCCTGATAGAAGCGCGATCCCGGAGACGCGATGCCGCCGAGGATGGAGAGAGGTTGCTCGGGAGCGACCGGAACCTCGACCTGACCGTTCGAGCTGACTTTGGTCGCCAAGCGAGTCACGCTGCCGCCCACGCAGCGGAGTCCGTCTCCGAAGGCTGCGCCCGCACCTCCCGCGATCGCCGAGGTTCCCTGGAAGAAGAGAGCGGTGGTCGTCGCTGGTAGCCGATGCGCGCGGAGGAAGAACGTGTCCTGGCTGATCCTCGGCGTCCCGAGTCCTTCAAGACGCGCTCCGTTGACTCCGTTGACCGAATGTCGGCAACCCTCACGGTTGGCGCTAGGTGAGGAGTTCCCACACGGACAGGCAGTACCCGATCCGTCCCCGATGCAGAACGAGTCGCCCGCGAGCACGCCGCACGCATCGGCGAAGAGTCGGAGGTGTGGGCCATACGCGTAGGGATAGTAGTCGTCACAAAACCCTCCAGGGAGATGCAACATGGTTCCGGACATGCCGGGCGCGCCAGATGGTTGAGAGTAGTCAACGCCATTGAGCGTCCAGCGCAATCCCTTTGCGTAGGTCCCGAACTCACCTCCTGCAGCGATGGGGCCCGATTGATGGGGCCACGCCGGACTGGCACTGACGATGCGAATGCCGAATCCAAATCTGTCGCCAGTGTAGTTCGGTGGGTTGAAGGTCCCGTCCCCATCGGCATAAAGATCGAACGGCGCCAGCCCCGGCGTATTGCGCAGATCCAGGGTCAGGATCCAGCCGACAGCGGAGCCATTCGACGACCCAGGCAATCCGTTCAGCGTCAACACGACGTGTGGAGTTGGTTCAGGGGCCTGGCAAACGTCGTATTGGTGCGCAAATGAGAGTACGACATCGGCAGTCGGCTGATCGGTGACGTAGCCGAACTCTACACCAGTGACCGTGTAGGAAGTCGCGCAACCCGCGCTGTAAGGTGGGATCACGAACGGAAACGTTGGGCTGGGAAGATAACCGGAAACCCACAACGTCTCGGAGGGATGGAGTGGCACATAGAACGGCGTAGTCGTCGTGTTGTTGTAGATCACGTCAGCGCCTAGTGACGCGGATCCAAGGCTTTGCATGGCCCCCGGAACCTGAAAACGCGTGGCGCGGACTTGAGGCGGAAGGCCCGCCAAGCCCTGACGAAATGCTTGCTGCGACGCATTCATCCCAGCAAATACGCTCGAACCCAGCGCCGCAAGCAGGCTCGCGGTGGCTATCCATCGGTCAAGCTTCATCATGGGTTCTGCACCGGCCGTACCTGGACTTGTTGCCCGAACAGCAAGGAGCGTTGATCAAAGTCATCCGGAATGCCGGCGTCGTTGACCGCGCCGGTATAGACAAGGTGGATGCGAGCGAAATCCCCGCTCTCGTAACAGTCGATGCCGTTGTACTCTCTAGGGGAAAAGTTTGGGGCTGTCCCGTCAGCCTCGAACTGAAGGCCTAGATCAAGTGGCCTTGCCATGTCGCAATCTGCGCGCAGATTGTAGTGTGTGAACGAGAGTCCTAGGTCGACGGACAACGAGTACCAGTAGTCGTACTTGAAGGTGTAACCGCCTTGGCCACCCGTCACGCCACCTTCATCGCATCCGGCGAAACCACTAGGTCCATTCGAATAGTAGGCCACATGGACTCTCCCGGCCGAATCGACGACACCGGACGGCATGAACTGATCACAGCGCTCCCCAGCTGGACTGGTATGCTCCTCGTTGATGACTCGCACATCAGTCGACCACGAAAACCCACTTGGAGCCTGCTCGTCCGGCGCCCTGACGAAGCGGCCGACATAGGCGTCAAGGTCGCCGACGTCGTCGACCGCCGTATCGGTGTAGAAGACATAGGCAATTGAGGGGTCGGTAGGATGGCAGGCAAGATACGGAACGGTTTTCCCGACAATAAAATTCACGGGGCTTTTTGCCGGCCAATCTACCCCCTGTGAATGCCGCGGCGTGACTTCAGCCGGCGATCCGTCGGACTTCAGGAGAGGCGCGAAGACCAGTGGACCGGTGCCGTCATTTTCCGGGTCGGTCCCGACAAGGATCCTGATCTTTCCCGCGGTCGTGCCACCGTACTCGTCCGTGGCGTAGGCAAGCCAAATCTTGCCGTCGGCACCAACAGCAGGCTGGCAACAGAACTGGCCGGAAATATTCGCACCCGTGGTGTTCTGGACGTTGTAGACCGGGAGTGGATTGCCTGGGGCGCCCCAATTCGTGCCGTCTGACGTACGCAAGTAGCGGTAACCACCGGTGCGGTAGAAGAAGAGGAAGAAGTCATCCTGCGTGCGCCGAATAACCCATGGCTTATCGACGGCATTTCCACTACCAATACTTGAACTAGCAGCGATGATCCACGGTCCGATCTGTGGAGTGGACTCGGGACTGTAGATGCAATACCGGATGGTTCCATTCATCGGGCTGTCGATGCCGACAATCACGAATCTGTTGGCGTTCAGGGTGTTGTCCGCCAAGGCGATAGAAATGTCCCTGGCTGCAAATCCCGGTAACTCACCTGCTGTCCAGCCGCTCACCTGATTGGTTCCTACGGCGAAGCGACCGGGCAGGTTGATTGGTGAGGCTGGCACCTGCTGTGCGGCACAGATCCGGTGCTGCCGGCTGACGCAAACGTCGGGCTCGTTGATGTCGCTCACCGGGCTGCCGAGATCCGCGATCTCGCGGTCGCTGATCCTGACTTGCAGACCCGGCAACTGCGATGCGCTAATCGCCTCTCGGTGTAGCGCACCAACCATCACAAGCGAGACAGCGAGGAAAGAAGGATCATGGAGAACTTCTCCTGGACAGGGATTCGGGACACGTTGCTTGTACCACCCTTCCCCCGCTCGGGGGCGGAGTGAATCAGCAATCCGTAAAACCATTCGCCCTAGTCAGTTACGGAGACATCCGCTCGCCCCGCGAGCGCAGGAACGAGGGCGAGGGGCTGACCCGCATCCATCGGGTCGTGCTCCGCGGGTCACGGCAGGTGACGCACCACGCGCCGCCCAGGACCTCTCACAGCATCGCGGGAACAGGCCTCTCCGCGTCGAGCATGCCATCAGCGTCCACCTCGGAGCGCACTTGCCAACTCGCAGGACCGGGTGAGTGGGCCGGGCTACAGCGCCCACTCCACACGCCACCCGTTCGAGAGGTTGAACGTCGCGGGCGTGCAGAAGTTCGCGCTGTTTCGATACCACACTTGATAGAAGCGCGAACCGGGCGTCGTGACGCCGCCGAGGACTGAGATCGGCTGCTCGGGAGAGACCGGATATTCGGCCTGACTATTCGAGGCCTGCTTGGTCGCAAGCCGAGTCACGGTGCCTCCCACACATCGAAGTCCGTCCCCGAACGCGGCACCTGACCCACCAGCGACGGCCGAGGTCCCTTGGAAGAACAGCGCAGTCGTAGTCGGCGGCAGGCGTTGAGCTCGGAGGAAGAATGTGTCCTGGCTGAGGCTCGGTGTGCCGAGTCCCTCGAGCCGCGCGCCGTTGACTCCGTTGATGGAATGTCGGCACCCCTCGCGGTTGGCACTTGGTGACGTATTGCCGCACGGGCAAGCGGTGCCCGATCCGTCACCCACGCACAGGATCTCGCCGGCGAGCGCTCCGCACGCGTCCGCGAACAGACGGAGATGTGGGCCAAACGCGTAGGGGAAGTAGTCGACGCAAAAGTTCCCGGGATAAATCGCCATGTAGCCGCTCTGAAATGCTCCACCACTAGCTTGAGCATAATCAACAGCATTGAAACTCCAGCGAACTCCGGCACCGTAGACAATATCGTCTCCAGCCGCAATGGGCCCTGATCGATAAGGCCAGACAGAACTGGCATTGGTGATTCTGATGCCGTATCCGAACCTATCGTACGCGATGGTCGGTGGATCGTAGGTGCCGTCACCATCTGCAACGAGGGTGAATGGGGTCAACCCAGGGGTGTTGCGCAGATCGAGGGTGATGATCCAGCCGGTTATCGAGCCGTTCAGCGACCCTGGCATTCCATTCAGGGTGAGGGCGGTGTGGGGAATTGGTCCAAGGCCCGAGCAGACGTCATACTGATCATTAAAGGAGAGCACTATATCTGCGGTCGTCTGGTCCGTGACATAGCCGAACTCGATACCCGTGACCGTGTAGGATGTCGCACAACCGGCCTTAGACACTGACGCGAATGAGGCGGTGGGACTCGGAAGGTAGCCAGAATCCCAGAGGGTCTGGGACGGATGGAGTGGCACGTAGTAAGTGGTTGGCGTCGTATTGTTGTAGATCACGTCCGCTCCAATGGACTGAGCCCCCAATCCCTGCACAGCCCCCATGGGGCGAAACCGTGCTGCCCGGACTTGAGACGGGAGGCTCGCCAAACCCCCATTCTGGGCCTGCTGAGGCGGATGCATCCCGGCGAATGCGCTAGAGCCTAGAGCAAGGAGCAGGCTTGCGACCGACATCCATCGTGTGGGATTGTTCATGGATTCTGCACCGGCTGGACCAGGATCTGCTGGCCGAAAAGCAAGGACAGGTGATTAGGGTCGTCCAAAGTATTGTGGCAGTGCTCAACCGCGCCCGTGTAGACGACATGAATGCGCACGGAGTCCCCGCTCTCGTAGCAGTCGATGCCGTTGTACTCTCTAGGGGAAAAGACGTTGCCAACTCCATTGCCTTGAAGGCCAAGATTAAGCGGCCTTGCCGCTGTGCAATCTGTGCGCAAATTGTAGTGCGTGAACGTGAGCCCTCTATCTACTGACAACGAATACCAGTAGTCGAACTTCGAACTGTAGCCGCCGTCGCCTCCTGACACTCCAGGCTCGTCGCATCCTGGGGCCTCATCACATCCGGCGACGTCATTGGGTCGGTTCGAATAGTAGGTCACGTGGATCCTTCCCGCCGAGTCGACAACACCCACGGGCTGAAACTGATCACTTCGAACGCCGAAAGGGCTGGTGTGCTCATCATGAATGACTCGTTGATCGGTCACCCACCTGGACACGTTGTTATCCGCGGGATCGGTCACCTTGATAAAGCGGGCGACGTAGGCATTTAAATCACTGGGGTCGTCTTCAGCGATATCGGTGTAGAAGACGTAGGCGATCGAAGGGTCGGTAGGATCGCAGGCCAGGTAGGGGACGGGTTTCGCAATTAGTCCCCCGAAAACATTGCCCGCCGGCCAGGGTAAGTTCTGCGAGAGCCGGGGCGCGACTTCGGCCTCATCACCGTTGAACTTTCGGAGCGGTTCGAACTTGAGTGCCCCCCCGCATGTTCCGGGAGCTTCTGGGGATTGCTCTGTCCCAACGAGGATCCTAATTGTTCCTGCCAGCGGCGGACCGAACTCATTGGTCGCGTAGGCAAGCCATATATTGCCATCGCCGCCGACCGCGGGCTGACAACAGAACTGACCTGGAATATCTACACACGATGCGTCCATCACGTTGTGGGGAACCAACGCACTATTCGTGTCTGGCGAAAGCCAATTCGTGCCGACGGCTGTCCGCAGGTATCGATACCCACGTGTGCCTCCCCGGAAATAGAAAAGAAAGAAGTCATTCTGTGTACGCCGAATGACCCAGGGCTTGTCGACGAACTCTCCGCCAGTCGCAGTGACGGCAATTACCCAGGGGCCGAATTGCTGCGAGGCCGTGGGGTCATAGATGCGGTAGCCAATGACGCCGGTCACCCCGCTGATGCCAGCGATCACGAACTTGTTGGCACCCGGAGTGTTGTCCGCCAATGCGATAGAAACGTCAAAGGCCGAAAATCCCGTCAACGGGCCGCTCGTCCAGCCACCAGATTGATTTGTGCCATAGGCGAAGCGAGCATTAAGTTGCGGCCCGGGAGCTGTAGACCACTGGGCTGCGGCGATGCGATGTTCTCGGCTGACGCACACGTCAGGTTCGTTGAAATCGCCAGCAGGGTCGCCGAGATCTGCGACCACACGGTCGCTTATTCTGACTTGCAGGGTCGGTGTCTGCGGCGCGCTAAACGCTTGACGATGTAGCGCGCGAACCATCACGAGCGAGGCAGCGAGGCGGCGAGGCGGCGAGGCG
>Ga0209490_10004959_pt1 | contig 12191 bp, 11 predicted proteins | sample MAT06_FD_187209 | JGI IMG/M metagenome (GOLD analysis project Ga0209490, IMG submission 187209) | Freshwater microbial communities from Lake Fryxell liftoff mats and glacier meltwater in Antarctica - MAT-06 (SPAdes) (version 2) | ecosystem: Environmental > Aquatic > Freshwater > Ice > Liftoff...
AGGTTGCTAGTAAATCTCCAAGTCCAGATAAGCCCCAAAAAGTTTCTGGTTTTGCCCCAAAATATTTACCTACTTGCATAATTTCTGGAAGCGATCGCGTAATCAAAGCCGCCTTAGCATTAGTTCCTAGTTTCAGCCCATCACATACACCCACAGCGATCGCCACCACATTTTTTAGAGTTCCCCCCAGTTCTACGCCTATGGGATCAGAGTTGGTATAGACTCGAAAATTTTTAGAAGCAAGCAGATTTTGTACAGATACAGCCGCCGCCAAATCTAAACTCGCTGCCACAGTTGCCGCAGGTAAACCCAAACTAATTTCCTTAGATAAATTGGGTCCCGATAAAACCACGATCGCCTGATTAGGTAGGGCATTTTGCCAAATTTGCGAAGGAGTAGCTCCAGTTTGAGGTTCTAGCCCTTTAGTTGCCGTGACTAAAATTAGGTTTGGATTTATAGATAATGCTCCCACTTGTCCAGCAATGCCACTAACTCCTTGCATAGATACAGCAGAGACAATAATTTCACTTTGAGCGATCGCATTTTCTAAACTAAACTCACTACGCCTAGACCAGATCAATACTTCATGCCCATTTGCCTTTGCTAATTTCGCTAAAGCCTGTCCCCATGCTCCAGAGCCAATTACGGTTAATACCATATTCCCAGCAACCGTCCTAATCCTAAGCCTAGCCAACTACAACCAGTTAAAATTCCAATAATTTGTCTGGTACTCAAATCAGTCTTGTTTAGAACTCGATGCGACCAAAACAACGACGAAAACCACAACATCGCAATTACGGTCGCAAGAATTCCAAATAAAAATATATTGCTAAACCGATTGGCAAACTCTACCAAGAAATCATTACCTCGAATTATGACGACATTAAGGGCTAACGGGGTCACTACAAAAATTGAAGCCAGTAAGGTGGTTGGTAAAGACACTATGAAGGAATAGGTAACTGTCATACTTAAAAATGCGCCTATACCCAAAGCGATCGCCCAGTAGAGTAAAGGCGCACTGATTATAGTTAAGCCCCAACCATAGAGGCAATAACACAATGCAATCACCACAGGCGTGAGCCTAGAAAATCTCTTAATAGTTTCGTTCACTGAATTTGTAGATGATTTACAGATAGCTAGTATGCTCTATCAATGATAAGACGCAGATAACCAAATTTGCTTGCTTATGGAATTATCTGAGAACTTCGGCGATCGCTCAATGTGAATATCTTGTTGACATTGCTCCAGACATAGATGCCAACATTCTAAGCTCTGTAGAAGCCATAATTAACCGTACTAATTGGCTTAACCCTAAATCGTCCCACGATTAGAATAACTTAGCAGTTTCATATCTAATTGCTGCCGATCAAGCAGATAATTCAGAATCCAGAATTGCAAAGGGTGCGACCTCCTCTTGATATCAAGCTGCGTAAGTTCTATGTTTGTGATTTAGAATTGAATCCTGATCTGAATACTGCGATTAATATTAAAATATTGGCGTGGAGTGATTAAAGCGAACTGGTGTAACTGAAGTAGTAGTTGGTGTTGCTGAGAAACCTGCACTGTATGCGTAAAGTGTCGGTATTGGGAGTTGTTACACTTTTAATTTCGACCAGATATTGATAATACCTCGATGAAATTGGCTAAGCGATCGCAATTCTTAAAAATTTTTCTACCAATCTCTGGACTCGTAGGCGGATTATTTGCGGCAGTCTATTGGGGACAATATACAGTTATCACAACCCAAATTGAAGCAAGGGAATCAATCAGGATAGAACAGCAATCAAAACTGATTACCAAAGTTTTAATAGATACTAGGTCTGATCTATTTACCTTGTCACGATTAGTTGGTTCCAAACCTGAGTTATCCCAAGATTACAAGCAAAAAGTTGTAGCCAGATTTTTAGAATTTCTCAAACGGCAACCTAACTATGATCAAGTTAGATGGATTCTTCCTTTTGAGCGGGAATTAATCAAAATCAACTTCTTTTACGGTAATCCATTAGTATCTCAACCTCTCAAATTAGCGAATAAGCCTGAGTTGATGCTAGATATAGGCAAAAATCAGGTACTTGTATCTCCATGGCAACCATGGCGCGACAATGGCATAGTTGCCAATAACCTGACTCCAATTATTCCCTTTACGACAAATATATTTAGACAAAATCAAAAACTAGGACTCTTAACTATAGATTTATTGGGTTCAAGTATTACTAACATTATTAAGCAAAACTGCTTATCCACATTGCAACGGATCAATATTCAATGCTCTTTGGTCGATGCCAATGGATTTTGGTTGCAGGGGGAAGTTGAAGAGCAAGAGTGGGGTAATGTGCTGAGCGATCGCCAAGATCAAAAATTTGGTAATATATTTCCCGAAGCATGGCAACAAATTTCAAACCGTGCTGCTGGTCAGTTCCAAACTGCCGATGGGATTTTTACCTTTAATACCATTTGTCCCGATCCATCTAATCCCCAAAATTGTCAAGCTTGGAAGCTGATATCAAGAGATCCAATTAGCAGTATTACCGATCGCACTGAGCAATTAGGTTATTCCCTGTTGGCACTATACGCAGTTCTGGTTATGCTCATAGCCTTTGCTGTAAAGAGATTTTTAAGCGATCGCCAATATCAATACCTGATCGAACAGGAAATTCAACAAACTGCCGCTAAATATCAACAACTCTATAACCAAGCACCCTGCGGTTATCACTCCCTTAACTCAGACTTAGTATTTATAGATGTCAATGACACCGAATTATTGATGTTGGGTTACGACCGCAAGCAACTAATCGGCAAAGTACGATTTTTAGATATTCTTACACCCACAAGCCAAAATTCCTTTACTTTGGCTTTGGTAGACCATATTAATTTAGGAGAAATTCATGATTTAGATCTGCAAATTCTCAAACAAAATGGCGAAATTTTTGAAGCTGCAATTAATGCTGCATTTATTCGAAATGATAGTAAGTTGGTCGCCATTAACTGCAACCTCATTAATATTAGCGATCGCCTAAAATTTGAACGAGAACTGCAAGCACGGGATCAAGTTATCCGCAATCTTTATGATATTACTGCTGATCCAAAATTAAGTTTTAGCGATCGCTTGGCTCAGATTCTAACCCTAGGGCGAGATTACTTCGATCTTGACATTGCCATAGTTGCTAAATTAGTAGGCGATCATTATCAGGTTGTGGCAGCAGAAACTCCTGATAATCAGTATAGGTTTGGGGCTTTTCAATTTTGCGAACTGGACTCTAACTATGCTCGGATAATCAGCTTAATTGAGTCTATGTCTATTACTAATGTCAATAGATTTATGTGGCGAGATCATCCCGAACACAATATTGTGCAAGCCGATAATTATATTGCTGCCCGCATATTTGTCCATGGCGAAATTTATGGCGTGATTTGTTTTACAACAAGTAGTGATCATGGACTTTTTACCAATTGCGATCGCAACATTCTGCGGTTAATGAGTCAATGGATCGGCAGTGAAATCGAACGTAATCAGGCTAAAGAAGAACTTAATGAACAGCTCCAGCGATCGCTGCTTTTGACAAAAATTACCGAAAAAATCCGCCAAAGCCTAGAACCGCAAGATATTTTTCAAACTGCCGCTAATCAAATTGGCAAAGCCTTTACAGTCGATCGCTGTGTAATTCTGAGCTATAAACCTCCATCCCAGATTAAAATTGCCGCCGAATACCTAGCACCCAAATCCCATCTAATCTCGATTTTAGATACCAATATTTCCCTAGAAGATCACCCTAATTTTCAAAGCAGCTTAAACCAAGATCAAGCTTTTACTTTTATCCCAAGCGATCGCCACTCAGCCATAGAACCCAAATCAATGCTTTTAGTTCGGACTTCCTATCAATGCGAACCTAACGGATTGATTGTACTGTATACCTATCAACAGGTTCGAGAATGGCATCCTAACGAAGCCCAATTTTTAGAAACAATTGCCAGTCAAGTGGGTATTGCCCTAGCTCAAGCCGAACACTTACAACAAGAAAAAAAGCTAAACACCAAATTAGCCATTAATAATACGGCGCTTGAGCAAGCTCGAACTGCTGCTGAAGGTGCAAATCGTGCCAAAAGTGACTTTCTCGCCACCATGAGTCATGAAATTAGAACGCCGATGAACGCAGTAATTGGGCTGACAGGATTACTGTTAGATATGGATGTTACGCCTCAGCAGTATGACTTCCTCTCCACAATTCGTACCAGTGGTGACTCCTTACTGACAATTATTAATGACATCCTTGATTTCTCTAAAATTGAGTCAGGCAAGCTCGAACTAGAGCTATATCCTTTTAACCTCCGCACCTGCATCGAAGAAGCCATTGATCTCTTAGCTACCATAGCAACAGCAAAAGGCATAGAACTTAGCTATCAAATGCAATCCGAAGCCCCAACTAGACTTATTGGTGATGTCACTCGGCTACGGCAAATCTTGGTTAATTTAATTAGTAATGCCCTAAAATTTACAGCCTCAGGCGCAGTAACGGTAGTTGTGAATTTTTTAGAGAGAGAACCCCAAAATCAGTTTTCTTACCTAATTCAATTTGCCATTCAAGATACAGGTATTGGCATTCCCCGAGACGCTATGGCTAGATTATTTAAAGCATTTAGCCAAGTTGATGCCTCTACCACTCGCAATTATGGCGGAACTGGTTTGGGGTTAGCAATTAGCCAACGGCTATGTCATTTAATGGGCGGCTCGATGTGGGTTGAAAGTAGGCATGGTGAGACCTTAAATAAAATCGGCAATCCCAGTGATGATTTTATCCCCGTTGAAATGAGCAAAACTGGCTCAACCTTCTACTTTACAATTGCCATCACAGCCGATCCATCTCCTCAGCCTAGCCTTATTTCTCGATCGCATTTAGCAGGCAAGCATCTATTAGTAGGTGACGACAATTCTACTAGGGGACAGTCTCCTGAAAGTCCTCAAATTAAGCCTGATCCTGTTTCACGATCATCTCTGCGTATCCTTTTAGCTGAAGATAATAAAGTCAACCAAAAAGTTGCCATCCATATCTTAAAAAAGCTAGGCTATCAAGCCGATTGTGCCGCTAATGGCTTAGAAGTACTAGATGCTTTGGAACGGCAACCTTACGATTTGGTATTAATGGATATTCAAATGCCAGAAATGGATGGCAAAGAAGCAACTAAGTCTATCCGTCTCAAGTATGCAGAACTTGAATCTCCCTACATTATTGCGATGACCGCTAATGCCATGCAGGGCGATCGCGAAGAATGTATCGCTGTAGGGATGAATGATTATGTGAGTAAGCCGATTCAGATTAAAGAGCTAGAAACTGCGCTTAAAAAATGTGAACAAAAGCTAACTCTTAGTTAAAAAAGCAAGTTAAAAAAGCAAGTTAAAAAATTTGAAAATTGTTTAAATCCCAAAACTACGGGTCATTAAACTCGCGATCGCTGTCATACTAACTACCCACATTAGCGATCGCAAAATCGGAATATCGGCAATATAACCCACACTAAACAAAAATCTCGAACCTAGAAAGCCAACTACCAATAGATTTGTATAGGTAGAACTATTACCTGTGGCGTAAACCATAAGGGCGGCGGCGGTAAATAGGATAAATACCTCAAAGGAGTTTTGATGTGCCCAAGTTGCCCGTTTAGCATAATCTGGTAGACGATCAAACATTGCCCTTGGCGCACTCATATCATAATTGTTAGTGATGCGGGCGTATGCCACAAATATATAGGGAAAATATACCAACCCCGCCGCGATCGCTAAGCCATACAACAAAAATTGAGAAGGAGGAAAAGGCAAATTCATAAATATATAAGACTTAAGATATAGAGACACTCTGGAAATCTAGCTGTCACCTATCCAAATATTTAATATCAATTATATCGTCATCATCATCATCGTATTCATCGGAGTTATATTTTGCATCGACAGGCTCTGATTTATAGCTTGAATTAGACTTTTGCTTTGGTTGCTGGGGTTGGGGTTTTGGAGCTTCTTCAGGTTCTATATCCTCTTCAAACTCATCTCGATCGCTTAGCCAAAAAGATACGAGGTTAATCATAAAAGTACCGATGCCGCCAATCAAAAATGCTGCCAAAACCCCTAAACTTAAGGGAATGGGAATTGTGAATTTGCCTAAAAAATAGATAACAACTAAAGGCTGTAAATTTTGAAACACAAAAACCAGAGTACAGGCGATCGCTACTCCCCATATTACTAAGCCAATTATGCGTTTCTGTTCGTTCATTTGCCTGTCCAACGTTTAATTAAATCAGAGTCAATATCAAGCTGATCGAATACCCTTGCCACTACAAAATCCACCAGATCATTGATGGTTTGGGGTTGATGATACCATGCAGGAATAGCAGGAACAATTCTGGCACCCGCTTCAGCTAGAGCCGTTAAATTGCGTAAATGAATTAAGCTTAACGGGGTCTCCCTAGGCACTACGATTAGCTTTCGTCCTTCTTTTAAGTGCACATCGGCGGCTCGTTCCAATAGGTCGGAGCTAATCCCTTGGGCAATCTTACCTACGGTTGCCATACTACAGGGAATTATGACCATGCCAATTGTCCGAAATGAACCACTGGCAATATTAGCGGCTATATCTCCCCAAGGATGGCAGGTTAAGGTACCTGAAGTTTCTTGGCACTGCGATCGCCAAAATTCTTCCTGTTGTTTGGGATTACTGGGCATTCCACCAGCAGAGATATTTTCGGAATTCCAGACAGCGATCGCTGCCTTTGAGGCGACAAGTTCAACGGTATAGCCTGCTGAAAGTAAAAATTTTAGCGATCGCACGGCATAGATCATACCTGAAGCCCCTGAAACGCCTAGGGTTATGGTTTTATTCCCTTCTGTCATCTAACTTCCTAATCATTTTCTAATCATTCAAGGTTGGCAATAAATTTCGCTTTAGATTGCCCAATTATTGGAGATTTCTATAGCTATATTGCAATTTTAAGCCTGTACTAAAGGTTTTGGTATAATAAATTACTTAAAAATCGAAATCTTCTCGATCCCCTTAGTTATCTTAAAATATAAGTTAATGCTGCAAGTTAATCGCCCTCGTCGCCTCCGCCGTAGTCCAGCTATGCGCCGTCTCGTCAGTGAAACTACTTTGACCGTTGATGATTTAATCTATCCCATGTTTGTAATGGAAGGTGAAAATACTAGGGTCGAAGTATCATCTATGCCAGGATGCTACCGTTACACTCTAGATTTATTGTTAGCCGAAATTGCGGAAGTTTATGCCCTTGGTATTAATGCGATCGCCCTATTTCCAGTTGTACCCAATGCGAAAAAAGATGATAAAGGTACGGAAAGCTATAACCCCGAAGGACTGATCCAGCAAACTGTTAGAGCTATTAAGCAAGCAGTACCTGATATTTTAGTAATTACTGATGTTGCCCTCGATCCATTTACGACCCACGGACATGATGGCTTGGTGGATGAGAACGGCATTATTGTTAACGATCCAACGGTGGAAGTTTTAGTCAAAATGTCTCTATCCCAAGCGATCGCTGGCGCCGATATGGTGGCACCCTCAGATATGATGGATGGCAGAATTGGCGCAATTCGAGATGCTTTAGATGCCCATGGGTTTGAGGATGTGGCTATTCTTGCCTATTCTGCTAAATATGCCTCTGCCTATTATGGTCCTTTTAGAGATGCCCTAGAATCTGCGCCTAAGTCTGGAGATAAGAAGACCTATCAAATGGATCCTGCCAATACCAGAGAATCATTGAAAGAGGTTTATTTAGATATTGCTGAAGGTGCAGATATTGTCATGGTTAAGCCCGCTTTAGCTTATCTAGATATTATTGCCAAGGTTAAAGATGCTACAGATTTACCAGTTGCTGCCTACAATGTGAGCGGCGAGTATGCCATGATTAAAGCTGCTGACGAGAGAGGTTGGATTGATGGGAAAAAGGTAATGCTAGAGACCCTTACCAGCATGAAACGAGCAGGCGCAGACATAATTTTGACCTATTTTGCCAAAGAGGTAGCCCAGATTTTGAAGAAGCATTGATCAAAATTTGCATTATCAAAAATTTAAAGAGTTAATAACTATGGATGCCAATCAACTATTAGAAAGCTATGAATCTGGAGAAAGAGACTTTAGCCGTTCTCAGCTTAGGGATATTAATCTCACGGGTGCAAGCTTAAATGAGATTAATCTGATCGAAGCAGATCTGGATTCAGCGAATCTGGAGCTAGTACGATTGATTGGCGCAGAATTGAACCTAGTAAACTTAAATAATGCCAATCTTAGTGGCTCTGAGCTATGTCAAGTCAATCTGAATGGGGCAAGTTTAAATCAAGCGACTTTATCAGGTACTAATTTGAGTGAAGCTTTATTAATTGAAGCAAACCTGAGTGAAGCAAACTTAGTCAATGCCGATTTAAGTGAAGCATTTCTGACTAATGCGAATCTGACCAAAACAAACTTGAGTGGAGCAAATTTGACTAAAGCTTTTTTGCAAGGAGCGATTTTAAGCGGAGCTAGTTTGGTGGGGGCAAATCTATCTGATGCCGATTTAACGAGGGCAAATCTCTGTGATGCTGATCTAACAGATGCTAATTTGAGTGGGGCTAATTTGACTGAAGCTAAGCTAAATTGGGCAAATATTTGTCGGGTTAAACTAATGGGGGCAAATTTGGTAGGGGCGTATTTAGCAACTGCGAAAAATATTGAGACGGTAGAACTGAACGATGTAGGTAATACTAAAAATGGTGGATTCTCTGTTTAATTTTTCGGAAGTGTAAGTCAGGAACCTCAGCCTAAAGGTATGAGGCTTGAAAGAGCAAAACACTATGCGTACAGGGCAAAATGTTTGAGATGGTAATTGTCCCATTGAAAGTACAACACAAAAGTACACCAAACAAAGTAGCCCCAAGGCGGTAGTAAAAGCAAAACAATATAAAGCCGTCCTAAAAGACGGGATTTCAAACCCATTTTTCTGATGAAAACTTTCTTGGCATTAGCGATCGCTTTGTTTTTGTGGTTCCCTTTCAGTGTTTCGGCAACGCCCCTATCTTTTAGTCATGGTGCGCTGAAGGGACGAGATTTTTCGGGACAAGAACTGCGAGGTTCAGGATTTGCCAATGCCAATATGGAAAGTGCTAACTTTTCGGGAGCAGATTTACGCGGAGCCGTTTTTAGTGCCTCAATTTTGCGGAATGCGAACTTAAGCAGAGCAAATTTTACGACAGGGATGCTAGATCAAACGGATTTTGCCAATGCCGATCTAACAGATGCCATTCTGGTTGATACTTTGCTTCTGCGGAGTACTTTTGATTATGCCAAGATTGATGGGGCTGATTTTACTGATGCCATGCTAGATGGAGCGCAGATCAAATGGCTATGCACTAAGGCTAAGGGTATTAATGCTTTTACAGGGGTTAGTACTAGGGATTCTTTGGGCTGTGACTAGCTGTTGCGGCTGTATTTGTTTGGCGATCGCCTAGGTACAATCAAATTGGGAATTAGTGCTGCTAGCGAACTTAATCAGATCATTACCGATCAAGAAGCCACAAATACTAACTTTGAAGAAGTTGCTGCCATTACCCTAGATAGCCTAGTTATAAGTGAAAACCTACAAACCGTTGATATTCTAAAAGTTGATGCTGAAGGACATGAAATTAGTGTTTTTCAAGGTGCAGAATATATTCTTGACCACTTTGCCCCAATTATTATGTATGAGAACCTATCAGGGACACAGACCAATAGTCTACCCGTTGCGGAGTTTCTTAGGAATAAAGGCTATCAACTATTTAGCTACAAACCCTATGTCCAAGAACTAGTTCCTATTAGCTCCGATCAGGTTATGGAACTCAGCTTAAATATAATTGCAATTAAAAATACATAAACTCTATGGCTGTTTTTTACAAAGCCTCAAACAAAACGGAAGACTAGACTCTTTACATGTAACGATATGTAATATTGGTTCCCGCAAATTAAGCATTGATGACTATATGGATGCTTTCAAACGAGAATCTCGATAAAGTCAACTGCATCACCAACAAGTATGTCATCGATGTTCCAACGCTCTGCAATACCAAAAGCTGGATTTATGTCAGCTTCGTGAGCAATTTTATTTCTTCGATCAACTATTGAAGTTAATTCTTGTTTAATACCTTGTGCGATTTTGGCTACCCTTAAATTCGATTGAGCATTAATATGGCTAGAATTTGCTGCTGTCTGAGGCATCAGAACAGCCACCTCATTCCATAATTTTTTATCTGAGATATACCTCACTGCATCAGCGATTTTGTCTGCTTGTTGAAAGGTCTGATAACCTAAACGCTCTCGAATTTCACTCTCTAACCAAGATGTATTATTCAGACGGTTGACGATGCTATTTGATATAGAAGGAATCAGATCTGAAACCTTGTAGGATTGCTGGAGGAATTCGTAGCCATAAAATTGTTGGATTTCATCTTCAATCCAAGTAGCAATGTCAAGCGATGTTAGTCTATCTTGACGTGCGCCACCTAAAGATACTTGAAATCGGGAGAAGGCGGATTGAGTTGTGTTTGCTGAAGGTGATGGTTCAGGTCTTTGTCCTCGATGAATTTCCAGTATTCCCAACGTCACAACCTCATGCACATAATAATCCAAAGCACTTACAGCAAGAACCAGTGCAGCACGTAACATATCCGAAATATCATTTGTAACAGCAGCTTGAGATTGAACAGAATTATGAAGTTCAATTAGGTCTCGGACTCTGCCAATGCTGATGCGAAATTGGTCAAGCGCTGACTGCATAATTAACACTTCTAGAAGTTAGTGTAATAATTTTTTCTGCCAGATCCGAAAAAATTTTTCTAAATTCCTTCTGTTTTTTCTGATTAGCTCCCAGAACTCTTCCTGTTTGTCGTAATTGCAGAGGTGTTAAGGCATACACAGGTGTTCTGTGGATCTGTGATACTGCAATCAAACTATTAAAATTAGAGATTTTTGCAAGAGATAAGCTGCTTTGAAGTCCCTGATCTCGATAAGCCTGACTTGGTAGCATCATATTGCTACGTGTTAAAGTCGGAACTAGATTTTCAGAGACAGATTGCTCGATTTTTGCAATCCAAGTTTGAAATGCAGCAGTTTCTTTACCTCCAATAATCCTATAATTTTGAACAATTATCCCCAAAAAGCGTACATCAACTTCGGGGAATGGATAGTTGGCATCCTTTAAAATTTGAAGTGAGTTTGCTGATTTAGCCCAAGCACGCCATCTTGGAAGCACTTTAGTTAAAGAATCGATAGCCATTACGGAAAAAAAGTCAGCAGTAGTCGGCACTAAAAAGAAGTCGCTAATCATCAGCAAGTTCTGGTTAATTGAGCTTAAGCTTGGACTCATATCAATCAAAATATAGTCTGCATCAAATTTGAGAGCTGTTTTTTCAAGCAAGTCGTGAATAGCACCTGGTAAATTTCTCAGTGCTTGAAGTGAGCCACTTAGTTCTTGAGCAATACCTAGCTGTACTTCATATTCAGCAAACCCGACATGACCAGGCAGTAGAAATAATCCATCGCGCCCCTGTATTGGAATACAATCAACAGCCTCAATTGCCCTCGGTTGTGATTCAAATGCAGGTGCTAATCCTGTCTTTATATTTGAAGTTGTATTGTAGATTTCTTGAATTCTTGCTTCGTCATCCTCAGTTTGTTCGCCTAAAGCCATACCTGTAAGATTACATTGCGGATCGCCATCCACAAGAATTACTCTTTTTCCTTTAGATGCAAGCATCCAACCTAAGTTAAATGTGGTTGTGGTCTTGCTGACTCCGCCCTTATGGTTGAATAAGGCAATTTTTTGAACCATTGAACTAAGCCTTGCTAGTAGATTTCGTGATCACTAAATTTTTATAACATTTAGTGCCAAAGGCTAGGTAAGTTCCAACCTTTACAGCTTTAGTATAATTTGAACTCTACCGTTGATACTAAATGATCGCAATCATTGATCGCAAACCCAATTTTTTCTAGATCGCTGTCAATATAGTGACTGTGACTGTAAATTAGAGTTAGAACTAAAAGCAGCAATAGCAAAACCAGATATGTTTGACGAAATCGCCGATAAATTTGAGGCGGCTTGGAAAAAGTTACGCGGACAGGACAAAATCTCTGACTCCAATATCCAAGGCGCGATTCGCGAAGTACGCAGGGCGCTATTGGAGG
>Ga0209490_10004962_pt1 | contig 12187 bp, 10 predicted proteins | sample MAT06_FD_187209 | JGI IMG/M metagenome (GOLD analysis project Ga0209490, IMG submission 187209) | Freshwater microbial communities from Lake Fryxell liftoff mats and glacier meltwater in Antarctica - MAT-06 (SPAdes) (version 2) | ecosystem: Environmental > Aquatic > Freshwater > Ice > Liftoff...
GATCTTCTTGGTTCCGAACCTGATGATCGGCATCATTACCGAAACGAGACTGCTGCTGCCGTTGGCCTACATCGTACTGCCGGCCGCGCTGTACGCGCTTTTCCCGAACGCACGGGTAGCCTCTACTTGATCACGAGCTACTTCGCGCTGCGTTCCTTCCAAGCCTGTTCCAAGGCATTGAGGAAATGATCACTGCTCTGTGCGCCGCTCACACCATACTTGCGGTCGAGCACGAAGAACGGTACACCGCTTATCCCCAATTGTTGGGCCTCAGCTTCATCCGCCCGCACGGCGTCGGTGAAGTCCGTTGATGCCAGCATGCGTTCCACCTCCTCGGCATCCACGCCGATCTCACTACCCAGCCGCACCAAGGTGGGGCCATCGGCCAGGTGAGCACCTTCGGTGAAATAGGCGTTGAACAAACGCTCCTCCGCAGCATCGCCCAAGCCCTTGGTCTTCGCCAATTGGATCAATCGGTGCGCATCGAACGAACTGCCGATCACGGCTATATCCATACGGTAATCAAGGCCCACGGTCTTGGCGCGTTGCACCACCCCATCCACACGCGCCTGGGCATCATCCCGGGTGCCGCCGTATTTGGAAACAAGCATGCCATACATATCAAATGTGCTGCGCTTTGGCGCGCTCGGATCCAATTCAAAGCTCTTCCAGATCACGGTCACCTCATTCTTATGGGCAAAGCCAGCGAGGGCCGTTTCGAACTCGCGTTTGCCGATGTAACAAAAAGGGCAAACAACATCACTCCAGATCTCGATGGTCATGTGGGTGCTTGGTGCGGTTGGTGTTGTGCGCGGCGGCATCGATCGCAAAAGCTGGGCGTGGGACCAACCCGTGCATACGGTGAAGGCAGCAAATAAGAAGACCTTCCGGATAGCATCGACGTGCATATGCACAAAGGTCGTGCGTCTTTTGACAAGGTGTCCCATCCAAGCACGGTCAACACCTACTCAACAGCAATGCGTGGACAAGTCCGGAGCCGCGCAGCTCGATGGACCGCCGAGGTCCAGTTGCTTTACCGCATTGATGCGGAATGCATTATCAATAGCATGCTATCAGCTTGTGCTAAGCATAAGCAGCCTTGGCATATCCCAAGCCCAAAGCACCTGGCGCACGGATAGTCTTATGGCCACATGGCCCGTACAGCAGGCCATTCAGCAAGCCGGACCTTCTGGGCGTGGTGTGGTGCGGGCTGTGGACACTAAAGGGCTTTATACCAAACTGCAACGCGAAGCACCCGGCATACCCGTTTTCGCCGATAGCAACGTGGTGCTCTATGCCGATCTCTACGGCGAACCGTTGCGCGAACACTTTCGGGTGCTCCGTGGCGTGTCATTGGTCTATCTGCCGATGATCGAAAAGGAATTGGCGCTGCAAGGTCTACCGAATGAATTGAAGTTCTTGCCCATGGCGATGTCGGCCATGAACGTGCAAGCAGGGTCTGCCACCGGTGGCGCCGGGTTGTGGATGCTGAGCTATCCGGTAGCCGTCAAATATGGCCTGCGTGTGACCGCCGAGGTGGACGAGCGCCACGACGATGTGAAGAGCACCATGGCAGCCGGTCGTTACTTGAAGGATCTCTACGCCCGCTACACCGATCAGGGACTAGCGATCATGGCATTCGCGTGTGGCCCGGCCAACGTAACGCGCGCCCAGCAGCGCACCGGAGGAGCCACCGACTATCGCTCCCTGTACCCGCATTTCAGCGATGGGCTGCGCGAGGTGCTTCCGTTGCTCATGGCCTTCATCCATTTGGAAGCGCAAGCAACCCTATTGGGCTTGGACCCGATCGAGGTGAACCTCTGGGAGCCGACCGATACAGTGCTGGCGCCGCGACCGACCCAACTGCGAACGATAGCCAAAGTGCTTCAATTGCCGCTGGGAAAATTGTTGGCCTTGAACCCGACGTTATCAGCCGGTATGGTGCCGAAGGACCACGCTTTCTTACTTCCGCAAGGTGAGGGCCCAAAATTCCGACAGCTCACGGATTCGTTGCAGCGCATGGAGCTGGCACCGGTGAATGCCCAAAACCAGACCGGCCCGGCAGCGGCCGATGAAACGATCACGGTAGATGTGCAAAAGACCATTCGCTACCGAGTGCGGGCTGGTGACAATTTGGGAAGCATTGCAGAACGGCATCGTGTCAGCATCAAACAACTACGCCTCTGGAACAACTTGCGCAGCGACCGGATCAACGCTGGCCAGGTGTTGGTGATCAACGTAAAGGAACGCAAGGTGATCAAGCCTTCCAGCGAGCCGGAACAACAATTGCCGGAAGATGAGGGTCCAACCAACAGCACGGGACGGCCAGCGGTCGCTGGCGCGAAGGAGGTGGGAGTTGTCCTGCCTGGCCAGCGGATCACCTTGTACACGGTGCAGTCCGGCGATTCGCTGTACCGGATCGCCATGCGGTTTCCCGGTGTAACAGCGCAACTGATCATGGACGCCAACGGTATTGGCACCGCCATCAAACCCGGACAGAAGTTGACCATACCGCAACCATGAGGCCTGCGCAGGTGCTGTTGTTCCTGCTTGCAGTATTGGCCGTGCTGGGCGGGATCGGCATGTTGCTACCGAATGGCGGTCTACCCCTTGTTGCAGGTTACACCTTGCGCCTGCCCTCGCCGCAGAACGTGTTTTTCCCGGTGCAAGAGAACAGCGTGGACATCAGCGATATTCTGGCGGTGACCACCGACTCGGCAGCAGTGACCGATAACGATGCACTGGCCGATAGCCTCTTGCACGACACGCTTCCGACGGCGGCACCATTCGCCTTCGACCCAAGCAAGTTGCGCCCCTTGGAAGATCGTATCGTCTTGCATTACCCCAACAACGAGAAAGAGATCCTGTGGCCTCTTTTCCGGCAACTGGAAGCGGCGGGATCTGGCGGGCATCCGATCCGCATCATGCACTACGGCGACTCGCAGTTGGAAGGTGATCGCATCACTGCTTACCTGCGCAACAAGCTGCAAACTCAATTCGGCGGCAACGGTCCGGGACTGATCGCTGTTGCGGATATCGTACCCAGCTTCAGCATCGATCGCATCATATCGGATAACTGGCTACGCTACAGTGTGATGGGACGCAAGGATCCAACCCAATTCCATAACCGATATGGAGCACTCTCCTCGTTCTCCCGCTTTACCCCGATCCTACCGGACACGGTGCCCGTGGATAGTGTGGAACACGAAGGGACCATTACCCTGAAGCCATTGCGCAGAGCCTATGGCAAGGCGCAACAGTACACCCAAGTGAAGCTCTACTACGGCTGGCATCGCGCGCCCATCACCTTGGAGTTGCGCAGCGGCCCCGAAGTGGTCTCCACCGAAGTGATCGCCCCAGCAGAAAAGCTCTTGGTGCGCGAATGGCGGCTGGGCGCCACACCCAGCGAACTAACGCTGACGATGAAGGGCACGGACAGCCCGGATGTGTTCGGTGTTTCGTTGGAAGGCCGCACGGGGATCAATGTGGACAACATTGCTGCACGGGGTGGTGCTGGATATGAATTCCGCAAGGCGGACCAAAGCGTGCTGGCCCGTATGTATGCAGACTTGGATGTGAAGCTGCTGATCCTGCAATACGGAGGCAACGTGCTGCCGAATTTGAAGAACGCCGAGGAGGCCGCACAATACGGTCGATCCTTCGGTGCGCAGATCGCGCGGTTCCAGAAGATGGTCCCGGATGTGGCCATCATCGTCATCGGCCCCAGCGACATGAGCATCAAAGAAGGCGAGAACTACGTGACAAGGCCGTATTTGGAAGAGGTGCGCGATGCGCTCAAAAGCAATACCCTGGCGCAGGGCGCGGTGTTCTGGGATATGTATGAGGCCATGGGCGGCCGCAACAGCATGGTAAGCTGGGTCACGGCAGATCCCCCTTTGGCCGCAACGGACTACACACACTTCAGCCCACAAGGCGCGAAGAAGGTGGGCGAACTCTTTTACACGGCCTTGATCAACGACTTCGCCGCCTACTACTCGGCCAAACAGTAATATGCCTTACGCAAAACCAACACCACCGGCAGTGAACAGGGCGGCCCTGCGATGGAACCGATCAGGGCTGTGGCTGGTGATCGTGAGTATGACGTTGACCCACGGTGTGCTTGCCCAGGAGAATCCTACGCGCATACCATCGCTCTCTTTTATCGATCCCGCTGCCAACAAGTTGGTTTTTGCCGGTGACCGTTCGGCGTGGGACCGCTACCATGGCAAGTTGGATAAACTCCTGCTCGACGGCGTAGGTCAGGTGAACATCGCACACTTCGGGGGATCGCACATCCAAGCGGACATGTGGAGCATGGAGCTGCGGCATCGCTTGCAGAACGTGGTGCCTGGCGTGCGCGGTGGACGCGGCTTCATCTTCCCATATACCATGGCGGGGACGAACAACCCTTACTGGTACAACCCTGCGTATACCGGCCATTGGACCAGTACCAAGAACACGGTGCGCACGGACTCCGCTTCGTTGGGGATCGCAGGTTATTCCGTTACCACGAAAGACAGCATCACTACCCTTAAGGTGAGTTTTCGCGGTGACGTGTATCCCGGCTATTCCTTCAACCGGGTGAAGGTGTTGCACCGCATGGACAGCAGTTTCACCGCCACGGCCTGGTCGCCGGAAGCGGACCTCCACATCGATCGTCAGGTGGACCAAGCTCGCGGGTATACGGCCTTCACTTATGATCACTACGTGGACACCTTGTACCTGCGTTTCCAGCGCACGGATAGCCTGCAACGGCAATTCACCCTCTACGGCATCATCCTGGAAAGCGACGACCCCGGCTTCTTCTACCATGCCAACGGGGTCAACGGGGCAAGCACCACGAGTTGGCTCCGGTGCGCGCGCTTCACCAATGAACTGGCGCTCTTGAAGCCGGATCTGGTGGTCTTCTCCATCGGCATCAACGATGCACACGATCCGGACTTCAGCGCCGAACGATACGAGCGCAACTACGAACAGCTGATCGCGCGAGCCTTGCAAGCATCGCCCGGAGCGGCCATCCTGCTCACCACCAATACGGACAGCTACATCAAACGCCGATACCCGAACAAGAATGGTGCAGCGGTTCGCGAGGTGATGTTGCGTCTCTCGTCGAAATACGGCTGTGCCGTTTGGGACACCTTCGGGGTCATGGGCGGACAAGGGTCCGTACTGAAATGGGAGAATGCCGGGCTCGCCAAGAAGGACCGGATACACATGACCCGTACAGGGTACACCGTATTGGGCGACCTGCTCTTCAGCGCGATGATGGAAGCGTATGGCGATCATGTGAGGTCCGCCAACCGTCCGTAATGCGATGATCGGTGCTGTCCCCTTGCTGAACATCTTCGCCGACGTGGACTGGGCCGGTCTCTTCGGCTACGACCCCACGGCTCCGCTGATCTTCACGCGTCTGTACTTCTGGGGTTTCTTCATTCTCGTACTGGCGGTCCTCAGCTTCGTCTACAAGCAGAGTGCGCTGCGGATCGGCTGGCTTACGCTCGCCAGCCTTTTCTTCTACTGGAAGACCAGCGGCATCTTCGTTGGCCTGCTCTGCTTCAGCATCGCGATGGACCACTTCATCGCCAAGGCCAGCGCCTCCTCCACGGTGCAACGGCGTAAACAGCTGCTACTCGCCCTAAGCATTACCATCAACCTGTTGCTGTTGTGCTACTTCAAGTACGCGCACTTCGTGGTGGACACCATCAACGCCACGTTCGGCACCTCGTTCGAAGCGGTGAACTACTTCGCCAACTGGGCCAACGCCGCGTGGGATGCGCACTTCATAGAGAACAAAGTGTTGCTGCCCGTCGGGATCAGCTTCTACACCTTCCACTGCATCAGCTACCAAGTGGATGTTTACCGCGGCCATGTGCGACCGGTGCGCCGCATAACGGACTTCGCGTTCTACGTGAGTTTCTTCCCCGCGCTGGTGGCCGGTCCCATCATCCGCGCATCGGTCTTCCTGCCGCAGATGGCCAAGGCGTATAGCCTCACGCGTGCGCAGTTCGGGCTGGCGATCTTCTGGATCCTCAACGGTCTGCTGAAAAAGATGCTCATCGGCGACTACATCGCGGTGAACTTCATCGACCGCGTCTTCTCCGATCCCATGCGCTTCACGGGTTTCGAGAACCTGATGGCCGCGTTCGGTTATTCGTTGCAGGTGTATGCGGATTTCAGTGGCTACACGGACATCGCCATCGGCCTCTCCCTGCTCCTCGGCTTCACGCTCCCCGCCAATTTTGACAGTCCCTACAAAGCGCGCAGCACGGCCGAGTTCTGGAAACGCTGGCACATCAGCCTCAGCACGTGGTTGCGGGACTACCTCTACATCCCCATGGGCGGCAACCGGGGCGGTTCGTTGTTCTCGTGGATCATGACAAGCATCGTACTCGCGGTACTGGTCTTGCTCACCGGTGAGCTGATGCTACCCTTCCTCTTCCTGTTGGTGGGTGCAGCCCTTGTGCTGATCGCACGTGTGTGGCCGCCGTTCCGCAATATGATCACGACGAACATCAACCTGATGCTCACCATGCTGATCGGTGGATTGTGGCACGGTGCCAGTTGGATGTTCGTGATCTGGGGCGGCCTCAACGGCATCGGCTTACTGGTCTACAAAGGCTGGTCGCGCATCAGTCCATGGGGCAAGAGCACACATTGGTTCGCGCGGTTCCAAGCCATTGCGATCACCTTCTCGTTCATCACTTTCACACGCTTCTGGTTCCGCAGCCCCACGCTGGAGCATGTGCAACTTATGCTGGGGCAGATCGGCGGCGACTTTGGCTGGCACCTGGCAGGCGACGTGCTGTGGGGCTTCCGCAGCGTATTCGCCATGATGCTCCTCGGGTTTGTTGTACACTGGTTGCCGGCGAGCACCAAGAACTGGTACCGGGAGCGCTTCATCGAATTGCCTCAGTGGGCGATGGCTTTGGCGTGTATCGTCGTGGTCGGTGTGATCTACCAGACGGTGACGGCGGAGGCGGTGCCGTTCATCTACTTCCAGTTCTGAGGATCGGCCTCTGATCCGAGCTCTTTGGTACACTACCATTCCGGCGATCGCGCAGAACGCCCATTAGTACCTTTCACCCTATGGGGAGCTTGCCATTAAGTACGCTGGACGATCTAGGCCGCCACAAACTGATGGCTGGTTGGGTGAGATCCCATACCGGCGACCTGCAGCGTTATGCGCGTAGCCGGGTGAAGGACAGCGATGTGGCGGACGACCTCGTGCAGGTGACCTTCGTTTCGGCATGGCAAACGTTGGATAAGTTCGCCGAACAGAGCTCCGCGCGTACCTGGCTCTTCGCCATCCTGAAACACAAGCTGGCCGACCATTACCGCAAAGTGTACCGGGAAGGGAAGCACGTGTCAGGTTTCGATGTGATCAGCGACGACCCAGCATCGAACGAATTCAACCCCAACGGACATTGGCACCGCGACCACGCCCCCACCGACCTGTCCGACGCGTTCCGCGACGAGGGGAGCGAGCGCTTGGACCGTGCCTTAAGGCATTGCCTGGATCTGTTGCCGGACGATCTGCGCGGTGCAGTGGAGATGAAATACCTGCTGGAAAAGGACGGCGAAGCGATCCAAAAAGCACTCGGCATCAGTGCCACCAACTACTGGCAGCAGCTGCACCGGGCGAAGTTGAAATTGCGCGGATGCATTGAAAGCCGTGTAACCAGAACCACCTGACGCCATGGCACAGAACCACTCCTTTAAGGTCTCGTGCGGCGCGGCCACGGCGATGATGGAGCAGCGCGAATTTCGTGCACTCTCCGCAGGAGAACGGGTGGGCCTTTGGTTCCACATGCGGATCTGCAACGCGTGCAAAGCCTATGAAAAGCAAAGCCAGGCCATTGACCGGCTGCTGGAAGTGCGCATGGCGAAGGGGGAGGATACCCGTGCCTTGGAGGCCCGGATCTTGAACGAACTTCAGGCCTGAACGTTTGCTTCTTTCTCATCGGTGATCGGCGCACGGCGTTCGTGGCTTGGTGGGAAGAAGAAGCTCATCGGCTCTACACGAAGGCGTTCCCATACCGACCCCACGATCGCGAACACATCGCTGATGGGGATATTGCGCGACCGCAGTGCGAGCGCTAAGGACAGGCCGAACGAAACGGCGAAGTTGATCAGGCCGATGATTCCGATGCCCAGCACGGACATCACGATGGTCCACTTGTCCACCTGCCAGTCGGCCCCTGCCATGCCGAAGCCCATGTTACCCGCAGCGAAGGTGATGTGGCGGATGTCCAGCGGCAATCCGAAGATGATGCCGATGGTGCTGATGGAACCCATGAATACGCCGAACCAGAAATTACTGAGTACGCCACCGGCATGGCGTGAATAGCCATGGGCCAACCGTTCGCGCCAACGTTCGGAGAGCGTGAGCTTGAGAATGGGATGCTGCGCGATACGCTCCGGGATGCGCAGGTGGATGGAACGATTCACGACACTGCCGGATATCAGCCCGCTGAGGAACAGGAAGACGCCCGCGATGGCCGCATGCGGAATGGCGAGCGATCGGAACGGATCCAGTTCGTGCAATAAGTCCGGCGCCTTCCGTGCGAAAAGTTCCGCTCCAAAGAGCGCGTTCCATCCGTAGGTCAGTGCCACGGCGATCGGGAAGGCCATCAGCACATTACCGAGGAAGGCCACAAGTTGTGATCGGCTCACACGTGCGAGCAACAAGGCGAGTTCATCGTATTGGTCCTCATCGGGCAAGTTCCGACCACGATCCAACGTTGCAGCGATCGTCGCTGCCGTCATGGCCGGTTGTTTGGTGGCCAGCGTGAAATGCAACAAATAGATGGTGATGAAGGCCCACGCATAGTTCAAGCTGTACAGCGCAGCGTGGCCCACCAAGCTGGTGTCAATGGTGCCCATCCAAGCTTTGAAAAGACAAGCGAACGCCACGATGGAACCACCACCCAATGCGGTGCGGAACATTTTGGCGAACTCCGCCAACGTTGTCGTGATATAGCGCTCCCCTGCCCTTCCGGTGTGTTGGGTGATCTGCCGGGCCATCACCTGCGTGCTGTGATCGATGAAGCCTATCACACGTGTGCTGGCGGAGTTGAAGCGCACTAGCTCCTTCGCCAATTCGATCGTTCCGATCCGGCCATCCGTGTCGGGATCAACGGCCAATGCTTGCAGGGTAACATCCAGTCGCCCCAGCATCCGCACCATGAGCATGAGGTACTGGTTCACGTGGAAACCCATACCGCGCGTTGCACTGTTCTTGTAGGCACGTTCGATCAGCTCCCGGCATTGGCCGATCAACACAGCGAGGTGGCGGTTGCTCTCCTCATCCGCACGGCGCGTGATCCTTGCAGTGCGCAGGCCATCGATGTGATCATCCAACGCATCACCCAGCGCCACGAAGGGATTGTGCAGGTTCTCATACTCGGGCACCATACGGAGTACACCGCTATCGAATGCCTTTCCGGAAATACGCAGTCCGAGCACCTTCACCGCGAAGAGCAATTCTTGCACCGGCGTACTCTCCAATTCCCATTGATCGGAACCCTTGCCGCCGAGCAGATCCAGCAAACGCAGGCATTTCTCAACATCAAGGTCGCCCACCCAATCCCCATCGCCTTCGCGGAAGAACACGTTGGTGAGAACGTGATCGATGGTGCCTCGCTCGGGTTGGTTCGGCAGGATCTTGTACGTCAACCGGCGGCGCAGCTCGAACCAGAACGACTCTCCAGGCATACCCTGATCGATGATCACCCGGTTGAACCTGCGGCCGTGGACCAAGCGCTTCACATACGCCGCCAGACCCACACTCAGCACATGATCCTCCGCGATAATGGCCACGAAAGCATCGAACTCCGGACTCATCCGTTGTGCACGATCTTTCTTTCCCGGTCGGATCGCGACCACCAACTGCGCCAGCAGGTCCACATCCTCTCCGGAATATGCCGCAATGGTCTTCAGCGTCTCCCGGACCGGCACTTTCCTCATGTGGGCAAGATACTGTTGGTATTCATAGCTCCTGGACGAAAGATTGGCTGGGAAGCATGTCCGATCTTTGGCACCTCATGGGAACACCCCTTCAGCAAGCGCAGGGGCACAGACGATAAAGAATGGCAACACACTTAGTCACCGGCGGCTGCGGATTCGTGGGCCGCAACATGGTACAGCGTCTCTTCAACAGCACCGCGGACCGTATCCTGCTGATCGACGACCTGAGCGTTGGTAAGCACCCGGACACTTGGGCTCCGTGGCGCTTCAATGGCATGGAGCGCGGCATCACCGTGTATGGCGATGGGCGAGTGCTCTTCCTACAAGCCGACCTGCGGGATGTCCTGCGGGAATTGAACAAAGACCCTGACCATTTCCGCAAGACCTTCGGGTTGGACCTTTCGGGTTTCGTGGACATATTCCATTTTGCGGCCATCGTTGGCGGTCGCAGCAAGATCGATGGTGATCCCATGCTGGTGGCCCAGGACCTGAGCATTGATGCGGAAATGTTCCTTTACGTGTGCCGCAATAAGCCGCGCCGCCTGCTCTACCCCAGCAGCAGCGCCGCCTACCCCATTGATCTACAGACCGAAAGCAACACGCTGCAGTTGAAGGAGACCGACATCGACTTCAAACGCATGGGTGAGCCGGACATGACCTACGGCTGGAGCAAGCTTACCGGCGAGTTCCTCGCGAAGATCGCCGCGAGCCACTACGGCGTACACGTCACTTGCATCAGGCCTTTCAGCGGGTATGGTGAAGACCAGGACCTCTCCTATCCCGTTCCTTCACTAGCCGCACGTGCTGCCAAGAAAGAGAACCCCTTCGAGGTATGGGGAAGCGGCAAACAAGGCCGCGATTTCGTCCACATCGACGACGTGCTGGACCTTACGTTGCTGGCCATGGACAAGATCAGCGACGGCACGGCCATCAACATCGGCATGGGTAAGCTCACCAGCTTTTTGGAGCTGATCGAGGTCTTCACCGGCTTCGCGGGGTACAAGCCCACTATCAAACCATTGCTCGACAAACCCGTTGGGGTACACAGCCGCTATTGTGACATGACGTGGGTGGAAAATAACCTCGGATGGAAGGCGAAGATCAGTATTGAGGAAGGGATGCGAAGGGTGTATGAGGCGGCGTTGAAGAAGATCTGAATTCAACCGCGGAGATGCAGAGCGCGCAGAGGTTAGCTTGGTGGGCAATGCTCGGTCTGGTGACCTGCGCATTTCTCTTTTCTATCAAGTTGTGCAACGCACTGTATCCCCGTGACAGCACTGACTACGGCGCTATTGATCTTACAAGGATCTTCGGCAAGACAGAAGAGCCATGGCAACGATGCGGCGACACGATCATCATCCGCAAGCAGCATGTCATACACTCGTATCCCAATTGCCTTTTGATGTCGGAGAAGAGGAATGGTGACGTGAATTGGATCTTTGACCTAGGCAGCCCGAGTGCGTGCAAGTTGATCGCTTTCAAGGAGCTTGTTGGCGAAGCGAAACGAGAATGGAAGCACTCCGACATTCTACTACAAGCAGAGGATAAACGAATATTCGGGATGCGCTCCTCAGAAGGAAGGATCATTCCGATACCGCTGGGATCACTCGACGATCGAAGAACTCAATCAAAATAGAGGTTTCTCTGCGCACTCTGCGCCTCTGCGATCAATTCTCCATGCACATCATCTGCTTCGGCCCAGGCCCGAAATTCAAAGGCGGCATAGCACAATACAACACCGCGTTGGCGCGCTCGCTGAAGGATGAAGGCGCACAAGTCACCATCGTCAGCTGGACGCAGCAATACCCCGCGATCATCCCGCGCGAGTTCGTGGACAAGACCAGCCGCAGCAACTTTCTGGAGGGCTACGACATTCCGGTGAAATACCTCACGAACTGGAACGACCCACGCACTTGGAGCGCCACCGCCAAGGCCATCGCAGCGCTGGATCCGGACAAGGTGATCATACAGTGGTACAACCCCACGCAGGGCATTCCGCTGAACACGATCGCCAAGTACCTGCGCAAGCATACCACGGCCGAGATCCTCTTCGACCTGCACTTCGTGGCTGCCAAGGAACAGAGCAGTTTGGACGCACGGCTCACGCGCATGGCGCTTCGGCACGGGCACAGCTTCATCGTACACGCCTACAAGACGGCGGAGGAATTGAAGAGCCTTTTCGGAGAGGAAGATCTTTCGATCTCGTTAGACGGAACAAGAG
>Ga0209490_10004963_pt1 | contig 12186 bp, 6 predicted proteins | sample MAT06_FD_187209 | JGI IMG/M metagenome (GOLD analysis project Ga0209490, IMG submission 187209) | Freshwater microbial communities from Lake Fryxell liftoff mats and glacier meltwater in Antarctica - MAT-06 (SPAdes) (version 2) | ecosystem: Environmental > Aquatic > Freshwater > Ice > Liftoff...
ATCACCAAGCTCGAAGAGATCATCAAAGGCGCCAACTCGACCGATCCGATCGTGGCGGCCCAAGCCAAGTGTCGCGCGCTCATCGAGCAGTCACCCCCCGACATGCAGGGCGCCCGCAAGGTCGTCGCCGACGCCGTCGAAGCCATGAAGGGCAAGAAGTGGGACCTCATCGCCGCCGTCAATCTCGCCCAGATGGCCATCCAAGTTGACGATCGTGACCTCGCCCGACGTGTGGTCGATGCCGCCAAAGCCGACGGTGTTGACTCTCAAGAAATCCGTTCCCTCTCAACAATCCTCAACTCCGCCAGCGGCGTCAACGGTGATCCCAACGAGACCCGCATCGAGCTTATCAACAGCACTCCGGGGATCGCCGAGTTCACCAAATGCATGCTCCGCGCGCAGGTCTATCGCCGCACAGGCCAGGTCGAGAAGGCCCGCGCCGAGGTCGCCAAGGCAAAAGAGCTTGCCCCCGAAGATCCGCAGGTCATCGGCGGCGGCTTCGACGATGCCCTCGCTGACAACGACCTCGTTGAGGCCAATCGCCTCGCCGAGATCGGTGCCAAACGCGATCTCGACCGCATGAAGGGCCTCATCTTCCGCACCCGCATCGCCCAGGCCGAAGCCACCGTCGCCGCTCGCGAAAAGCGCGAGGCCGACGTCATCCGCAAACTCGGTGATGCCCAGTCACTCGCCACCCAGTGCGTTGACCGTGACCCCCTCAACCCCCTCTGCTGGCGCCTACTCGGCACCGTCCGCTCGCAGGCACGCCTTTACGACAAAGCCGTCGAGGCCTTCGAGAAAGCCCTCACCCTCAAGCAGAACGATATCGAAACCCACAAGGCCCTCATCCGCAACCAACTCGCCGCCGACAGCGAGTCGCAGCGCCGTGGCGGCGACTCCGAAGGCGTCCGCAGTTCCAAGGCCCTCGACCACGCCCGCAGGGCCATCGCCAGCCTCCCCGCCGACTATGAACTTGCCGACATGTGTTGGTCCTCGAAAGGCGCCTTCGGCGATGCCAACAAGGCCACCGACCGCCGCACCGAGCAGTTCAAGCGCAACCCCAATGATCGTTCCAACGCCATCGAACTCGCTGGCCTCCTCGTAAAGAACAAGCGCTTCGACGAAGCCAAGCCCGTGGTCGAGTCCGTCGGCCAAATCAAGGACGGCGTTGCTCTGCGCCTGCAGGCCGAGTACTTCGCCGGCCGCAACGACAAGGCCGGCGCCATCAAGGTCTTCGAAGACTACATCGCTACCCTTTCTGAAAAAGACCGTGGCAATCTCAACATCTGGTTCGATTACGGCCGCTTCGTCTCCGAGCGCCTGGGCGACCCGAAAGCCGGCATCGCCATCATGGAAAAGGTCCGCAACCTTCAGGATCCCGAGAAAATGGAAGTCGACCGCGAGATCGGCGACACCGCCTTCACAACCGGCGACTTCAAAAAGGCCTGCGAGGCCTATCAGCGCGCCCTCGACAGCGTGAAGTCTGACGATGGCAACCGCCTCCGCTTCCGAATCATCGAAGCGCAGCTCAAAGACCAAAACTACGCCCAGGCAGACAAACTGTGCGCCGACGCCGAGGCCATGATCACCGCCGATGCCAAAGATAGCAAGAACGATCAAACGCTCATGCAGCTCAACATGCTGCGGGCCGAGGCAAAGATGGGCCTGAGCGACCGACCCGGCGCTGTTGGTTACCTCGACTCCGCCGTGAAGTTCGGTGCCGGCAAAGTCTCACTCCCATTCTTCCAGCGCGGCATGCTCCGCCTCTCCGACCCGTTGCAGGTCAACGACGGCATCGCCGACCTTCAGCAGGCCGTGAAGATCGATCCCACCTTCTACGCCGCTCGCGCCCGCCTCTCGGCCGCCCTCATCCAGACCGGCCAGTGCGATGCCGCCATTGAAACGCTCAACCAGGGCGTAGGTGCTGATCCCACCAACGGGTCCCTCCGCAAAGACCTCGTCCTCGCCCTCTACAACTGCGGCAACGCCAAGGCCGCCATGCAGGCCCTTCAAGAAGCTATGAAACGCAGTAACGATCCGCTCTGGTTCGTCATGGCCGCCGAACTTTACGGACAAGACGGCGACATCCCCCGCTGCCTCGAAAACTACGCCGAGGCCATCAAGCGCGGCCTGAAGACACCCCAGGTCATCAGGCCCTACTGCGAAAAACTCATCGAGAACAAGCGGCCCGACGAGGTCCTGCGTGTCCTGGCCGACCCGGAAGTGAAGGCCGACGAGTTACTCGTCTACCTCATGGTCCGCGCTCGCGCTTACTGGATGCTCAACAAGCGCACCGAAGCCGGCAAAGACATCACGACTGCCTACCAGATGATCGATCCCAAGGTGCCCGCCTCCCTCAACGCCTTCTTCGCCGACCTCCTGCTCGTCACTTCGCGCCCGGCCGAAGCGCTCGCTCTCCTCGACCAGTTCAAGCCCGCCGGCGGCTTCCCCGACGAAATTCGCTTCCGCGTCGTCCTCATCAAACTCACCGATCCTGCACTCGCCCGCGAAGGCCTCAAGGAGCTCGATGAGCTCATCGTCAAGTTTAGCGACCGCAAGCCGCAACTCATCGCAGACCTGAAGTTCATCGGCGACAACATGTTCGCCCGCCGCAACTACGAAGTCGCCGCTGAGGTCTACAAGCGAACAACCGAAGTGGCCCCTAATGACCCCGAGCCCCTCAACAACTACGCCTACACCCTCGCCCGCTTCCTGGGCAAGGCCGAACTCGCCCTTCCTCTCGCCGAGAAGGCCGTGCAACTCGCCCCCAGCAACCCCAACATTCTCGACACGCTCGGCGTGGTCTACTTCGTGCTGGTCCGCAACGACGAAGCCCAGAAAATCTTCGAGAAGGCCCTCGCCGCGTCTGCCGTCCCCGCCGAGAAAGTGCCAGTCATGCTCCACCTCGCCGAACTCAAGTTCAAACTGAAGGAAAAAGCCAAGGCCGACGAATACCTCGAACAGATGCAGCGTCAGATCGCCCTCGATCCAAGGATCGCCAAACTCCACGCCGGCGAAATCGACCGCGTTCGCCGTCTCAGCAACGCTCCATAACCCCGCCAGACCCAAACAAGCCCCTTCAGCCCGCATGGGCGGTGCGCCGGCCGCTTTCAGCCCCGGACTCCGCCAACCGATACCGACTCTCTCTCCTGCTCAGGTCACCCTGCCCCAGGAGCCAAGGAACCAGCCATGACGACCATGCAGACCACCCCTCGACCCAGCCCGGCCGCGCCCCCGCGCGCAGCGTCCGGACCCCAAGGCGGTGCAGGTGGCGGCGTCGGAGCCGGCCCTTCGGTCGACCCCATCCGTCTGCTGCGTCAGTACAAGCTCACCTTCTTCGTCGCCTCCGTCATCGGGCTCATCGCTGGCCTCTCCGCCTACTACACACTGCTGCGCTTTGCCCCGCAGTATCGTTCCTCGGTCATGTATCTCGCCAACCCGCCCACCGGTCGAATTACCGACCCCAACCGGCCCACGATCGAACCTCTGGAACTCGACCGGTTCATGCAGACCGAAATTCGAGTCATGACCAGCCCCAAACTCCTTCGCGAAGCTTGCCAAGAGCGCCGCCTTCTGCAGGGCGAGACCCTCAAGTGGGCCAAGCAGTTCCAAACCCCGGGCTCGACCACCCTCGATCTCAACGCCGCCGTGCGTGACTTGGCCGACCGTGTCGGCGCCAAGGTCGTCGCCGGCAGCCAGCTCATGGAACTCTCCGTCACTGGCCCCACCATCGATGATGCCGAGATGCTCGCCATCGCCCTCCACAAGGCCTATTTCGAAGAACTCCGCAAGCGCGGCAACATCGATAGCGGCGAGCGCCGCGACACCCTTGAAGCCAAACGTATCCAAAACGACAAAGAACTCATCAAAGCCCAGAACGAGATCCAGGATCTCATCGGCACCACGGGCCTCGACAGCCTCACCGCCTCCGATACCGTCGTCTCAAGGGATATCGATCTCGCTCAGAGCAAACTCATAGAACTTCAAGGCGCCATCACCCGCTACGAGGAAGACGTCAAGCGCATGGAACGTGAACTCGCCGACGAAGGCGGCCTTAATGTGGGTGCCGATATCCGCGAAGAAGCCGAGCGCGATCCGAGCGTCGTCAGCATCAAGAACGACATTGCCAACCTCAACTCCATCATGGCCGCTAAGATCAAAACTCTCGGCCCCAACAACCCCGACGTCAACAAAATCCGGGCCCAGATCGAGGCCAAGCAGAAGGAAGTTGACAAGTCGGTCACGGAAGCAAAGACCCGCATCTTCGACTCCCGCCTCGCGCAGACCAGGCAGATGGTCAACTCCCTCCAAGTGCAGATCGCGGTGCTCACCGACACCATCGGCAAGAAAACCCTCAAGAAGGTCGAGTACCTCAAGGCCACCAAAGATATCCAGACCAAGACCGATCTCATCGCGCAGCTCACGGAAACCAGGAAGGAAATCCGTGACGCCCTCGACGCCCTCGCGACCGATGACACCACAAAAGACGTCCGCCGCGGCCGTGTCCGCCTGCTCGACGATCCCAAGCGCCCCGACGAAGTCTCGTTCCCCAAGCTCTCGATCATGCTCGCCCTGGGCCTCTTCCTGTCGCTCGGCCTCACTGGCTCGGTCGTCATTCTCCGCGAAGTCCTCGACCAGCGCATCAAGGGCCCGTCCGACATCACCATCATGCCCCGCATGAAGCTCCTGGGCATGGTCCCCATCGCCGCCGACGATCCCTCCAAGCCCGGCGCACCCGAAACCGCCTTCCGCGATTCCGCCTCCGGTGCCATCGCCGAAAGCTTCCGCCAGATGCGCCCCGCCATCGTCAAACGCATGGCCCAGTCCGGCCACAAGTCGCTCCTCATCGCCGGCGCCATGCCCCAATCCGGCAGCACCACCGTCGCCGCCAACTTCGCCATGGCCTGCGCCGCCGCCGACCAGCGCGTCCTGCTTATCGACGCCAACTTCCGCCGCCCCGCCCTCCACAAGATCTTCAAACTCGGCGAGGGTCCCGGCCTTGGCGAAGTCCTCTGCCGCAAGAACTCTCTTGACGAAGCCGTCCAGCAGACCAGCGTCCCCAACCTTCACCTGCTCGCCTCCGGCACCCCCACGGCCCGCAGCGTCCCCGAACGCCTCGCCACCGAGGCCATGACCGACGTCATCCGCGAGGCTGGCGCCAAGTACGACCTCGTCATCGTCGACACCGCCCCCATGATGGTCGCCGGCGACGGCCTCGCCCTCTCCAACCGCTGCGACTGCGTCCTCCTCGTCGTTCGCGCCATGGCCGAGAAGCGCGGCCTCGTCGCCCGCATCCGCGATCAGCTCTCCGAGAGCAAGGGCGAGTTCATCGGTGCCGTCGTCAACGCCGTCCGCGCCTCCACCGGCGGCTACATGAAGCGCAATATGCGCACCTCCTACGAATACCACAACAACGGCGCGACCGTCTAACGCCAATCCGCGTCCCCCTGCCGTACCGTTTGACTTGTCCGCCGCTGCCACCGGCCCATCTCGCTTGCTCGTCACCGGCGGCGCCGGCTTTATCGGCTCGCACCTGGTCGACCGTCTCCTCGCCCGCGGCCATCACGTCTCAGTAGTTGACAACCTCTCCACCGGCCGCCGCGCCAATCTCCCGCACGACCACCCCCACCTGCGATTCGTCGAGGCCGAACTCTCCCACTTCCTCGCCGCCATCGGGAGTGGTGAACGCTTCGACGGCATCTATCACCTCGCCGCCGCCGTCGGCGTCAAACTCGTGATGGATGAGCCCATCCGCTCCATCGAAACCAACGTCGAGCAAACCGCCGCCCTTCTCCGCTTCGCCGCCACCCACGGCCCCGCCGGCAAGCCCGCCCCCACCCTCATCGCCAGCAGTTCCGAGGTCTACGGCAAGTCTGAAAAATCGCCGTTCTCCGAAGACGACGACGTCGTCTACGGCCCCACCACCAAAGGCCGCTGGTCCTACGCCGCCTCCAAGGCCATCGACGAATACCTCGCCCTCGCCTACCTCGCCCAGCACCGGCTGCCCGTGGTCGTCGCCCGCTTCTTCAACACCGTCGGCCCCCGTCAGGTGGGCGCTTACGGCATGGTCCTCCCCAACTTCGTCGCCGCCGCCTGCCAAGGCCAAGACCTCATCGTCCACGGCGACGGCCGCCAGACCCGCTGTTTCTGCGATGTTCGGGATGTGGTCGAAGTCCTCCCACGTATGCTCGCATCCCCAAACTGCCTCGGCGGCGTCTTCAACGTCGGCTCAGACCGGCCGATATCCATGTTGATGCTCGCTGAAGAAGTCATCAAGACCATTGGCCTTGGCGGCACCGCGCGCCTGGTTCCATATGATCAGGTCTATGGGCCGGGGTTTGAGGACCTTCGTCAGCGTCAGCCCGATCTTCGCAAAATCAGGGCCGCTGTCGGTTTCGCGCCAAGCATCCCGCTCCACAAGACCATCACCGACCTGCGTGACGCCCTCACCCAGCCAAGCCTCGATCCCAAGCTGACCGCGTGATCCACTTCCTCGCCCAACTCGGAACGCCCCCCATCAACACCCCTATCACCCCGGGCGGTACGGGGCTGCGCGTTCCCCCCGAGATCATCGAGATCACCAAGCAGATGGTGGCGGCCCCCGAGAACGCACCCTCGCTCGTCGCCAAGCTCGCCCGCGAAACCGGCGTCCCCTTCCAGGAGCACCTCTCAAGGCTCGATCTCTTCCACAACTACATCGGCGTCTTCGTGGTCTCCTTCGTGGTAGCCATTCTCGCCACGCCCGTTATGCGCCGCCTCGCCATCGCCAACGGCATCGTCGACCGTCCCGACGAGGCCCGCAAAAGCCACAGGTTCCCCATCGCCTACCTGGGCGGTGTCGGGGTCTTCCTGGGCATCATCGCCGGCATCTTCTTCAGCTACATCGGGCCCCGCTTTGGATTGATGGAGTTCCACCCCATCAAGTTCCAGAACCTCGATACCGACGGCCAGACCGTCCGCGTCCCGATCTCCATCATCGGCGGCATGACCATCATCATGCTCGTTGGCATGCTCGACGACGTCCTCAACATCTCACCTTGGCAAAAAGTCGGCGGCCAGTTGCTCGCCGCCGCCCTTCTGGCCACCAACGACATCGGTGTCAAGGTCGCCACACAGCTCCTCGTCCCTATCGGCATCTGGCTCGGCAACCCCTCGCTTAAGTGGGATATCCCGCTCGCCGGCGGTATGCACGTCCCCATAGATCTCGTCTACTGGACCGGCACCGCCATCATCGCCATCTTCATCATGGGCGCCTGCAACGCCTCGAACCTGATCGACGGCCTCGACGGCCTGCTCTCAGGCGTCACGGCCATCTGCGTCGGCGGCCTCCTCGTCGTCTCTCTGGGCCTCGCCGTGGCCGATGTCGGCCCCCTCGACTCCGCCCGCATTGTCCTCTGCATGGCCGTCATTGGCGGTTGCCTCGGGTTCTTACCTCACAACTTCAACCCCGCCGTCATTTTTCTCGGCGACTGCGGCTCCCTCCTGCTCGGCTATTCCACCATCGTCATCATCCTCACCCTCGGCGATCAGGGCCAGACCAACCTCGTCCTCGCCGGCCTGGTGATTTACTCGATCCCCATCATCGACACCACCCTCGCCATCATCCGCCGCAAACTCTCCGGCAAGCCCATCAGCGATGGTGACGATCAGCACCTCCACCACATGCTCAAGCGCGCCCTCGGCATCAAGGGTGCCGTCCTCACCCTCTACGGCATCGGCGCCGCTTTCGCCGTCCTCGGCGTCGCCCTCACCATGGGCAAGGCCCGCGTCACCTACTCCATCACGGCCTTCGTCCTCCTCTTCATCGGTGCCACCGCCATCAAGATCGCCCGCCGAAAGGCGTTTGAAGAGCAGGCCTAACACCCCAAACGGGGGTATCGCCGTCGGTCTGTCACCCTCGACGCCAGATAACGGCTCCAAACCCGGTTCCAACTCGCCGACCGGATTCTCCGCCGTCTAATCGCGCAGGATTCACGCGACCCCGCTTGCTCTCTGCCCGGGCTATTTGTTACTATCCGCTCATGCACGCCCGAGCAGCCGCGCTATTCCTACTCGCATTGGCCATGTCGCTCATCAGCGTCCGCACCGCCCTCGGCCAGATTGGCTCGGGCGGCTTCCGCGACGATGCCCGTGGCCTCAAGTGCGCCCTCCCCAGCAAGTGGGTGATGCTCACCGGCAGCGCGCTCGCGGAAGGTCAGGCCTTTCAAACCGGCAACACCACTGTCATCGGCGGGTTCTCCAAAACCGCCGGCGAGTGGATCCATCCCATCACGCTCGTCTTTGAGCAGCCCTTCAACCCCGAAAAACTCACCGCCCCGAAGCTTGAGAAACTCCTCAACGCCGTGCCGCTCGATTCAATCTCCGGCCTCCGCTCACGACCCACCGTCGCCGAACTTGTCGCCAATATCCCCGACGATGGCCGAATCGTCATTGATGTCGCCGCCAAACGCTACTACTACAAACGCACCATCTCCGTCCCCAAAAACAACGTCGTCCGAGACGGCAAACTCCTCGAGATCGGCATCGGATTCTTCGCTCGCACCAGGCTCTACGAACTCATGTTCGAAGCCCCCAACGAGAGCTTCGAGCTCTACCTTGACGACTTCCAGACGTTCGCCGATTCTTTCCAGATCGAGTCCAGCCAGGTCTGGACGCCGCCCGAGCCCGCCAGCCGCAAATCCAAATCCGCTGCCGCTCCAGCCACCCGCCCCGAAGACGCTTCGCCTCTCCCCCCCGCCAGTCGCCAAGTCGCTGACGACGACGAAGAACCCGACCTCGACGAAATCCGCGCCGGCAAGGCCCAGTTGCGGTTCTCCGCAATAGGTGCGGGCGTGTCGGTCCTGCTGGCCATCGGATTCGCCATCTACCGCGGCTCCAAACGCTAAGGACCGGCCAAAAATGCCGATCTCCCCCCCGGCGAACACTTCCACGAACTTGGGTCCGAAGGAACACGCGCGCTGGTCGATTCGTATTTCCTTTGGTACCATCAAACTCCGGTCGATAAGCCATGAAGGCCCGACCGGGCCTCCGCCCATGCCGCCGCGCTGTAAGCGGTTCCTTCTTTGTCCCCGAGCTGTCTTCGAGCTTCGCCTGGCTTCCAGCTCTGAACCTTCGCCAAGCCGTCAACGGAATGACCTCCCCGCCCCGGAAAACCGATCTCAGCGAAACCTCCCCGATGGAGTCAGAGCCCACGGGCGCAAACGGCGGCACGCCACCCCCCTCCCCGCCCGACCAGCCCTCCCTGCAATCACCCGATGATCCCGGTGGATCCCGCGGCCCCAACGCCAAGGGCAACACCAACATCGACACCATCATCGGCCGCCTTGTGGTCGATCAGGGCTTCGCAACGTCCGAGGAAGTTCAGTTGACCTTCGAGCAAGTCCGCTCATCGGTTGAGAATCCCAACCAGGCCTCCCTCGCCCACCAACTCGTCCGCAACGAGTTCATCACCAAGCGTCAGCTCGAGCGCCTCCGCCAGATGGCCGAGGCCGAACGCTCCGGCCAGCAGATCCCCGGCTACAAAATCCTCGGCAAGCTCGGTGCCGGCGCCATGGCCACCGTCTACAAAGCCAAGCAGCTCTCCCTCGACCGCCTCGTCGCCATCAAAGTCCTCCCCAAAAAGTTCACCAGCAGCCCGCAGTTCATCGAGCGTTTCTACGCCGAAGGCCGCGCCGCCGCCCAGCTCAACCACCCCAACATCGTCGGCGCTTTCGACGTCGGCAAGGCCGGTGAATACCACTACTTCGTGATGGAGTACGTCGACGGCCGCACCGTCTATGACGACATCGTAAAGCACAAACGCTGCCCTGAGAAAGACGCTCTCGATATCTGCATCCAGATCGCCGAAGCCCTCGAGCATGCCCACTCCCGCGGGCTCATCCATCGTGACGTCAAGCCCAAGAACATGATGATCACCAAGGAGGGCGTCGCCAAGCTCGCCGACATGGGTCTGGCCCGCGCCATCTCCGACAAGGAAGCCGCCGAGGCCGAACAGGGCAAAGCCTTCGGCACACCGTACTACATCTCCCCAGAGCAAATCCGCGGCGAACTGGTCGTCCGTGCACCGGCCGACATCTACTCCCTCGGCGCCACGCTCTACCACATGGTCACCGGAGCAGTCCCCTTCGACGGCAAGAACCCCTCTGCCGTCATGCACAAGCACCTCAAGGCCGAGCTCGTCAAGCCCGACCACGTCAACCCCCGCCTCTCCCCCGGCATCTCCGAGATCATCGAAATGATGATGGCCAAGGACGCCAAGGACCGCTATCAGAGCTGTAACGACCTCCTCGTTGACCTCCGGGCCGTCCGGTCCGGCAAAGTGCCCCCCCTGGCCCACCGTGACCTTGGCGGCCTCGACATGGCCACCCTCACGAAGGCCGAAGCCGCCGCCCCCGGCCAACTCAACGAATCGGTCATCGGCCGCGGCCGCTCGGTCCCGCTCATCCTGTTCGTCGTCATGTGTGCTCTGCTGGTCATCAGCGTGCTTGTCAACCTGCTGCTGGTCGTGACCAAAGCCGCCAACTGACCACATCGCAAACCCGCCCGGCGCGGCCCAATCGGCCTTGGCCGGCCAAGGTGGCCCAAGGCGGTCGCTCCACCGCCAGCACTTGCACAATTCGGCACAAATCCACCTTGCATCAATCCCGTAAGTGGTTTAGTATTTGTTCGCCGGGAGTCCCCCGTTCCTGTGTTGATCGTCTCGTCCCGGCGTTCCTTTTTCTGGAGTTTGCTTATCAGTCGCGCACCTCGCTTTGGCTTCGGTTCTGGCGGCCCTCCCCGCACACGCATCAACTACCTCATCCGCATGACGCCGGTGCGTCTCATCGGAGCCGAGGGCGAGCAACTTGGCGTCGTCGAAACGCCCGATGCCATTAAGCGCGCCGAAGCCGCCGGGCTTGACCTTGTCGAGATCGTCCCCGATGCACGCCCCCCGGTGTGCAAGATCATGGACTACGGCAAGTTCAAGTACGAGGAATCCAAGAAAGAGCAGAAGAACAAGTCGGCCAGCAAGGCTTCCGAAATGAAGGAAGTCCGCCTCGGCCGCTCGGTCAAGATCGATCCGCACGACGTCGAGATCCGCGTCAATCAGGCCCGCAAGTTCCTCCTCGACGGGCACAAGGTGCTCATCACTCAGCGCTTCAAAGGCCGCGAAATGGCCCACCGCGAACTCGGCGTCAACCGCCTTCGCGAGATCATGAAAAACCTCAGCGAAGTCGGCAAGATCGAGAGTGAGCCGCGCTGGATGGGCCCGCAGGCCAGCATCATCATCGCGCCCGACAAAGCCAAGTGCGACGCCTATCGCAAGGCTCACAAGATCAAGGCCCCCCAGCAGCCCAAGGTTGACAAGCACGACAAGCCGGCCCCCAAGCCCGCCCTGCCCAAGCCCGATGCCGAACCGCCAGTCGCCCCCGCGACACCGCCGGCCCCGGTTGTTGAAGCCCCCAAGTCCGCCGCGCCCCAGAACGCCTGATCGTTCCTCTCCGGCTCGCGCTGCCTGAACTGAATCGACTTGACGAACTCGCCTATCGCGAGCAGCCTCCGGCCAGCGCCTTCTGCCCGGACTCCACCCTCACGCTTCTGTCCGAGCCTCCTCCTCGCGCCTCACGCTATCGCGTGCGCCATCGTCGCCAGCCGAAGAATATTCTCCTGCGTCATCGCCTCGCCCGTCAGTTCGCCCGTCATCTCCCCCTCGCACAGCACGATGATCCGATCCGCCAGCGCCAGCAGTTCGGGCATCTCGCTGCTCACCAGCAGCACCGCCAGGCCCGCATCGGCCGCCTCAAACACCAGCCGGTAGACCTCGGCCTTGGTGCCCACATCAATGCCGCGCGTCGGCTCGTCAAGCAGCAGCACCTTCGTGCCCGAGTGCATCCAGCGCGCGATCAGCAGCTTCTGCTGGTTCCCACCCGAAAGCTCTCCCGGAAGCGACGCCGGCGACGCCGCCTTCACCCGAAACCGAGCGATCCGGTCCGCGACCTCGCTCTTTTCCTTGCCCATCGACCGAATCCCCAGCCACGCCAGCGCGGGCATCAGCGGCGCGATGATGTTCTCATTAATCCCCAGTTGAAAGAACAGCCCCTGCAAGCGCCGATCCTCCGGCACATACCCAAGGCCCGCGCCAATCGCCGCCTTGGTTGAAAACGCCGCCAGCGGCTTGCCCATCACCCGCACCGCGCCGCTCGCCTT